>Ga0310333_100085_pt1 | contig 25350 bp, 26 predicted proteins | sample LakMicSRFTotalB7_FD_195547 | JGI IMG/M metagenome (GOLD analysis project Ga0310333, IMG submission 195547) | Enriched freshwater cyanobacterial communities from Lake Michigan, Michigan, United States - MI23.SRFL.Total.B7 (v2) (version 2) | ecosystem: Environmental > Aquatic > Freshwater > Lake... | reverse complement strand
TCGTCCAGGAGGCTCCGCCGGGCTCTCTCGGCCCCGTCACGGCCTTTCGCACCACGACTGGGCAATTTGGCTTCGCCTTGGGTTTTGCCGCCAGCGGCGCGATGGTGGACGGCTTCGGTTCCGCCAACCTGCATGAACAGGTGCTGAAGCTGGGCTCCACAACCGTTTGGAGTTCAGAACTCGAAGCCAAGGTGCGGGCGGCCCTGGGCAGCGGCATGCTGAGCCACGCCAAAGGATTGCCGGCGCAGGCCATTCAACTGATGAGCGACACCTACGCCAGTGGCCTGGCGGGCACCATGCTTGTTGCGGCCCTGCTGGTTGGGTTGCTCGGCGCGATCAGCCTGCTGCTGCTGGTGATCGGCCACCAGCAGCAGCGCGAGCAGGAGCGGGCTCTGGTGGCGTGACCCCTTGAAGGGTCCAGGGGCAGGACATAAAAGACGCCGGCAACTGCCGGCGTGAGAGCACCCTCCCCAAAAGCGCTCAGTGCGCGTCAGGCTGACCGCGATCGGTCAGGTCCTTGGGCTCAGCGCTGACGGCCGGTGCGTCGTGATGGGCATCGACATGGGCGACACCGCCATAGGACTTGGCCATCACCATCTGGGCCTCTGCCAGGTGCTTGGTCTTGAGGATCCGGGAGCGGATCAGTTCGAGGGTGTTCATGGCTGAACTCCACAGTGCCCGCGTCCCCGTTGCCTGGCGCGGATCTGACTGCATCCCCCTGAGGAGGGATCAACGTGCTCTCACTCTAGGGAGATTTTTGTAGCAGTTGCTACAGCGCAATTCCAGCACTTTCGTCTCAGGGCCGGGTTGCCACCACGGCAAAGAACGGATCACCCTGGCCGCCCAGCAGGCCCTGCCAGCTGCGGGAACGGGTCTGCTCGGCAATCAGCTCGGGCCGGGGCCAGCCCTGGGCCATCAGCACCTCGGCCACATAGGCCAGGTGGTCGCTGTCGCTGCCATCGGCCCAGACCTGGGGCGCCTTGGTGAAGAACATCCGGTTGGAGAACGCCACGATCAGCAGGCCTTGCGGCCGGGTGATGCGCAGCAGCTCGGCCGCTATGGCCTCGGGGTATTGCAGGTACTGCCAGCCGGCCACGATCAGCACCGCATCGACGCTGGCCGTCTTGAGCGGGATCTGCTGATCGAGGTTCAGGTTCTGCAGCCAATGGCTGTCGAGGCGCTTGTTGGCCGCCAGTTCTTTCTCATTAAGGCCATGGCCGATCACCCGCTCGTAGATGACGTCATCGGGCAGATGGGACACCCAGCTCGACATCAGATCGAGCACCACGGCGCGGGCGGGGATGCGCTCGCGGTACAAACGGGTGAGCCGCTCGCGAAAGGCGGCATCCAGGTGCTGCACAAAACGCGGTTCGGCATAGAAGAGCCGATCGTCACTGGTGTCCCATTTGCGGCGCTGATCTGAATTCAGCAGCTCAACAACCACAAGGCCTCCCGCCCGAATCGCCGGGACCCTAACGAGCCCGGGGCCTGACGCTGCAGCAAGCTAAAGAGACGCGAGATCCGTCATGCCCCAGACCGCTGTTGAACCGTTGCCGGCCGAACTGACCCGCACCCCCGGCGCATCGCGCCAGGAGCGGCAGCGCGCCGCAGAGCCTGTGGAAGCCAAGGGGTTCGGTGGTGGCAACCGGGCGGCCAAGGGCGGCAAACGCCGCAGCAGCAAACGCAGCCCCGCCCTCAGCAAGGCCGACTGGGGCCCCCTGGGCAAACACCCGGACCTGGAGGCGATCGTGGCGCGCCAGCGGCTGCACCTGCCCCTGTCGGGCCGCCTGACGGTCAACCAGGTCCAGCAGGCCTGGAAGCGCTGTGCCGGCGAGCACCATCCCGACCGGGGTGGTGAACACGACACCATGCAGCTGGTCAATGGTGCCCGCGATCTGCTGCTGGGCCGCGACCAGGCCTAAAGCGTCGCCACACCACGCTGATAGGGTCAAGACTCACCCTAGGGATGGGCCGCGTGAGCACCGATTACACCGCCGCGATCACCGGTCTGGTCCTGCTGATTGCGGTGCTGACCGCCATGGTGGTTTATCTGCTGACCCGTCCCAGCGATCTGCCCAGAAAACCCTGATCCGGATCCACCGGCAGCCCGCGGGCGGCCAGGGCGACGCGCCTGGCTAGCAGCAACAGCGGATAGAACCGTTGCGCTCTGGGCGCATCGGCAAACAACGGGGCCAACACCTGCAAGAGCCCTGGGCTGGGGTTCATGCGTGCGCACAGCCAGCTGATGGCCTCAGCGCCATGCAGCACCTGGTCGCCCACCAGCAGGATGGCCCCGTCCCGCAGGCAAAAGCCACGCTGGGCCAGCTGATGGCGCAGGTCCCGATCCCAGCGGCCATCGCGAATCTGCAGATCAGGGATGCCACTGCGCAGGGCACTCAGTTCGGCGAAATGCCGGCAGAACACACAGCCGCCGTCAAAGACCAGCACCGGCGCCGCCGCCATGGACGCCCCGTCACACTGGGGCCTGTTGCCCTGCTGCAAGGCCGTCATATGACCATCCGCCGAATGGTTGCAGCCTGGCGCAGAACCATCGCCATCGTCGTGCTGATGGGCGGCTGGATGGCCCTGGCTGGGGTGACCGCTGGACCGGTCCTGGCGGACACCGTTCAGCCGGCCCAGACCTATCGCTGTGACGGTGAGGTGTTGATCGCCACGCTCCACAGCGGTGCGGTTGACGATCCGACGATCCCCAACCGCAGTGGCACCACCTTGCCGGGCGCGTTCGTGGTGTTGCAGTGGCAGCAGCAGGTCCTGCAGCTGCCCCGCACCAACAATGCAGGCCCCCCCAGCTTCACCGATGGCCAATGGTGGTGGAGCCCAGAGGACCCGGATCACCCCGATCTGCGGCAACGCCGCAGTCGGGGTGATGTGGTGAGCTTCAGTTGTGAGCGTTAGCCGTGGGCGCTGAGCTCACCAGCGGGAACCGCCACCACCACCACCGCCGCCGCCACCGCCACCGGTGCGGGGTTCGGCCGCATTGACGCGGATGTTGCGGCCCATCCACTCGACGTTCTGAAGATCGTCGATGGCCTTGGTCTCGTCGCTGGCGTTGGCCATCTCGACAAAGGCAAAACCGCGCTTGCGGCCGGTTTCGCGGTCGAGGGGCAGGGTGCACTTGCGCACTTCGCCGTAACCGGCGAACAGCTGCTGAAGGTCCTCAACTTCGGCATCGAAGGAGAGGTTACCGACGTAAATGGTCATGAAATCAGACAGAGAATTATGAAACCGATTCGTCGAAAGCCCTGAAGAAAGTCGCTGGCCGAGAAGGAGAAATCGTTGGAACTCGCCTTGAAGGGGAGAAACCCGCTGAAGAGTGATCGTTGAATCACCTTCACGCTACACGGCAGGGGCTCAGGCAGGATGCCGCCATGGATCTGGCACCCGACAACCTGTCCCAGCTGCAGGACTTGCTCGGGCGCTGGGGGTACTGGGTCGTGTTTGTCGGCATGGTGCTCGAAAATGCGGGCCTGCCCCTACCCGGTGAAACCCTGACGCTGCTGGCCGGGTACGCCGCCGGCAGTGGCCAGCTCAACCTGGGGGGGGTCATGGCCGCAGCCGCCGGCGGCGCCGTGCTGGGGGACAACCTGGGCTACTGGGTGGGCCGACGCTATGGCTGGCAGCTGCTGCTGCGGGTGGGACAGCTGCTGGGGCGCAGCCCCGAGCAACTCGAGCAGCTGCGCACGGCCTTCTTGAACAGGGCAAAGCTGTCGGTGTTTCTAGGGCGATTTGTCGCGGTGCTGCGGGTGCTGGCCGGTCCCATGGCCGGCGCCGTGGGCATGCCCTACCGCGCGTTTGTGCTGTGCAACCTGGGCGGAGCGCTGCTGTGGTCAGGGGCCATGGTGACGCTGGCCTGGCAGCTGGGCCGCTGGATCCCCCTGGAGCGCATGCTGCGCGGTGTCGTCGAGGCCGGCCTGCTGGCCCTGCTGCTGGTGGTGTTGCTGGTCGCCATCCCCCGGGTGCTGGCGCGCATTGAACAACGGCTAGAACAGAACCAGCAGCAGCAAGAGGGTCCTGGGTCCTGACCCGTGCTGCCAAGGACCGCCCGAGCGATCTGCCAACACCGCTGTCAACGCTTAGTTTGAAGGCTGAAAAGCCCTGCAGGGCCTGTGGCAGACCCCCATCAGCCAGCGACCCTCGCGGAGCTGGGCAACTGGCAGGCACCGGCTGATCGCCGCGATCCGATCACGGTGCTGCAGCAGCAGGAATCGGACCGCCTGCCCTGGCTGGTGCCGGTGCGCCACAGCCGCATGGCTCAGGACGCCTTTGCCTTTTACCGCGGCACCCCGGCGGTGATGGCCCATGACCTGGGCAACGCCCCCAACACAGGCCTGGAGGTGCAGCTCTGCGGCGACTGCCACCTGGGGAACTTCGGCTTTTATGCCTCGCCCGAATGGCACCTGCTGTTCGACATCAATGACTTTGATGAAACCGTGCGCGGTCCCTTCGAGTGGGACCTCAAACGGTTGGTGGCCAGTGCCGTGCTGGCGGCACGCGCCCTGCAGCTGGGCGGCGAGCAACAGGCCCGAGCCGCGAGGCGCACCGCCCGCGCTTACCGCAAGGCGATGCAACAACTGGCTACCCAACCGTTGCAGCCGGTCTGGGGGCAGCGCCTCGATGCGGACACCTACATCCTGCAGGTTGCGCATCCGCCGCTGAAACGGCACCTCGACAAGGTGGGCGCCAAGGCCCGGTCCCGCACCCACAGCGAAGCCGCCGGCAAGCTCTGTGAGATCGGACCCGACGGCACCCTGCAGCTGCGCCACGACCCGCCGCTGATCTGGCGCCACGCCCTGCTGGAGCAGCAGTGGACTGGCGGCATCGACTGGCGGGAGCTGGTTCAGGAACAACGGGATCGCTACCTGGCCTCCCTACCAGCCGAGATGCGTCACCTGCTGTCGCACTACCGCCTGAGCGACAGCGCCATCAAGGCCGTCGGCGTGGGTTCGGTGGGCACCCGCTGCTCGATCGGCCTGTTTGTGGGGCCCCACCCCGATGACGTGCTGATCCTGCAGAGCAAGCAGGCCGAAGCGTCAGTACTGGAGCCCTACGCCAGTGCGCCACCCCCAGCCCACCAGGGCCAACGGGTGATCGAAGGCCAGCGGCTGCTGCAGACCGCCAGCGATCCGTTCCTGGGCTGGGTCGATGGCCACCAACCCGGGCTCCAGTACTACTGGCGGCAACTGCGCAACTGGAAGGGCTCGGTCGACCTGGGCGCCCTCGATGCCAAAGGGCTCGAGCTCTACGGCGAGCTGTGCGGCGGGGTGCTGGCCAAGGCCCACGCCCGCTCGGGCGATCGCCACGCCATCGCCACCCACCTGGGGGACGGCAAACCCTTTGACCAGGCGATGGAGGCCTATGCCCTGGCCTATGCCGATCAATCGGAGTCCGATTACCGGCAGTTCATGCAGGCGATCAAAGAAGGACGGTTGGAGGCCGGCATGATTTATTGAATTCCCGGCCGACTCCCCAGTCCTGGCATCCGAGGGCAGTCACGGGCGGCCAGCACCGCGGCCTGTCCTTTGCCATCGCGACTGATCGGTTGCGGACCAAAGTCATCGCCTGAGACGTCAAACCGACCAGAGGCGCAATCAAGGGTCAGGATTCGGCTGGTGTAAGTGCCTTCGGCACGGCCCTTGCCCTGCTCGAGGGCCATGCCCAGACACTGCTGCTGGCTGCCCCAGATGCAGCTGGCCGCCCCCAGCAACCCACCGATCAGATTGGTGGCGATCTGGTTGCCCCGATCGATCTCGAACCGCCGCACGGCATAGCGCTGAAGCTCGCCGGGCAGGGGCTGGCTAAAGGTCTCGCTGGTGTCCACGCTCCAGGAACCCAGTTGCTGGCCGGCGCTGAGCTGGGTGGCCATGCCCTGGCTGAGTGCCGCAAAACGGTCCTTGGGGTAGCCGTGATGCTGGGGGGTGATGCGCTCGTAATCGCCGAGCTCAAACATCAGGTTGGCGGTCTGGGTGTAGGCGTCGACGTCAAGGACGCCCTCGCGCAGCAGCCAGCCAAACAGCATTCCCGTACGCCAGTCGGCCGCCAGTTCCTCCTGGCGCACCGTCAAACCCAGGCCGCCGCCATAGGGGCCGCGCCCCTGCTCGCGATTGACGTGGTGCCCCCACTCGTGGGCCAGCACCGCCAGCTCAAGCAACAGCAGTTCGCGTGGGGGCTTGCCCCGGGCGCTGCGCAGGCTGCGGCCCAGATCAAGCGCCATGGCGATCTCCAGGCTCTGGGGGCAGTAGTAGGCCATCGGCTCGCGCACCACCCCGGCACCGCAGCCTTGGGCGGCATCACCGGCCAGCAGCAGGCGGGGCAGCTCACGGGTGTTCCAGTAGCGCTGCAGCAGGGCGTGGGCAGCCTGCAGGTAGCGGCGCCGCAGGTCGGGGCCTGGGTCGTCGCGCCGCAGGCGCTCGAGCGCCCGGGCTTCCGCCAGGGGAGCAGGCCGCTTGGGTGAGGCCGGCTCCTGACCAGGGGCCCAGGGCTGGGCGCCCAGCGGCGACGCCGTCGCCCCCAGCAGCCCCCAGGCCAAGGCCCGACCAATCCAGCGGAGCAAGGCGTTCATCGGCGTTGCACCGCCCAGGCCGCCAGCAGCCCGCCGGCAAAGCCACTGACATGGCCGATCCAGCTGACCCCGGCCGGCACAAAGAACGGCAGCAGGGTTGGCAGCACGCCGCCATAGGTGACCAGGCAGAGCACCGACAGCAGCAGTGAACGGGGGCGCTTCTCGAGCCAGCCGATCAGCAGCAGATACCCCAGCAGCCCGTAGACCACCCCCGACAGGCCATGGCTGGCCGTCGGCCACAGCAGCCAGACCGGAACCGCCAGCAGAATCACCCCCAGCCAGACGGCCAGGTAGTCGCGGCGCCCCTGCACCAGCACCAACCAGGACAGGGGCAAAAACACCAGGCTGTTGGCCAGCAGATGGCCAAAGCCGCTGTGGCTGAACGGCGCCGTCAGCACCCCGGCAAACGACCCGCCGGGCACCATCGGCAGATTCCAGCGCCCGCCGAACAGCAGCTGGTCCACCAGCTCCTGGACCCAGGCGACCGCCAGGATCAGCACGGGAATCAACAGATTGGTCATCGGCACCGCAAGCGCAGACCGCAGACATGCTGCCGCCGAAACGCGGCAAGCGGTCAGCAACGCTCTGGACTCTGCCTACGACAGGAGACCTGGGTGGTATCCATGTCCCTGGCTGCCCTGCTGCTGCTCTGGCGATTTGCCGTCATTCAGGACCCGGCCGATGCCTTGCAGGGGCCTGCACTCGAGGGGGTTGATCAGGCCTGGATCCAGCAGGCCATCCCAGCCCGCCGGGCGCCCCTGGCAGAACTGGGGAGGAAACCTCAGAGCTGGGTGGTCCCGGATTCAGGCTCGAGCGGCATCAACCGGATCGAATCGCGCCCCAGACGAATCACGAAATGATCGCCAGGCTTGGCATCGAGCAGATCGAGATAGGCCCGGCCCACCATCAGATTGCCGTTGAACTGCACCTTGGTGTGAAAAGGCAATGACCGGCCCGAGCGCCCCAACCGCCGAGCCCGGCGACGATCGCCGGGACCGCGCCCATCGCCAATCGCAAACCCCTTGGCCTGCAGCAACGCCTCAAAAAAGGCCGTGTTGTTGAGCCGTTCCTGGCCTGATTCGCCGACATTGACGTAGCCGCAGCGCCGCACGACTTCGGCCCGCGGCAGTCCCTTGCATGCATCAACTTCCGCCAGCAGCGCCTCTCCGGTCAAGCCCATACCAATGGTCCTCAAGACATCCCCCGATCCCAGCACCGCACTGGCCTGCAGCCTGAACCCTGCAGCAGATCAGCGCTGAAAGCTCAGCAACAAAGGTGCCGCAGAAACCAGTCGCGCGACCACGCCGCCACCAGGTCCAGGGCACCGGGCTCGGCAAACAGATGACTCGCCCCAGGCACCACCCGCAGTTCATGGAGCCCCTGCAGACGTGCCGCCGCCCAGGTGTTGAGCTCGAGCACATCAAGGTCATGGCTGCCGACGAGCAACAGCGTCGGGCAGCAGACATCCCCCAACGAACCAGGCACCAGGTCGGGCCGGCCGCCGCGGCAGACCACGGCCTGGACCAGCGGCTGGGCCTGGGCGGCCACCTGCAGGGCAATGGCAGCCCCCGAACTGGAGCCAAACAATCCCAGGGGCAGATCGACCAGATCAGGTCGGCCCCTGAGCGCATCGATCACGCCCTGGAGGCGGCAGGCCAGGGCCTCAAGATCGGGAACCGGCGGCCGATGGGACGCACCAGGGTCCTGTTCCGCGGCATCAAGCAGATCAAACAGCACCGTGGCCAGACCAGAGCGCTGAAGCACTGACGCCACGGCCTGGTTGCGGCTGCTCAGACGGTTGCTGCCACTGCCATGCACAAAGATCACCACCCCCCCGGCCCTGGCCGGGCGCACCAGCAGGGCAGGCAACAACACGCCGCAGCTGGCGAGCTCCAGCTGTTCGGTGCCGGGGTGGTGCGGCAGCGGCATGGCAGCAACCCTGCGGGCAAAGCAGACCTGTGCAGCATCAGCAGCGCCAGCGCCAACGGCGGCCAGCCAGCAGCAATCAGCAGCACCAAGGCGGCAGCAGTGCTGCTGACAGACATCAGATCAGCAGAATTGACAACAGCTCTCAACATTGACGCTGCAGACAGATCAACACTGTTCATAAACGCAGCAGATGCAGCGCAGCACTAAGCCCATTACGCCACAATCAACAGCACGCAATTGCAGAAGACAGATCTAATCTTCAATTGGCTGAAGGCAAGGGATGCATTCTGCAGCATTCTGCTCACTTCAGTGAGCCGCACTTGCCCAAGCCGCCCCACCCTGTTTGCCTAATCAGTCGCACCATGAACGAACGATTTCGCGTGATGCAACGGCAGCCCCGACGCATTTCAATCACACTCAGCTATCACGTTCACGAAGCACTGCTCTCCCGATCGGAAGAGGAAGGACGTTCCGTGTCGAATCTTTGCGCTTTTCTGCTGGAAGACGCCCTGCGCGAACCCGTCAGACAGTTTGTCGTCAGCGGTGCCGCCAACAACACCATGCTCAACACCGCCAATGGCAACAAGACCATGCGCACAATGCGGCACGGAAACTTTTGAGCCAGCCGGAGCGAAGACTCCGAAGCCATCGCGCCCGTTGCCTGGCCAGCAACGGGCTTTTTGATGGGGTATTGAATCAAGGATTGAGCTGGGGCTCAAGCCGCCTGCGCAGCTTGTGCAAGGCAACTTTTTCGAGGCGCTGGACCTGATCCTTGCTCAGCCCTGTCAGACCTGAGATTTTTGCAAACGAGTGACAGTGCTCGCCTGCATAACGAAGGTCGAGAATGGAGCGCTCGAGCTCATCAAGCTGATCAAGTTGATCGTGCACCCATTGATAATCATCTTCGAGTCGAGGCTCATTCTGACCACGAACCGTATCCAGCAAGGTCAACTCCTGATCTGAGCTGCTGATCTGCTGATCCAGCGACTGAACCTGCCCCCGCTGCACAGCATCAATCGCAAAGCGAATGCGGCGAGGCGTCTGACCCAACTGATCGGCGATCAACTGAGAATCAGCCCTCTCATCCTGTGCCGCCTGCAGCAACCGCGCCTTGTGAACAAGATCAATGACCGTGATCGGCAAGCGAATCGCACTGCTGTTTTCCTGCAAATAGCGGTTGATCGACTGACGTATCCACCAATAACCATAGGTTGAAAACTTATAACCGCGACTCGGATCAAATTTTTCGACAGCCCTGATCAAACCGAGATTACCAGCCTGAATCAAATCCATTGGGTCGTGATTGAGATGCTGAATCCGCCGGTTTTGTCGCATCACAACGGCCACCACAAGCCTGAGATTGGCGCTCACCATTCGCTCCATGGCTCGCCGGCCCCTACGCTCACTCATCGACGTTGATGCAGAGTCATCCTGCCAGCGACGGACGAGCGTCCCAAGATGCACTTCTTCTGCCGGAGTGAGCACCGGAACTCGACCGATCGACTTGAGGTAATCGCCAAAAGCGTCTGACATTCAGAAGACTGAATCTGCACATCGATCCTGAACAACAGAAGTGCGAACTGCGATGGCTGCGACCTGTTTACAGCGCCACCGCAGCGCCTGCATTTGCAGACTCACACAGTCTTGGCCGAATCGAACGATAAGACCTGCCAGAACCCTTCTTGCTTAACACCACCTGCCAGAGCTGGCCTTGCCCAGAACGGAAAAAACCAGCACAGGAAAGCAGGTAATACTTCCATACACGAAAAAATTGATCACCCAATTCATCCATCAATTGAGGCCAGGCACGCTCAAAGTTGCGCCACCAAGCCAGCAAAGTGATGTCATAGTCAGCACCAAAGTTCTCCCAGTCCTCGAGCAGGAACCAAGGCTCAAAGCCATGGCACAACTGCTGTGCCGACGGCAAGCGGCCGTTGGGAAAGATGTAGGTGTTGATCCATGGGTCCAGGGCCCTGTTGGTGTCGTGTGAACCGATCGTCTGGATCAAGGCCAAACCATCCACCGCCAGCTGCGCGTTGATCACTTCAAAATAAGCGCGATCATTGCGGCGGCCGACATGTTCGAGCATGCCGACCGACACAACACGATCAAACCGACCCTGTTGCTTCACCAGATCTGAGCGGTAATCGCACAACAACACCTCAATCGGCAGCTCGCCGCAGTGGTCACGGCAATAGCTGGCCTGCTGCGCCGAGACCGTGATTCCGACCACCTCGACGCCATGGTGACGGGCTGCATGAACCGCCAGCCCACCCCAGCCGCAACCGATGTCCAGCAATCGCTGGCCTGGACTCAGCTCCAGTTTCTGACAGATGCGCTGCAATTTGTGCAGCTGGGCTGTCTCCAGATCGGCTGCATCCTGCCAATAGCCACAGCTGTACAACCGGCGTGAATCGAGCATGGCGCCATAGACCCGATCGTCGATGTCGTAATGGTGCTGACCCACCATGTGGGCGCGGCTGCGCGACTGCCAGTTGACCCAGCGTTCAGCCAGCTGCTGCGCCTGCCCCAGCAGGCGGACAAGGGGCTGAGACCCCATCGCCACCTGTCGGCAGGCCGGCTGGCTGAGCAATCGCGTGAACAACACATCGAGGGCCCCGCAGTCCCAGTCGCCGTTGACGTAGCCCTCGCCCAGCGCCAGGCTGCCCCGGTTGAGCAGATCGCCGTAGAGGCGTGGGTTGTGCACCTGCAGATCCCAGGGGCGCTCCCCCTGGAATCCAACGTCCGCCCGATCGGTCAGGGCACGGATCAGGGCCGGGGCTTGAGACATGGCTGCTCACACGCACCGCACCACACCACCATCCGCAAGCCAACCGCTGGGGACCGCTCTGAGGATGTGCCGCAGATCCACGGATCCCCGGCTGCAGCACGCCGCCATCCGCACGGGCGCTCCATAGCCTGCGGCCATGAGCAAGGAATCGGTGCTGTGGAAGGACCGCAGGGCAGCCGGGCTCCAGCTGGCTGAACGGCTGGGGCCCTGGGCCCAGCAGGGGCTAACGACCACGGTGATCGGCCTGCCCCGCGGCGGGGTGGCCGTTGCCGCCGCCGTGGCCGAACAACTGCAGCTGCCGCTGGCCAGTTGCTCGGTGCGCAAATTGGCGCTGCCCACAGCACCCGAATACGCCCTGGGCGCCCTGGCCGGCCAGGGCGTGGTGGTCTGGAACCCCACGCCCTGGGGCTCGGCCAGGCTGAGCGAGGGGCAGCGGCGGGCCCTGGTGGATGCGGCACGCCCCGAACTAGAACGTCGCCGCCAACGCTTTGCCGATCCAGAACCCGGCACATTGCGCGGACGGCGGCTGATCGTGGTGGACGACGGCATCGCCACCGGCATGACCGTGCTGGCGGCCCTGCAGGCCCTGCGCCGGTGCGAACCAGCCGAGCTGGTGCTGGCCGTACCCGTGCTGGATCAGCGGCTTGTCAGCCAACTAAGCCCCCTGGTGGATGCGCTGATCGCCGTGGCCATCGTCAGCGGACTGAGGGCAGTTGGCGATTACTACGACGATTTCAGCCAGGTCAGCGATTCCATGGTCGAGCAGCTGCTGCAAGCAAAAAAAAGCACCGCCAAGGGCGGTGCGCGGGCCATCGGCTGACGCCTCAGCCTTCCACCGGAACCTGAAGCGATTGGGAGGGCGTCTGCTCGAGCTTGGGGATATCCACCTCGAGCAGACCATCATGAAAATGGGCCTTCAGATGGGATGCATCCACATTGCTAGGCAGGCTGAAGCTGCGCAGGAAATGTCCATAGGAGCGCTCCATCCGGTGATAGCGCCAGCCCTTGTCCTCATGCTCCTGCCGGCGTTCACCCTGCAGGGTGAGCACGCCATTATCGAGGGTCACCTTGACATCATCCTTGTTTATACCCGGTATCTCTGCCTTGATCACAAAGGCAGAATCGTTCTCACTCACATCAACGCGCGGCATCCAGCCGCCGTTGGCGACCAATTCTGAACCGCGCACAAACGGAGAGGCAATCGCCCGGCTATAGCGATCGAAAAAATCTTCGATCTCACGCAAGGGCTCCCATTTTGTCAATTCCATGATTGAGATCCTGATGGACATATTCAAGCTAATCAGGCCAGAGCCGGCAGCTCGCATCGGCCAGCCTTCAAAACAGCCGGCAATCCGCTGCACAAACCCTGCCCCTCAATTAGCAAACAGGCGGGCGATCTGATTGCGGCCATTGTTCTTGGCCAACAGCAAAGCCTGCTCAGCACGCCCATAGAGATCAGCGAATGAATGGTCGGCCTGACTGAGACTGCTGATGCCACCACTGATGCAGACCCTGTACTCAGAAGTCGAAAAGATCCCGTTCATCTGGGTAATCGAACGTCGAACCAGCTCGGCCAGCACCAGGGCAGCAGCGTCATCCTTACCAACAATCAGCAGACAGAATTCCTCGTCATAAATGCGTGCCATCAAATCATCTTCATCCAGCATGCTCTTGCAGACGCCAACCAGATCGACCAGCACCCGGTCCCCCTCGGCATGGCCCCAGCGCATGTTGATCTGACGAAAATTATCAATGTCGAAGCTCAGCAGGGCCAGGGGCCAGCCATTGCTCTTGGCGCGTTTGAACTCATGGTCAGCCAGCTCAAAAAACGAATCGCGTCGATGCAGGCCGGTCAAGGGACAGAGCCGGCTGAGATGGCGCCACTCCAGCTCACGCATCAGCAGATCTGCGAACTGCGAAAGCCACTTCTGCTGGCGTTCCGAGAACTGCCTCGGCTTGTGATCAATCACGCACAAGGTTCCAAGGTTGTATCCGCGCTGCGTGCGCAGGGGCGCTCCCGCATAGAAGCGGATATGCGGCGGTCCCAGCACCAAAGGGTTCGTCGAAAACCGTTCATCCAACAAAGCATTTTCAACAACCAGTGGTTTATCGCCGACAATGGCGTGGGCGCAGAACGCCATCTTTCTAGGGGTGGATCGTTCCTCAATGCCATGGCGACACAGAAAATGCTGGCGATCCTGGTCGACGATGGAGACCAAGCCGATCGGCATCTCCAGCAGATCAGTCGTCAGCTCAAGAATGCGGCAGAACTGCGGATCATCGGTGCCATCATCGAGACCATAACGCTCTAACTCCCGCAAGCGATGGGACTCGTTAGCAGGAATAGGAAACTCAGGATATCGGGTCATCACGATGCATCCACCCAAGCCATGAAGTGAAGCTAGAACCAACCTAGAAACACCCCCAATTCAGTTGCATTGGCTTTGGCTGAATTGCAGCGGGATTACCTCCACCGTTGCGGCTCGCCATGCTTCTCTCTGCCGCCCACCCGATCTGGACCCTGAGCGAAGACGCTGTGCTCACCGCCACCGGCAGCAGCCGTCAGGGTCTCAGCAGCGCCGAGGCGCAACAACGGCTGGAGCACTTCGGAGCCAATACGCTGCCGCCTCCGCAGCAACGCAGCCTGATGCTGCGCCTGGGGGATCAACTGCTGCACCCCATGGCCCTGCTGCTGTGGGTAGCAGGAACCCTGGCCCTGCTGGCTGGAACCCGGCAACTGGCCGTGGCGATCTGGGCTGTGGTGCTGATCAACGGCGGCTTCTCGTTCTGGCAGGAGTACCAGGCCGAGCGCACCATGGCCGCCCTGGTGCGGGCTCTGCCCCGCCGGGTGCAGCTCTGGCGGGACGGGACCCTGGTGCAGCGCCCGGCCGAATCGGTGGTGCCCGGTGACTGCCTGCAGGTGGAAGCCGGTGACCAGGTGCCGGCCGATTGCCGCCTGATCGAAGCCCAGGCCCTGAGCGTCGACCTCTCGATGCTCACCGGCGAGTCGCTGCCGGCAGCCCGCCATGCTGAGGCGCTGGAACAGCCCCTGCTGCTGGCCAGAGAACGGGCCAACCTGCTGCTGGCCGGCACGACGGTGGCCGCCGGCCGTGGCACCGCGATCGTCTATGCCACGGGCAGTGACACCGAATTTGGCCATGTGGCCCGGCTGTCGGCGCTGACCCGCCGCAGCCCCAGCACCCTGGAGCTGGAGGTGGCGCAGATCGTGCACACGATCACCACCTTGGCCCTGGCCCTGGGAGCCGCGATCTTTCTGCTGAGCTACTGGCTGGTGGGCATGGGCGGCCAGGAAAGCCTGATCCTGGCCATCGGCATCATCGTGGCCAATGTGCCCGAGGGTCTGCTGCCCACGGTCACCCTGGCCCTGGCGATCAACGTGCAGCGCATGGCCCGGCGTCAGGCCCTGGTGCGGCGGCTGTCGGCGGTCGAGACCCTGGGCTCGCTGAGCGTGATCTGCAGTGACAAGACCGGCACCCTGACCGAAGGTCGGATGGTGCTCGAGCAGACCTGGTTGCCCAGGCCCGACGCGACCAACCGCGAGCAGGCCCTGCGCTGGGCCTGTCTCTGCTCCAATGCCAGGCTTGAGCGCCGGAACACAGGTCCCGAGGCCAGCTGGCTGGGCATCGGCGACAGCACCGAGACCGCCCTGCTGCAAGCGGCGCTGGCCGCCGGAATCGCGCCGGATCAGGCCCGTCAGCAGAACCCTCGCCTGCTTGAAGTGCCCTTTGATTCGCACCGCCGCCGCATGAGCGTGGTGGTGACCAGCGGCGAGGGACCACTGCTGATCAGCAAGGGGGCTCCCAGTGAGGTGTTGCAGCAGTGCCGGGCAACGGGCGACGACGAACGGCTGCGGGTGCAGGCCGCCGCCGACGCCCTGGCGGCTCGGGGACTGCGGGTGCTGGCCCTGGCGGTTCGCCCGCTGGCCCCGGACTGGTCGAGCCAGAAGGGTCCCGCCCTCGAGCAGGACCTGCACCTCGTGGCGTTATTGGGGCTCTATGACCCGCCGCGGCCCGAGGTGCCTGCTGCGATCGCCGCCTGCCGCGACGCCGGGATCAAGGTGACGATGGTGACCGGTGATTCGGGCCTGACGGCCCAGGCGATTGCCAGCCAGATCGGCCTGCTGGACCAGCCCGCCGGGAGCGCCGACCACCCGGCTGCCGATCCGGTGCGCGTGATTGAAGGCGATGCCCTGGATCACCTGAGCCCCGTGCAGTTGCGGTTGCTGCTCAGGCATCGCCAGCGCCTGGTGTTTGCCCGCATGGCCCCCGAGCAGAAACTGCGCCTGGTGGAGGCCTACCGCAGCCTCGGCGAGGTGGTGGCCGTCACCGGCGATGGGGTCAACGACGCGCCGTCGCTGCGGGCCGCCGATGTGGGCATCGCCATGGGACGCAGCGGTACCGATGTGGCGCGCGAGGCCGCTGACATCGTGCTGCTGGATGACAACTTCGCCACCATCGTCGAAGCGGTGCGCCATGGCCGGGCAGTGGTGGCCAACATCAGCCGCTTTCTGACCTATGTGCTCGCGTCGAACGTGGCAGAGATGGCCCCGTTCGTGGCGATGGTGACCCTGCAGGTTCCACCGGCGTTGTCGGTGCTGCAGATCCTGGCTGTGGACCTGGGCACCGATCTGCTGCCCGCCCTGGGGCTGGGGGCCGAACCGCCCGAACCGGGGGTGATGCGGCGCCCACCCCGCAACCGCCAGGCGCCGCTGCTCAACAGGGCTGTGCTGCTGCGGGCCTACCTGGTGCTGGGACTGGTCGAAGCGCTGGTGTCGATGGGGGGCTACCTGCTGGTCCTACCCCACAACCAACAGCAGGCCTCAACCCTGACGTTCGTGCTGATCGTGGCAGGACAGATGGGCGCATTGCTGGCCTGCCGCAGCAGCATCCGCCCGTTCTGGCAGCTGCTGAGCAAGGCCAATCCCCTGTTCTGGGCGGGCCTGCTCAGCGAACCCCTGATCGCTGCCCTGCTGGTGCTGGTGGCACCGGTGGCAGCGGTGTTCGGCATGGAACCGGTGCCCAGACAATGGCTGGGCTGGATCGCCCTGGCACCACTGGCGGTGCTGCTGGCCGACAGCCTGCACAAGCAGCTGAATCAGACCGCTTCGGTGGTGAGCTCGCGCTTCAACAGCGCAAACAGGTAGTCGGGATCGCGGTACTGGTTCGGCAGGCAGGAATGAAGGGTCTCCAGCCGTTGCCAACAGACGGTGCGGCGCACCTTGTTGATCGTTTTGCCTTCCCTGATCAACAGCCGCAGGGCCTTGCAGTACAGGGAATAGTTGGCCTCTAGCTCACCGATCGTGAGCGATGCTGCGTCCGGACTCATCTGATCAATCCCGGCGTCTGAACGCCCTTGCTGGCCTGGTTGGATCCACTCTCGGCTGAGACGCCTCCCCGGCGATCCCCCCAAACGGGGACAATCAACCCCGCAGCAACTTCATAATTGCACCATGCCGCAGCGGACCCCCTTGAGGACCGCCTGCAGGCGGTTGCTGACGTCAAGGGTTCTGAGCAAACGCTTGGTGTAGGTCTTCGCGGTCTCTTCACTGACCACCAGGGCCTGGGCGATCTCGCGGTCGCTGAGGCCGCTGGCCAGCAGGTCCAGCACCTCGTATTCGCGCGGGGTGAGCCGGGGACAGCTCAGGTAGGGCAGCCGGCCCGAACGCAAGGATGGGCTGCGGTACGAATGGTCGCCCATCACCGCCAACACGGCCGCCTGCAGGGGGCGCTGATCGCCGATGAAATCGGCTTCGGCAACCACCGCCTCAAGCCAGGGAGCGTCGTGGTATTCGGCCGGGATCACATCCCCCAGAGCCAGCACCACAACCTTGAGTTGGGGCTGCAGCTCACGCGCTTTGCGCGCCAGGTCAAAGCCGTTGCCCTCCTCAAGAAAATCGGTGCAGATCAGCAGCTCATAGGGCTCCTTGGCCAGATACCCCAGGGCGCTGGTTTCGTCAGTGACGGCGCAACCGATACGGCTGCGATCCTGAAAGCTGTCGCATACGGAGCGCAACAGAAACCTCCCTTTCATCGCGATCGCCACCTTGCCGGCGATGGCGACCGAGAGCAGCAGCGCATCGAGGGTGGTGCCCTCAAGGCTGGCCAGAAAAGGGGTGAGGTCCATGGAAACTCCGATGAACCTCCGGTCGGCACTGAGCCTGCCGGGGCCTACAAGCCTAGAACTGCAGCGGTTGCTGTCCCGGCATCAACAGATGCGCGGCAGCAGCTCACCGCTGAACGGTGCCAGCAGCCGCTGGCTACCCAGACAGGTGCGCAGGCGAACCTGCACCGCTGCACCCGTTGCAGCCCGAACCTCGCCGATCCAGCGGCCGCCACTGGGGGCCAGGATCGCTGCGGCTGCAGCAGCCTGATCGGCCGGCAGCGCCAGCACGAACCGGCCCTCGTTGGCCAGGTGCAGGGGATCGAGCCCCAGCAGGCGGCAACAGGACTCCACCCCCGGGGCCAGGCTCAGGGCCTGCTCGTCGAGCCACAGATCACAGCCGCTGGCGGCGGCCAGCTCCAGCAGGGCGCTGCCCAAACCACCCCGGGTGAGATCCCGCAGCGCATGCAGGGTGATCCCCGCCTGCAGCAGGGCTTCGACCTGGGGCCACAGGGGGGCGCAGTCGGTGGCCACCGGTGGATCCAGCTCGAGGCCATGGCGCGCCGCCAGGATCGCCAGACCATGGCGCCCCAGATCGCCGCTGAGCAGCAGCTGGTCGCCGGGGGCCATCGCCGCTGGTCCAATGGCACCAGGGCTCTGGCACACACCGATGCCACTGGTGGTGATGAACACCCCATCGGCCTTACCCCGCTCGACCACCTTGGTGTCGCCGGTGACGATCGTGAGGCCGCACTGACGGGCCGCCGCTGCCATGGAGGCCACCAGCCGGCGCAACAGGGCCAGGGGCAGGCCTTCTTCGAGGATGAGGCTGACGCTCAGGTGCAGCGGCCGGGCCCCCACCATCGCCAGATCGTTGGCGGTGCCGACCACCGCCAGCCGGCCGATGTCGCCGCCGGCGAACTCAAGCGGTTGCACCACATAGCCGTCGCTGCTGAACGCCAGGGGGCCCTGGGGCAGCTCGAGCCGGGCCGCATCATCGGCCAACAGCGCCCGATCGCTGTACAACGCGGCAAATTCGCCGGCGATCAGCTCCTGCATCAGGCTGCCGCCGCCGCCATGGCCCAGCAGGACGCGGCTCATCGGCGGTAGCGGTAATACGCCGCGCAGGCGCCTTCGCTCGAGACCATCGGCGCCCCCAAGGGGTTTTGGGGCGTGCAGGCGCTGCCAAAACTGGGGCAATCGCTGGGCCGGCAACGGCCCTGCAGCACGGCGGCGGCGTGGCAGGGGGCCCCAGGATCAGGCGCGGCAGACCCCGTCTGGGCTTCGCCGTTGCCTGAATCACCAAGGCCAAAGCGGCCAACGGCATCAAGGTGGCGGTAGGCCGGCCGCAGCCGCAGCACCCCAGAGCGGATGGCCCCCAGCCCCCGCCAGGGGCCGTCAGCCGGTGCAAACACCCGTCGCATCAGCACCTGCGCCTCGCCATTGCCGGCCGGACGCACCACCCGGCCGTAGGCGTTGATCAGCCGCGGCGTGCCGGCGGACAGCAACTGCTGGCACAGCTCGAGGGCCGCCAGCAGCTCCTGGGGCTCAAAGCCGCTGATCACCACAGGAATCCGCCAGCGCCGCACCAGCTGCTCCAGCTCGGCGCTGCCCATCACCGCCGCCACGTGGCCGGCCGCAAGAAACCCCTGCACCCGGTTGCCCGCTGCGGCCAGCACCGCCTCCATCGCCGGCACCACCCGCACATGGGCCTGCAGCAGGGTCAGATTGGCGACACCCAGCCGACAGGCTTGCAGCACCAGCAACGCCGTGGCCGGGGCAGTTGTCTCAAAACCGACCGCCAACAACACCACCTGCCGCTCAGGGTGCTGGCGGGCCAGCTCCAGGGCCTGCCAGGGGCTGGTGATCAACCGCACGTCGCCGCCGGCGGCACGGGCCTGTAGCAGATCGCCGCAGCCCTGGGGGCGAGACGAACCCGGCACCCGCAGCATGTCGCCATAGGAGCAGAGGATCACCGGCTCCTGCAGGGCCAGCTGCAGGGCCTGATCGATGCAGGCCGCCGGCGTCACGCACACGGGGCAGCCTGGGCCGTGCACCAGCTCCATCCCATCGGGCAGCAGCTGATCCAGCCCCCAGCGCAGGATCGCGTGGGTCTGACCGCCACAGACCTCCATCACGGTCCAGGCCTCGTTCATGGCACCGGCAGCGCGGCCAGGGCGCGATACAGGGCCCAACGGCGATCAACGGCCTGCTGGGCCTGGGCCGCCAGGGCCGCGGCCCGCTCGGGCTGGCTCTGTTGCAACTGGCGGAACCGGTTTTCAGAGGCCATCGCCTGGGCCAGGGGCAACCGCGGCGCCGGGCTGTCGAGCTGCAACGGGTTCAGGCCCCTGGCGCGGCGACGGGGGTCAAAGCGATACAGCAACCAACGGCCCGACTGCACCGCCAGCTGCTGCTGCGTCATGCCCTCGCCCATGGCGATGCCGTGGGCGATGCAGTGTGAGTAGGCCAGGATCAGCGATGGGCCCGGATAGCTCTCGGCCTCTAAAAAGGCCCGGATCGTGTGCTCGTCGCGGGCCCCCATCGCCACGCTGGCCACGTAGATGTCGCCATAGGTCATCGCCATCAGGCCCAGATCCTTCTTGGCGGTGGCCTTGCCCGCCGCCGCGAAGCGGGCGACGGCGCCCAGGGGGGTGGCTTTGGAGGCCTGGCCGCCGGTGTTGGAGTACACCTCGGTGTCCAGCACCAGCGCATTGAGATCGCGGCCGCTGGCCAGCACGTGATCGAGGCCGCCAAAGCCGATGTCGTACGCCCAGCCGTCACCGCCCACCAGCCAGACACTGGTCTTGACCAGGGCATCGGCATGGCGCAGCAGGCGCCGCGCCTGGGGGGTCCCGAGCTGCTGCAACCGCGCCTTGAGCGCCGCCACCCGCTGGCGCTGGGCGACGATGCCGGCTTCATCGCTCTGATCAGCGCTGCTCAGGTCATCGATCAGGGCCGCGGGCAACGGCAGCTCCGCCAGAAGGGCCAGGGCGGTCTGGCGCCGTTGATCCAGGGCGAGCCGCATGCCGAAACCGAATTCGGCGTTGTCTTCGAACAGAGAATTGCTCCAGGCCGGACCGCGGCCCTCGCCATTGGCGCACCAGGGGGTGGTCGGCAGGTTGCCGCCATAGATCGAACTGCAACCGGTGGCGTTGGCGATCAGCAGGCGATCGCCGAACAACTGGCTGATGAGCTTGAGGTACGGGGTCTCACCGCAACCGCCGCAGGCCCCCGGAAACTCGAACAGCGGCTGCTGCAGCTGCTGGTGGCCGATCTTGTGCAGGTTGAGCCCGGCCCGCGGCACCTCGGGCAGGGACAGGAAAAAGGTCCAGTCCCGACGCGCCTTGGCCCGCAGCGGCCGTTGCGGAGCCATGTTGATCGCCCGGCGTGAGCCATCGGCGGGATCGCTGACCGGGCACACCGCCACGCACAGGGCGCAACCGGTGCAGTCTTCGGCCGCCACCTGCAGGGTGAACCGCTGGCCGTCAAAGGTGTGATCCCGCGCGGCCGCCACTGCAAAGCCCGGCGGTGCCGCCGCCAAGGCCTCAGCCGAAGCCACCTTGGCGCGGATCACCGCATGGGGACAGACCAGCACGCACTTGCCGCACTGCACGCACAGATCGCTGTCCCAGACAGGAATCTCGCTGGCGATGTTGCGCTTTTCGTAGCAGGCGGTGCCCAGCGGCCAGGTGCCATCACAGGGCAGGGCGCTGACCGGCAGCTGGTCTCCGTGCCGCGCCAGCATCGGCAGGGTCACCGCTTGCACAAACGGAGATGGGGGCGGTTGGGCGCCATTGGCCTCGAGCGACAGAGGTTCTGGTTCTGGCTCTGGCTCTGCTGGCCAGGCCTGCCAGTCGAGGGGCTGCAACCGCTCAAGGCTGGCCGCCAGGGCCGCCAGGTTGCACGCCACCACCGCCTCGCCCTTGTGGGCATAGCTGTTGCGAATGGACTGGGCCAGGTGCGCGATCGCCTGCTCACGCGGCAGCACCCCACTGAGCACCAGAAAGCAGGGCAGCATCACGGTGTTGATGCGCGATCCCATGCCGGCCTGGCGCGCCACCGTCTGGGCATCGATCACAAACACCCGCAGCTCGAGCGCACGAATGCGGACGCGCATCGCTGCCGGCAAGCGGGCCCAGGTCTGGGCAGGTCCATAGGGACTGTTGAGCAGCAGCACGCCCCCGGGTTCGATCCCGGCCAGCAGGTCCAGGCGATCGACAAAGTCCCACTGGTGGCAGGCCACCAGGGTGGGCCGCTGAATCAGGTAGGCCGAACGGATCGGCCGCGGCCCAAAGCGCAGATGGGACTCGGTGACCGTGCCCGCTTTGTGGGAGTCGTAGACAAACATTCCCTGCACCTGCAGGTCGGTCGCCTCGCCGATGATCCGAATCGCTGCCTTGTTGGCACCGACGGTGCCATCGGAGGCGAGGCCGTAGAGGATCGCCCGCACCTCGTCGGGCGCCGCAGCCAACGGGGGTTCGCAGACAAAGGTGTTGTCGAAAGGCAGGGAGTGGTGGGTCAGATCGTCATCGATCCCGACGCTGAAATGGTTGGCCGGCTCGGGCAGGGCCAGTTGATCGAACACCGCCTTGACCATGGCCGGGGTGAACTCTTTGGACGCCAGTCCATAACGCCCGCCCACCACCCGGGGCAGGGGGCACCGATCGCCATGCACCGCGCGCCACTGTTCGGCAATGGCGGTAACGACATCGAGGTACAGCGGTTCGCCGGGGGCACCGGGGTCCTTGCAGCGATCGAGCACGGCGATCACGCGGGTGCTGGCCGGCAACGCCTCAACCAGCAGCCGCGCCGCCAGGGGCCTGAACAGGCGCAGCTTCAACAGCCCCAAGCGCTCGCCAGCGGCCCCCAGCCTGGCCAGGGTTTCGGTGGCGGTCTCGCAGGCCGACCCCATCAACACCAGCACCCGCTCGGCATCGGGCGCACCCAGATACTCGTAGGGCCGGTAACGGCGACCGGTCAGCGCCGCGAACTGCTCGAGCACGGCGAGCAGGTGGTCGGGCACCGCCTCAACGAAGCGGTTGACCGTCTCGCGCGCCTGAAAGCCGACATCGGGGTTGTGGCTGGTGCCGCGAATCACCGGATGCTCGGGGGTCAGGGCGCGGCCCCGATGGGCGCTGATCGCAGCGGCAGGGACCAGCTGCCGCAGCACCCCATCGTCCAGGGGCTGGATCGCCTGAATCTCATGGGAGGTGCGAAAGCCATCAAAGACATGCAGAAAGGGCACCCGGCTGCGCAGGCTCAGGGCGGTGCTGATGGCGGCAAAGTCGCTGGCCTCCTGCACCGAAGCGGCACCCAGCAGGCCGCAACCCGTGCCGCGGGTGGCCATCACATCACTGTGATCGCAAAAGATCGACAACCCCTGGGTCGCCACGGCCCGGGCCGCCACATGCAGCACCACCGGCGTCAGCTCGCCCGCCAGCTTGTACAGGGTGGGGATCATCAGCAGCAGCCCCTGGCTGGCCGTGAAGGTGGTGGCCAGGGCGCCCGCCTGAAGGGCGCCGTGCAGGCTGCCGGCGGCGCCGGCCTCGCTCTGCAGCGCCACCACCGCCGGCACACTGCCCCAGAGATTGGGACGCCCCTCGGCGGCCCAGGCATCGGCCGATTCGGCCATCGGCGATGCCGGGGTGATCGGATAGATCGCGATCACCTCGTTGAGCCGGTAGGCCACCGAGGCGACGGCGCCGTTGGCATCGACCGTCAGCCGCCGCGTGCTGCTCACAGCTCGTGCTCCACCAGGCTGAGGGCCAGGCCCACATGCACCAGCACCTGATCGCCGACCCGGGCCTGGGGCAGGCAGGCCAGGCTCACCCATTGCCTGACGCCGCCGAAATCGACCCGGGCCCGCAGCCAGAGGGGATCGCCATCCGGCTGCGGGGTGATCGCCACGATCGTGCCGCTGGCAGCCAGGCACATGGGATCCCCCGACGACGGCCTGGTCCTGGTTTAGGGAGCGGATTCGCCAGCGACGGCCGCCGCCGCACAACCGCCGCCGATCCGGGCCGCCAGCAACTGCCCCAGGGCCAGGCCGCCGTCGCCGCTGGGCAGCTGCTGGGCCCACAACGGCTGCAGACCAGCGCGGCGCAGCGCCGTAACCGTGCCGTCCAGCAGCAGCCGGTTCTGAAAACACCCCCCGCACAGCACCACCACCGGCGCCTGGGCATCGGCCTGGGGTTGGTGTCGCGCAGCCCGCACCGCCCAGGCGGCAGCCGCGGCGATCAGGGCGCGGTGAAATCCCAGGGCGATCGCCGCTGTGGAGACGCCGGCCTCCCGATCGGCCAGCAGGGCCGCCAGCAGCGGCTGCCAGTCCCACCAGTGGGGCAGGTCCAGATCCACAGAGGCCGGCCGCAGCGGCAATGGGTAGGACCGCACCGGTGCTTGGTCAGTGGCAGCGGCAGCAGCAGCGGCAGCAGCGGAGGCGGCGCCTTCAAGCAGCAGCCCGCCCTGGCCCTCGTGGCTGAGCACCTGCACCAGATCCAGCAGTGAGGCGACCGCGTCAAACAACCGGCCCAAGCTCGAGGTCAGGGGGCTCTGGCAACCCGAGGACAGGGCCTGCAGCAGCAGCTGGCGCTCGCCTGGCGCAAAGGCGGCCAGGCTGGCCGCGGCCCCACCGTGCTCCAGGGCTGCTGAGCCCGCCCCGGCCAGCAGCCCCAATGCGGCGCGGCGGGGCTCGCGCACGGCCAGGGCTGCCCCCGGCAGGGCAAAGGGCCGCAGGCAGACATCCCGCGTGACGCCACCGTCGGCATCGATCAGCAGCCCTTCGCCACCCCACAGCGGCACCGGGCCCGGGCCATGACCCAGCCCGTCAAACGCCAGGGCCAGCGCCGGCGGCCGGCGGCCGTGTTCGGCCAGCACCGCCAGGGCATGGGCCTGGTGGTGCTGCACGCTGATGTGCTGCAACGCCGGTCGCGCCCGACCCAGGGCCTGGGCCCACTGCCGGCTCAGATAGCCCGGGTGGCCGTCGCTGCAGACCGCGGCCAGCTGGTCAGCGCTGCGCGCCAACAGCTCGTCCAGACCCGCCTGCCAGCGGGCCTGGGTGCAGCCGCCCGTCAGATCCCCCAACGGCGGCGCCAACCAGACCTGCTGCCCCAGGGCCAGGGCCGGGGCACACCTGAGATCACCTCCCAGCGCCAACATGGCTGGTCCGGCAGCCGGCAGGGGCAGGGGCCCGGGGGCGTAGCCACGGGCCCGGCGCAACAGCTGCGGCTGGCCGTCGATGCAACGCAGCACCGAATCATCGAGGGGCCGTGCCACGGCCCGGTCGTGCAGCAACACGCCATCGGCGATCGGCGCCAGGGGATCAACAAGCCAGGCCAGGGCCTCGGCCAGGGTGTGGGCCAGGGGCTGGCCGCTGCGGTTGCCGCTGGTGGCCACCAGGGGCACGGCCGCCTCGGTGGCCAGCAGCCAATGCAGGGGTGAGGCCGGCAGCATGATCCCCAGTTCGGCGCACCCCGGCGCCACGGCCTCGCTCAACGGACAACCAGGCCGCTGGCGGCGCTGCAGCAGCACGATCGGGGCCTGGGGGCTGTGCAGGCAGCGGCGTTCCGCCGCCGAGATCCGCAGCCAGGGCTCCAGCGGCGCCGGCGCGGCCAGCAGCAGGGCCAGGGGCTTGCTCGGCCGGCGCTTGCGGCGGCGCAGGCGGGTGACCGCGGCGGAGTTGGTGGCATCCACCAGCAGCTGAAAGCCGCCGACGCCATGCAGCGCCAGGATGCCGCCGCCCCGCAGCAGGGCCACCGCCCGCCCCAGGGGGTCGGCCGCAGCGCCAGGGGGTCGTGGCGGGCCGAACCACTGCAACCGCGGCCCGCAGCGCGGACAAGCGATCGTCTCGGCGTGAAAGCGGCGGCCGCCCGGGTCGTCAAACTCGGCCTGACAGGCAGCACACAACCGGAAACCGGCCAGGGTGGTGTGGGCC
>Ga0310333_100080_pt1 | contig 25713 bp, 26 predicted proteins | sample LakMicSRFTotalB7_FD_195547 | JGI IMG/M metagenome (GOLD analysis project Ga0310333, IMG submission 195547) | Enriched freshwater cyanobacterial communities from Lake Michigan, Michigan, United States - MI23.SRFL.Total.B7 (v2) (version 2) | ecosystem: Environmental > Aquatic > Freshwater > Lake... | reverse complement strand
GCTGGGCCAGACGCTGCTGCAGCACGGCGAACGGCACCGCCGGTGCCAAGGCGAGGGAGGTTTCCTCGACGAAGTACCGGTCTTCACCCAGATGCATGGCATAGAGGAAGGTGGGAGGTTCGCGCCTCTGTTCCGCTGACAGGTGATGGCACCGGTAGTCCATGAACACGAACTGTTCGCTGTCGATCGGTGGCCGTTCAAAGCGCGCCACCACGCCATAGGCCGCCTGAGCTGCCACCAGCCCGCTGCTGAGTTGGGTCACGAACAACGGTTTGTGGCCCGTGGCATCGATCACCAGCCGGGCCTGAACCGTGTCGCCCTTGGCGGTGGTCACGGTCGAGCTGAAGGGGTCATGGCTGATCGTTACGGCCCCATCGGTGCGGATGGACACGCGGTGGCGATGGCAGATCTCGAGCCAGTGCTGCTGGAGCAGTTGTCGATCAAACAACCCGTAGTCGCGCCTGTGAACAAACACGCGGTTGGCGTCTGCCGTTGGATCGTCGTCTCCCGGTCCAAAGCGACTGATGGTGTTTTGCCAGCGATGGCCGAGCAGATGACCCAGTCCCAGGCTGTCCACTTCCTCTGCCCAGATGCCATAGGTGTTGGCCCAGGTGGTGGGCATCCCCTGGGGACAGAGCAGGGTCACCTGCAGATCCTCTGCTGCCAGGGCAGCGGCAATGCTCAACGCGGCCGGTCCGCCGCCGATCACCAGGACGTCGCTGTGAATGGCGCTGTGGAAGGCGCTGCTGGTGTTCCCCGTCATGCCACTGTCAGGTTCAGAACGGCTCGGTTGTTGCGGCGGCCGTTGTCTTGCTCAAGGATGTCGTGCTCGGGGTCGGCGATCACCGCGATGCACCTGTTGCCGGCCGTGAGATTCAGGGGAAGCGCAAAATCTTCGGTGGCGCCAGCTTCCATCCATGGCAGCCGCAGGTAGCGATGGCTGCTGTAGCAATCGTCGATCACGACGGCCACGCCGACATCGCTCACATCGAGGCTGCCGCGGTTGACGACGACGAACCGGACCTCTCCGTCGTCATAGCGGAGCTGTTCGATGGTCAGATCACTGCCCAGTTGATGCAATCGTTGCAGCGGATACAGGGTCAACCGCTCGAGCTCGAGCAATGCCGTCCCGGGATGCTCGTGATGCAGGTGGCCGCCATGGAGCAGGTCGGTGCTGCAGCCGTGCAGGTGCAGATGGTTAGCGGCGCCCGGCACCGTGACCCGTCCCTGGCAGGGATCGGTGTCCCAGAAGCCACAGCAGTCCCACTGCAATGAGCGTCCCAGAAAGCGGATCGGATCGGTGCTGTTGCCGTTGTCCGTTTCGGTCAGACGATAGTGCTGCAGCTGGTCATAGATCGAGCGCTCGGCCGCCCTGGCTGCGCCTGCGCTGCTGGCAGGGCTGTTGCTGACAAGGCTGCTGTTGCGCCGCTGCTGCCCCATGCAGAGCTTGGAGGCCACGGTGATGATCAGGGACTGCCAGCGGGCCACCAACCGCAGGCCGTAGATCGGTGCTTCGGCTAGTTCACCGCTGCTGCGCAGCAGCGCGATGGCCTCGCCCACCAGCTCCTGCAGGGGCCGGCCGCGGCTGGGTCCCAGCAGGGTCAGATCGACGGGCCTGCGCAGGTTTGTGGCGTCACCGCTGAAGCAGACATAGGGGAAATGCCCGCTGCCATCGCCCGGCTGCAGTTCACGGATGGAGCCATCACTGGCCTGACATTTCCAGATGGCGGTGTTGCCATCACCCTTGAGCAGAAAGCTCAGTTCGCCGTTGTCCAGGCTGGTGGTGGTGCCCAGGCCGAGCACGTCCCCCTGCAGGGGGATGCGCTCGAGCGGCAGGTGTTCGCGCACATCACCCTGAACCAGGTCGCTGACCGTGTTGGCGATCCAGAGATCAGCTGTGGCCTTGGACGGTTGGGCCATGGCTGCGTTGGCGATGGTGGTGGATCAGGCCTGCGGTTCGTCCTGTTCGGCTTCGGTGTTGTCGATGCCTTCGAGGCTGTCCTCTTCATCCGGAGCCGGGGGAACCAGCACCACCTCGGCCAGCCGATCACCGCTGTCGAGCTTCTGCAGGCGAACCCCGGTGGCCGCGCGGGACTGCTGGGGAATGGCATCGGCCTTCATGCGCACAATCACCCCCCGTTCACTGACCAGCAGCAGTTCTTCGCCGGCTCCGAGCACCTTGAGGCCCACCAGCACATCGCCATCACGGCGGAACTTCATCGCCCGCAGGCCCATGCCCGCCCGTTTCTGGAGGCGGAACTGATCCACCGGAACCCGTTTGCCCAGGCCACTGGCGCTGGCCACCAACACCCAGGGCCCGTCGCTGATGGGCAGCTCGTCGGTTTCGCTCTCGCCGTCACCTTCGCCCAGATCGGCCGCGGCGCTGATCTCGACCCGGTCGGCCAGCTCAACCGGCAACACATCCATGCTGACCAGCTGATCGCCAGCGCGCAGGTTCATCGCCCGTACGCCGCGGGCGCTGCGGCCCAGGGGCCTGAGCTCCTCGTCGTTGAGCCTGAAGTGGATGGTCATCCCATTGCGCGAGCCGATCAGCACGCTGTCGCCGGGTTGGGCCAGCCGCACCCAGCTCAGGGCGTCGCCCTCCTCGAGAGAGATGGCGATCAGGCCATTGGAGCGGATGTTGGCAAAGGCCGACAGGCGTGTGCGCTTGACGAACCCCTTGCTGGTCAGCATCACCAGCACCCCCTCTTCGGAGAATTCGCTGACGGCCAGCAGCGAGGTGATCTGCTCCTCGCGGGGGATCGGCAGCAGTTGCACGATCGGCGTGCCTTTGGCGCTGCGGCTGCACAGCGGCACCCGGTAGGCCGGCACCGTGTAGACCACGCCCCGATCCGAGAACAACAGCAGGCTGTCGTGGTCGTTGCAGCTGATGAACAACCGCACGGCCTCTTCGCCCTGGCTGCGGGTTCCGGCCTTGCCGCGGGTGCCGCGACTGGTGGACTCGAATTCGTTGACCGGCATCCGCTTGAGATAGCCGTTTTCGGTCAACAGCACGACCGAGCGCTCATTGGCGATCAGGTCGATGTCTTCGAGCCCGCCCTCGATGTCAAGAATCTCGGTGCGCCGGGGCGAGTCGAAACGGGTGCGGATCGCTCCCAGTTCGTCGGTGATCAGACCGAGAACCCGTTCGCGCCGCCCAAGGATGTCCTTGTAATCCGCGATCTTGGCAACAAGATCCTCGTGCTCGAGGCGAATCTTGTCGGCCTCCAGAGCGGTCAGGCGACGCAATTGCATCTGCAGGATGGCGTCCGCCTGGATCTCGCTCAGTCCATGGCGTTCCTGCAGCTGGGTACGCGCGGTTGCCGTGTCCGACGCCGCCCGGATCAGGGCGATAATCGGGTCGAGCTGATCGAGCGCCAGCAGCAGGCCCAGCAGGATGTGATCGCGCTCTTCGGCCTTGCGCAAGAAGTAACGGGTGCGCCGTTCGATCGTCTCGATCCTGAAATCGAGAAAGACCTCGAGCATCTTGCGCAGGGTGAGCAGAATCGGCTCGCCGTTGACAAGCGCCAGCATGTAAGCGCTGAAGTTGTTCTGCAGCGGTGTCAGCTTGAAGAGGTTGTTCAGCACAACCTGCGGGTAGGCATCACGGCGCAGCTCGATCACGATGCGCATGCCATCGCGGTCCGATTCGTCGCGGATGTCAGCGATTCCCTCCAACTTCTTGTCATTGACCATTTCGGCGATGCGCTCGATCAGCGCCGCCTTGTTGGTCTGGTAGGGCAGCTGGGTGATGATCACCGCATCGCGGTCAGGGCGACCCGGGGCCTCGATGGTTTCAATCCCTGCCACACCGCGCATCGTCACCGACCCGCGTCCGGTGGTGTAGGTCTCGCGAATGCCACGGCGACCCAGGATCTGCCCGCCCGTCGGGAAATCGGGTCCGGGAATGATCGCCATCAACTCCCGGTCCGACAGCTCCGGGTTGGCGATCAGGGCCAGCAATCCGTCGATCAGCTCGCCCAGGTTGTGGGGTGGGATGTTGGTCGCCATCCCCACGGCGATGCCCGACGAGCCGTTGAGCAGCAACTGGGGAATCCGCGCCGGCATCACCGTCGGTTCCTGCTGGGAGCCGTCGAAGTTGTCGACAAAATCGACGGTCTCGGCCTCGATGTCCTCGAGCAGGCTGTCGGTGGTCAGGGCCTGCAGCCGCGATTCGGTGTATCGCATGGCGGCCGGCGGGTCGTTGTCCACCGAGCCGAAGTTGCCGTGCCCATCAATCAAGGGCATGCGCATCGAAAAGTCCTGGGCCATGCGCACCAGGGCGTCATAAACCGCGGTGTCACCATGGGGGTGGTACTTACCCAGCACCTCACCGACCACACGGGCGCATTTGCGGTAGGGGCGATCGCTGGTCAGCCCCAGTTCGTACATCGCATAGAGAATGCGTCGATGCACAGGCTTGAGTCCATCGCGCGCATCGGGCAGGGCCCTGCCCACGATCACGCTCATCGCGTACTCCAGATAGGAGCGCGACATCTCGTTGCGCAGGTCTGTCTGGATGACCCTGGATTCAGGAGTGCTGCCGGAATCCCCGGAAGAAGCAGGTCCGGTTGGATCCGCCATGCAAGACAGCCTTCATTAGAGCCAAGTCTATCCAAACCCTGAGACATGGCCCCCCGTCGCCCCGAGGTCGCTGATCTGGCCCCCCGCTCGCACGCTGAGCTGCAGCGCCGTCAGGCCGGCGGCGATCTGCGGGTGCTGGGTGCCGCCGACTACCGGGCGCTGGTCGAGGGCGTGGGCCTGCAGCAGGCCTACGACCAGACCGATGTGGTCGTGGCCGCCGATGCGACCTGGACCGACCAGGGCGCCCTGCTGCTGAGCCTGGGCCCCAGCGATCCACCGATCCGGCTGCGGGAGGTCCAGCTCGCAGGGGTCAATGCCCTGGTGGGCGGTGGTTCAGGGGATCTGGTCCTGCCCCTGGGGGGGGGACTCACGGGTCCAGGCCGCCGCAGTGGGGCCCAGGTTCTGAGCGAACTGCTAGCCGGCCACCCATTGGCGCTGTCGGCTCTGGGTGAGCCGACGGCGCTGCAACCCCGCCTCGAGCTGAGCGGCAACCTTGGCCTCGCCCAGGTGCCGGCCGGGCGGTTGCTGCTGCAGCGGGCCGTGGTCGAGAACGGCATCGTCGCCGTCAGCAGTGCCGAAGGCCTGCTGCGCACGCCCCATGGCCCCCTGCTGGGGCCGTTGCAGTCGGCGCTGGTCACCGCCGGCGGCGCCGGCAGCATCGGCCTGACGATGCCGGCCCTGTCGCTGCTGGGGCCAGGCTCGCCGCTGCTGGTGGGGGGCGGACTGGGCTGGGTTCTGGGAGCCGGCAGCGGCCACAACCCGGCGCCCCGGCGTCAGCCTTTGGGCCATGCCTGCGGCCCGGGGGCCGCCCTGGCGGTGACCGTTGATCTGGACCAGCTCGATCCACTCCAGGTGCGCAGCTGCTTTCTCGAGGGGCATGGCGCAGCCCTGCTGGTGCCGGTGGCGGCGCCGGTGCCGCTGCTGAACGGCACCATTGCCCAGCAGGCGGCCATCGGTCCCCAGGCCCTGCAGGTGCCCGTCCTGGATCTGGGGATTCCGCGGCGGGTCAAGCCCCGCCTGGCCGACGTCACCTATGCCGAGCTTGCCAGCGGTGCGCTGACCCTGGGCGGGTCGAGCCTGCGCTGCGCACCGGCCCACAGCCCCAGGCTGGCCGCCGCTGCCGGGGCCAGGTTGGCGGCGATGCTGCGGGAGGGAACCTTCCCGCTGCAGGCTCCGCTACGTCCCCTGAGCGACCGTTCGGCCCTGCTGCCCCTCGACCTGTGAGTCAGCCCTGGGACCGGGTTTATGCTCCGCCGGCGTCGTTGCGGATGACCGCTCGCCCCTGTTGCCATGGCTGATCTGCAAGGCCCAGGGCCGACGCCGCTCGATCCGGGGGCAGGGGTCAGCCATGTGCTCGAGATTCCGCCCGATCCGCAGCTCGAAGGGGGCGAGTGGCAGTTGCTGCGCTCCAAGCTGGATGCCTGGTGGGCCAGTGGTGAGCTGCAGTCCCTGTGGCTTCGCTCGAAACAGCCCCTGACGTGGTTGGTGGGCCTGCTCATCGTCCTGGCTCTGCTCCAGGTCGGTTCGGCGGTTGTGGATGCCGTCGGCAGCGTGCCCCTGCTGGGCGGCCTGCTCGAGCTGGTGGGTCTGGTCTGGGTGTTTCGCCAGGGCCTGCCGCGGGTGCTGCGCAGCCAGGAGCGCCAGCGGTTGCTGGCTGACCTGAACCAGCGCTGGCGGGCGTTCCGGGGCTCTGCCTGAGCGCGCGTTCAAGGGTGTTGGCAGCCCCGTTGATAGTTTGGCCCGAATGCTTCATGACGCGGTGACCATTCAGCTCGGCCGTTCCCGAACCGTTCGCCGTGCCTACGGCATTGATGAAATCGCCCTGGTTCCCGGCGGGCGCACCGTCGATCCTGCGGTGACCGACAGCAGCTGGAGCCTGGGGGGCATCACCCGCGAGATCCCGATCATCGCCAGTGCCATGGATGGTGTGGTCGATGTCGGCATGTGTGCGGCCCTGACCAAGCTGGGGGCCCTGGGGGTCCTCAATCTGGAGGGCGTCCAGTGCCGCTACGACGACCCCAACCCAGTCCTTGATCGCATCGCCGCGGTCGGCAAGGACGCGTTCGTGCCGTTGATGCAGGAGCTCTACAGCCAGCCGGTGCGCGAAGACCTGATCCGGCAGCGCATCGCCGAGATCAAGCAGGCCGGCGGCATCGCCGCCGTGAGCGCCACGCCGGTGGCAGCCCTGAAGTTCGGCAAGGCCATCGCCGAGGCCGGTGCCGACCTGTTCTTTGTGCAGGCCACGGTGGTCAGCACCGAGCACATCGGCCCCCAGGGTCAGGAGAGCCTCGATCTCGAGGCCCTGTGCCGCGACTTCGGGGTGCCGGTGATCATCGGCAACTGCGTCACCTATGACGTGGCCCTCAAGCTGATGCGGGCCGGTGCCGCCGGCGTGATGGTTGGAATCGGTCCCGGTGCCGCCTGCACCAGCCGCGGTGTGCTGGGCATCGGCATCCCCCAGGCCACTTCCGTGGCCGACTGCGCCGCAGCCCGTGCCGACTATCTGGCCGAGAGCGGCCGGTATGTGCCGATCGTGGCCGACGGCGGCATCGTCAACGGTGGCGACATCTGCAAGTGCCTGGCCTGCGGTGCCGATGCGGTGATGATCGGCTCCCCCATCGCCCGTGCTGCCGAGGCACCTGGACGGGGTTTCCACTGGGGCATGGCCACCCCCAGCCCGGTGCTGCCCCGCGGCACCCGCATCAAGGTGGGCACCACCGGCAGCCTTGAAAAAATTCTGCGGGGCCCTGCCTCGCTCGATGACGGCACCCAGAACCTGCTGGGATGCATCAGGACCTCGATGGGCACCCTCGGGGCCCGCAACCTGGCCGAGATGCAACAGGTCGAGGTGGTGGTTGCCCCCTCGCTGCTGACCGAGGGCAAGGTCTACCAGAAGGCCCAGCAGTTGGGCATGGGCAAATAGGGCAGCGCCCGCCCAGGCGAGCCCTATTCTGAAGGTGTGGGAGCTACGGCACTCACACTCCTCACACCCACGGCCCGGCGAACGGGCCTTTTGTCTTCTGGGCGGCCGTCCCTTGCCTGCAACGGGATGTTGCCCCCGCTGGTCACCGGGTCAAACGTTGCTAGATTCCCGGAACCGTGATCCCATCAAGGATGTCCAGCGCCACCGCTGTCACCGACGCCTCCTTTGAGCAAGACGTGCTCAAAAGCGATGTGCCCGTGCTGGTCGACTTCTGGGCCCCCTGGTGCGGTCCCTGCCGCATGGTGGCTCCGATCGTCGACGAGATCGCCAAGGAGTTCGACGGCAAGATCAAGGTGTTCAAGCTGAACACCGACGAGAACCCCAATGTCGCCAGTCAGTACGGCATCCGCAGCATCCCCACCCTGATGATCTTCAAGGGCGGCCAGAAGGTGGATACCGTCGTCGGCGCCGTGCCCAAGACCACCCTCTCCAGCACCCTGTCCAAATACCTCTGAAGCCCATCGCCGTCCAGGGACAGCGTCACCGCTGTGGTTGAGCTTCAGCAGTCATCGATCGGTCTGGTCGATTACGGCATGGGCAACCTGCACTCGGTGCAGCGGGCCTTTGAACGGTTGGGTGCCTCTGTGGTGCCAGTCGGCTCTGCCGCCGCCATGGAGGACTGCCAGGCGTTGGTGCTGCCTGGGGTTGGCGCGTTTGACCCAGCCATGGAGCAGTTGGAGCAGGCAGCCCTGGTGGAGCCCCTGCGCCAATGGTGCGCGGGCGGCGGTCCGCTTTTGGGGATCTGTCTGGGACTGCAACTGCTGTTCGAGGGCAGTGACGAAGGCTCCCGTGCGGGACTCGGAATCCTGGCCGGCCGGGTGAAGGCCCTGCCCCGCAGGCCCGGTCACCCCATCCCCCATATGGGCTGGGAACCGCTGCTGCCGGCCCAACCCAGTCCGCTGCTGCCCGCTGGTGCCCCTGAGGCATGGATGTATTTCGTCCATTCCTATGCAGCCGAACCGGCGGACCCGCGCTGCACCACGGCCCAGGTCAGTTTTGCCGGCGACCCTCTGACCGCGGCGGTCTGGCAGGGACGGGTGGGGGCCTGCCAGTTTCACCCTGAAAAGTCGGGCCCCAGCGGTGAGGCCATGCTCAGGCGCTGGCTGGCCTGGTTGCAGCAGAGCAGGGGCCAATGAGTCTGCGGCTCAGCGGCGGCCGGCGCCTGCAGAGCCCGCCCGGAGACCGGGCCCGTCCCACCGCAGCACGGGTACGCCAGGCGGTGCTCAACATGCTGGCGCCGCGGTTGGCGGGTAGCCGCTGGCTCGATCTGTGCAGCGGCAGCGGGGTGATGGCCTGTGAGGTTCTGCAGCGGGGCGCCGCCCAGGTCGTGGCCGTCGAACAGGACCGGCGCATTGCCCAGGTGGCGCGCCAAAACCTGAGCGCCGTGGCTGCAGGGCTGGGCTGCGGCCCTGAGCAATGGCAGCTCCATTGTCAGGAGGCTCTGCGCTGGTTGCAGCGCCCACCGCAGTCAGAAAGCAATGGGAGCGCGGTCTTTGACCTGATTTACTGCGACCCGCCCTACAGGTCGGATCTGTATGGGGACCTGGCCGACGCCGTGGCGAGCGGCGACTGGATCGCCCCAGATGGTCTGATGCTGTGGGAATGCGCGACAGCTGCGATGCCCCCTGTTCCCCAGGGTTGGGAGCTGGATGACCAGCGCCGCTATGGCACCACCACGCTGATGGTGCTCACACGCGGATGATGGTCAGCTGTCGAGCAGGCTGCCGCGGCGATACTGGTTCCAGGCAGCGACGAAGAGGCCCAGCAGTGTCACGGGAATCAGACCGAGCACGATGCCGCAGAGCAGGGGTTCGATCATGGTTGGGCTGATGGTGGTGCCGAGCCACGATTCTTTCACGCCTGGGGCTGGCGTCGCGAGTCCCCCTGCAACTTTGTGACCAGCCCCCCCGCTCCAGCGCTGAACACCCTCAACCGCCGCACCCTCGTGACGGCGTTGGTGGTGGCCTTTGCCACGGCCTGCATCGTTGTGGTGCTGCTGGTGCTGCCCGGCGCCCGCAGCGATCCCTACACCCGCAGCACCCTCGAGCACAGCGGTTCAGCTGAGACCGGTGGGCGCCTGTTCCTGCTCAACTGCGCCGGTTGCCATGGCATCGCCGGCCAGGGTCTGGTGGGCCCCAACCTGCATGGCGTTGGCCAACGCAAGAACGACCGCCAGCTGATTCAGCAGGTCGTCAGCGGCCGCACGCCGCCCATGCCCCGCTTTCAACCCGAGCCCCAGGCGATGGCCGACCTGCTGGCCTACCTGCACAGCCTGGTGTGATCGACCTGGCCCTGGTGCTGGTGGAGCCAGCGGGTCCCTTGAATGTGGGCAGCGTCGCCCGCTTGTGTGCCAATTTCAGCGGTCCGGCCCTGCGCCTGGGGCTGCGGTTGGTGTCTCCCCGTTGCGACCACCTGGGTCCTGAGGCCCTGCAGATGGCCGTTCATGGCCGCCCCCTGCTCGAGGCCGCCCAGCTTTATGGCGATCTGGCTGCGGCAGTGGCCGACTGCCCTGTGGTCGTGGCCACCAGCGGTCGGGGCGAGGGCGAACCGCTGCCGCCGTTGCCGCTTGATGGGGCGCTCGGCTGGCTGGTGCAGCACTGCACCGCGCGCGTTGGCAGCGCGGCTGGCCAGCGGGCCGCCCTGGTCTTTGGCCGCGAAGACCGGGGCCTGAGCAGTGATGAGCTGCTCCAGGCCGGCGCCCTGTTGCAGATCGCCACCGGGCCTGGCTACCGCTCCCTCAACCTGTCCCACGCGGTGGCCCTGGTGCTCCACCATCTGCACCAGCTGCTCGCCATCGACCAGCCAGTCGCCAGCGCCGCGCCGCTGCTGGCCCGCCGCGATGCGGTCGAGGCGTTGCTGGCGGATGCCGAAGCGCTCTTGCTGGACATCGGGTTTCTCTATCCCCACACGGCCGGGGCCCGCATGGCCCGCCTGCGGGGGCTGTTGCAGCGCGCCGGCCTGACCCCCGAGGACACAGCCCTGCTGCGGGGCATGGTGCGCCAGAGCCGTTGGGCGGCTGGACGTGGCGGCCAAACCTCTTAGCGTCGGGGTCCTTGTTCAAAGTCCAGTGCCACCAGGCCGCTCGTCACGCCCCGCCAGACGTCCGTGGATGGCACCGCTGCTGCTGGTGCTGCGGCTGTTGGTGATGGGGGTGGGCCTGGGGGTGATCGCCGGCACCAGCCTGCGCCTGCTGGCTCCGCGGCTGGCCCTTGGGGCCTCCAGCCGGAACACCAGTGCTGAGCCCGCACCGGGGTTCGGCACGGCGACGGCGCGCCCCGCCGCCCCTGGCGCCGAACTGGGTCGGTTTGAGCCCCGAACCGAGCTGACCGCTCTGTCGAAGCGCTGGCAACAGCTGGCGGCAGCGCACAAGGATCTGACCGCGTCAGGCTTTCTGCTGGTGCTGGACGACGGCCGCTTTGCCCAGCTGCAGAGCGAACTGCCCCTGCCCGCTGCCAGCTCGATCAAGACCCCGATCCTGTTGCTGGCCCTCGAAGCTCTCGACGCGGGGCAGCTGCGCTGGAGCGAACCGCTGGCGATGACCAAGGAGGTGGTGGGCGGTGGGGCCGGTTGGATGGCCAGCCGGCCGGTGGGCACCCGCTTCCCGGTGTTCGAGGCGGCCACCGAGATGATCCGCGTCAGTGACAACACGGCCACCAACCTGTTGATCAAGCGGCTTGGCGGCAAGCAGGTGGTCAATCAACAGTTTGCGGCCCAGGGCCTCTCGGCCACGGTGGTTAACAACTGGCTTCCCGATCTTGAGGGCACCAACACCACCAGCGCCCGGGACCTGGCGCGGACGATCGCGCTGGTTGACACAGGCGAGAAGCTCAACAACCGCGGGCGTGATCTGTTTCGCGAGATCCTTGGCACCTCGCGCACCAACACCCTGATCCCCCTGGGTCTGCTGCAGGGCCTGGGCCGGGATGGAGCCGATCCCGATGCCGAGCTGCGTGGATTCGGGATCACTGCTTACAACAAGACCGGCGACATCGGTATCGCCTACGCCGACGGTGCCCTGGTGCAGCTGCCCACCGGCCAGAGGGCCGTGCTGGCCTTTCTGGTCAAAGGGCCCTTCAATGACCCTCGCTCAACCGATCTGATCCGGGCGATGGCGGCTGAAGTGTCCAAAACCCTGGTGGGACGTCGCTGATGTCTCTGCTGCGTCTGTTCGCCAGCGCTGCCGCGCTGGCGTCACTGGCCGTCCCGGTTGCCAGTGGCACCGCGGTGGCGCAGCCGGTGGAGCTGCGGCCGCAGCGGGTGGCCCCCCTGCCCGGAGGCCTCGATGGGGTGCCTCTGGTCAATGACAACAACCCTGAGCTGATCACCGCCGCGGGGATCCTGATCTCGACCTTTGCAGGCAAGGGCCGCGGCGTGTCCGAAGCCCATCTCGATGCCCCCCTGGACGGTCGTTTTGATCTGTTCAGCCATCACGTCTATGCCGGCAAAGCGGACAGCCTCGATTCGACCCTGTGGCTGGCGGTGGTGGCCCAGCCCCGCGGCGCCGCGCCGGTGACCCTGCGGGTGCTGGCGGGCTCGACTGCCCTGTCCCAGTCCCTTGATCCCAGCCAGCCGGGAGCGCCCTTTCTGCCCCTGCCCCAGCTGATGCCCCAGGGCCTTGAGCCTGTCTATGCCGGCCCCGGCAGCCGGGTGGCCACCGAGCTGCTGGGCCGCCAGCGCTCGGCGTTGCTGCCAGCCCAGTGGACCCTGCCCCCCGGCCAGCTCAGCACCCTGCTGGTGGTGCCCTTGCCCGTTCGCGGCCTGGACCCCCTGCTCAATGGGCGCAACCTGCAGCTGCGTCTGCAGAGCAGCGGTCCCGTCGATGTGGCGACCCTGGCCGCCTTTGGGGCCAACGGCCAGCCGCCGCCGCCGCAGACCTGGGCAGCGCTGCTGGATGGGCCGCTGAGCCCGAAGGAGCACCGGGCCAGCCCCAAGGGCGCCCCCGGCCCGATGATCTATTCGCGGGTCAGTGGCGTGCAGCTGGGCAGCACCTGGACAGCCCGGATCACCGACCCAGGCAAGCCCTACCTGGCCCTGCCCAGCACCCCCGTGTCGTGGCCGATCGCGGCCCTGGAGCGGGGCACCCTGGGCACCGGCCAGATCCAGACCGCAGCGCTCAGGACCTTTTATCCAGGGACTGCCTGGGCCGCCCATGGCAACTATGGCGTCGAGTACGACCTGACCCTGCCCCTGCGCAACACCGGCACCGCGTCGGCGGCGGTGCAGTTGGCCGTTGAGTCGCCGCTCAAGTCGGACCCGGCCCAGGGCGGACTGCGGTTCAACACCAGCCCTGCCAAGGCGGTGATGTTCAGGGGCACGGTCGAGGTCAGCGGCCTCGACGGTGCCGGCCCGCGGCCGTCCGGCCGTCAGGGTTTTCATCTGGTGCTGCGCAACGGCCAGCAGGGCCCTGCCCTGGGCACTATCACCCTGGCCCCGGGGGCCGAGCGCAGCGTGCGGGTGCGGCTGATCTACCCGGCCGATGCCACCCCGCCCCAGGTGCTGAGCCTGCTGCCTGTGAAACAATCGCCAACACCTCCTGCCACAAGCCAGCCGTGACGCAAGCCCGCAAGCGCCGGGTCTTTCCCTTCACCGCCATCGTTGGCCAGGAGGAAATGAAGCTTGCCCTGCTGCTCAACGTGATCGACCCCCGCATCGGCGGGGTGATGATCATGGGTGACCGCGGCACGGGCAAGAGCACCACGATCCGGGCGCTGGCTGATCTGTTGCCCGAAATCGAGGTGGTGGCTGGTGATCCGTACAACAGCTCTCCCAGCGATCCCGATCTGCAGAGCGCCGAGGTGCGTCAGCGGCTCGAGCAGGGTGAACCCCTGTCCACCGAGCCCCGTCAGGTGCCGATGGTGGATCTGCCCCTGGGCGCCACCGAAGATCGCCTCTGCGGCACGATCGACATCGAAAAGGCCCTGAGCGAGGGGGTGCGCGCCTTTGAGCCCGGTCTGCTGGCCAAGGCCAACCGCGGGCTGCTGTATGTCGACGAGGTCAACCTGCTCGACGACCATCTGGTCGACGTGCTGCTCGACTCGGCCGCTTCGGGCTGGAACACGGTCGAGCGCGAGGGTGTGAGCGTGCGCCACCCGGCCCGTTTTGTGCTGATCGGTTCGGGCAACCCCGAAGAGGGCGAACTGCGGCCCCAGTTGCTCGACCGCTTCGGCATGAGCGTCGAGGTGCGCACCGTGCGCGACCCCGAGCTCAGGGTCCAGGTCGTGGACCAGCGCACCGCCTTTGACAACGATCCCGACGGCTTCAACAACGCCGTCCAGACCAACCAGGATGGTCTGCAGGCCCGCGTGGTCGAGGCCCAGCAGCGGTTGCCCCAGGTGCAGATCGATGACGACCTGCGCATTCGCATCAGCGCCATCTGCGGCGAGCTGGATGTGGACGGCCTGCGCGGCGACATCGTCACCAACCGCGCCGCCCGCGCCCTGGCCGCGTTCGAGGGCCGAACCGAGGTCACCGAGGACGACGTGGCCCGGGTGGCGGCCTGCTGCCTGCGCCACCGCCTGCGCAAGGATCCGCTCGAGCAGATCGATTCGGGCGACCGGGTGGTCAAGGTGTTCTGCAAGGTGTTCGAGCGGCCCGAGGGGAGCGATCGCAGCTCCTTCGAGCTGGCCCTCGCTGCCTGAGGACTGCATCTCCTCAGCCTTTGGAGCCAACCTCACAACGTTGGTTTCAAGCAGCGCAAGACGAGGTTTTCTGGCGCGTCAGCAGGAGCAGGATCCATTGCATCAGCCTCGCTCGAGGGCGATGGCTCAAAGGGTCCGCAGTTTGAAGTAGAGAAAAGCCAGGGGGTGTGCTGACAAATTGATGCTCATTTGCAGGAGGGCGAACGGTGCGATGTGGGCCGTCCTTGGCGCTTGCTGGGCCAGGAGGATCCAGAGCTGGCTCAGCCATGTTCTGAGTGAAAAGGTTGACGGGTTGAATTTGAATTCCCATCTGCAGATCCATAGCTCACGCTCAAAGAGCTCGCGATCATGGGTATGGGCGAGGTAGTTGCGCATGATATCTGTGAAATCATGGGCAAGTTTGATTCTTCTTTTGCAATTGGCTCCTGTGTAAAGTCCGCCAGCGTGTCGCCTGTAATAGGAAACCTCTGTATCAAGAAAGCCACAGTGGCCCGCTTGTGCCAGTACGACGCATACCATTGAGATCCAGCCAACCATGTCTGGAAAGCGTGGGTAATGTGCAAGCGAGTTTCTTCGGTACATGATTGTTGATGTATGCACAAGAAATCTGCGGCATGCATCCGAAAGGTTGTAGCTTTCCTTGGCGGGTAAGGGATGAATGCGGTTGCTTGTGCGAGCTCCGCACCAGGAGAATTCTGGATTCGCGGTCAGTAGATTGAGCTGCATCTGCAGCTTGTCTGCAGATGTCCAGTAATCATCTCCTTCGAGCAATGCGCAGAAGGACGCCCTTGCGCGTGCCTGTAGGCGAAGGAAATTTGAGGTGATTCCAACTTGGCAAGGCGCTGTGATTAAGCGAATTTTGTCAGGGTTCTTTGCTTGCAGTTCACGGCAGGTCTTGAGTGTGTCATCGCTGGAAAAGTCGTCCCCGAGTAATATTTCGTATTCAAAGTCTGTGGATTGGTTGATGACGCTCTCAACGGCCTGTTTGATGAATGGCGCGTGATTCCTGGTCATCAGGATGACTGATGCCTGTGGGTTCTTGCACAGCGCAGCAGAGTCGGAAATTTCTTGGCAGGGAATCGATAGCATTGATGCCCTGTCCCAGGATTCCATGGTCTTTTGAGGTCATTGGGCCATGTTGTGTGAAAGATGGTTGTTTTGCTGGCGAGCTGTCAGAGTGCTGCGGCTTTGATGCAGGATTGCGCCCCTGTTGCGCCCCTGTTGCGGGCGATGCCTTGCCGTGCCGGCGGCTGCGCCGGCAGCAGGCGTTTTGAGGTTGTCTGCTGCATGGCGAGATTGTTTGGCCGCTGCTGGATGAATGGAACGGCATAAGATGAGGCCATCATTTTGTCGGCGATGCGCCCAGGCCCCGTGCGCGATTCCGATGTGCTGAACCCCAATCAGCTCTGAGTCGATGCGCATCCTCGGCATCGATCCCGGCCTGGCCCGTGTCGGCTATGGGGTGATTGAGGTGGCTGGACGGCGGCAGCAGCTGCTCGATTGCGGCATCATTCGCACCGATCCGGGCCGTAGCGAGGGCGATCGCATGGTCGAGATCGCCCGTGATCTGCGGGTGCTGCTGCGCACGTGGCGGCCCCAGTTGGCGTCGGTGGAAAAATTCTTTTTTTACCGCTCCAGTACCACGATCGCCGTGGTGCAGGCCCGCGGGGTGGTGATGATGACCCTGGCCCGTTTTGGCGTGCCGGTGGTCGAGTACCCGCCGATGCAGATCAAGCTGGCCCTGGCTGGCTCGGGCCATGCGCGCAAGGACGAGGTGCTCGAGGCGGTGATGCGGGAGCTGGACCTCACCGAGCCGCCCAAGCCTGACGATGCCGCCGATGCCCTCGCTGCGGCCCTGACGGGTTGGTTTCAGCGGTGACCAAACGGCTGCTGCGCGCCCATTTCAAGGCCCTGCGCCAGCAGCAACACCCGGTTTTGCAGCAGGGTCTCGATCGGCTCTGCGGGGCCGATCTCAAGGCCATGCTGGCCCCGTGCTCGGGCAGGCACCAGGCCAGCGGGGCCGTGGGTCTCACCTGGCCCCTGGCCGCTGAGCCCGACCTGCGGCCCTGGTTGCAGGGCCTGGACCGGCCCCTGGCCCTGCCGGCTGTGGCCAGCGGCCGTTTGCTGTACCGGCGCTGGCAGCCCGGCGAGCCCTTGCATCCCGATGACTGCGGCATCCCGGCCCCCGTGGCTTCGGGGCCGCCCCTGCAGGCGGGGCAGCTGGTGTTGCTGCTGGTGCCGGCCCTGGCGGTCGATCGCCGCGGGGTGCGGCTGGGCTACGGCGGCGGCTGGTACGACCGGCTGCGGGCCGATCCTGCCTGGCGCCAGGTGCCGGCCCTGGTGGTGCTGCCGGCGGCCTGCGTGTGCGACCGGCTGCCGGATGATCCCTGGGATGTGCCGTTCGATGGCTGGCTGGATGAACACGGCTGCCATTGGATCGACGACCGGGATCGCCACCCATCGGATTTGACAAACCGTTCACAGCCCCCGCACCTGGGCAGCCGCTTTGCCAGGATCCGACAGGACCAATGAATCCAAACGTGCACGAGCGCTCCGCTGAGATCCCTGCCACCAGCCTTCAGCAGGCACCCTCGGCCGCCGAGCGCGTTCTGGCTGCCGAGCTCGAAGGCCGCAACCAGGGCCATGGTGCCCTCTCGATGATGGTGACCTCGATGGTGCACATGGTGCAGGCCGGCAAAGCTCCCCACAGCCGTTGGCACGCCTCCTGATCGATCCATGTGCGACCCGCGCCGCCCTGTCTCTGTTGCAGCATCCCTGCTGTCCACGGCGGTCGTCCTGGCTGCCGGCCCTGCCATGGCCCACGGCCTCGAATCGAGCCTTGAGCGGGTCGCCGACCTGAACCGAACCTTTGCCCTGACCAGTCAGTTCAGCACGGGGGTGCCAGCGGCCGGTGCTGCTGTGAGCCTGGTGGCTCCCGCCGGCCAGACCGTGGCCCTGGGCCGTACCGACGCCCATGGACAACTGCGCTTCCAGCTGCCTCAGGCGGTCGATGGCTCGTGGGAGGTGCGGGTGGACCAGGGCCCTGGCCATCGCGATTACCTGGAGCTTCCCGGGGTTGCGGCTGATCGGAAGTCAGCACGGTCTTCCCCTGATCTCAACCGCTGGCGTCCCCTGCAGTCCCTGGCCTGGGGTGGTGCGGCTGTGGTGCTGGTCGGACTCCTGGTGCGGCGGCCCCACCGCTCCCGCCGCTGACCATGGCCACCGGCAGCCCTGAATTGGACGCCATGGTGCAACGCCTGGCGGGCACCAGCGACCCCAAGCGCCGCTACGAGTACGTCCTCTGGCTCGCCAAGGGTCTGGCGCCGCTACCCGACGACTTTCGCCAGGACGCCTTCAAGGTCAAGGGCTGTGTCTCCCAGGTCTATGTGGTGGGCCAGCTCAGCGAGGGCCGGCTGCACTGGCAGGGTGATTCGGATGCGGCCATCACCAAGGGCCTGCTGGCGTTGCTGATCAAGGGGCTTGAAGGTCTGACGCCCCAGCAGGCGGCTGCCGTTGATCCCGCTTTCATCGCCCAGACCGGTCTGCAGGCCAGCCTGACCCCCTCGCGGGCCAACGGTTTCATCAACATCTTCAGGTCGATGCAGGCCCAGGCCCAGGCCCTGGCCGGTGAGCAGCCCGGCGATTTCTAGGATCGGCGCCATGTTTGCCCCCCTTTCATGACCATCGGCATCGGCTTGCTCGGCCTCGGCACGGTGGGCGCGGGAGTGGCGCAGATCCTGGCCAGCCCCCAGGGGCGCCATCCGCTCGTGGCCGAACTGGCCCTGCGTCGAGTCGCGGTGCGCGATCTGCAGCGGCCCCGGCCGATCGACCTCGACCCGGCCCTGCTGACCACCGACCCGGAGGCGGTCATCGACGATCCGGCCGTCGAGATCGTGGTCGAGGTGATGGGCGGCCTGGAGCCGGCCCGTTCGTTGATCTTGCGGGCGATCGCCGCCGGTAAACCGGTGGTGACGGCCAACAAGGCCGTCATCGCCCGCTACGGCGAGGAGATCGCCGCCGCTGCTGCCCAGCGGGGGGTCTACGTGCTGATCGAGGCCGCCGTCGGTGGCGGCATCCCGATCATCGAGCCGCTGAAGCAGTCCCTGGGTGCCAACCGCATTCAAAGGGTCAGCGGCATCATCAACGGCACCACCAACTACATCCTGAGTCGCATGGCCGACGAGGGTGCCGCCTATGGCGAGGTGCTGGCCGATGCCCAGCGGCTCGGCTACGCCGAGGCCGACCCCGCCGCCGACGTGCAGGGGGGTGATGCGGCCGACAAGATCGCGATCCTGGCGGCCCTGGCCTATGGCGGGTCGGTGCCGCGCCAGGCCATTCCCACCAATGGCATCGACCGGCTCGATGCCCGCGATGTGGCCTATGCCGAGCAGCTGGGCTACGGGGTCAAGCTGCTGGCCGTGGCCGAGCAGGTGGGTCTGGCGGCCGATGGTGCCGCCGAGCTGGATGTCAGCGTCAATCCCACCCTGGTGCCGCGGGACCACCCTCTGGCCGGGGTCAACGGCGTCAACAACGCGATCCTGGTCGAGGGCGATCCGGTGGGCCGGGTCATGTTCTACGGCCCCGGGGCCGGCGCCGGGCCCACCGCCTCGGCGGTGGTGGCTGACATTCTCAACATCGCCGGCATCCGCCAGGTGAGCGGGGTGACCTCGCAGGGCCAGCCGGCACCCCTCGATCCCCTGCTGGCCGCGGGCAGCTGGCGCCCCTGCCGGTTGGTGGATCCCGCCCAGACCCGTCACCGCAACTATGTGCGCCTGCGCACCACCGATCAGGCGGGCGTGATCGGTCGCATCGGCACCTGCTTTGGCGATGCGGGCGTGTCGCTGCAATCGATCGTGCAGTTTCAGGCCCAGGGCGGCGATGGCGGTCAGGCCGAGATCGTCGTGATCACCCACGAGGTCAGCGAGGCCGCCTTCCGCACGGCGATGGCGGCGATCGAAGCCCTGCCGGTGGTCGATCACGTCGCCGCCTGCCTGCGCACCCTTTGAGCGTGGGCCGCTTGGCTGGTCGAGGTCAGCGCTCTGCCCAGGCCCTGGCTGGGGCCGCCGTCGCCCTGCTGGTGCTCCCGTTCCTCGCGGCCTGCCAGCCGCGGCGCGACCCAGCCCGCCTGATCGTTGCCAGCCGCAATCGCATCGACACGGTGGATCCGGCCGGGGCCTACACCGTTGGTGCGATGCAATTGCTGAGCGCCATCGGCGATCCGCTGTATGCTATCGGCACGGACGGCCGCATCGAACCCCGCCTGGCCACCGGCCTGCCCCGCATCAGTGCCGATGGCCTGCGCATCCAGGTGAGCCTGCGCCGCGGCGTGCGCTTTCACGACGGCACGCCGTTTGATGCGGCGGCCATGGTGTTCACCCTGGAGCGGTTTCTGGCGATCGGCAAGCTCAGCTACCTGATCGGCGATCGGGTGGTGTCGGTGCGGGCCACCGGCAGCCACAGCATCGAGCTGCGGCTCAGGCGACCCTTTGGTGCCGTCAGCCAGCTGCTCAGCGCCATCAACCTGACGCCGCTGTCACCAACGGCCTATCGCAATCATGCCCGCCGCCAGCTGAGCGACCGCTTCATCGGCACCGGGCCCTACCGGCTCAGCTTTTTCACGCCCCAGCAGCAACGCCTGGAGCCGTTTGCCGGCTATTGGGGCCGCCCACCGGCCAATCGGGGCCTGGATCTGGTGGCCCTCTCCAATTCGACCGCGCTGTTCGGCGCCCTGCAGAGCGGCGAGGTCGATGGGCTGCTGTCGACCAGTCTGGAGCTGGATCACCAGGCCGCCCTGGCCCAGCAGGCCCGCCGCGGACTGTTGCGTCAGGCCACCGGTCCAGCTCTGGAGATCGGCTATCTGACCCTGCTCACCGACCAGCCACCGCTCAACGACGTGCGACTGCGCCGGGCCCTGGCCCTGAGCCTGGATCGCCGCCGTCTGGTGGAGCGGGTCAGCCAGGGGCTGAATCTGCCCCTGCGCGGGTTGGTGCCGCCGGTGTTACCCGCCGGCACCCCCGAGCCCTGGCCGGCCTACAACCCCCAGCAAGCGCGTCGCCTGTACCGCCAGGCTGGCTACTGCGCCGGCCGCCGGCTGCCCCTGGAGCTCACCTTCCGCTCCAACATTCCCAGCGACCGTCTGTTTGCCCTCACCTGGCAGGCCCTGCTGCAGCGGGATCTGGGTGATTGCGTGACCCTGGCTGTGCAGGGGATGGAATCGACCACGGCCTACCGCCAGCTGGGCGATGGGGCATTTCAGTTGATCGTGCTCGACTGGATGGGGGACTTCCCCGACGCCGACAACTATCTGATGCCCGTGTTGGGATGCGACAAGGCCAGCGGAAACCGCTGTCTGCAGGGTGCCAGTGCCGCCAGTGGCAGCTTCTGGACCCGGCCGGGGCTGGAGGCTGAGCTGAGGCGCAGTGCCAGCCTCAGCGGCGCCCCGCGGCTGGCGTTGCTGCGCCGCATTCAACGCCAGACCGCAGCGGCCAGCCCCTACCTGCCGTTGTGGCAGGTGCAACCGCGCATCTGGGTGCGTGCTGATCTGGATCAGCCGCGGTTTGATGGCTCAGGCCGGGTGCTGCTGCAGGAGCTGCGGCGGCCATGAGTCGGGCCAACCGGCTGTTGCGTTACGTGGGGGCCAGGCTGGCCCTGGCGCCGGTGATGCTGTGGCTGCTGGCCAGCCTGGTGTTCCTGCTGCTGCGGCTGGCACCGGGGGATCCGATCGATGCCCTGTTGGGTACCCGTGCCCCGGAGGCGGCCCGGGCCGCCCTGCGGGCCCAGCTGGGCCTCGATCAACCGTTGTTGCAGCAGTACGGCCATTTCCTGGTCGGGTTGCTGCAGGGCGACCTTGGAACGTCGCTCACCAATCAGCAGCCGGTGCGCGCCGTGATCGGTCAGACCCTGCCCGCCAGCCTCGAGCTGGGGGTGGTGGCCCTGCTGCTGGCAGCGGCGGTCGGGTTGGCGGTGGGCTTCAGCGGCATTGCCCGCGCCGAAAGCCGGTGGGATCTGGGGGCCCGGCTCTATGGCATCGGCACCTATGCCCTGCCGTCGTTCTGGCTGGCGATGATGGCCCAGCTGGTGTTTGCCGTCTGGCTGGGGTGGTTGCCGGTGGGCGGGCGTTTTCCCCCCACCCTGCTGCCGCCGAGCGGCACGGGTTTTTACCTGCTCGACAGCCTGGGCGATGGTCTGCTGCATGGGCAGTGGCAGAACCTGCTCGGCAGCCTGCGCCATCTGCTGCTGCCGGCGGGCACCCTGGCGGTGCTGCTGAGCGGCATCTTTGCCAATGCGCTGCGGCTCAACCTCAGGCGTGCCATGGACTCGGATTACGTCGAGGCAGCCCGCAGCCGCGGTCTGAGCGAACAGCGCCTGATCCTGCGCCATGCCCTGCCCAATGCCCTGCTGCCGGTGCTGACGATCACCGGCATCACCGTGGCCTCGTTGATCGGGGGGGCGCTGTTGATCGAGGTCACGTTTTCGTGGCCGGGGGTGGCGGCGCGGCTGCAGGAGGCCATCGCCCAGCGGGACTACCCCCTGGTGCAGGGCATCGTGGTGGTGGTGGCGGCGCTGGTGGTGATGGTCACGGTGGCGGTCGATGTGTTGCTGGCCTGGCTGGATCCGCGGCTGGAGTTTTGATCCGGCCGTTCCAGCGCCGGACCAGGGGACCGTCCAGCACATGGGCACGCACGGCGTCCAGCTCCCTGATCTGGGGTGAGAGCAGCAGCGGCTGCTCCAGGCTCTGCAGAAATTCGACCGTGAGTTGCAGCAACAGGGCCTGAACCTTGCGGGGATCCACCCCGACCAGGTCATCGCCCAGCTGGAACAGGGCCTGTTCACCCGAACCCACGCGCACCGGCGAAAAGTGACTGCCCCCTTCGACCACCACCAGCCGGCTGCGCCCCTGCCGTTGCTGGCCGAACACCGCCAGCTGCTCGCTGAGCGGGGGTGTGATCAGGTCGAGGCTGCCGCCGACCAGCATCACCGGCTGGCGCAGCCCCCGCAACCCCGCCGGCCACAGCAGGCTGCCGAAGCCGTTGTACGCCACCACCGCAGCGATCGGCGCAGCCGAGGCCGGGGCAGCACCAGGCCCCTGCCTGGGCAACTGGCACTGCAGCAGCCGCGACAGGTTGGTCAGCGGCAGGCGGCTCAGGGCCTGGCGGCAGCGGCGCCCCAGGCCGGGTTCGGGCTGCTGGCCTGCGGCCAGCAGCGCCGTCAGCCCCCCCAGCGAATGGCCGATCAGCACGGCCGGCGTCCCGGGCCGGGCGCCAAGGCTGGCCAGGTTGCCCTGCCGTTGCGCCTGCAGCACCGCCTCGATATCGGCCAGACGGTCGCCCAGGCTGGTGGCATCGGGTGGCGGCCGGCGCCCCACCAGTGATGCCTGCAGCGCCGAGGCGTCGCTGCCGGGATGGTCGAGCACCACCACAGGCCAGCCCCAGCGCGACAGCGCCGCCGCCAGCCAGCTGAGCTGGCCGGCGCTGCCCCCCAGCCCGGGCATCAGCACCACCCAGGTGCCCTGGGGTTGGCCGGTGGCCGGCCACAGCTCGAGCGGCAGCCCACCGGGGCGGTGGGCAACCGGCAACCTGAGCGGTAGGCCGTTGACGGGGCCCGTCTGCTGGCTCAGCAGCAGCGGGGTCGAGCGGCGCAGGGGCAGGCCCAGGCCACTGAGCTGCTGCAGGGCCTGGCGTTGCAGCAGCAGCTGGTCGCGCCACTGCTGGGCCAGCTCGATCACGCCGTCAAGCTGCAGGCTGACCCGCTCGGGAGGCAGGGCCAGCAGCAGATCCAGGCTGTTGAACTCGCCCCGCCTGCCGAGCAGCTCGCCCACCGTGCGCCGCAGCAGCTCGGCCGAGCGGGCCCGGGCATCCGGCCCGCGCTCTCCGGTATCCAGCAGTCCTGCCAGTTCCTGCAGCAGCTGTTCGCCGGTCCAGCTGGCCAGCAGCTGCTGGCCAAAACTGCGGTCCCGTAGCAGCGGGGCCCGCAGCAGCTGTACCAGATCGCGGCGGCTGCGGGCATCGAGCAGGCTGAGCCAGCTCGCCAGTTCGCCGCGGCTCTGCTCAGGCGCCCGGCTCCATTCCTGGAGCTGTTTCAGGTCGATCGGCAGGGCCAGCCCGTCGAGCTGCAGCTCGAGCACCGATGCGGCCTGCAGCGGCATGGGCCGCAGCAGCGGCAGCAGCGCCAGCAGCAGACTGACGACAACCCCAGGCAATCGATGGCGGAAGTGTGAAGCAGGCACAGGCGTTGGCCGCAACTCAGGCGTCCTGGTGGAGCCAGTTTCCCGCGTCATTGCGCCGGGTGGCCATGGTGCGTCTGGTGGGCTCGATCGGCGCCGGCGGTGTGCTCTACCTGACCCCCTTGGTGTTTCACCGGGCTGACTTCTCGGCCAGCAACGTCACCCTTGGGGTGGCCCTGGCTGCTGTGACCGGCACCATCGGGCGCTTTGTGAGCGGTGCCCTGCTGGATCGCGGCTGCCGCTGCTCGCTGCCGGTGCTGCTGGCGGTGGCCTGCGCTGTGGCCGGCGATCTGCAGCTGGGCCTGGCCGACACCATGGCGGCCTATGGACGCGGCCAGCTGCTGGTGGGGCTGGCCATGGGGTTGTACTGGCCCGCGATCGAACTGGCCGTTGCGCTCACAGCCGGCAGCGTTGGCTCGCCCCGCGGCTACGCCCTGGCCCGCACGGCCGATGCGGTGGGCATCGCCGCGGGTGCCCTGCTGGGGGCCCTGCTGGCGGCGCTGGGGCCGATCCGGGCGGTCTACGCCGTCGACCTTGGCTGCCTGGTTCTGATGGCGTGGCTGCTGCTGCGGGCCCCGTTCCCGGCGGCGGCGCGCCCCTGGGCCACCAAGATCCAACACCAGCCTCTGGCCCTGGGCCTCTGGTTGCGGCCGCTGCTGCCGATCCTGCTGGTGTCGCTGGTGGCGACGGCGGTGCCGGCGCTGATGCAGAGCGCCCTGCCCCTCGATCTGGTGCGGGGCAGCCTGCAGCGCCCCCCCATGAACGAAGCGCTGGGCGCCTTGTTGGTCGGCAGCCAGCTGGTCCTGCTGCTGTTGATCCAGTGGCCCGTGGGCCGCTGGCTGGCCGATCGGCCCGTGCAGGTCGGTCTGCGGCTCAGCCTGCTGTGTTTCAGCGGTGGTGCCCTGCTGTTGGGCTGCAGCGGTTTCAGCGCCGTGGCGGGGCCGGCGCTGGTGTGGCTCGCCCAACTGCCGCTGGCGATCGGCCTGGCGGCCTTTTTGCCCACAGCCACCGAAGCGGTGGTCGAGCTGAGCCCGCCGGCCCGGCAGGGGCTGGCGATGGCCCTGTTCTCCCAGTGCTTTGCCCTGAGCGCCTTTGTCGCCCCCCTGGTCGCCGGCCGCCTGCTGGACGCGCAGGGGCATGGCGCCGGGGTCTGGTTCAGCCTGGCGGCAGCAACAGCGCTCAGCCTGGGGCTGGTTCGTTGGATCGAGCGGTTGCAGCACCGGCGCCTGCTGGCTGTTCTCACCGGTTCTGGGGCTGGCGCTCAGGACGAGCAGGACCAACAGGCCTCAACCCCCGAGGTGCTCTACCGGTTTGGTCCCTCGGACGGTGAGGCCTGACCCTGACCCTGGCCCTGAACCCAGGCCTCGTGGGGCAGGGGTTCGGTGCCGTACTCCCAGTCGTCGTAGTCAGGGTCGTTGCGGATCTGCTGATGCAACGCCTTCTGCACGTCGAAGTCGTGGGGGTGGGGCGCAGCGTCGTCGGTTGTGCTGGGTTGTTGGTCGGTCATGACCCTGCTCGCGATAGACCGGATGCTACCCAGGTCTGGCATATCGCCGTCCCACAACGAAGTGCCCAACCACCGGCTCTGGGCATCGGGCCCCAGCCGAGCTGCTTGGTCTTCGCTGCTGCTGGCTGAATCGGCAATGTTGTGCCGGGTGACACCGTGTTTATTGACAAGATGGATGACACCATCACTGACATGAAAAGCAATCATATTGTAACTTGTTGTTGACAATCGATTGTTGTCTGAGTTGGTTAATTCAGGCTCGGCGGGTTTGATGTCGACGGGATGATTGCTTTGTTACGGCGTTGTGTTCCGGTTGCTGCGTTTCTGGTTGTCGGAGCAGGGTTTGCGCGTGTTATCGCGGCTGATCACGGCCAATGCCATCTGCTTGCGCAGAGCTCTGCACCCGCTTCTGTGTCGACTGGGGCCCCGTTGCAGTTGGTTTTGGCGGCCCCGCTGCCACAGCAAGTGAAACCTGAGATTGCATCCTTGGTCCAGGAGCTCGTCAAGGCTCCTCAGGTGCAACAGGCTCTGGAGCTGATCAAGGGTGATGAAACGCGCTTTATTAAGGAATCAATCCAGATCTCTGAGATTCCCGCTCCAACGTTTCAAGAAGCCAAGCGAGCCCAGGCGTTTGCAGCCCTGTTGAAAGCGAATGGATTAACTGATGTTCGCATCGATTCGATCAATAATGTGATCGGTTTGCGAAAAGGAACAGGCAACGGGCCTGCGATCGCCGTTGTGGCCCACCTCGACACAGTGTTTGATGCCAAGACCGACG
>Ga0310333_100078_pt1 | contig 26239 bp, 30 predicted proteins | sample LakMicSRFTotalB7_FD_195547 | JGI IMG/M metagenome (GOLD analysis project Ga0310333, IMG submission 195547) | Enriched freshwater cyanobacterial communities from Lake Michigan, Michigan, United States - MI23.SRFL.Total.B7 (v2) (version 2) | ecosystem: Environmental > Aquatic > Freshwater > Lake... | reverse complement strand
GGGCCGTACTGCCGCGGCCGCTGTCGGGAGCCAGCAGATGGAGTTTGCAGCCCAGACTGTGCCCCAGCCGCAACACCAGCGGCGGGGTGACGCCCGACTGCTGCCGCAACTCGCGAAACCGGCGCCAGGCCGTGTTGGCCTGCTGCTGATGGTCAAACCCCGGCACATAGCTCCAGGCGCGCACCTGCCAGCCCAGCTGGGCCAGGGCTTCCAGCAGCCGCCGGTAACTGAGCTGGGGGGTGGCTGAGAGGTAGCTGCCGCCGATGAACTCAACCAGCGGCGCCGGCTGGGGACGGGACAGGAGCTGGGGCTGAGCGATGGGATCGAGCAGCCACAGATCCCCGCTGGATCGCCACCGGACCATGGCTCAGGGCCTCTGCAGACGCTGCAGGACCGACAGGGCCTCGCGTTGGTGCGCCGCCCCGTCGAGCAGGTTGTTGAACACATGCCGGATGACGCCGGCTGGATCGATCAGATAGGTCACCCGGCCGGGCAACAGACCCAGCACCGCCGGCACGCCGAAGGCGCGCCGCAGGGCATTGCCCCTGTCCACCAGCAAGGGGAAGGGGAGCTGATGGCGACTGGCAAAGCGCTGATGACTGGCCCCGTCGTCACCGCTGACACCCCAGACCTCGGCGCCGAGGGCCTGCAGGTCCCCATAGCCATCACGAAAGGCACAGGCTTCGGCGGTGCAGCCGGGGGTGTCGTCCTTGGGATAAAAGAACAGCACCAGCCAGCGGCCCTCCAGCTGGTCGCTGCGTCGTTCGACGCCCTGCTGGTCGAGCGCGACCACCTGCGGCGCCCGATCTCCGACTGCCAGCCCCATGCCTGCTCTTCAACGGGCCGTCACCCTAGACAGCTCTGAGACGATGGGGGATGTGGCAGGTCCATGGGGGCATGGTTGATCCGAGCGACCAGTGGCAGCAGCGGGATCTGCTGGGACTGCTGGGTACCCCCGTCGCCCCGGCGCCGATCACCCCTGAGCCGGTAACCCCTGAGCCAATACAGGCGTCTGCAGAACCGACATCCCCTGGAGCCGTCGCGGCCCCGAGGGCCCTGCTGATCCTGGACACCGAGACCACGGGCCTGAACCCCGACCAGGGGCAATGCATCGAGGTCGGGGCGATTCTGTTTGCGGTGGCCGAGCGGGCCGTGTTGAGTCAGGTCTCGTTCCTGCTGCCCTGCGAGCACAACCCGGCCCAGGCGATCAACGGCATCGCCGCCGAGGTGACCCGTCTGCAGCAACCCTGGCAGGCCGGACTGACCTGCTTCGCAGCCATGGTCGAGCACTGCGATGCGGTGCTGGCCCACAACGCCGCCTTTGACCGTCAGTGGTTCACAGCTGGCGGCATGCTGCCGCCGATCGCGCGGCCCTGGATCTGCTCGATGGAGGACATCCACTGGCCGGCCGAGCGTCAGCTGCGTCCCACCCCATCGGTGCGGGACCTGGCCCTGGCCTATGGGGTTCCGGTGTGGGCCGCACACCGGGCCCTGACCGACTGCATCTACCTGGCCCAGGTGCTTGAACGCTGCGAGCAGCTTGAACAGCTGCTGCAGGCCGCCCTGGAACCTCGCCAGTTGTTTCGCGCCAAGCTGGGCTACAACGAACGCCACCAGGCCAAGCAGGCCGGCTTTCGTTGGAACGACCCGGTGCCCGGGGCCTGGACCCGGCGGCTCAGCCTGCGGGAGGCCAGGGCCCTGCCCTTTGCGGTCCAGGCGGTCGAAACGGCCGAGGCACTCCCCGAGCGCAACGCCGCCTGAGATGGCCCTCCCTGAGGCGGGCCTCCCAGGGGCGGGGCGCTCCCAAAACCGCGATCCGTGGTCAAGCTGAAGGTGTGACCCGGAGGGTCCTTGATCAGTCGCGCGAAGCCGGTCAGAAGGCAGTTGCAACAGCAGCTGATGCAGTGGCAGGCGGCTCGCACCTGGGCACGGCTGATTCGGGAGGCCGAATGCCTCTGGCATGTGGATGTTCGGGCCCTGCATCGGCTGGCCGCCGAAGAGCTGGGCCAGCTGCTTCAGGAGGTGCCACCGACCCTGCGGCCCCGGGTCAACCGCTGGCTGCAGGGCTTTGGGGTTGTTACCCGCCTGGGGTGATCCCGCCGCTGCAAGCCAGCAAACGGCGGGTACAAAAAAACCGCTCCGAGCGGGAGCGGCTGAACACGATCGCTTCAGACTGAAGGGATCGACCGGTGTGAAATCGGAGCGGCGGGATTTGAACCCACGACCCCCACTACCCCAAAGTGGTGCGCTACCAAGCTGCGCTACGCCCCGGTGACATGGAAGCTACCACAGCTCTTTACGGCGCTTGATGCGCTGAAGCAGCCGGCCCGAGAGCGGCTCGCGGGACTGGCCCGCGTAACCGCGCAGACGCAGCTGGCAGGCCAGCAGGCGCAGCTCGGCCAGGCTCATCGAGGCCAGACGCAGCTCGGGCAGCTGCCGCCAGGCCCGCGTCGGCGCCGGCAGCGCCCCAGCGCCCTGGCGGCCCAGCAGGGTCAACAGGGCCCCACTGGCCATCCACTCGGGCACCAGCACCACCAGCACCGCCAGCAGGCCGTAAAGCTCGACCAACCCCCTGGGCAAGGGATGGAGCGGTCTGTCCCCCTGCGGGGTGGGTGACGAGGGCGGACGGCTCACAGACTCAGGGACGCCGACACCGGCGCCGACACGGGGACGGGTTGACTCTGCAGAGCGGTGGTTCCATCGCGCCAGCGCAACGGGGGCTCCCCGGGCTGCAGGCGCACCGTCCAGAACACCAGGGCAAAACAGAGTCCGATGGTGGCAACGATCGACACGATCACCACCCGGTCAGGCAAGGGAGTCATCAGACGCTTTCGGTACGCATACAGGTTGTGCGCTGGGGCAGCTGCTCGAGGATCAGCTGATCGCCCCGCAGGATCAGGGTCATCAGCTCATTGCGGTAGACGATGCCCACAATCGGCGCTTCGCCTGCCGATGGCTGTTGCGCCCGAAACAGCGTCATCCGGTAGCGGCCGGTGAGCAACGAGGCCTGGGCCTCATTGCGCTCGATCACCACCGGTCCCTGCTCGGCGCACAGAAAGGTCTCCTTGGTGGCGTAGTCCTCCCACCAGGGGGAGCCCATCGCCAGCAGGGGCAGCAACAGGAGAGCAGGCACCATGGCCGGCGTCAGAGCAGACGAATGGGGGCATTGTCCCCGCGCAGCACGCAGTGGGAAATGCTCCAGTCGTAGGCCTGCCAGACCCGGGGATCCAGTCGGAACGCCGCTCCCTCGAACGGTTCGAGCAACACCCCGCTGGGCTGGGCCGAGCAGTAGGGCCTGCTGCCCGGTTTGGCCAGGTACTGCTGGTGGTACTCCTCGGCCGCAAAGAAGGGCACCTGGCCGCGGATCTCGGTCGTGATCGCGTCAAAACCGGCGGCGCTCAGCTGGCGCTGGTACTGGTCGCGGCTGGCCAGGGCGAGCTGCAGCAGCGCCGGATCGTCGACATAGATACAGGAGCGGTATTGGCTGCCGCGGTCATTGCCCTGGCGATCGCCCTGGGTCGGGTCATGGCACTCCCAGAACAGCTTGAGCAGATCGCTGAAATCGATCTGCTGCTGATCCCAGACGACGCGCACCACCTCGGCATGGCCGGTGCTGCCGCTGCAGACCTGCTGGTACGTGGGTGAGGGCGAGCCACCGCCGGCATAGCCGACGGCCGTGGTGATCACCCCGGGCAGGCGCCAGAACCCTTTTTCGGCGCCCCAGAAACAGCCGCAGCCAAACAGGGCTTCGCCCTGGTGGGCCTGCGGAGGGGCTGTGATCGGTGTTCCCAGCACCGCATGGACCCCGGCGGCCGCAAGCCGCCCATCGTTCTGAAACAGGCCGAACACAACGTTGTCGTCACGGCTCGCCAGCCTAGGCAGAACGCTGCGGTGAGGCTGCTGCGCCCTGGGGCTCCAGCGCGATGTGATTGAGCAGGGTGGTGGTGAAGGCGAACAGCAGAAACGGCAGCGACAACACCAGGATCAGGCCGACGCCCACCAACGCGAACAGCGGCCGGCTGGCCCCCATCAACGCCAGTCCGGCGGCCAGGCTGACAAAGATGACCGCCATCCAGATCAGGATCTGGGCGTAGATGTCACCGAAGGTGAGCGTGCAACGCAGCTGGTACCGCTGAAGCGGCAGCGCTGGGCCGGCTTGGACCGACGAGACCATGGGTCAGGCCTGCAACTGGAGACTCCAGCCCCACCTAAGCCCGATTCGGCCCGCCCTGCTGTAGGCCGCAACACTCGTTCAGACCAGGGGTCAGATGCGCGGCACGGCCACGGGGCTCTGCAGCTGCTGTGCGGCCTGCTGGCGCTCCCACAGCCGCCGGTAGGTTCCCTCGACCGCAAGCAGCTGCTGGTGCAGACCCTGTTGCACCAGGCGGCCGTTCTCGAGCACCAACACCCGATCGGCACCGGCGGCGGCCGAGAGCTGGTGGCTGATCATCAACACCGTGCGACCACCGGCCATGCCGGACTGCTGGCGAACCGACTGCAGAATCTGGGCGGCCGTGGTGTTGTCCACGCTGGCCAGGGCGTCGTCGAGCACCAGCAGCGGCGCCTCCAGCAGCAGGGCCCGCCCCAGGGCGGTGCGTTGACGCTGGCCGCCGCTGAGGGTGATCCCCCGCTCGCCCACCAGGGTCTCGTACCCGTCGGGGAACCCCTTGATGTCCCCTTCGAGCCGGGCCTGGCGGGCCACCCGCTCCACCTGGGACAGGGGCGCGGTCGGGTCGCCGTAGCGCAGGTTGTCGGCCAGGGTGGAGGTGAACAGAAATCCTTCCTGGGGCACCAGCGCCACCTGGGCGCGCAGGTCCGCCAGGGTCTGGGCGGTTATGTCCATACCATCGATGAACAGTTGCCCCTGGGGCACCTCCACCAACCGGCCCAGGGCCCGCGCCAGGGTGGTCTTGCCGCAGCCCACGGGCCCGACCACCGCCACCAGCTCGCCGGGCTCCAGCGCAAAGCTGACGTCGAGCAGGGCAGGGCGTGGGGCACCGGGGTACTGAACGGTCAGCCCCCGCGCCTCGATCCGCCCGCGCGACACGGCAGGCGCCGGCAGGGGAAAAGCAGGCGAGACGATGGCCGGGGTCCGGCTCAGCAGGTCCTCAACCCGTTCGAGGCTGACCTGTCCGGTTTGAAAGGTGTTGAGGGTGAAGCCCAGCAACGCCGTCGGAAAGACGAGGCGCTCGACGAACAGAATCAACGCCACCAGATCGCCGATGGTCAGACGGCCGCTCTCGAGCTGGCCGCTGCCCAGGGCCAGCAGCAGCAGCAGGCTGAGCGACGAGATGCCCTCCAGCAAGGGGAACAGGGTGCTGCGGGTGCGGGCCAGGTTGAGGGCCGCATCGCGGTAGACGCGATTGCGGCCGGCGAACGCCACCTGCTCGGTCGGCTCCTGGCCATAGATCTTGATGGCGCTGATGCCGCTGAGGTCCTCCTGGACCAGATCGCTCAGACCGGCGAGGGCCTCCTGTTGGCGCCGCTGCTGGCGCATCATCCGGCCGCCGAACAGGCGCACCACCACCAGCATCAGCGGATAGAGACCCACGGCCGCCAGGCTGAGCCAGGGGTCGATCGCCAGCATTGCCGGCAGGGTCAGGGCATAGGCCAGGGCGGTGTTGGTCAGGCTGAGGACCGCAAAGCCCAGCAGCCGCCTGACATTCTCCACATCGCTGGTGGCCCGGCTGATGACCTCACCGCTGCCGGTGGTCTGCACCCAACCGGGCTCCTGGAGCAGCAGGTGGTCAAAGATCTTCTGTTTGAGGTCGGCCTCGACCTGGCGGCCGACGCCGAACACCAGCATCCGCGAGATCAAGCGCACCGCCGCCATCAGACTGGCCAGCACACCGATCAGCAGGGCCTGGCGCAGCACATCGCTGAGGGCGAAACCGTCCTGGAGGTCATCGACGACCCCGCGCACCAGCAACGGAATGCTGACGCTCAGCAGATTGACCACCACCAGGGCTGCCATGCCCAACAGCACGATCCGGCGATGGGGCCTCAGGTAGCGCAGGATCAGGGCCAGCCGTGGAGCAGCCATGGGCACCATCAAGGCGGCAGAGTCAGGGCCAACCTAAAGACCAGCGGCAGCGGCCATGGGCAGCACCGACCAGAGCCACCCCCTGTACGGCAGCGACCGCGACACCGTCGATCGGCTGCTGGCGGCCCAGGCCCCCACTGACGCCGACCTGATCGATGCCGCCCGCCTGTTGCTGCGGTATCAGGGTTTTCCGGGGGCCCGGGATCTGCAGGATGACCTGGCCAAGACGTTGCGGCTGTGGGGTCTTGATCAGGCCGGCCTGCAACAGCGCACCCGGGCGCTCTGGGCAGCCGGCTACCGGCCGGTGCCGGCCGCCGCCGATGCGGTGGGGTCGGGCTTCGACACCACCGAACAGGAGAACAGCTGAGCGGAGTGCCCAAACCCCTCGCCAATCCGGCCTCCTTCGGGTGATAGTGGAAACGTCCCCATCACCTGGCCCGGCGTGCCCTGCACCCGGGCTTTTTTCTGCCTTGATCCGGGCCGAGCGATGACCCCATCACCTCTTTCACCCGCGCTGCTCGAGCAGCTCCTGCAAGGGCGCGATCTCAGCGCCGACCAGGCTGGATCGCTGATGCAGCTCTGGCTCGAAGGGGCGGTGGAACCGGTGATGACCGGAGCCCTGCTGGCCGGCCTGCGGGCCAAAGGAGTCAGCGGCGCCGAGCTGGCGGCCATGGCCGCGGTGCTGCGCGACGCCTGTGCCCTGCCTGCCGAACGCCCCAGTCGCGCCCTGGTGGACACCTGCGGCACCGGGGGGGCCAGTGTCGAAAGCGGATTGGAGAGCTTCAACATCTCGACCGCGGTCGCCTTCACGGCGGCGGCCTGCGGGGTGACCGTCGCCAAACACGGCAACCGCAGTGCCAGCGGCCGGGTGGGATCGGCCGATGTGCTGGAGGCCCTCGGCCTCAACCTGGGGGCCCCCACCGCCGCTGCGTTGATGGCCCTCGAGCGCGTGGGTGTCACCTTTCTGTTTGCGCCCGGTTGGCACCCGTCCCTGGCGGGACTGGCGCCGCTGCGCCGGACCCTGGGGGTGCGCACGGTGTTCAACCTGCTGGGTCCCCTGGTCAACCCCCTGCGACCCGAGGCCCACGTGCTGGGGGTCGCCAGGGCCGATCTGCTAGATCCGATGGCCGAGGCCCTGCGGCACCTTGGCATGCACCGGGCGGTGGTGGTCCACGGCCATGGCGGTCTCGACGAGGCCACCCTGTCGGGCCCCAGCGAGCTGCGGATCCTGGCGGACGGCCAGCTGCGCAGCGAACGGCTCGACCCGGCCGAACTGGGGCTGACCCCGGCCCAGGGCGAGGCCCTGCGCGGCGGTGATCTGACCACCAACAGCCAGATCCTGACGGCGGTGCTGCAGGGTCGGGGCACCCCGGCCCAGCGCGATGTGGTCGCCCTCAACACCGCCCTGGTGCTGTGGGTCGACGGCCGTTGCCACACCTTTGGCGAAGGCGTCGCTCTTGCCCTTGAAACGCTCGCCAGCGGCGGGGCCTGGCAGCGGCTCGAAGCCCTCCGCAGTGCCCTGGGCCACAGCGCTGGGGGATGATGCCAACAGACGCTGATGCCGACGTCCTTGAGCCCGAGCCCTGAACCCCGATCGCCCGTTGCAGCCGAGGCCCTGTTGGTCCTCGCCGACGGCACCCTGCTGCGCGGCCAGGGCTTCGGGGCCCGGGGGACCGTCATCGGCGAGGTGGTGTTCAACACCGGCATGACCGGCTATCAGGAGGTCATCACCGATCCCAGCTATGCGGGACAGCTGGTCACCTTCACCTACCCGGAGCTGGGCAACACCGGGGTGAACGACGCCGACCGTGAGGCGGATCGCCCCCACGCCCGGGGGGTGATCGCCCGGGAGCTCTCCCCCATCGCCAGCAGCTGGCGCGCCGAGGGCGACCTCGACAGCTGGCTCGCCGAGCATGGAGTGGTGGGCATCCGCGGGGTTGACACCCGTGCCCTGGTCCGCCACCTGCGCGACGGTGGGGCCATCAACGGCGCCATCAGCACCGACGGCACAGCGCCAGCCCAGCTGCTGGCGCAGGTGCGCTCAGCGCCCTCGATGGGCGGTCTCAACCTGGCGGCCGAGGTCAGCACCACCAGTCCCTACAGCTGGAGCAGCCTGTGTGGGGCGGGCTTCGACCAGCGCCGGCAGCAGGGACCGGAGCGCCCCTACCGGGTGGTGGCCATCGACTTCGGCATCAAACGGGCGATCCTCGAGCGGCTGGTGGCCCATGGCTGCACGGTGCAGGTCCTGCCCGCCAGCACCGGACTGGACGAGGTGCTCGCCCTGCAGCCCGAAGGGGTCTTCCTTTCCAATGGCCCTGGTGATCCGGCAGCGGTCGGCAGCGGCATCGCCCTGGCCAAGGGGCTGCTGCAGCAGCGCGATCTGCCGGTGTTCGGCATCTGCCTTGGCCACCAGATTCTGGGACTGGCGCTGGGGGGCACCACCTTCAAGCTGGGGTATGGCCACCGGGGCCTCAACCACCCCTGCGGCAGCCCGGGCGAAGTGGAGATCACCAGTCAGAACCACGGCTTTGCAATCGATGCCGACTCGCTGCCTGAGGACCGGGTTGCGGTCACCCACCTGAACCTCAACGACCGCACCGTGGCCGCCCTGGCCCTGCACGACAAGCCGGTGTTCGGTGTGCAGTACCACCCCGAGGCCAGCCCTGGCCCCCATGACGCCGACCACCACTTTGGCCGCTTCACAGCGCTGATGGCCGCGCGGCGCTGAGGGCTGCGGCGACTGGCCAACGGGTTGGACACAATTTTGTTGCGAGGGCGACCAACCCGGATTTGCTCCCTACACTTCGGCCCAGTCCTCAACAGGAGCCTGGAGCCATCGTCGACCTGCAGCGATTGACAGTCTCCCTGCGGGGAGGTTTCGAGCAGCAGGCCCACTGCCAGCTGTTCCAGTTCACCGGCCAGCTGGATGCCTATTCGGACAAACAATTCAGCGACTTCATCAGCAGCCATCGCAGCGTCACCCCCCAGCCGCTGGTGATCGATCTGAGCCGCATTGACTTTCTCGACTCGTCGGGGCTGGGGGCACTGGTGCAGCTGGCCAAGGACTTGCAGTCCAGCCAGCACCCCTTCGTGGTGGTGGGCAATGCCCGGGTTGTGCAGACCGTGAAGCTGGTGAGACTGGAAGAGTTTCTGCACCTTCAAAGCGACCTCGACAGCGCCCTTGACCAGTTCGCCGCCTGATCCGCAGGTCCCCGCTCAGGCATCCAGCGACTGGCTCGATGGGCTCAGGCCCAGGCCGCCGCAGCGTCCGTTGGGCCCCTTGCAGCTGGCCTGGCTGGGTGATGCGATCTGGGAGCTGCACCAGCGGCTGCACCATTGCCGGCTGCCCGCCCAGTCCAAGGATCTGCACCAGGCGGTGGTGGCTTCTGTGCGTGCCGATGCCCAGGCCAAGCTGCTGCAGCGGCTCGAAACCCGGCTCAGAGCCGACGAGCTGGATCTGGTGCGACGGGCCCGCAACCGGGCCGGGCCGGGGCCGCGGCGGGGAGAGGCGTCCAGCTACGGCCAGGCCACCGGTTTTGAAGCGCTGCTGGGTTCGCTGTTCCTACACGATCCGGCCCGGTTGGTCGAACTGCTAGATCACTTGAAGGAGAACGATCCATAACCCATCGCCGAGAACACCATGAGCCCTCGTTTTCAACGCCGTCCGGAACGCCGGGGCGGCTCCGGGGGACCCGGCCGCTCCGCATCCGGTGGTGAACGCAGCTGGGGGGCGGGCAAGCCCGAATGGCGCCAGGCCCCCCGGGGTGCCTGGCGCGGAGAAGGCCGCAGCGAAGGTCGCGGTGAAGGCAGGCCCGAAGCCCGCAGCGACAGCCGCAGCGAAGGCCGTGGTGAAGGCCGTGGTGAAGGCCGTCCCGAGCGGCGCCCCGAGCGCCGCATCGAGCGCCGCCCCGAAGGGCGTTTTGAAGGCCGGTTCGAGCGCCGTTTTGAGGGTGGGCCGCCGCCCCGCGGTGATCGCCGCTCCGGACCGGAGCGTCCGGGCCCCCGTTTTGGCGATCGTCCCCCCCAGCGCCGCAGCGGCGATCGGGATGGGGGCTATGAGCGCCGCCCCCTGCGCAGCCGCGATGAACGCCCCGGGCGCCCCGAGCGCTTTGGCATGCGGCGCGAACCCCGCCGCGAACTCCGCCAGGAGGGGGGCCAACGGGACGGCTGGCGCCGCCCCGAAGAAGAAACCAAACCCCTGGGCGAATCCCAGAGCCTGGGCGCAGAACCGCCCAGCGACCTGATCTGGGGGCGCCATTCGACCCAGGCGGCGCTCGAGAGCGGCCGACCGATTCACCGCATCTGGTGCACCGGCGAAATGCGCCACAGCCCCCGCTTCCTGCAGCTGCTGCGCGAAGCCAAAGCTTCGGGCGTGCTGGTCGAAGAGGTGACCTGGGCCCGGCTGGGGCAACTCACCGGTGGAGCCGTGCACCAGGGCATCGTGCTGCAGAGCGCGGCGGCCGAAACCCTGGATCTGAGCACCCTCATCGAGGGCTGCAGCCAGATCGGTGAACCGCCGCTGCTGATGGCCATCGACGGCCTCACCGATCCCCACAACCTGGGAGCGATCGTGCGCAGCGCCGAGGCCCTCGGGGCCCATGGCATGGTGCTGCCGCAGCGGCGCAGCGCCGGCCTGACCGGCTCGGTGGCCAAGGTGGCAGCCGGAGCTCTGGAGCACCTGCCCGTTGCCCGGGTGGTGAACCTCAACCGCGCGCTGGACACGCTCAAACAGGAGGGCTATCGGGTGGTGGGCCTCGCCGCCGAAGGCAACCTGACCCTTGAAGAGGCCGATCTCGATGGTCCGCTGGTGGTGGTGACCGGATCAGAAGGCGAGGGTCTCTCGCTGCTGACCCGCCGCAGCTGCGACCAGCTGGTGCGCATACCCCTGCGCGGGGCCACCCCCAGCCTCAACGCATCGGTCGCCACCGCCCTGTTGGTTTACGAGATCGCCCGTCGCGGCTGGATGGCGGGACTCAAGGGTCAGGCTCCGGCACCACGGATCAGCCGCCCCCAGCTGCCGACAACGGCAGCAGCCTCTGAAGAGATTTCAGCCGAGGCCGTCTCCACCGAAGCCGTCTCCACCCAAGCCGTCTCAAGCGAACCAGCCTCAACCGAAGCAGCCGCACCCCAGCTGGAGCCGGACGAGACCTTCGAGCCGGCGATGGAGGCCGAAACCCCCGAAGAACCCACCCCAGTGTCGGCTGATGCACCAGCCGCTGCTGATGCACCTGGCTCTGCTGATGGTCCGGAGACGGCCTGGCCCGATCCGGCCACGGGCGATGTCAGCGAGGGCCCGTTCTCCAGCGACATCAGTCTTTGATCACGGCACAATGGTTGGAGTCCCGCCAGAGCCGTTGATGAATCCCCTGTTGCAGCCCGTGCGCAGCTGCGCCAACGGCTTGGGGCTTGCCTGGTGGGCGCGGGTAGAGACCCGTTCTCCCAACGTGACCTACTGGTTCGGTCCGTTCGTGCGTCGCAGCACCCTTGAGGCCGAGCTGCCCGCCTTTCTGGCGGACCTCAGCTCTGAAGCCCCAGGGGACATGCACCACGAGGTGCTGCGCACCCGGCGCGGCGAACCCCTGACCGAGCCCGGCTGATAGCGTCCCAGCAGCTGAGGTCTGGGTCGATGGGCATTGCTGCCTGGCGTGAACAACTGCGCACTGGAGAGGTCTCGGCACGGGAGCTCACCGATCAGCATCTGGCCCGCATCAGCGCCGTGGATCCCACCGTGCACGCCTTTCTGGAGGTCACAGCTGATCGGGCCCGGGCCGATGCCGACCGCATCGATGCAGCCCGCTCGGCCGGTGAGCCCCTGGCACCGCTGGCGGGAATTCCGCTGGCGATCAAGGACAACCTCTGCACCAAGGGCATCCGCACCACCTGCTCCAGCCGCATGCTGGAGACATTCGTGCCGCCCTACGAATCGACGGTGACCGAACGCCTGTGGCAGGCGGGTGCCGTGCTGCTGGGCAAGACCAACCTGGACGAGTTCGCCATGGGCAGCTCGACCGAAACCTCGGCCTTCGGTCCGAGCCGCAACCCCTGGAACCCCGAGCGGGTCCCCGGCGGCAGCTCCGGCGGCAGCGCTGCGGCGGTGGCCGCCGGCGAATGCGTGGCCTCGCTGGGCTCCGACACCGGCGGTTCCATCCGCCAGCCAGCGGCCTTCTGCGGAGTGGTGGGCTTCAAGCCGACCTACGGCCGGGTGAGCCGCTGGGGGCTGGTGGCGTTCGCCAGTTCGCTTGACCAGGTGGGCCCGTTCACCACCAGCGTCGCCGACAGCGCCGAACTGCTGCAGGTGATCGCCGGTGCCGACCCCAGGGACGCCACCTGTCTCAAGGCCCCTGTTCCCGATTACGTCGCCGCGCTCCAGCAGCCGGTCCAAGGGCTGCGGGTGGGACTGATTCGCGAATGTTTTGAGCAGGAGGGACTGGATCCCGAGGTCAAGGCATCGGTGCTGGCGGCTGCCGCCCAGCTCGAAGCCCTGGGCTGCGAACTGGTGGAGGTCAGCTGCCCCCGGTTCAATGCCGGCATCGCCACCTACTACGTGATCGCCCCGTCGGAGGCGAGCGCCAACCTGGCCCGTTACGACGGCGTCAAATACGGCTACAGGGCAGGCAGGGGCGAGCCAGCTGGTGCCAGCCTGGCCGAGATGACGGCCCAGAGCCGCTCTGAGGGCTTCGGCGATGAGGTCAAGCGCCGGATCCTGATCGGCACCTACGCCCTGTCAGCGGGTTATGTGGATGCCTACTACAAGAAAGCCCAGCAGGTGCGCACCCTGATCCGCCACGACTTTGATGCGGCCTTTGCCGGGGTCGATGTGCTGCTCACCCCCACCTCGCCGACCACCGCCTTCGGTTTCGGCGCCCATGCCGACGACCCCCTGGCCATGTATCTGGCCGATCTGCTGACGATTCCAGCCAACCTGGCCGGTCTGCCGGCGATCAACGTGCCCTGCGGATTTGATCAGCAGGGGTTGCCGATCGGCCTGCAGCTGATCGGCAACGTGCTGGCCGAAGAGCGGGTGCTGCAGGTCGCCCACCACTACGAGCAGGCCGCCCGGGTGATGGCCGGCCGTCCGGCGGCAGCCCTGGTGCCCTGACGCCCACCCAATCCAGGCCGGACACCAGATCTGGCGTCTCTCCCCTAGGCTGAGTCCCCCGCTGCGCGCTCTGTGGTGTTCGTCCCCCTCCACAACCACAGCGATTACAGCCTGCTGGACGGGGCCAGCCAGCTGCCGGCCATGGTCGAGCGGGCGGTCGAACTGGGCATGCCGGCCCTGGCACTCACCGACCACGGCGTCATGTACGGCGCGATCGAGCTGCTGAAGCTGTGCTCGAAAGCGGGCATCAAGCCGATCATCGGCAACGAGATGTATGTCATCAACGGTTCGCTTGATGACCCCAACCCACCCAAAAAAGAGCGCCGCTACCACCTGGTGGTGCTGGCCAAGAACGCGATCGGTTACCGCAACCTGGTCAAGCTGACCAGCATCAGCCACCTGCGGGGCATGCGCGGCCGCGGCATCTTCTCCCGCGCCTGCGTCGACAAAGCGACCCTGAAGGCCCACAGCGAAGGCCTGATCGTCGCAACCGCCTGTCTGGGGGGCGAGATTCCGCAGGCGATTTTGCGCGGCCGGCCCGAGGTGGCCCGCGACGTGGCCCGTTGGTACCAGGAGGTGTTCGGTGAGGATTTCTACCTCGAGATCCAGGACCACGGCGGCATCGAGGACCGCATCGTCAACAGCGAAATCGCCAAAATCGGCGCCGAGCTCGGGATCGAGCTGATCGCCACCAACGACGCCCACTACCTGAGCGTCGGCGATGTGGAAGCCCACGACGCCCTGCTGTGCGTGCTGACCGGCAAGCTGATCAGCGATGAAAAACGGTTGCGCTACACGGGCACCGAATACATCAAGAGCGAAGCCGAAATGCTGCAGCTGTTCGGCGACCATCTGGAGGCAGACGTGATTGCCCGGGCGGTCGCCAACACCGCCCGGGTGGCCGACAAAGTCGAGGACTACGACATCCTCGGCCGCTACCAGATGCCCCGCTTTCCCATCCCGGATGGGTTCACGGCCCCCAGCTACCTGCGGCATGTGAGTGAGGAGGGCCTGCGCAGGCGTCTGGGGCTGGGCGATAGCGAGGCCTTTGAGGCGAGCTATGGCGAACGGCTCGATTTTGAGTTGCAGGTCATGGAGCAGATGGGTTTTCCCACCTACTTCCTGGTGGTGTGGGACTACATCCGTTTTGCCCGCGACAACGGCATCCCGGTGGGACCTGGCCGGGGCTCGGCAGCGGGGTCACTGGTGGCCTATGCCCTGGGCATCACCAACATCGACCCGGTCACCAACGGCCTGCTGTTCGAGCGCTTCTTGAACCCCGAGCGCAAGTCGATGCCGGATATTGACACCGACTTCTGCATCGAGCGCCGCGGCGAGGTGATCGACTACGTCACCCGCCGCTACGGCGACGACAAGGTCGCCCAGATCATCACCTTCAACCGCATGACCTCCAAGGCGGTGCTCAAGGATGTGGCCCGGGTGCTCGACATTCCCTACGGCGATGCCGACCGTCTGGCCAAGCTGATCCCGGTGGTGCGCGGCAAACCCGCCAAACTCAAGGAGATGATCGGCGATGAATCGCCTGCTCCCGAGTTTCGTGACAAGTACCAGAACGATCCGGTGGTGAAGCACTGGGTCGATCTGGCGATGCGCATCGAAGGCACCAACAAGACCTTCGGTGTGCATGCCGCTGGCGTGGTGATCGCCGCCGATCCGCTCGATGAACTGGTGCCGCTGCAGCGCAACAACGACGGCCAGGTGATCACCCAGTACTTCATGGAAGACGTGGAGTCCATGGGGCTGTTGAAGATGGACTTCCTGGGCCTCAAGAACCTGACGATGATCGACAAGACCATCGATCTGGTGGCCAGCAGCAGCGGCGAGACGGTCGATCCCGACGCCCTGCCACTGGACGACGATGCCACCTATGGCCTGCTGGCCCGGGGCGATCTCGAGGGCATCTTCCAGCTCGAATCGAGCGGCATGCGCCAGATCGTGCGCGACCTCAAACCGTCGTCCCTGGAGGACATCTCCTCGATCCTGGCGCTGTACCGACCCGGTCCGCTCGATGCCGGACTGATCCCCAAATTCATCAACCGCAAGCATGGCCGCGAGGCGATTGATTTCGCCCACGACAAACTGCAGCCGATCCTCAAAGAGACCTACGGGATCATGGTCTACCAGGAGCAGATCATGAAGATCGCCCAGGACCTGGCCGGCTATTCCCTGGGGGAAGCCGACCTGCTGCGGCGGGCCATGGGCAAGAAGAAGAAAAGCGAGATGGAAAAGCACCAGAGCATCTTTGTCTCCGGTGCCAGTGAACGGGGCGTCGACCCCAAGATTGCCGAGGGCCTGTTCGAGCAGATGGTGCTGTTCGCCGAGTACTGCTTCAACAAGAGCCATTCGACCGCTTATGGGGCGGTGACCTATCAGACCGCCTATCTCAAAGCCCATTACCCGGTCGCCTACATGGCGGCACTGCTGACGGTCAACGCCGGCGACACGGCCAAGGTCCAGCGCTACATCGCCAATGCCACGGCGATGGGCATCGAGGTGATGCCGCCCGACATCAACGCCTCCGGCATTGATTTCACCCCGGTCGAGGGCCGGATTCTGTTCGGCCTCTCGGCCATTCGCAACCTGGGCGAGGGTGCGATCCGCCAGCTGATCGAAAGCCGCAGCGCCGATGGCCCGTTCACCTGCCTGGGGGACCTCTGTGACCGCATTCCCAGCCAACAGCTGAACCGACGCGCGCTCGAAGCGTTGATCCACTCAGGCGCCCTCGATGCCCTGGAACCCCAGGGCAACCGGGCCCAACTGATGGCCGATCTGGAACTGGTGTTGGACTGGGCCCAGTCCAGAGCCCGGGATCGGGCCAGCGGCCAGGGCAACCTGCTCGACCTGCTGGGGGCAGCAACGGCTCCCGGCCCTGATGCCGCTTACGATCCCAGGCGAGCGGATCCCAGCACCATGCCCCGGGCGGCGGCGGTCCGGGACTATCCAAGCCAGGAGAAACTGCGGCTCGAGAAGGAACTGGTGGGGTTCTACCTCTCCGATCATCCGCTCAAGCAGGTGCAACGGCCGCTGCAGCTGTTGTCGCCGATCGCCCTGGCCAGCCTGGACGAGTTGGCCGACAAGGCCAAAGTGAGCGCTGTTGTTCTGATCAGCGAACTGCGGGCCGTCACCACCCGCAAGGGCGACCGCATGGCCGTGCTGCAGCTCGAAGACCTGAGCGGCAGCTGCGAAGCCGTGGTCTTTCCCAAGAGCTATGCCCGCCTGGCGGACCACCTGGTCGCGGATGCCCGCCTGCTGCTGTGGGCTTCGGTCGATCGCCGCGACGATCGCGTGCAACTGATCGTCGATGCCTGTTGCGGAATCGACGACCTGGAGCTGTTGATGGTGGAGCTGCCGGCAGATCAGGCCGGCGACATCACCATTCAGCATCGGCTGCGCGAATGCCTGCATCGCCACCGCCCCCCCATGGACGACACCGGTTCGCGGGTGCCGGTGGTCGCCCTGGTGCAGGATGCAGGTCAGTCCAGGTACGTGCGCCTGGGGGCTCAATTCTGCGTGGACAACCCCAGGGCCGCCCTGGAAACACTGCAATCAGCCTCGTTCAACGCGCGGGTGCGCTCACCCCTGCGGGCCGCCTGAGCGCATCGCGCGCAACGACTGGCGCAGCCGGCCCACATTCAGACCGATCTGCTCGGAGCCCAGCAGGCTGCCGGGCTCCGTTTCCCAGCTTGAGGACAACACCCCATAACTGAGGCCGAGTACGCCCAACAAAAACAGCCCCCCGGAGGCCACCAACGTGATGCCCGGGGGGATATCGACAATCTGGCGGCTGACGAGCAGATAACTGACCACGAACACCCCCATGCCCAGGACTGAGGGCACACCACTGGCGACAGCGATCCTGCGCGCCATGCGGTTGGCGACCACGTCCGGGATCACCTTGGCCCGTGCGGGCTTTGCCGAGGGCTTACCGCCTCGCGAGCGAGATGCAGAAGCACCCTTTGAGAGCCCGCGTGGCGGCTGGGGGCCCAGACCCTTGGCCGGCATGGATCTGCCTCAGCCGCGGATGCCGAGCTTGGCGATCAGCTGGCTATAACGTTCCTGGCTGATGCCGCGCAGGTAGCTCAGCAGACGCTTGCGACGGCCGATCATCTTGAGCAGTCCCTGGCGCGACGAGAAATCGTGCTTGTTGGCCTGCAGGTGCGTGGTGAGCTGGCTGATGCGCTCACTGAGCATCGCCACCTGGACCTCGGCCGACCCGGTGTCGGTGCCATGGGTCTGGTGGCTGTTGATCAGTTCCTGCTTCTTGGTGATGGTCAGCGGCATGGGCGACTTAGGGCGCCCGCGGCAGCCCCGTTCTGAGCAAACGTCGATCTTACGACGCCAGCTCAGGGGGTGCTGCGCGAGAGCCAGCGCAGGCAGGACCCGATCCAGGCCTCGGCGTCCTGGGCGGGGGCGTCAGCGCCGGTCTGGGCGCCGACCGCCCGCAGGGCCCGTTGAATCTCAAGCGGTTCGTACCCCAGGGCGCTGAGGGTGAGCTGCACCTCGTCGCGGGCGCTGGCCTCCAATCCCGCCAGGCCATTGTCTGGAACCCCGTCCCCGTCTGAGGCCAGGTCCAGATCGGGCCCTGCCAGCTCGGCAAAGCGCTGTTGCAGTCTGGTGCGCAACTCGACAGCCAGGCGCTCGGCCGTGCGCTTGCCAACCCCCGGGGCCCGGGCCAGCAGGCGCAGATCCGCCTGCAGGATCGCCCGCACCAGCTGGGAAGGCTCCAGTTCGCCCAACAGCCCCAGGGCCACCTGGGGACCCACGCCGCTGACCGCCACCAGCTCGCGGAACAGATCGCGCTCGGCCCGATCACCAAACCCGAACAGCAGCCAGGCGTCCTCGCGGACGGTGTGCTGAATGTGCAGGGACAGGGTGCTGCCAGATGGTGGCAGAGCGGCAAACTGGCGTCGACTGAGCTGGACCTCGTACCCGACCCCACCCGTCACGAGCAGCACGCCGAAGCGATTGGCCTGCTGCCACGACGTGTGCACCTGCCCCTGCAGCCACCCGATCATGTCCGCCGCCCAACAGCACCCATGCTGCCCGCCATGCCAACCCCTCTGGCCATCGGTCTGGCGCCCGCTCAGGCAACTGCTGCTGCTGGTGGTGCTGTTGGTGCCCCTGTTGCTGGGAGGTTGCGGCGGCATGGCCCAACCACCCCGCACCACCGTGCTGCAGGCCCTGGCCCTGCAGATTGAACTCACCCAGGGCTCGATCGCCCGGGCACTGGCCCTGGACGCCCCGGGGCTGCCCGAGGTCAGCCGGGTGCGCATCGCCACGCAACAGGCGGTCACCATCGGCGACGGGCGCGGGCTGCGGCTGGCCGGACAGTTCGACTGGCGCCTGGCGGGGGATCCGATCCGGGTCGACAGCCCTTTTGAGATCTACCTGCAGCGTGGCGAGCGCGGCCAGAGCTGGCGGTTGGCGCGACCGATCAGCTCAGACGGCGAGGGCCATCCCCAGGAGTGGCTGATCGACCCGCTGCCGCTCAAGTCCTGAGCCCCCCGCCAGCGCTGCGCGCCAGGTCGGCCGCGGCCGTGGGGGGTTGAGGAGGCTGTATCGACTTTGTAGAGACGCCTCCTGGGCAGGGGCCTCCCCCCCTTCTGCTGTCAAGCGGCCGCAGAGGCGGGTCGTTTCAGGCTCATCAGCGTGGCCGCCAGCACCAGCGCAGCGCCCACCAGGGTCGAGCCCTCGAGCGGTTCGGCAAAGATCAGCCAGCCCCAGAGCACGGCAAAGGCCACCTGCACGTAGCTGATCGCCGTGGCCCTGGCGGCGGGCAAGCCCATCAACCCCTCAGTCAGCGTGAGTTGACCGAGCTGGGTGAACAGGCCCACCCCGATCAGCCAGAACAGCTCACCCCAGCTGGGCACAACCGGCTCGAGCAGCACCAGCGGCAGGCTGAGCACCAGGGCCACCAGCGGGAAATAAAAGACGATCACCAGGGGATGTTCGCTGTGGCGCAGGGCGCGCACACTGACGTAGGCCAACGCTGTGCTGAACGCGCCGACCAGGGCAATGGCCACCGCCAGGGGCGGCAGACCCGTGCCAAGGCCCGAACCCACGGGCGGCGAAGCCAGCACCACCACCCCCACCCAGCCCAGGGCCACCGCCCCCAGCAAACGCCTGCCCAGCGGTTCCCCGAGACTGAGCCAGGCCAGCAGGGCCGTGAAGGTGGGATAGCTGTACTGCAGCACCGTGGCGGCCGCCAGCGGCAGCATGGCCAGGGCCTGGTAAACGCACAACAGCGCCAGGGTGCCGATGGCGCCGCGCCAGATCAGCAGCCCGCGGCGCTGCCCCCAGGGTGGAACCCCGGCCCGGCGCAACATCCACCAGCTCAGCACCACGCTCACCACCGCCCGGGCCAACACCACCTCGGTGGCGGGAATGCGGCTGCCCACCTGCTTGACGCAGACCCCCATCAGGGAAAAGCACAGCGCACTGACCACCATGGCCAGGGAGGCCGGCAAGGGTCTGCTGGCGGGGGTGGACATCAGTCCATCGAAGCACCGCAGAGCCGCCGTAGATTTGAGTCAAATCGTCCTTCCAGTCCGCTTCTTGAACCGAATTCCTCTGACCGGTCTGGTGGCGGTCGTTCTAGGTCTGCCCCTGGGGAGCCTTCTACCCCTGGGGAGCCCGCTGGCACTGGCCCAGCCACAGTCCCAATCCCAGTCCCAGCCTGCTGGCCAGCCCCAGGTCGGCGCCAACATGAAGGATCAGATGATCCTTGGGTTCTGCAGCAGGGCGATGGCAGCTGACCTGGACAAAGCCGGCAAGAAACCACCGGCAGGCATGGTCGATTACACCTGTGGCTGCGTCGTCCAGCAGATCAACGCCCGCGCCAGCATCGATCAGGCCAAGACGATCTGTCAGGCCCAGGCCCAGCAGAAGTACGCACTCCAGTAACCCCCTGAGCAGCCGCGCTTGAGCCTGCCTCGCCTCCACCCCCGCACGATCGAAGCCGTCAAGGAACGGGCCGACATCGTCGATGTGGTCGGTGAGCATGTGGTGCTCAAAAAAAAGGGGCGTGAGTTTGTCGGCGTCTGCCCGTTTCATGACGACCGCTCACCGTCGATGACGGTGTCGCCGGCGAAGCAGTTCTATTACTGCTTCTCGTGCGGCGCCGGCGGTAACGCGATCAAGTTCCTGATGGAACTGCAGCGCACCAGCTTCGGCGAGGTGGTGCTGGAGCTGGCCCGCAAGTACCAACTGCCGATCGAAACGCTCGACGGTCCCCAGCAGGAGCGGCTGCGGCAGCAGCTCTCACGCCGGGAGCAGCTGCACCGGGTGGTGAGCCTGGCCCATGGGTATTTCCGCAGCCAGCTGCTGGCGCCTGAGGGAGCCCCAGCCCGGGCTTACCTCAAGGAAAGCCGGGGCCTGCAGCCCTCCACGATTGAGGCGTTTGAACTGGGCTATGCCCCCGATCAGTGGGATGGGCTGCTCAAGCACCTCCAACAGGTGGAGGGCCTCGAGCCCTCCTGGCTGGAGGCGGCCGGGCTGGTGGTGCCGCGCAAGGGCGGGGATGGCTTCTACGACCGCTTCAGGGGCCGCCTGATGGTGCCGATCAAGGACCGCCAGGGGCGGGTGATCGGTTTCGGCGGCCGCAGCCTCGATGGCGGCGAACCGAAGTACCTCAACTCGCCCGAGACCGAGTTGTTCGAGAAGGGCAAGCACCTGTTCGGCCTCGACCGGGCAGCCCAGGAGATCCGCCGCGAAGACCGGGCCGTGGTGGTGGAGGGTTACTTCGACGTCATCGCTCTCCATGCCGCCGGCATCACCAACGCGGTCGCGGCGCTGGGCACGGCCCTGAGCAGCCAGCAGATCACCCAGCTCTGCCGCTGCTGCGAGAGCAAGCGTCTGATCCTGAACTTTGATGCCGACGGGGCCGGTGTGCGGGCTGCCCAGCGGGCGATCGGCGAGGTCGAGCAGCTGGCCCTGCAGGGGCAGCTCGAATTGCGGGTGCTGCAGCTGCCGGCGGGCAAGGATCCCGATGAGTACCTCAAGCAACACGGGGCCGGCGAGTACCGGGGCTTGCTGGACCAGGCCCCGCTGTGGCTCGACTGGCAGATCGAGCAGGTGCTCTCGGGCCTCGACCTGAGTCGCTCGGACCAGTTCCAGCAGGCCGTCAGCGGCGTCGTCGCCCTGTTGGGCAAGCTGCCGGTGAGCGCAGTGCGCAGCCGCTACCTGCAGCAGGTGGCCGAACGGCTCAGCGGCGGCCAGGCCCGTCTGGCCCTGCGGCTAGAAGAGGACCTGAGGCAGCAGGTCAAAGGGCAGCGCTGGCACGGTCGCGGCAGCCGCTGGGAGCAGGCGGGCGAAGCCAGCGTGCGCGAACGGGCCGAAGCCGAGATCCTGCGGCTCTACCTCCATTGCCCCGAGTGCCGGGCGGCGATCCGGCAGGAGCTGCGGCGCCGTGAGCTCGACGACTTTGCCTTGCAGCACCACCGTCTGCTCTGGGCGGCCATCAGTGGACTGGAGGAGACCAACCTGGGCGACGGGACCCTCGAAGCGATCAGCCGGGGGCAGCAGCAGGGGCATGAGCTGGGCGATCTGGATCTGCCCCGGCTGCTGAGCGATCAGCTGCTGGTCGAGCAGAGCGATCTGCAGCGGCGGCTGACCCCCCTGCTCGAGCCCAGCGAGGTGCAGCGCGCTGGCCTGAGCCAACCCCTGCTGCAGCTCAGGGGTGCCACGGCCGCGCTGGAACGCCAGAAGAGCCTCAAACGCTGCCGCCACCTGCTGGATGCCTGGAGCAGCCAGCGCCTGGAGACCCTGGAACGGTGCATCGCCCGCCTGCTCGAAACGCCCGAACCGGCCGCCGAGGACCTCAGCAATCCAGCCCAGGACATGGAAAGCCGGATCGAGAGCCTGTTCAGCGTGCTCAACCGGGATGCCCTGCAGTTTCAGACGCTCTATTACAACGAGCGCAAGCACTTGGAGCATCTCGATGCCCAGCGGCGGGCGCGCCTGCCCGAACTGATGGCGAACAACCAGGAGGATCCACTCTCGGCATAAGTCGCCACACTGGAGCCAGGTCCAAGCTGCGGTCCAAGCCGCTGTTCTGTCGATGGCATGGCGTTCGTTGCTGCTGATGTTCAGCCTGGGGGCAGTCCCCGTCGCGCCGCTGGCGCTCCAGGTCCAGGCCCAGGGTCTGGTGCCCGACAGCCAGGTGCGGGCGATCAACACCGCCCGCAACGCGGCGGTGAACACCAACGGTGGTCTGTCGGTCTACCGGCCCGCCAAGTGCATGTTCGAGACCACCAAGCTCACCAACCCCTGCCTGATCAGCAACGATCAGAACGGTTACGTGTTCCGCTTTCTGGGGGGGCCTCCGGGCTGGCAGCAGACGAACCAGCAGCCCACCGTCCAGACCCAGATCCGCATCTCCACCGACGGCCGCACCGTCGAGCAGTTGATCTACAACGGCGCGCCCCAGTAACGGGCCAGTAACCCGGGCAACACACCGCCGTATCGGGGGTGCCAGGATGGATTCTTGCCAGAGTCGCCCGCATGGCCTGCCCCCGCTGCGGTTGCCACATGGTCAGCAAGGTCGGAACGGGGCCATCTGCCCATCTGATCTGCAGCGACTGCGGTCTGCCGCGCCCGGCCAAGGACGGCGGGGTGCGGGCCAGTCCCGTGGGGCAGCTGGTCAGCTGGCTGCTGATGGCGATCTTCGTGTTGACGGCCGTCGGCCTGATGGCGATCAAGGATCAGCAGAGTCCCAGCCTTCTGGAGGAGCAGGGCGTTGAGCTGAACCAGGGCAATGGAGGAGACAATCCGAGGCGCCGACGCTGGGTTGTGGTGCCGGGCACACCAAGCAGCAGCATGCGCTGACGAACCCGGACCCGTCGCCCCATGGCGTGCTGCAGACTGAGCCGATGAACAGGATCCCGGCCGCCAAGACCTGGAGCCGTCTGCAGCACTGGCGTCAACGGTTGACCGTGCCCCAGTTCACGGCAGTCACCGGCCTGCTGGTGATCGCAGCGGGGACCGTTGTGCTGGCCTCGCCGCTGTGCTCCACAGACGATGTCGGTCTCTGGGAGGCGTTGTTCACCGTGACCTCGGCGATCACGGTGACGGGGCTGTCGATCATCGACGTCGGCCGCGACCTGACACCGATCGGCCAGATCACCCTGGCTGCTCTGATCATGGTCGGGGGCCTGGGCCTGATGGCGATCACCACCTTTCTGCAGGGATTTGTGCAGGGCCGCAGTGGGCTGCGGCACCGTCTGGACAAAGGCCGCGCCCTTGACGAATTCGGGGTCGGGGGAATCGGCCCCACCTTTCACCGCATCCTGCTGACGGCCAGCTGCCTGATCGGCCTGGGCACGGTCATCCTCTACTGCTTTGGCTTTCAAGACATCCAGAGCCCGGTGGCCCGCCTGTGGGCCTCGCTGTTCCACTGCATCAGCGCCTACAACAACGCCGGTTTCGGCCTGTGGGCCGACAACCTGGTGGGTTATCAGTTCAATCCGGTCGTCTGCGGCGTGATCGGCAGCATGATCGTGCTCGGTGGCATCGGCTGGCGCGTCACCAATGACCTGCTGCAGTTCAAGCCGTCGTTCAGGCGGCTGCGGCAGCTGAGCCTGCACACCCGTCTGGTGCTGCGCTCCACAGCCTTGCTGATTGCCATCGGCACCGTTGGCCTGCTGTTCACTGAGCAGTTCGACCCCGGTGGTGTCGTCCAGAAGCTGAGCCTGATCCAGCGGTTGCAGGTGACGGTGTTTCAGTCGATCACCACCCGCACGGCCGGGTTCAACACGGTGCCGCTGTCGATCGAGACGATCTCGGATGCGGGACTGCTGCTGATGATCCTGCTGATGTTCATCGGGGCCAGTCCAGGCGGCACCGGTGGCGGCATCAAAACGACCACCTTTGCTGTGCTGATGGGGGCCACCCGCTCCACCCTGCAGGGCAGGGATGGGGTGGTGATCCGCAACCGACTGATCCCCGATTCGGTGGTGCTCAAGGCGGTGGGAACGGCCCTGGCCTCGGCCATCTTTGTGGTGCTGATGACCCTGCTGCTGGGCATCTGCGAAGCCATCGCCGGCAAGGCCCCAGCCGGAGAGGGGTTCACCTTTTTGGAAAATCTGTTCACCTGCATGTCTGCCTTCGGCACCGTCGGCCTGGACGTCGGCGTCATCGCCCATCTGGGGCGCTGGGGTCAGGCGGTGGTGATGATTTCGATGTTTGTGGGTCGTCTTGGCATCCTGCTGGTGCTGTCGGCCATCTATGGCAACCGGCCGCCATCACGGATCGGCTACCCCCGCGAAGAGGTCTACCTCTGAAGCCCAGCACAGCATCGGTCTTGCCCTGATCTGACTTGATCGTTCCCTGGCTCATCTGTCGTCAATGCGGACTCTGATGCTGACGGCTTCGCCACCAGCTGAGCACTTCCCAGACCAGAAAAACAAGCACCAGGGGCAAGACCAGGATCAACACAATCACCCTGTAATGACCAAGCCACTCGCCGCCGACGGTCACATCGATCACCTGATCGATCAGATAGATCGCATACAGGAGAACCAGCACAAATCCCTCACCCCTCCGGATCACACCTCCGGTCCAGAAGATCGGCAGACAAGCCAGCGTCGTGGCGATCATGATCGGCAGATCACGGTTGACCAGAATCGGTTCAGCCAGCAATCCTTCGCCTGAGAAGGTGGCACAGAGACCAAGAATCAGCAGCTGATTGATGATGTTGCTACCGACCACATTGCCGATGGCGATGTCGGCCTTGCCCCTGTTGGCGGCCACCACCGACGTCACCAGCTCGGGCATCGAGGTGCCGGCAGCGACGATCGTGATCCCCACGACCGATTCGGGAATCTGCAGGGCGGCTGCGGCAGCTTCAGCCCCCCTGACCAGCACCTGGGACCCGGCAACCAGCAATGCCAATCCCACGGCCAACTTGGCCATCGCGACCGGCAGGCGGCTGCGCCCGTCCATCGCAAAGGCCTCGTCCTCATCAGGGTTCTCGCTGGCGGTGCGCCATTCCCAGATGATGTTGATCACCAGGGCGGTCAACAGCGCCAGGCCCGCCTGCCAATAGACGCGCCCGCCGGCCGCCATGCCCCAAACCGCCATTGACACCGCCAGCAGCAGCGGCACATCACGGCGCACCAGTCGACTTTTGACCCGCAGGGGCATCACCAGGGCACTGAGCCCCAGGACAACCAGAACGTTGAAAATATTGCTGCCAACGATGTTGGTGATTGCGATGCCGTCGTTGTCCTGAAACGTCGCCATCAGGCTCACGAACAGCTCGGGGGAGCTGGTCCCCAGCGAGACAAGAGTCAGACCGATCACGATCTGGGGAATCCCCAGCATTAATGACACCGCCACCGAACCAGCGACGAAGAATTCGCCGCCGCCGAACAGCAGCAGGATGCCGAGAATGATCTCAACCAAGCTAGGGAGAAAGGTCATGGTTCTCCGGGCAGGCCAACGGCTGCTGGCTCAACAGCAGCGCTCGACTGGAGAATCAACCTATCAGCGGCGCGATCGTGACTCCTGAGCTGCGGCCATAGGCCGGATCCAGCCAACAACGGGGCAACGGCTCACCCGATGGGAAGCGCAGCTCCTGCTTCGCAAATAACTCTGGATCCTGCAGTTCTTCGCCCGCATGAAAACGCCCCTCAACCGAACGGGCAAAGGGATCGATCAAGACCGCCAGCTGCTTCACCTCCACCAGGCTTCCATCGGGGCAATAGGTCAGAAACATCGGGGAGCAGCAGCACAGCAGCTGCAACGACCCGTCGGCGCTGCCGGCAACCCTTACAAGCAGCGGGCATTCATGCACCTCTTCGTTCTCTTCATGAGCTTCTTTTCCATCGTTCAGCGCTACCGAAGCCTGCTGAGTCCGTTGCTGCTGACCCCCGCCCTGATCGGGAGCTTCTGCTCCGGGGCCATGGCCCAGGTTCAGGTCGGCACCAACCAGGGGGTCAACTTTGGCCAGGCCCTGCGGGCGCCGTGGTGCGCTCAACGGGCGTGGACCACCGGGATCTGGGCCAGGCAGGTGGTGGCAGCCCTCGAGAGCCGTGAGCGACGCATGGCCCAGGCGGGCTGCAGGCCGCAGGCGGCCC
>Ga0310333_100076_pt1 | contig 26529 bp, 28 predicted proteins | sample LakMicSRFTotalB7_FD_195547 | JGI IMG/M metagenome (GOLD analysis project Ga0310333, IMG submission 195547) | Enriched freshwater cyanobacterial communities from Lake Michigan, Michigan, United States - MI23.SRFL.Total.B7 (v2) (version 2) | ecosystem: Environmental > Aquatic > Freshwater > Lake... | reverse complement strand
GTGGAGGCCGGCGCCCCCGACCCCCGCTGGGCCGGTGAGCTGGCCAAGCTCAAGAATCTGCTGGACGGCCAGAAGGCCGCCGTCTGAGCTCCCGCTCAGCGGAACCCACTCCAAGCCTCGAACCGGTGCTTCCGTCTCGAGGCTTTTTTGCAGGCCATGGAGGGGTGAAGAGAGCTCAGGGCAGCACGGCGGCCAAGGTGATCACGCCGATGAAGATGCCCAGAAAGAGAAAGCCCATCTTGGTCATTTTGGATTCGTGATCCTCCATGCCCTTGTCGACAGCCTTCTCGAGATCCGAGCGGAAGGTGTCAAAGGCTGCAGTCTTTTCGTCGGGGGTCGGGGTGTCGGGCATGGAAGCTGACAGGCAAAGAATGGATCGACAACGGGGGCGGCTTGCTTGCGAAACAGGCGCCTAGCCGCGGTGGAAGAACCAGTAGGCACCAACCGCCAGGAGAATCATCAGCACGATCGGCACAGCGATCGCCGCCATGCCGTTGTGGCTCTTGACCACCCGTGATTCATGGGCGACCACCGCCTGACGAATGCTCAGCTGCATTTCCTCCCGCAGGCGAGCCAGGTCTGAATCCAGCGATTCCTCACTGAACAGCTCCTTCAGCCGCTCATAGGTGGACTTGCCAAGGATCAGGCTCTTTTCGGGATGCTCATACAAGATGTCGAGCAACTCGTCCCGGGTGATCTGCATCAGCTCCGCCGTCGCTGCCGCCCTCGCGTTGCAGGTGCGGGTACGGCCATCGATCACCTCGACCTCACCGAACACATGCCCCGGCCCGTGGGACGCATCCACGCCTTCTCCAGTCTCTGGATAGGGCGTCGTGAGCTCGACCTTGCCCGAACGCACGAGGTACACGGCGTCGCTCGGGTCGTCCACCTTGTACAGGTAGTCCCCTGCTGCCACGGTGACGCGCTGCATGAACGAAGAAAAGTTGGGGTTGGCGTCGCGATCGTAAGTGGGGTCCCCCCTACAATCCGCCAACCTGCGCACACTCATGGCCGCCGCGAGCCTGCAGGGGACTGCTCTCTGGGTGGAGCGCAACCGCCGCTGGCTGGTGGCTGCGCTGATCGGCGGAGTCGTGGTGGCGGGCTGGAGCCTGACGCGACCCAAGCCGGTTCCCCCTCCGAAGACCCCCCTGCTGCAACAGGTCACGGCGCTGGGCCGCTTGACACCCGAGGGCGACCTTGTGAAGCTCTCTGTGCCGGCGGGCACCGCGGGTGGCAGTGAAGTCGTCGATCGCTGGTTCGTCCGTGAAGGCGATCCGATCAGCAAGGGGCAAATACTGGCCCGGATGAGCAGCTTCGGCCAGTTGCGGGCCTCTCTGATCGCGGCCCAGTCGAACCTGGACTCCACCAGAGCTCTGCTTCCCTTCCTCGAGATCAGCAAAAACCGCGGCCAACAGCTTTACGGAGACGGCGCCATCTCCGAAGAAGAATTCGCCAAAACCGGCGCCAGCATCATCACCAAGCGCGCCGACATCGAAGGCGCCAGGGCCGAGGTGCTCAGGGCCCGCAAGCAGCTGCTGACCGCCGAGATCCGCTCACCGCTGGACGGCAACCTGATCCGGATTTACAGCTGGCCAGGCATGAGCGAGACCGACCAGGGCCTGGCTGTGGTCGGTCGAACCGATCGCATGCAGGTCTGGGCCCAGGTGTTCCAGAGCGATGTGCCGAAGCTGCGCATCGGCCAAGGCGCCACCGTGAAGCCTGAAAGCGGCGGCTTCAACGGCACACTGCGGGCCCAGTTGATTTCGATCATCGGCCTGGTCTCCTCCCGCGACCTGTTCGCCACCAACGCCAACAACGACGTCAACGCCCGTGTGGTTCTCGTCAAACTCAATCTCGATCCAGGAGCCCGTCAGCAAGTCAGCCGCCTGAGCGGTCTGAACGTGACCGTGCGCTTCGATCGATGAGCTGGTTCTGGCGCCTGGTGGGACGGTTGAACCTGGCCGACCTGCCTCTGGCCTGGTTGCAGCTGAAGCGACAACCGATCCGCTATTTGGTGGCCGTCACCGGCATCGGCTTCGCCGCGCTGCTGATGTACATGCAGCTGGGCTTTCAGTCAGGACTGCTCAACAGCGCGACCACCTTCTATGACGCCCTGGATGCGGATCTGATCCTGCTCAGTCCCGCAACACTGAACAGCGGCAACTTCCGGCAATTTCCCCAATCCCAACTCTTCGCCGCGCTCGGGGTGGAAGGCGTGGCCGAGACCATTCCTCTCTACGTGGCGAACGTCAACGTACAGAAGCTGGGTGGCATCAGACCCACCAGCCTGCGCCTGATCGGCTACGACCCCGATACGAAGGTGCTCAACCTTCCCGAAGTGCTGGCCCAAAAGGAGTTGCTCAAAACGCCGAACTACGTGCTGTTTGACACCCTCGGTAATCGCAACACAGGTCCCATCGCCGAAGCCTTCAAGGCCAACGGCTACCAAGATCTGATTCTCTCCGACTTCTCCAAGACATTTCGGGTGGTGGGCCTGTTCAGACTGGGCTCCACCTTCGCCGCCGACAGCAACCTGATCAGTAGCGACACGACCACCATTCAGCTGGCCTTCCGCCAGATCAACGCCGGTGAGATTTCGATGGGCGTGATTCGACTCAAGCCTGGGGCGAACATCCAGCGGGTCCAGCGCTTCCTGAAGCGCGACTATGGCGGAGAGCTGCAGGTGCTCACCAAGCCAGAGCTGATCGCCCAGGAGCGGGATTACTGGAACACCGTCTCTTCCTTTGGCGTGATCTTTGGTTTCGGCACGATCATGGGCATTTTGGTCGGCGGGGTTGTCGTCTACCAGGTGCTCTACACCGATGTGAGTGACCACCTCAAGGAGTACGCCACACTCAAGGCGATGGGATTCGCCGATGGCTTCATCCTGATCATTGTGGTTCAAGAAGCCTTTCTGCTTGGGGTGTCATCCTTCATCCCAGCCACGTTGGTGAGCACGGTGATGTATGCCTTCCTGACGGCAGCCTCAGGGATCCGCATCGAAATGACCAGCGACAAAACCATCCTGGTGGGAGCGCTGACCCTGGGGGTGTGCGCAGCTTCTGCCGCCATCGCCATCCGGCGGCTTCGGGATGCCGATCCCGCCTCGGTGTTCTAGGTCGATGCCCGTGCAGCCTGCCCCCTCCGCCGACGCGCCCTCCGCTTCCGTGATCGTGACCAACGAGTTGCGTCACAGCTACGGCGAAGGAGAACTGCGCACCCAGATCCTGCATGGCCTCAACTTCGAAGTGAAAGCCGGTGAGGTCACGCTGTTGGTGGGGCCCTCCGGCAGCGGCAAAAGCACCCTGCTCACCCTGATCGGAGCGCTGCGCTCGGTGGAGGAAGGGTCACTGCAGGTGCTGGGCCAGGAACTCAAGGGGTCTGGTGAGCGCGCACGGGTGGAGATCCGCAGGCGCATCGGCTTCATCTTTCAGAGCCACAACCTGGTGTCCTCGCTGACGGTGCTCCAGAACGTTCAGCTGCTGTTGCAGCTCAACGAGCCCGACCCAGGTCGCCGCGTCGACCGGGCCTCCTCCTTGCTGGAGGCTGTCGGCCTCGGCCATCGCCTGCATCACTACCCCGACGAACTGTCCGGAGGCCAGCGGCAGCGGGTGGCCATCGCCAGAGCACTCGCTCCGGAACCAGAGCTGGTGTTGGCCGACGAACCCACCGCTTCGCTCGACAGCCAATCCGGCAAGGATGTGGTGGAACTGCTGGGCGACCTCTGCCGTCGCCGCGGCAGTGCCGTTCTGCTCGTAACCCATGACCTGCGCTTGCTCAAGGATGCCGATCGCATCTGGCGGATCGAGGACGGCCGGGTCAACCCCTGGCAACCCGATGCCTCCGAGCTGGCTACAGCAGCCCATCATTGACCGTCCCCCCTCCCATGGTTGCCTCCCCCTACCCCAGCAACTGGATCAGCACCTGGTCCTGGCAGGGACAGCCCGTCGGCGTAGTCGCCGCCCCAGCCCAGGAGCAGGCTGAAGCCGCGCCTGTGGTGCTCATTCATGGCTTCGGCGCCTGCAAGGAGCACTGGCGGCACAACGTGGAGGCCCTGCGACGCGAGCGGGCCGTGTATGCCCTTGATCTGATCGGCTTCGGGGCCAGCTGCAAGCCCCGCTCCCGGCTGGTCCACGAGCCAGAAGCGGCGGGCAGCCTCTGCTACGGCATTGATCTCTGGAGCCAGCAGGTTGCCGACTTCATCGCCAGCCAGGTGAACGGGCCCGTGCAATTGGTCGGCAATTCGATTGGTGGCGTGGTGGCCCTGGCCGCGGCGCGCCTCCTGGAGCAGGCCGGCACTCCCGCTCAGCGCGTGGTACTGCTGGATTGCGCGCAACGGGCGCTCGATGACAAACGCCTGGCCGAGCAGCCGCCGCTGCGCCGCTGGGGACGACCTGCCCTGAAAGCCCTGGTGCGCCAGCGCTGGCTGACATCCACCCTGTTCAAGGCGCTCACCAAGCCCGGCGTGATCCGCAAGGTGTTGCTGCAGGCCTACCCGAGCGGGGCGAACGTGGATGATCAGCTGGTTCAGCTGCTGCTAGAGCCGAGCCTCCAGCCGGGAGCCGATGAAGCCTTCCGCGGCTTCATCAACCTCTTCAATGACCGCATCGCCCCAGACCTGCTGGCCGAACTGAGCACCCCGGTGACCATGATCTGGGGCCAGCGTGATCCCTGGGAGCCGATCGACGAAGCCCGTCGTTGGACACAATTTGGCTGTGTGCAAGATCTGCACGAACTACCCGGGCTGGGGCACTGCCCCCATGATGAAGCCCCAGAGCAGGTCAATCCCCTGCTGCTGTCGGCCCTGCGCGGTTAGGCACTGGCGGCTAAGCGGTGAACACGCCCTCGCCGTAGCCGATCAGTTCCACCTGATGCCCATCAGGATCACTCAGGAACAGCGAACGACAGCGGGGCCCGTAATCGAAACCCATCACCTGCTGGCCGCGGCGCTTGAGCTCCTCCTCCACCTCGGCCATGCGGCTGTAGGTGACCCGAAACGCCACATGACGCATCGCCAGGGTGTTGTGATCCGGCACCGGAGCTGGCTGAGCCGTGTCGGCAGGAAAGAGGTTGAGGTAGCAACCAGGCGAGACCCGAAGCAGGAAAGGGGGGCCACTGACCAGGCCTTCCATGGCAGCGGGCAGGAAGCCCATGACCTCGCAGTACCAAGCGATCGAGGCCTCGGGGTCGCGCACGGTGAGGGCGACATGATCCATGGCCTCAATTGGCAGGGCGTTGGCGGCTGTGGCGAAGGTGTCGGTGGAGGAGGTCATGGAATCAGCAGGAGAGAAGCAGCAGACGAGGGTGCCCCTTACACAAGCAGGCCTGCGCTGCGTTTCTCGCGCAGCAGCTTGCGCAGGCCCAGGGTGGTGGCATCGCTGGCGAGCAGAAGATCACCACGACCCTCGAGATCAGGAACCTGCGGGGTGAGGGTCTCCACCATGCGCTGATCTTCTGCCATGAACTTGTCCACACGCCCACGGGCATTGCCATCGGCCAGCGGCGTGCGCAAGAACGAGCGGAAATGGCGCCAAAGGTTCAAGGTGCGCCCTTCGTCCAAAGGAACGTGTGCCGTGCACAGCGAGATGCGGAAATCTCCAAACACCACCCTCACCAACGAGACATTGGCCAGCCAAAGCTGGATGTGCTGGACCCCAGCATCACTGGTCTGCTCTGCCGCCTTGTCATCAGCATTGAACAAGGCCCACAAGCCACGACCCTGCTCGGCGCGGTAATGACGATCCCGCGGGGCCACCACCCGCTCATAGACGCTGTCGTCGTTGACCCACTGTTCTTCCGGCATCAACTGGTCGGGAGCCGTGGCCCCAAACGTTCCCGAATGCACAAAGGGAGCATGGGTGAGATCCATAAAGGCCTCCAACACCCGCAACCAATTGGCCTGCCAGATCACAGACCCCTCCAGATTCCGCCACTGGGGATCACCCGATTCCGCGATGGGGCCGACCGGAGGAAGGGGAGGCAAGGCCGCGTCTGCAGGGGCAGGGGCCTCAGGGTCCCGGGCCCACCACAGCCAGAGGAAGCCGTAACCCTCGCGGCAGGGAATCGAGCGAACCTGGGCTCGCCGAGGCACGGGCTCGCCGGTGTGCTGGGCTGGGATGGAGTGGCAGGCCCCATCCCGACCGAAACACCAGCCGTGATACCCGCAGGCCAGCTCGCCGTTGTTCAGGAAGCCTGCACTGAGTGAGGCCCCCTTATGGGGACAACGATCAAACACGGCGGCAGGCTGACCTTGGGCATCACGCCAGACCGCGAACCGCTCTCCATGCAATTGCACGGCGAGGGGACGATCGCTGCTCAGGGATGACGCAAGGGCAACGGCATACCAGGAGTCGAGCAGCTTCATGGCGGATCGGTCTCAGGGCCTGCGTCGCGAAGGCTCCGATTTAGCACATCCTTAGAGGTTGCCAACTCCACTCTGTTGAACCATGCCCATCGCTCTAACGTGCTGCCAGTTGTCCAGCAGTGCCCCAACGCCGCCGTGGACGACGGGCTGACTGCCAAGCTGGCCCCACATGTCACTCCACGGGGAGCGGTTGCTTGCTGAAGAAAATCAACCACCCCCTCAGCATCGTGTTCCTGTCGCTGCTGCTGGACAAGCTCGGCGAGAACATCGTTTTCCCTCTGCTGCCGTTCATTCTTGAGGCCTATAAACCGGATGCACTGACCCTTGGCCTGGTCGCCTCCATCGCCACCCTGTTCAGTGTGCTGAGCGCACCGATCACCGGAGCCCTGGCCGACAGCCTGGGGCGACGGCCGGTCATTCTTATCTGTATCGCGATGAATATTGTCTCGTTGCTGATGTTTGGCTGGGCGGGATCCCTGGCGTTCATTCTTCTTTCCAGGGTGGTGAACGGCCTTGGCACCGCCACCACCGGCACGCTGCAGGCCTACATCACCGATATCTCCAACCCTGGCAACCGCGCCCGGAATCTGGGCATCATCGGCGCCGCCTATGGCTTGGGAGCCATCATCGGGCCCGCCCTCGGCGGCGGTCTGCTGGGCTTCGGCCCGAGTGTGCCGGTGTTTGTGGCTGCAGGCCTCGCCGGCTACAACCTGCTCACTGCCTTTCTCTATCTGGGGGAAACCCTTGATCCCAAAAACCTCAAACCATTGCGGCTCGATCATCTGAATGTTGTGAAGCCGGTGGTTCGGCTCATCACCGCACCTGTGCTGAATCGTGTGGCTCTGGGGTTCTCGGCCTACAGCCTCTCCTTCACAGCCTTCACCAGTCTGCTGGTGCTGACGCTGAAGGACCTGTTCGACTGGTCTCCCGCTCAGACCAGCGGCGTCTTGGTGGTCATCGGGGTCACCCTGACAGCGGTGCAGGTTGGGCTGATCGGCACGATGGTGAAACGCTGGGGTGAATACGGGGTGAATCGCTCCGGGATGGCCTTCACCGCTGCAGCAATCATGGTGATTCCTCTCGCCAAAACCCTGCCTTCGCTGAGCGCCACATTGATCGTGGGCTCTGCCTTGCTCCTGGCCATTGGGGCTGCGTTCGTGCAGCCAACCGCGAGCAGCCTGGTCTCAGGCCTGGTCTCGCCCACGGAGCAAGGGGTGGTCCTGGGCAGCCTGGCCTCCCTCTCAGGATTAGCCAATGCCATTGGCCCGGTTGCCGCAGGCTGGATCTACGACCAGAGCCCCTTGGGCTGCTTCCTGTTCCAGGCAGGGTTTGCTCTTCTTGGCATCGTGCTTCTGGGCCGCACGCCAGGGGGGTCGGTGCAGACCCCTTGCGCCATCAAGCAGACCCCTTGCGCCATCAACGTGACCACGTGAACGAGCACCGCCTCGCTCCTAGGGGGCGCAGGACTCAGGCCCGAGGAATCAGAGCTGCCATGCGCTTCCGATACGCCAGGATCAACTGATCCGAGGCCAGCAACAACTCTTTCTGGCCAGATTCCCAGGAAAAGTGCTGATGCTGGGTTTCGACAAGGGCACGGTCCTCGTTGTAGGTGTTTACCGTGTCTTTAATGAACTGACGATCACCAATTGGCTGACGGATGAAGTTGCGCACTTCAATCCACTTGGTGACCGTGCGCGTCGAACTGACAGGGATATTGCTACCCATGTAAACAAAGCGATAGCCCTTCATGCCGAAATCAACATCCATGCGGTTGATATTTGGCAAAAAGCAGGTAAGCCAGGTGGTAGGCAAATTTCTCTTTTTTTTCAGCACATATTTAAAAACACCAAGCGGTTTTGGCGGCTTCATCGTCACCAGGCAGCTCACAGAACCAGGCTGATCATTGACATCCAGGGGGTGCACTGCAGCGTCATCGCGGTTCGAGAAAAACGTTTTATGCACAAACGGGGCATGGGAGGTGTCCAAGCCAGACTCCACAACCCGAGAGAAGTTGGCATCCCACGCATACTCGCCGCTCACGGCACGCCAACCTGGTGCATTGAATTCCGGGAAATCCGGAATCAAGCTGACATCAGCCTTGGCGGGATCTCCAGGGAAAATCCAGATGAAGCCTGAGGCCTCGTGCACGGGAAGCATTTCCAGGCGCGCCAACGCTGGAATCGGGACCCCGGGTTGGTCGACGGGAATGTGGACGCAATGGCCCTTGAGGTCGAAGCTCCAACCGTGATAGGGGCAGCGAAGGCAATCGGATTCAACCCAACCATTCTTGAAGCTGGCACCGCGATGGGGACAGCGATCAAGGGCAGCATGCGGCTGTCCGCTGCCATCGCGGTAGAGGACGTACTTATTACCCAGCAGGGTGACTTGACGAGGTACCGTAGCGAGAGCAGCCGCATGCTCAACGGCATACCAGAAATTGTTGAGCGCCTCGTGCATGGACCGGAGACAAGTTGACCATTTCTAACATCTCCGCGTCAGCCGAGTCTCGTCTTCCAGAGCTCCCCTTGGCGCACCAACCAACCGCGTTGCTCGAGGATTTCCAGAATGGGCTTGGTGGGTTCTTCGTGGCCGGGAAAGGCGAGGGATTCACCGATCAACTGCCGCAGCGGACCATCCTGAATGCCTTGCCGCAAGCCTGCTCTCAGAACGAGGCGCAAACCAGCGGGCTCGAGGGAGAGCAGCGTCGACATCGACAGCGGCCCTACAGGTAGAGCCTGAACATCGAGAGAATCCATGGATGGTTAAACGAGCGAGCGGCTGAGATCACCCGCCAACTCGCTGACCCCCTGGCTCCAGGGGTGATCGGGGAAGCGCAACACCGCCAGTCCGCCACTGGCCAGTGTAAGCAAATCATCGCTGAGAGGAAGCAGGGCACCGATCGGCACCTCGTAACTCCTGGCAACCTTCTCTCGCACCTGTTCGGAATCAAAACTGTCAGGCAACTTGTTGACCACCATGCGAATCGATGGCACATCAAGACGCTCGGCCACCTCAATCGCCACAGCCGTTCCCAGATAGTCCTGGCTGTCAGGACGCATCACCACCAACAAACAATCGGCGATGGCTGTGGACAAAAGCGTTTCTTCGTTGATGCCTGGATGCGTATCCACCAGAACAAAATCGAGCCGGAGCTTTTCAGAAAGCTCAAACAGGGCGTCATTGAGACGCTCAACCTGATAGCCCTCGCGCAGCAGACGGGCGATGCGATCGCCGTTCATCGAGGCCGGCACCAACCAGACATTGCCATGGCTTGCTTTCACCTCAGCGGGTGTCACTTCGTAGGCGCAATCATGGATGGCTGAAGGGCCTTGCAGATAATCGTTGAGGGTGGACTGTCCGGCTTGCGGAGCGAAGCCAAACAGCACGTGCACGCCAGGAGAAGCCAAATCGGTATCGACCACCGCCACCCGTTTCCCCAGCCGCGCTAGCGAGACCGCAAGATTGGCGCTCAGGTTGGACTTACCGGTCCCGCCCCGGAAGGAATGAACCGCGAGAATCTTGACCATGGCAGCCAACCAGGTGCGTCAAGCTGGATAATAGGTGGGAGAGCCGATCCGAACAACAGCTGCCATGAGGCTATCCGTCAGGCTGATTGCCTTGGGCGTATCTGGGCCGATCGTGGGCCTCGGAATGTTTCTGGCCGTCTCGATGGTCACCTCCATCCAACTGGCCAAGACAGCCAAGACAGAGCTGACAGCCCTGTTCGATCAAGACAACAGGACCAACCTGCTGATCACCACCAGCATCATCCAGTCCAACGCAGATGACATCACCAAACAATTGGTCAGCAACTCGGAGCAACTGATCAAACTTCTGAAGCCTCTGCACTATCAGGGCAACAACCAACTGACCTGGAAAGGCCAGCCCCTCTCGCTATCCCAGGCCCCGCAAACACTCAACAACATATTGCGCCTGCCCCTCTCGCTGCCCGAACAGGCGGCCGGAATTTTCATCGAGGACGACAATCAAAATTGGCAGCGCGTGACCGGCATCAACAGCAACGGCATTCCCCTCAAAAGCGGCTGGAGGCCAACAAAAGCCATTACCACCGAGTTCGAGGATCTCTACATTAACAAGCAAAATAATAATATCGTTACGCGCAACACCATGGTATTGCGGGACGGTCATTGGTGGATGACCCGACTCACTGCGCTGACAGCCCAAAAGCGCAAAAATCGCATGGTACTGATGGTCAACGTGAAAACGGAAGCGGCGAATCGCATTTTGGAAACCAGTGCGCGCCTCTTTCCATTCAAGCGCCACACCCTCGCATTTTTTGCCTATTCGCCGACCGGAAGCCTGTTGTGCACCTATGCCGAGCCGAGCCCGAACACCTGCAGCGAGCTGATGACTGCAATGAAACGCTCCGGCGGCATCCCTGTGCAACGGCGGGAGGGCAGAGCGCTGCTGATGGAACGCACGATTCCCGCCTTGAAAGGCGAAGGCGCCAAGGCCCCCAACCAGAGCCTGTTCCTGGCCACCTTCCCAACCTGGAACTGGTTGGCTGCCATCTCCGTGGAGGAATCGCTGCTTGATGATGCGATTCAACCGATCAAATCAGCCACAATCTCTGCGATGCTGATCCTCGGTGGAGCCAGCCTGGTGCTGATCGGTGCCTGCGGCTACGCCGCCTGGAGAATCGCGCACGGAATCAAAGAGGAGCTGCGCAAACTCGCCGCCGCCGCCGATGCCATTGCCGATGGTGAGTCGAGGATGGAGCTCAGTTATGCCGGCGATGATGCTCTGGGGCGGCTGGTGATGGCCTTCAATGCCATGTCAAGAGCCGTGGCCGACCGCGAAGACTCCTTGAAGGCGCGTATTCAGGTGTTGGAGATCAACTTCAGCGAGCAAGTGCTGGCTGGTGAGGTCTGCTCGATTGTCGAAGACCCCAGTTTCAGTGTTCTCAGCCAGCGGGCGAAGGCGATGCGCCAGCGGCGCAACAGCCGATCCCAGGGCTAAAACCTGCGACCTCAGCGCAGCCGGGAGAGGCGATCGGGCAGCCGTAACTTGACGAGCGGGTTGCCAACTTGCTCCAGCAAGTTCTGATCCGGGCTGTAGGCCAAACCGCTGGCGCGGGCCAAGCTGACCAGCGCGGTGTTGTAGGAGGTCAACTCCTTGATATAGGCACTCACCCCCTGGGTCAGATCCTGTTGTGCCTGCACCACATCCGTGACAGTGCCGTAGCCGGCATTGAAACGAAGCGTTTGCAGACGCAAGGCGTCTGTGGCCGCCTTGACCCGACCAGACGCCAACAACACCGACTGACGGCCCAACAGAGCCTGGGCATAGAACGACTGCACTTCGCGCCGCACCTGGTTGACGGCCGCTTGATAGGCAGCTTCGGCGGCTTTGGCCTTGCGCTCTGCAGCGGCGGCGCTCATGCGTGCCTGTCCGCCGTCAAAGCCGGTGAAGGTCATCTTCAGCAGAGCCGAGCCGTTCCAAAGATCGGAGCGGGCAGAGCCCACCCAGGGCCCCCCCAGGGCGGTATACCCGAGACCCTTGGTCCAGTACAACGAATTGACCAGGGCAATAGTGGGCCGATACACCGCCAGATCAATCTGAGCCTGGGCCCGGTTGATCTGGATCGCCGTCAACTGCTGCTCCAGAACCTTGCGATACGACATCGCGGAGGTGAGGGTGGACTCCAGGCTGTGGCGCCAGGACCCGATGGGCGCCAGGGTCATAGATGGATTGATCGCCGCAGCATTGGCCACCGACAGCTCTTCCGCCAATTCAGCCTGGGACACCTGCTGATTCTGCTGGGCATTAACCAGATTGACCTGGTCTGTTTTCAGGACGGTCTGCTGTTTGGCTAGTTCCAGATTGGAAGCCACACCAAGGCGCACCCGCGATGAGGCAATGCCATAAAGCAATTGGTCATTGGCGACAAGCTGCTCACCCGTCATCACCTTGGCGAGCGCACTTTGGAGATTGATATAGGCCTGCTCTGTGCGCAGCTTGTTGTCTCGCCTGGCAATGATGTAGCTGTCGACGGCCTGACGAACCAGATACTTATTCTGCCAAATGGTGGGCGTCCGGGCAGGGTCAAGCAGGTTCCAGGTGATATTAAAGGTGTCCACAATCTGGAAATAGCTGCTGCTGAACGATGTGGCGGTGGCATAGGGCCCAGCCACAGGGGCTCCAACTCCTGACAAAGCTCCCTGGTAGTTGTAGTAAGCACGCTGACCGTACTGACCTCCGTTGAGGTTCGCGTTGATCACCGGCCACCACGTGGCGTAAGCCGACCCCAAGCTGTTCTGCGTGGAAACCAGATTTTCGTAGGCCTCCCGCACCACGGGGTTGCGCTCGTGGGCAAGATTGACCGCTGTCTGCATCGACAGATTGGACAACTCGCGCGCGGGCACATCACCGCCATAGGGCTTGGGCAGCGGCAAGCCCTTTGGCCAGCCGCTGCCCAAATTTTCAACGGACTTGGTGGTGGGAACGGGTGTATCGGCCAGGGAGGCTGGGGGCACAGCCGCTGCCAACAGCCCCAAGCCAACCCCGGCAAGCACCCGGCAACCGACCCGTCGCAGCAGCAGGATCTGACTCATCGGGCCTGGGCGATCACAAACGAGCGCGGCAGATCCAGCAGCTTGCCGGCGGTGGGCACATAGGCCCGGTGGTTGAACACGTCGTAGTTGAGCTCCTCGATCACATCGAGGATGCCGCGATAGAGCCGCAGCGAGGCCCACACCGGCCAACGGGCATCGGGGGCCAGCCAGCGCACCCCCGCCTCGGAGCGGGCGAACCAATCGCGGGCGCGGGCCACCTGAAAGCGCATCAGCTCGCGCCAGGCATCATTCACCGTGCCCGCCAGCAGCTCCGCTTCGCTGTAGCCGAAGCGCTCCAGGTCCTCCTGGGGCAGATAGATGCGGCCGCGGCCGCGGTCTTCGCCCACATCCCGCAGGATGTTGGTGAGCTGGTTGGCAATGCCGAGGGCCACCGCGGCCTCGCTGGTGTCGGGGGCTTCGCTCCAAGGGGCGGAGGTGTAGGCGGGATCAACGCCCATCACCTCCTGGGTCATCAACCCCACGGTGCCCGCCACCCGGTAGCAATAGAGGTAGAGCTGCTCGAAGCTGGCGTAGCGGGTGGTGGTGAGGTCCATCCGCATGCCCTCGATCATGTCGAGGTAGGGCTGCAGGGGCTGGGGGTAGCGCTCCAGCGTGTCCACCATGACGCGATCCAGACCATCGGCCACCTCACCGCGGAACAGCCCACGGGTGCGCAGCTCCCAGGCATCAAGGCGCTCCGCCAGCTCCGCCACAGGCCGGGCCTGGGCCTCCGGACTGTCCATCAGCTCATCGGTGCGCCGGCACCACACATAAATGGCCCAGATGGCGCGGCGCTTGGCCGGCGGCATTAACAGGGTGCCGAGGTAGAAGGTCTTGGCCCATTCGGCCGTTTCCTGCCTGCAGGCCTCATAGGCCTGCTCCAGCGACGGAAGCGCGAGACCAGTGGCGGGGGCAACGACCACCGGCGCTCAGACCGCCACCGGCGTGGGGGAGGCAACCGGCGCGGTCGCCAGGGGGGAGCCGGCCACCGCCTGGGCGCAGAGCTTGCCGCTCAGCACCGCCCCTTCCATCGAAGCGAGATAGCGCTGCATCGTGTAGCAGCCAGCCAGGAAGAAGTTGGGGATTGGCGAGGTCTGATCAGGGCGCAGCTGCTGGCAACCGGGCACGGTTTTGTACACCGACAGCGGTGTCTTCACCACGATCGACTTGCGCAGCTTGGCCTGATCGCTACCGGTGAAGTGCATCGGGAAGAGACGCTTGAGCTCCTCCATCGTGGCGGCCACGATCTCCTCATCACTGCGGCCAATCCAGTCCTTGGCCGGGGCAAACACCAGCTCCAGCATGGAGCGGTCGGGATCCTCATATTCACGGCAGGTGTTGCTCATGTCTGCGTAGACACTGAGCAGGGGGCTGCGGCTGAACAGCAGGTGGTCGATCTCGGTGAGCTTGCGATCAAACCAGAGGTGGATGTTGATCACCGGCACCCCATTCAGCCCATCCAGCTTTTGGAAATAGGGCAGCTGTTTCCAGGGCTCGGGCAGGAGCAGCTTGAACGGATCCACCGGCATGGCGCTCACATAGGCATCGGCCTGGAGCGTGTAACCCTCCTTGCCCTTGATGCCTCCGATGCGAAAGCCGCTGACGCTGCCATCGGTGTTGAGCTCAATTTCCCGCAGGGGCGCGTCAAGGTGGACCTCACCGCCGCGAGCGGTGACGTAATCCACGATGGGCTGACAAAGGCGCTGGGGCGGATTGCCATCCAGGAAGGCCATTTTCGAGCCGTCGCTCTCCTGCAGAAAGCGATTCAAAGCCGTGAGCACGACGGTGCTGGAGATCTCATCGGGGTCGATGAAGTTCAGCGCCTTGGCCATGGCGATGAACACCTCATCGTTGACGCGCTCGGGAATGTTGTGGAGGCGCAGCCACTCCGTCCAGGAGTATTGATCACATTCCTCCACATACTGCTGACCGCGCAGCATCGCCGGCACCAGGCCCAAGCCGAAGGAGATCTTTTCGGGCCAGGTGAGCAGATCGTTGTTGCCCAAGATGGCCGCCACGCCGTTGAACGGGGCAGGGAGGTCGGGGAAGTCAAAGCGGCTGTAGGTGCCCGGAGTTTCCTTCTGGTTAAAGATCATCGAATGGCTCTTCCACTGCAGCCGGTCTTCGATATTCAGCTCCTTGAACAATTGGCGCATATTGCGATAGGCGCCAAAAAAGATGTGTAGGCCGGTCTCGTACCAGTCGCCGTCCTCGTCCTGCCAGGCCGCCACCTTGCCGCCGAGCACATCACGGGCTTCCACCACCACCGGCGTGTGGCCGGCATCGCAGAGGTACTTGGCACAGGCCAAACCGGCCAAACCAGCACCGGCAATGGCGACGCGCATGGGAAACCCCGAATCAGCACGCAACCTTAAGAGGTGCTCTCCAGCGGCTGTTGCTCGAAGGGCCCGGCGGTTTCCGTTGACCGGCAGCGCGGACTGGTTCCTAAAGTCGGTTCAGCCGGCATCCGCACCGCACCCGCCATGGCCGACCCTGCAACCGGCACCACCCTGATTAAATCCACCACCCGCCACGTGCGCCTGTTCACGGCCCGGGTGGAAAACGGCCAGCTGGTGTTTGACCCCAGCCAACTCACCCTGGACCTCGACCCCGACAACGAATTTCTGTGGGACGCGAGCACCCAGGAGATCGTGCAGCAACGGTTTCGGGAGCTGGTGGATGCCCATGCGGGGGCCGATCTCAACGACTACACCCTGCGCCGCATCGGTTCGGAGCTGGAGGGCAAGATCCGCGAACTCCTCCAAGCGGGCCAGCTGCGGTACAACCCGGACTGTCGGGTGCTGAATTACTCCATGGGCCTGCCCCAGGCACCCCAAAACGCATGAATCGCCCCCGCGCCGGCCGCGGTTATGCCGACGACGACCGTTTCGGCCGTTACGACGAGCCGCCCGAGCGCCGCGGCCGTGATCCCTACGGAGAACCACGCCGAGGCGAGCGATCCCGTGGGCCCGCCGGTCCGGGCGGCCCGGGGGGAGGCGGTGGCAAAGGCCCCGGCGGCGGCAGCTTTCAGTTCAATGTGGCCACCGTCGCCGTGCTGGCGGGGGTGCTGATCGTGGGGATCGGCATCGGCACCGGCCTCTCCAGCACCACCCAGGGGGATCAGGGCAACATCGCCAGCTCCCAACAGCTGGACATGGCCGTGCCCGATCCGGAGTTCTGCCGCCAGTGGGGCGCCAGCGCCTTCGTGATGGACATCGAGCTGTACACCACGATGAACCCCAGCTCCAGCTTCGTGACCCAGCCCGCCCTAAAGCCGGGTTGCGTGATCCGCCGGGAGAACTGGAGTGTGCTGCAGAAGGAAGGCGCGGTGACCGCCGAGCAGATGCGCCAGTGCAAGCAACGCATGAACACCTTCGCCTACATCGGCTCGGTGAAGGACAAGCCGATCGTGCGCTGCGTCTACCAGACCGACATCACCGAGAACAAGTTCCTCACCAAGGGTGTGGCCGATGACAGCGTCGGCATCACGCCGGAAGCCGATCAGTTCTGAGCCCCTCGGGCCTGACCCTCAAGCCTGGGCTTCCGCCGCCATCGGCGGCTGGTTCTGCAGCAGGGGCCGGCGCAGGGGGCTATCGGGGCTGGCGAACACCGGCAGGATCTCTTTGCGGAACGCATCGGCAGCCCGGGAGCAGTAGCGGGAGGGGTGGCTGATCAACTTGAGCTGGCGGCGCACTGAGAGGTCGGCCAGGGCAGGGCGATGCAGGCTGCCGGCGGCCAGCTCGCGCTCGATCGAGACCACCGGCAGGAAGGCGGCCCCCAGGCCGCTCTGCACCGCGTTTTTGATGGCCTCAAATGAATTGAGTTCCATCTCGATCTTGAGACGCGCCACATCCAGGCCCGAGCGGGCCAGGAGCTGGTCGACCATCTTGCGGGTGGTGGATTGGGCATCGAGGCAGACAAACCCCAGGCGGTAGAGGTCGTCCTTGCTGAGTTCCGGCAGACGCGCCAGGGGGTGCTTGGTAGGCAGCACCAGGGCTAGTTCATCGCTGGCGTAGGGCAGCACTTGCAGCAGCTCATTGAGCTCGCTGGGCAGCTCCCCGCCGATGATCGCGAGATCGATCTGGCCGTTCGCCACGCTCCAACCGGTGCGGCGGGTGCTGTGCACCTGCAGCTGCACCGCCACATCGGGATATTTCTGGCGGAACAGCCCGATCATGCGGGGCATCAGATAGGTGCCCGTGGTCTGGCTGGCGCCCACGATCAGGGAACCACCCTTGAGGTTGTGGAGATCGTCGAGGGCGCGGCAGGCCTCCTGGCACTGGCTCAGGATCCGATCGCAGTAGCTCAACAGCAGGTGCCCAGCCTCGGTGAGCTGGGCTTTGCGACCACCCCGGTCAAACAGCGACACATCCAGCTGCTTCTCCAGATTCTGGATCTGCAGGCTTACGGCCGGCTGCGTGACGTACAGGCTGTCGGCGGCCTTCTTGAAACTGCCTTCGCTGGCGATGGCCCGCAGGATGCGCAGCTGATCAAGGGTGAAGGGCAGATCAGCCATGCAGGGGCGCTGCGCTTCCGCGAAGGTGTCGAACTCTAGGGGGGATCAACGGCCGCTTAGGCGACTGGCGAGAATCGACGATCCCCGAGCCGGACCCTCGTGCAGCCCAGCGTTCAGCCCAGCCTGTCGGCGCCGAGCGACCTGCACCACAGCAGCTGGGTGATGCTCGGCCTGCTGCTGGCGTTTGCCGTGATCCACAGCGGCGGTGCCTCCCTGCGGCCCTGGGGGGCGGAGCGCATCGGCGAGCGGGCCTGGCGCCTGTTGTTCGCGGCCGTGAGCATCCCCTCGGCCGTGGTGGTGATCGGCTACTTCCTGGCCCACCGCTACGACGGCGTGCGCCTGTGGAACCTGCAGGATCAGCCCTGGATCGTGCCGCTGGTGTGGGGGGGCACCGCCATCAGCTTCCTATTTCTGTACCCCGCCACTTACAACCTGCTGGAGATCCCGGCGGTGCTCAAACCGCAGGTGCGCCTCTACGCCACAGGGATCATCCGCATCAGCCGCCATCCCCAGGCGGTGGGGCAGATCCTCTGGTGCGCCACCCACCTGCTCTGGATCGGCAGCAGCTTCATGGTGGCCGCCTGTGCGGGATTGATCGCCCACCATCTCTTTGCGGTCTGGAATGGGGATCGCCGGCTGGCCAATCGCTTTGGCTCGGCCTTCGAGGAGCTCAAGGGCAGCACCTCAGTGCTGCCCTTCCGGGCGGTGCTGGATGGGCGCCAGCAGCTGGTGCTGTCGGAGTTTCTGCGGCCGGCCCAGCTGGGCATCGCCATCGCGGTGGGGGTGTTCTGGTGGGCCCATCGCTTCATCGGCACCGGCGCCACGGCCTTCTCACGCACCGCCCTGGCCCATTGGCTGGGCTGATCCGCACCCGTAAACACGGGGAAGAAAGCCAGCAACGGCCTGCCTAGACTCCAGCCGACTGCCCCAGAGCCGGATGCCCTCGCCCGCCGAACTCGCCTGGCTGATTCCGGTGTTGCCCCTGGCGGGGGCCTGCCTGGTGGGTCTGGGGCTGATCAGTTTCAACCGCACGATCAACCGATTGCGCAAACCCGTGGCGCTGCTGCTGCTCAGCTGCGTAGGGGCCGCTGCGGTGCTGAGTTATGCCGTGCTGGCCCAGCAGTTGGCTGGGGCCGGCGCCACCGAAGTGCTGTTCAACTGGGCAAGCGCTGGCACCTTCACCCTGGAGATGGGCTTCCGGGTGGATGCCCTCGGGGCCGTGATGCTGGCCCTGGTCACCACCATCGCCCTGCTGGTGATGGTGTATTCCGACGGCTACATGGCCCACGACAAGGGCTATGTGCGCTTCTTCACCTACCTGGCCCTGTTCAGCAGTTCGATGCTGGGGCTCGTGATCAGCCCCAACCTCCTCGAGATCTACGTGTTCTGGGAGCTGGTGGGCATGTGTTCCTACCTGCTGGTGGGCTTCTGGTACGACCGTGACGGCGCCGCCAATGCCGCCCAGAAGGCCTTTGTGGTGAACCGCGTGGGCGACTTCGGCCTGCTGCTCGGGATCCTGGGGCTGTTCTGGGCCACCGGCAGCTTCGGCTTTGAGCAGATCGGTAGCCGCCTGCAGGAAGCCATCGCCAGCGGCAGCGTCAGCACCGGCGTGGCGGTGCTGCTGTGCCTGCTGGTGTTCATGGGGCCGATGGCCAAGTCGGCCCAGTTCCCGCTGCATGTGTGGCTGCCCGACGCCATGGAGGGCCCCACCCCGATCTCGGCCCTGATCCACGCCGCCACGATGGTGGCCGCTGGCGTCTTCCTGGTGGCCCGGCTGCAGCCGGTGTACCTGCCGTTCCCGCAGGTGCAGCTGTTCATTGCCGTGATCGGCACCATCACCCTGGTCCTGGGGGCGTCGATCGCCCTCACCCAGATGGACCTCAAGAAAGGCCTGGCCTACAGCACCGTGAGCCAGCTGGGTTACATGATGCTGGCCATGGGCTGCGGGGCGCCGGTGGCCGGGATGTTCCACCTGGTGACCCACGCCTTCTTCAAGGCGATGCTGTTCCTGGGCTCCGGATCCGTGATCCACGCCATGGAAGAGGTGGTGGGGCACGAACCGGTGCTGGCGCAGGACATGCGCCTCATGGGCGGCCTGCGGCGCTGGATGCCTGTGACCAGCACCACCTTCTTCATCGGCTGCCTGGCCATCAGCGGCATCCCACCCCTGGCCGGCTTCTGGAGCAAGGACGAAATCCTGGGCCAGGCCTTCGGCAGCTTCCCGCTGCTCTGGGTCGCCGGCTTCCTCACCGCCGGCATGACCGCCTTCTACATGTTCCGGCTCTATTTCCTCACCTTTGAAGGGGAATTCCGCGGCAACGACAGCGCCCTGCAGGCCCAGCTGCTGGCGGCCGCCGGCAAGGGCGGAGACGACCATGGCGAGGGCCACGGCCACAGCCATGCCGAGCATCCCCATGAATCGGGCTGGCAGATGGCCATGCCCCTGGCGGTGCTGGCGGTGCCCTCGGTGCTGGTGGGGCTCCTGGGAGTGCCCTGGAACAGCCGCTTCGGCTTCCTGCTCGATCCCCATGAGGCCGCCGAGGTGGCGGAGCACTTCAGCTGGGGCGAATTCCTACCGCTGGCCGGCGCCTCGGTGACCATCTCGGTGGTGGGCATCAGCGTGGCGGTGCTGGCCTACGCCCTGCGCAAACTCGATCTGGGGGCCGCCGTAGCCGGGCGCTTCCCAGCCATCAACGCCTTCCTGGCCAACAAGTGGTATCTCGACGACATCAACGACAAGGTGTTCGTGCAGGGCAGCCGCAAACTGGCCCGCTCCGTTCTGGAGGTGGACTCCAAGGTGGTGGATGGGGTGGTGAACCTCACCGGCCTGGTGACCCTGGGCAGCGGCGAAGGCCTCAAGTACTTCGAAACCGGCCGGGCGCAGTTCTATGCCCTGATCGTGTTCGGCGGCGTCATCGCCCTGGTGGTGCTGTTCGGCGCCCTCGGCTAAGCAGCCCCGCCGGGCCCACCGCATATCCGCTCCCCTCCCCCAAATGGTTGGGGTGTTGCCCCAACCCACAACGCTCTGTGTGACATCCGGCACGGCAACCGGGCAGACCTGAGCAGGATTTCTACACTCCGGCCAGCACCAAGAGCCGATCTGTGCCCCTGGATTTCGCCGTCACCCTGGCCGCCGCCACGGCCCAGGCCAGCAGCACGGCCTTCCCCTGGCTCAGCGCCTCGATCCTGTTCCCGATCGCGGCCGCCCTCTGCATTCCCTTCGTGCCCGACAAGGGCGACGGCAAGCAGGTGCGCTGGTTTGCCCTCGGGGTGGCCCTAACCACCTTCCTGCTCACCGTGGGCGGGTACCTGAACGGCTACGACCCCAGCAACCCCAACCTGCAGCTGGTGGAGAAGGTGAGCTGGCTGCCCGACCTGGGGCTCGCCTGGTCGGTGGGGGCCGACGGCATCTCGATGCCACTGATCCTGCTCACCAGCTTCATCACGGCCCTGGCGGTGCTGGCCGCCTGGCCGGTGAGCTTCAAGCCACGGCTGTTTTATTTCCTGCTGCTGGCCATGGATGGTGGCCAGATCGCTGTGTTTGCCGTGCAGGACATGCTCCTGTTCTTCCTGGCCTGGGAGCTGGAGCTGCTGCCGGTGTATCTGCTGCTGGCCATCTGGGGCGGCAAAAAACGCCAATACGCCGCCACCAAATTCATCCTCTACACAGCCGGCAGCTCCCTGTTCATCCTGCTGGCGGGCCTGGCGATGGCCTTCTACGGCGGTCACATCAGCTTCGATTACACCGAGCTGATGGCCAAGGGCTTCCCGGTGAAGTTCCAGCTGCTGGCCTATGCGGGCCTGTTGATCGCCTTTGGGGTGAAACTGCCAATCGTGCCGTTGCACACCTGGCTGCCCGATGCCCACGGCGAGGCAACGGCGCCGGTGCACATGCTGCTGGCGGGCATCCTGCTGAAGATGGGTGGCTACGCCCTGCTGCGCTTCAACTGCCAGATCCTGCCCGACGCCCATGCGGTGTTCGCGCCGCTGCTGGTGGTGCTGGGGGTGGTGAACATCATCTACGCCGCGCTCACCTCCTTTGCCCAGCGCAACCTCAAACGCAAAATCGCTTACAGCTCCATCAGCCACATGGGCTTCGTGCTGATCGGCATCGGCAGCTTCAGCGCCCTGGGCTCCAGCGGCGCCATGCTGCAGATGATCAGCCATGGCCTGATCGGCGCCTCCCTGTTCTTCCTGGTGGGGGCCACCTACGACCGAACCCACACCCTGCAGCTCGATGACATGGGCGGGGTGGGCCAAAAGATGCGCAAAATGTTCGCCCTCTGGACCGTCTGCTCCCTGGCTTCCCTGGCCCTGCCGGGGATGAGCGGCTTCGTGAGTGAACTGATGGTGTTCGTGGGCTTTGCCACCGACGAGGCCTACACCCTGCCCTTCCGGGTGGTGATCACGGGCCTGGCGGCCATCGGCGTGATCCTGACGCCGATCTATCTGCTCTCGATGCTGCGGGAGATCTTCTACGGCAAAGAGAAGGCAGAGCTGGTAGCCCACACCCACCTGGTGGATGCGGAGCCGCGCGAGATCTACATCATTGGCTGCCTGCTGGTGCCGATCATCGGCATCGGCCTCTACCCGCGTCTGATGACCGACACCTACCGGGCGTCGATGGAGCAGCTGGTGCGTCGCGATGAACTGGCGATGAAGGCGCTGACTGCCCCGAGCGGCTCGGCAGCCCTGATTCGCCAGGCGCCACTGCGGGCCCCAGGGCTCGGGTAACGAAGCTGTGCTGAGGGCGGAATCGGCGTGCACGATCGGGCCGATCTTCGTACCCTCAGGCACCGAAAACTGCCGCTCCCCATCCGATGAAGCAGCTGAATTTCCTGCTGATCTTCAGTTTCGGCCTGGCGATGGTGATGTTCACCCTGGAGAACACCGCCACCACCACGGTGCGATTTCTGCCGGGCCTGAGCACCACCATGCCGCTGGCGGCGCTGCTGCTGCTGGTGGGGGGGATCGGTGCCACCGCGGCCTGGGTGTTTGCGGTGTGGACCGGCGTGGTGAAGCGCGTGGAAAGCCAGGTCAACCCAGGCGAGCTGGAGGCCCAGCAGGTGCGCATCCGAGAGCTGGAACAGGATGTGGAGCGCTACCGCGCCACCGTGGATGCCCAGCTGTCGCTGCTGCCGGCCGCTGGAGAAAGCTCAGCCCAGAGCGAAGCGGCCTAAAAGCCGGTACCTTGGGCGGTAGTCCAGGCTGATCCTTGGCCACAGCTGGCGCCAGATTGGCCATCCGGCTGCTGCAGGACGCGGCCGAGCGGGGCGAACTCGACCCCTGGGATGTGGATGTGATCGCCGTCGTGGACGGCTTCCTCGACCAGCTGCGCCAACGCATCGAGGTGCCGCGTCTGGTGGCGGCCATGGGCCATGGCGGCAGCTACGAGCAGGACCTGGCCGAAACCAGCGAAGCCTTCCTGGCCGCCTCGATGCTGGTGAGCCTCAAGGCCGAGGTGCTGGAAGCCCAGACCTTTCCGCCGGACGTGGGCCTGGAGGAGGACTTCAGCTACGACTTTGACGCCGAGGGGCAAGGCTGGTTGATCAGCCCGGGAGTGGAACTGCCCCGGCGGCCGGAGCGCCATCTGCTGCGGCGGCCCGTGGCCCCTCCCCCGCTGCAGCGGCCGGTGACCCTGGGGGAGCTGATCCGCCAGCTGGAGGAGATCGCCGAGCGCCTGGAGCAGGAGGAGGGCAAGGTTCGCCAGCGCCAGCGCAGCAAGCGCTTCAGCGACCGGGCCGTGATCGAGCAGGTGGCGGCCCTGGCCCACCGCGAGAAGCTCCCCGAAACCACAGCCGCCCTCAGCCAGTTCCTGCTGCAGCGGCCCGAAGCCCTGGAATGGATGCCCTTTGACGCCCTGGTGGAGTGCTGGGCCGCCACGGCACCCGCCGACCTGGACTGCGACCGGGTGGGGGTGTTCTGGGCGCTGCTGTTCCTCTGCTCCCAGGGCAAGGTGGAGCTGGAGCAACAGGGGGGGCTGTTCGGCCCCCTCCAACTCAAACGCCTGCTGATCGAACAGGAGAGTGTGCAACTGCCGCTGCCCGCGGAGCTGGGGTCAGCTCGGGGGCCGTCTCGGGAAGCGGTGGCCGCCTGAGCCCATTGCCTAGGGTGGCGCCACTCACCGAAAGCAGACAGCGCCGATGAAGGCGATGATCCTGGCGGCCGGGAAGGGGACCCGGGTGCGACCGATCACCCACACCATCCCCAAACCGATGATCCCCATCATCCAGAAACCCGTGATGGAGTTTCTGTTGGAGTTGCTCAGGGAGCACGGATTCACCGAAATCATGGTGAATGTGTCTCACCTGGCGGAGGAAATTGAGAACTACTTCCGCGATGGCCAGCGCTTTGGCGTGGAAATCGCGTACAGCTTTGAGGGGCGCATTGAAGACGGCGAACTGATCGGCGATGCCATGGGCTCCGCCGGTGGCCTCAAGAAGATCCAGACCTTCCAACGCTTCTTCGATGACACCTTCGTGGTGCTCTGCGGTGATGCGCTGATCGATCTCGACCTCAGTGAAGCCGTGCGGCGCCACAAGGCCAAAGGGGCCATGGCCAGCCTGATCACCAAGCGGGTACCCCGCGAACAGGTGAGCAGCTACGGCGTGGTGGTGACCGACGACGACGGCCGGGTGCGCTCCTTCCAGGAGAAGCCGGCGGTGGATGAGGCCGCCAGCGACATGATCAACACCGGCATCTACATCTTCGAGCCTGAAGTGCTCGACTACGTGCCGGCCGGCGTGCCCTTCGACATCGGCTCCGACCTCTTCCCCCGGCTGGTGGAGGACGGCGCCGCCTTCTACGCCCTGCCGATGGAATTCGAATGGGTGGACATCGGCAAGGTGCCGGACTACTGGCAGGCCATCCGCAGCGTGCTGCAGGGTCAGGTGCGGCAGGTGCAGGTTCCAGGCAAGGAGGTGCGGCCTGGCATCTTTGCCGGCCTCAACGTGGCCGCGAACTGGGACAAGATCAACGTGGAAGGGCCCATCTATGTGGGGGGCATGACCCGCATCGAGGACGGCGCCACAATCATTGGCCCGGCGATGATCGGCCCCAGCTGCCACATCTGTGAGGGAGCCACGATCGATAACTCGATCATCTTCGACTACTCCCGCATCGGCCCCGGCGTGCGGTTGGTGGAGAAGCTGGTGTTCGGCCGCTATTGCGTCGATCGCAACGGCGACCATTTCGACCTGCAGGAGGCGGCCCTCGACTGGCTGATCACCGACGTGCGTCGGCAGGACCACATCGCCCCTTCCCCGCAGCAAAAGGCCCTGGCCGAACTGCTGGGCACCGACCTGGCGATCAGCAACGCGAGCTGATCCCCGCCCGCTCCAAAATGAGGGGGATCCGCTCCTCGGCCTTGACGGCCATCAGGTGCACCCCCTGGGCCACAGCGGCATAGCGGGCCACCTGTTCGGCGGCGATGCTGATCCCTTCGTCGGCGGGATCGGCGGCGGCCGCCAGCCGATCGATCACCGCCTGGGGGATGTTGGCCCCCGGCACCATGCGGTTGATGAAGGCGGCGTTCTTGGCTGACTTCAGCAAAAACACCCCCGCCAGCACCGGCAACCCGAGCGGGGCGGTGATCTCGTCAACGAAGCGCTGGAGGCAATCGCCGTCCATCACCATCTGGGTCTGCAGGAAACGGGCGCCCGCCTGCTGCTTACGCATGATCCGGCTCTTGAGGCCGCTCCAGCTGGGGCTCTGGGGATCGGCGGCGGCGCCGGCGAACAGGTCGGTGGGGCCATCGGGCAACAGGCCATTCACCGGATCAAGCCCCTGGTTGAAGGCGCTGACCTGCTGCAGCAGACGCACGGATTCCAGCTCATTCACCGGGCGCACCTCGGGCTGATCCCCGGCCCGCACGGGGTCACCGGTGAGGCAGAGCAGGTTGCGGATCCCCAGGGCATGGGCCCCCAGCAGCTCCGCCTGCAGGCCGATGCGGTTGCGGTCGCGGCAGGCCAACTGCCACACGGGCTCGATGCCGGCCTCCAGCAGCACCTTGCAGACCGCCAGGCTGCTCATGCGCATCACGGCGCGGCTGCCGTCGGTGACGTTGACGGCATGCACCAGGCCCTTGAGCAGCCGGGCATGGGCGAGGGTGCGGCTCACATCGCCACCCCGGGGTGGCATCACCTCGGCGGTAATCGCGAAGGAGCCCACCTCCAGTGCCTGCTGCAGCCGCAAAACGCCCGTGTCGGATCGGCCCATCATCAACCAGGGGCCAACACCCTGCCTACAGTGCGCGATAAGGCCTAGAGGCAGTGATGTCCGAGCTGGGAGACCTCAGCCATCAGCGCATGGAGCTCTCGGAGCGGGAACTGGAAATCATCGAATTGGTGGCCCAGGGGCTCACCAACCAGGAAATCGGCGAGCGGCTGATGATCAGCAAACGCACGGTGGACAACCACGTCAGCAACGTGTTCACCAAGACCGGGGCCAAGAACCGCGTGGCGCTGCTGAACTGGGCCATGGACCACGGCAAGATCTGCCGCGACGGCTTCAACTGCTGCAACCTGCCCCAGGAGGAGCCCCAGCGCTGAGTTGCAGGGCTGCCAGCCAGGGCCGTTGCTCGGCGGACGTCCAGCTCGCGAAGGGGCGCTGAGCCAAAGCGGCGTTGCTGAACTGCCCCAGGCTGGTGATCTCCAGGCTGCACCAGGCCGGGAGGGTGATGGCCTGATCGGCCTGCTCCAGCTCCACCTCGGCGATCACCAGGGGTGCGTTGTCGCCGCTGAACACATCGAGCACCCAGTCGCCGCCGGGGAGGGCTAGGCCATGGCGGGCTTTGCAGACGCGTGAGCCACTGCGCTCCAGCAGCGCCTCGGCATCGGCCGGGGGGATGGCGTACTCAAACTCCTGGCGGGCGATGCCGGCGGCCGGATATTTGAGGGTCAGCCAGGCGCCATCGCCGCCATCGCTGCGCACCCGCAGGGTGAGCCCGTCGGCGGATCCCGCCAGGTAGCCCTGTTGCAGGGCACGGGTCCAGCGCACTAGGGGCCGCCAGGCCTCCCCGCACACCAGGAACCGGCGTTCGATCTCCAGGGCCATCGGGCGGGGGGCAATGGGGT
>Ga0310333_100075_pt1 | contig 26534 bp, 25 predicted proteins | sample LakMicSRFTotalB7_FD_195547 | JGI IMG/M metagenome (GOLD analysis project Ga0310333, IMG submission 195547) | Enriched freshwater cyanobacterial communities from Lake Michigan, Michigan, United States - MI23.SRFL.Total.B7 (v2) (version 2) | ecosystem: Environmental > Aquatic > Freshwater > Lake... | reverse complement strand
TTGGAGCAGAAACAGAAGACGATCGGCAGGTGCCTGGGCGCTTCGGCCATGGCGGCCAACAGCGAGGGCGTGCCGATCGCCAGCAACAGATCGAGCCGCGAAGCCACCAGTTCGGCGGCCAGCTGCCGGCTGCGGGCCGCCCGGCCCCCGGCGTCCCGCTGCAGCGGCTGGATCTGGCGATCAACGCCATAGCCCTGCGCAGCGAGGCTGGCCAGCAGGGCCTGACGGGTGGCCCGCGCCGGTGGCGACTCCTGGTATTGCAGCAGGCCCACCCGCCGCAGGCCGGCCTCGCCAGGCTGGGGCCGGCGGCGGCAGGCCAGCAGCGGTGCCAGCGCAGCGGCAGCGGCTGCCCCGCCAAGCAACCGCAATCCAGAGCGACGGCTGAGGGTCAACTGCGGAACAGACGCGAGTACAGCTCAGCATGCTGAAGCTGGGCCAGGCCCGCACCCACCCCCGCGCTCCAGAGCGTGCGGGGATCGGCCTGGGCCAGTTGCCGGCCCCGTTCGGCCAACAGGGGCGCGAGCTGGCCCTGCAAACGCTGCCCCTCGGTAGCACCGAGCGGCACCAGGCGCACGGCCGCACTGATCTGGTTGGCGACCCAGCTGTACAGATAGGCCTGTTGCAGCTGGGGCGAACCGATCGCCAGGCAGACGGACGCCCAGGCAAAGGCTGCCGGCCAGGACAACAGGGTTCCCGAGGCTGCGAGCGGCGGGGGCAGGGGCCAGCCCAGATCGGCCAGCAACTGCTGCAGGGCGCGGCCCATCTGCCGCTGCTGGGCCCGCAGCTCGGGAGCTTCGCGCTGGGCCAGCAACCAACCGTCCAGCTCGTGCAGCTCCGCTGCATCGCCGGCGCGCAGGGCATCCATCAGGCCAACCAGCGCCGCAGCCTCGATGGCCACCAGACCGGCCCTGAGCTCATCCTGCAACCAGGCGTTCAGCGGCTCGGGCCCGCTGAGGTGCTGGTGCTGGACCAGCACCTCGAGCCCTTCTGAGTAACTGAACGCCCCCACCGGCAGCGCCGGACTGGTGAGCTGCAGCAGATGCAGCAGTTCAGTGCCCATGGCCGTAGGCGCCGGCCTCGGGGTAAAAGGGTGCCGCCAGCCGGCCCAGGCGCAGGCCGCGGTGCTCGAGCAGATGGGCCAACACCGGATCGTCGAGCAGCCGCAGGCCCTCGGTGCCGATCTCGACCGCCACGTGCCGGTTGCCCAGGTGATAGGCCGCCTGCAGCAGGGCCAGGCCGTCATCGGCCCGCACCTCGAGCAGGGGTTCGGCCGCGGCCACCACCTCGACCCAGGCCGGACCCTCGGCCGGCCTGAGCCACTCGCCGGGCTGCAACGGCTCACTGCGGGGCAGCTGCAGCAACACCGCCTCGCCGCCCAGGGTCTGCCGGCGCCCGCGCAGGCGGGTGCGCTCCTCGGCGGTCAGGGCCAGTTGCAGGCGTTCGGCCCCGATCGGCGGGGGGCCCGCCTGACGACGACACAGGACGAGTTGCGTCATGGCGGTCTCCGGGCCTTCGAGAATTGTCTTCCAGCGAAGGCAGATCAGCGTGACGGCAGAACCCAGTGGCTGGAGCGCCCAGGCCTGGCTCACCCTGGCGGGCCAGGGCAGCGGACATCAGGCGGGGGCCACGGCACCGCTGAAGTGGCTGCGCAGCTACGACCGCGGCGATGGCTAACGGGAACTGCCGCTGCTGCACACCGCCGGCGGGCTGGTGGGGGGTGATCGTCTGCAGCTCGCCATCACGGCCTCTGGCGACAGCCAGGCCCTGCTGACGACCGTCGCCGCCCAAAAGGTCTACGGCTCGCTGGGCCGCTTTCGCCAGGACGACACGCCCCGCTGGGCGCACCAGAACGTGGTGATCCGGCTGCGGGACCAGGCCGCGCTCGAGTGGCTGCCCCAGGAGCTGGTGCTCTACGGCGACGGCCTGCTGCAGCAGGAGCTGACCGTGGAGCTCGAACCTGGCTGCTCCTGGCTGGGCACCGATGTGGTGCGGCTGGGACGCAGCGCCGCCGGCGAAGGGCTGGGCCAGGGCTGCTGGCGCTCCAGCCTGAAGATCCGCCGCCGGGACCCCGCCGCCGGCGACCGCTGGGAGCTGGTGGACCGGCTGAGCCTGGACCGTCACGCGCTGCAACGGCAGCACGGCATGGACGGCCAACCCGTGCTGGGCACGCTGGTGTGGGCCGCACCCGACGGCACCGGGGCCCCAGTCCTGGACGCCCTGGTGGCCGAGGGACGGCAACTGCGGCAGGGCCTCGATGGCGCGATGGCCCTCGGCCGGCTCGAGCAGGGGCTGATCGCCCGCTACCGGGGCGACTCGACCCAGATGGCCCGGTTCTGGTTTTGCCGCCTCTGGGGCCTGCTGCGCCAGCACCAGGGTCAGCAGCGGCCGGTCCTGCCCCGGGTCTGGCCGTTCCAGGAGAACCCCTGGCTAGACGAGGGGCGCCAGGCTGCAGAGGGGTTCAACCTGAACGGCCAGTGCGGCCAGGCGCTGGCAGAGTGAACGCATGCACCTGACTCCTCAGGAAAAAGACAAGCTGCTGATCGTCACCGCCGCCCTGCTGGCGGAGCGGCGTCTGGGCCGCGGCCTGCGGCTCAATCACCCCGAAGCGGTGGCCTGGCTCAGCTTCCAGGTGCTCGAGGGCGCCCGCGACGGCAAAAGCGTCGCCGAGCTCATGGCCGAGGGCAGCACCTGGCTCGGCCGCGACCAGGTGATGGAGGGCGTGGCCGAGCTGGTGCACGACGTCCAGATCGAGGCGGTCTTCCCGGATGGCACCAAGCTCGTCACCCTGCACGAACCCATTCGATGACTCCCCTGATCCCCGGCGAACTGCTCAGCGAACCCGGCGAGCTCGAGCTCAATGCCGGCCGGCCCGTGACCACTCTCGAGGTGTCCAACAGCGGCGATCGTCCCGTGCAGGTGGGCTCGCATTACCACTTTCATGAAGCGAACAGCGCCCTGCAGTTCGACCGGGAGGCAGCCCGCGGCATGCGGCTCGACATCCCGGCCGGCACGGCGATCCGCTTCGAACCGGGCGACAGCCGCAGCGTGAATCTGGTGCCCTTCGCCGGCGAACGCCGGGTGTTCGGTTTCAACGGCCTGATCAACGGCCCGCTCGATTAAGACCCATGCCGTACCGCATCTCCCGCCGCGCCTACGCCGAGACCTATGGCCCCACCACCGGCGACCGGTTGCGGCTGGCCGACACCGAGCTGATCCTGGAGGTCGAGCAGGACTTCACCGTCTATGGCGACGAGGTGAAGTTCGGCGGCGGCAAGGTGATCCGCGACGGCATGGGACAGGCCCAGACCACCAGGGCTGAAGGCGCCGTCGACACGGTGATCACCAATGCCCTGATCCTGGATTGGTGGGGCATCGTCAAGGCCGACATCGGCCTGCGGGACGGCCGCATCGTCGCCATCGGCAAGGCGGGCAACCCCGACACCCAGCAGGGGGTGACGATCGTGGTGGGCCCCGGCACCGAGGCGATCGCCGGCGAAGGGCACATCGTCACCGCCGGTGCGATCGACACCCACGTGCACTTCATCTGCCCGCAGCAGATCGAAACCGCCCTGGCCAGTGGTGTCACCACCCTGCTGGGCGGCGGCACCGGCCCGGCCACCGGCACCAACGCCACCACCTGCACCCCGGGGGCGTTTCACATCGGCCGCATGCTGCAGGCCGCCGAGGGCCTGCCGGTGAACCTGGGCTTCTTCGGCAAGGGCAATGCCTCAACACCCGAGGCGATCGAGGAACAGATCGTGGCCGGGGCCTGCGGCCTCAAGCTGCACGAAGACTGGGGCACCACGCCGGCGGCGATCGACTGCTGCCTGACTGTGGCCGACCAGCACGACGTGCAGGTCTGCATCCACACCGACACCCTCAACGAAGCGGGTTTCGTCGAGGACACGATCCGGGCGATCGGCGGCCGCACGATCCACACCTTCCACACCGAAGGAGCCGGTGGGGGTCACGCCCCCGACATCATCAAAATCTGCGGCGAGGCCAATGTCCTGCCCAGCAGCACCAACCCGACCCGTCCTTACACCCGCAACACGCTCGAGGAACACCTCGACATGCTGATGGTGTGCCACCACCTGGACCCACGCATCCCAGAGGATGTGGCCTTCGCCGAGTCGCGCATCCGCCGCGAAACGATCGCCGCCGAGGACATCCTGCACGACCTGGGGGCGTTCTCGATCATCGCCAGCGACTCCCAGGCCATGGGCCGGGTGGGCGAGGTGATCATCCGCACCTTCCAGACCGCCCACAAGATGAAGGTGCAGCGGGGTCCGCTGGCGGGCGACAGCAGCCGCAACGACAACACCCGGATCAAGCGCTACATCGCCAAGACCACCATCAACCCGGCCATTGCCCACGGCCTTGACAGCCAGATCGGCTCGATCGAGGTGGGCAAGCTGGCCGATCTGGTGCTGTGGAAGCCGGGCTTCTTTGGCGTCAAGCCCGAACTGGTGCTCAAGGGCGGTTCGATCGTCTGGGCCCAGATGGGCGACGCCAACGCCTCGATCCCCACCCCCGGCCCCGTGCACGGCCGACCGATGTTCGCGGCCTATGGCGCAGCCCTGGCCCCCAGCTGCCTGACCTTTGTCAGCCAGGCGGCCCTCGACGCCGACGTGCCCCGCAGGCTGGGCCTCAAACGGGCCTGCGTCCCGGTGCAAAACACCCGCGGCGGCATCGGCAAGGCGGCGATGAAGAACAACAGCGCCATGCCGGTCATGGCGGTGGACCCCCAGACCTACGAGGTCTTTGCCGACGGCCAGCTGCTCACCTGCGAGCCGGCCGAGGTGCTGCCGATGGCCCAGCGCTACTTCCTGCTCTGAATGGCCATTCCGTAGCAACCACCACTTGAGAAGGCTCTGGTGCTCTGCAGGATCGCGGCAGCACGAGGTCAGCAGCGATGTTCACCGACTACCGGCCGAACCGCGGTTACGACGAATATTTCCAGGGACCGGAGCAACCCCGGCTGAGCCTGCAGCCGCTGCTGTCCTCCCTCGGCAAGCTCGGCCTCGAAGAGCTCAACCGCAACCACACCGCCGCCGGCATGCTGCTCAAGCGGCTGGGCGCCACCTTTCGGCTCAACGATTCGGGCAACAAAGGCGTCGAGCGGATCCTGCCCTTTGATCCCCTGCCCCGGCTGATCAGCCAGGCCGACTGGCAGCACCTCGAAGCGGGCCTGATCCAGCGTCTTGAGGCGATCGACCTGTTTCTGGCCGACGTCTACGGCGATCAGAAGATCCTGGCTGACGCCGTGATCCCCCGCGAGGACGTGGTCAGCTCCCAGGGCTGGCGTCCCCAGTTGCAGGGCTTCAAGCCGCCGCTGGGCAGGTGGTGCCACATCTCGGGCCTGGACCTGGTGCGCGACGGCCAGGGCACCTGGCGCGTGCTCGAGGACAACCTGCGCTGCCCCTCGGGGGTGGCCTATTTCCTCGAGAACCGGCGGGTGATGAAGCGGATGTTCCCCAGCCTGTTCGCCGGCCGCACGGTCCAACCGATCGACGACTACCCGTCACATCTGCTACAGACCCTGCGGGACCTGGCCCCGTGGACCGAAACCCCCAAGGTGGTGCTGCTGACCCCCGGGGTGTTCAACAGCGCCTACTTCGAGCACAGCTACCTGGCCCAGCAGATGGGCATTCAGCTGGTGGAGGGTCGCGATCTGGTCTGTCACGACCAGCGGGTCTGGATGCGCAGCACCGCGGGACTGGAACCGGTCGATGTGATCTACCGCCGGATCGACGATGACTTTCTCGATCCAGCCGTGTTCCGCAGCGACTCGATGCTGGGGGTGCGGGGGCTGATGGAGGTCTACGCCGCCGGTCGGGTCGCCATCGCCAATGCCCCCGGCACCGGCGTGGCCGACGACAAGCTGATCTATGCCTACGTGCCCGAGATGATCCGCTACTACCTCGATCAGGAGCCGGTGATCGAGAACGTGCCCACCTATCTGTGCGCCAGGCCGGACGACCAGGCCTACGTGCTCGAGCACCTGGGTGAACTGGTGGTCAAGGCCGTGGCCGAAGCGGGGGGCTACGGCATGTTGATCGGGCCCCATGCCAGCGCCGACGAGATCGCCGGATTTGCCGACAAGATCCGCGCCAATCCGCGCAATTACATCGCCCAGCCCACCCTGGAGCTGTCGACGGTCCCCTCGCTGAGCGAAGGCGAACTGTTCCCCTGCCACGTCGACCTGCGCCCCTATGTGCTGCGCGGCAAAGGGGACTGGGTCAGTCCCGGCGGCCTGACCCGGGTGGCCCTGCGCCGCGGCTCGTTGGTGGTCAACTCGTCCCAGGGGGGTGGCTGCAAGGACACCTGGATCGTCGATGAACAGCCCTGCCCGGAGGCGGTCCCATGCTAAGCCGCGTCGCCGACTCGCTTTACTGGATCAACCGGTACGTGGAGCGGGCCGAGAACCTGTCCCGCTTTGTCGAGGTCAGCGAAGCCATGGCGCTCGACTGCCCGCCCGGCAGCGCCGAACCCTGGTTGCCCCTGATCGATGCCAGTGGCGACCGGGAGCTGTTCGACCAGCTCTATCCCAACGGCAACCCGGATGACGTCGTGCAGTTTCTGGTGCGCGAGACCCGCAATCCGAGCAGCATCGTCAACTGTGTGGGGGTCGCCCGCGAAAACGCCCGCCAGATCCGCGAGGTGATCACCACCGAGATGTGGGAACAGCTCAATGACCTCCACTGGACCCTGCAGGACGACGACAGCTTCTGGAACCAGCCGCCCCAGGAGCAGTTGCGCGACATCCGCAGGGCCTGCCAGTTGTTCTATGGGATCACCGATGCCACGTTGAGCCGGGATCTGTCCTGGCAGTTCAGCCGCCTGGGTCGATTGCTCGAGCGCGCCGACAAGACCACCCGCATCCTCGATGTGAAGTACTTCCTGCTGCTGCCGTCCACCGACGAAGTGGGGGGGGTGCTCGACGAACTGCAGTGGATCTCACTGCTGCGCAGCGCCGGGGCTTACCAGATGTTTCGCCAGTCCCGCCAGCAGGCGATCGAACCGAAGGCGGTGGCCGCCTTTCTGCTGCTCGATCCGATCTTTCCCCGGTCGGTGCGCTACTGCCTCGAGCGCATCAACGAGACGCTGCGGATCATCCGTGGCAGTGCCGTGCCCGGCACCCCCGATGCGCTCGAGTGCCTGGCGGGACTGACCCTGGCCCGCTGGAGCTACACCCCGATCGACGCCCTGATCGCCGGCGGACTGCACGAATCCATCGATGCGCTGCAAAGCGACCTCAATCAGCTTCACAGGTTGATCGAAACGCGATACTTCGTGGCCAGCACTGCCGAACCCTTCGACCCCTTTCCGGCATGCGCGCTCGCGTAACCCACACCTTCACCTACCGCTACAGCGCGCCGGTGCTGCTGGGCCCTCACCGTTTCTGCCTGAAACCACGGGGCCACGGGTTTCAACAACTGATCGCTTTCGATCTGGCGATCAGCCCCGAGCCCTCACGGCTGTACCCCCTGGTGGCGGCCAGCGGTGACGAGATTCTGCGGGGTCGCTTCAGTGGCGAGACGGACCTGTTTGTGGTGCAGGCCATCAGCGAGGTGGAAACCCAGCCGGCACCCCTGCTGCAGGCCTGCCTCGAAGAGAATGAGCCCCAGCTGCCCTATCCGCTGGGGCATCTCAACAGCGATCTGATGGGTTCGCTGCAGGGCTGGCTGCCCAACGGCCAGCACGATCCTGCGGCGGTGGATGTGGCCCAGGAAGCGCTGATGGGCAGCGACCAGCGCGCGCTGATGTTCCTGCAACAGCTGGTGGAGATCATCCAGGACCGGGTCAAGTACACCCAGCGCCACGTGGGGCCGGCCTGGCCCGCCGGCCGCACCCTCAAGGAACGGGTCGGCTCCTGCCGGGATCTGGCGATGCTGATGGTCGAGGCCTGCCGCTGCGTGGGCCTGCCGGCCCGCTTCGTCAGCGGTTATCACCTGGTGGATCCGAAACCCGAGCGCTACGACCTGCACGGCTGGGCCGAGGTGTACCTGCCCGGTGCCGGCTGGCGCGGCTTCGACCCCAGCGGCATGGGCAGCATCGACGATCGCTACATCACCCTGGCCACCTCGTCGAAACCCGATCTGACGGCAGCGATCACCGGCAGTTTTTCGGGGCCAGCTGGGGTCACCAGCAGCCTCGACTGGAGCATTGACGCCCAGGTGCTCGAGGTCTGCACAGCCTGAAAACACCGATAGATTTGGTTCTGGCGGCTGACGGGACCGACGGCCCTTGCATCCACGCAGCGACGACCCGGCCACCCTGCTGACCCTGCTGCAGAACCGCGGCCAAGGAGCAAGCCCCTATGGCCTGTTGTGCTGCACCTTTCGCCATTACCACCGCTTTGAGGCGCTCTACGGGCACGCCCTGGCCGAAGAACTGATCGCCGCAGGCCTGAACACCCTCGAACAGCAGGCTCCCACCGGCACCACGATCCTGCGCACCGGCCCGGCTGAACTGGCCCTGTTGCTGCCGCTGGGCACCGGCCATGACGCCGAACTGCTGGCCCTGGCGCAGCAACTGAACCACCGCTGCACGGTTGTCACCCGACCGACCGGCCCGCCGCTGCTGCTGACAATGGCGATCGGTGCAGCAACGACCGAAACCCGACCCGGATCCAGCGCCGGCGAATTGCTGAGCCGGGCCCGTCTGGCCATGCATGCCGCCCAGACGCGGGCGGGGCACCAGGTGGTGATCGCCACGCCGACCCTGCAGGTTCAGGCCGAGACCCGATACCAACAGGAAGCCGAGTTGGTGGTTGCCCTGGAAGAGGAACAGCTGACGGCCTATCTGCAGCCGATCATCAACCTGCGCAACCGCCAGGTGGTCGGTTTTGAATGCCTGGCCCGCTGGATCCGCGCCGACGGCAGCATGCTCACACCCAGCCATTTTCTGGCCCAGGCCCACGATGCCGGCCTCACCGCCGCCGTTGACCTGCAGGTGCTGCAAGCCAGTCTCAGGGCCGCCCAACCCCTGGCCGAAGCCCTGGGCCCGGGACAGACCCTGTTGCTGTCGGCAAACCTGTCGGCCCAGTTGGTGGACAGTGAGCCCTGCCAGCGCCGCTTGCTGGACCTGATCAGCCACCATCCGCTGCCCCACGGCGTGAACCTGCAGCTGGAACTGCTCGAAGAAGCTCTCAATGAAGCCGATCCAGGCCTTGAGGATCTGCTGCAGCATCTGGCCGATCGCCATGTACAGATCGCCATCGATGACTTCGGCACCGGCTACTCGTCCTTGAGCCGTCTGCACAACCTGCCGATCGATGCCATCAAGGTGGACCGCAGCTTTGTGCAACGCATCAACGCCCCAGGCAAGCCCAGCAACCATCTGCTGGACATGCTGGTGGCGATCGGCAGCGACCTGAAGATCAGGCTCACGGCCGAGGGGGTGGAAACGGAACAGCAGCGGCAATGGTTGCTGGAACACGGCATCGACCAGGCCCAGGGGTACCTGTTCAGCGAACCCCTGAGCGTTGCCGACGCCATCGACTGCCTGCGCCATCAGAACCGTCCAGGTCCCTGAGGAATCACCAGATCGCGCGCATTCGACGCGGCGACGGTGATATCAAAGAAGCGAACGGCGGGAGTATCGCGAAACTTCTCGTAAGGGATCAGTTCAAACATCGGCGTGAAGCTGCGAGGTGGACATGACGGTCAGCGGCCAGGGCGGAACGCAATGGCACAGCAGAAAAGTGGGGGCTCAGTGAGGCTTCTGTTCAACCGAACCAGCCGTGTCATGCGTTACCGAACCGGGCTTTCCACAGACCGCTTCGCCCATTGATTGCCAACCACGCCAGGACGGCGCCCTCAGAACGGAATCGGCATCTCCACCGCGGCCGGCTCGGGCGCACAGGCCTCGACCCGCTGGTTGACCACCTCGCCGATCACCACGATCGACGGCGAGGCAAAACCCGCCGCCGCCGCCTGTTCGGCCAGCTGGACCAGCGGCGCGACCAGCTGGCGCTGGCCCTGCACGGTGCCCTGTTGCACCACCGCGGCCGGGGTGGTGCCGTCGAGGCCGCCGGCGATCAGCTCGGCGCAGATGTGGGCCAGGTTGTGCAGGCCCATGTAGATCACCAGCCCGTCCGAGCAGCGGGCCAGGCCGCGCCAGTCGACCCCGGGTCGCCCCTTGTCGATCTCCTCGTGGCCGGTGACAAAGGTCACCGAACTGCCGGCGCGGCGATGGGTCACCGGGATCCCCACATAGGCGGGTGCGGCGATGCCGGCGGTGACCCCGGGGACCACCTCAACCGGCACCCCATGGCGGGCCAGATGGGCGGCCTCTTCGCCACCGCGGCCGAACAGAAAGGGATCTCCGCCTTTGAGCCGCACCACACAGCGGCAACGGCCGGCCAGCTCGACCAGCACCGCATTGGTGCTGGGCTGGGGCACCGAATGGTGGCCGCGGCGTTTACCCACGAAATGCCTCTCGGCCGCCTCGGGCACCAGCTCGAGCACCTGGCGCGGCACCAGCGAGTCGTAGACCAGGGCATCGCACTGGCCCAGCAGCCGCTGGGCCTTGACCGTCAGCAGGTCGGGATCGCCGGGACCGGCGCCCACCAGGTAGACGGTGCCGGGGGGGGTCATGGCAGCTGCACCAGGGTGGTCAACAGGAATCGGCGCAGATCGGTCCAGCCGAGCAACGGTGGCAGCACCTCAGGTTGATCCTGGGCCATGGTGGCCGATTGCAACTCCAGATCCAGGGTCTCACTCAGGCGATTGGCGGCCAGGGTCAGGGGCTGCAACAACGTCCGCTCCAGCGGCTGATCCGCAAGCCCGCGCAGGGGCGATTCATAGGGGGTGCTGACCGCCGGGCAGCCCAATACAGCGCTGAGATGGCCCACAAAACGTCGGGCGAGTGCGCCCTGCAGCGGGTGGTGCAGCCACAGCGCCCGGCGCTGGTCAAGCTCCTGGCGGCGTGCCAGCGCCTGGGCCAGGGCGGCTTGCCAGGCGGGCCAGGCCCCCAGAAACGGTCGCCGCCGCAGGGCCACACCCTGGGCACGGGTGGCTACCTGCCACTGGCTGGCCAGGCGCGGCAGGTCGCTGCGCACGTGCCCGCCCGGCAACAACAGCAGGGGCACCAGGGTGAGGGCGCGGGCCCGCCGGGCTGCGGGCCAGACCTCGGGGTCCGGGGTCGACTGGGCAGCGGTCAGCGCCTGCAACAGAACCGGAGCACCACGGCGGGCGGCCACGTCGGCAGCCAGCTGTTGCAGCTCGTCTGGAATGTGTCCGCCATGGCGGCCGTGCACCAGCAGCACCAACGGGCTGCAGCGCAACCGTCGCTGCACCCTGGCCAGGATCTCAGGATCCAGGGCCCTGGTCAGGCCCTGGCGCAGCGCAACCGCCCCCGCCGGCAGCCGCGCCAGCAGATCAACGGCTTTGGCGGCCACCGCCGGATCCAGGTCCGTCACCAGCGCGCTGAGCCCTGGCACCAACACCGCTTGCGGCCAGGCCGAAAGCCCCAGTGCCAACCCCTCCAGGGCCTGGTGGCGCCGTTGCAGGGGCCCTGGCTCCACAGCCAGATGCACCAGCAAGGCACCGTCCTGGGGTTGGCGCTGCAGACCCAGCAGGGGCAGCAGGCCCCAGGCCGCCTCGGCCGTGAGATGGCGATGAACCGTCTCACGCAGCAACCGGGCCACCTTGGCCTCACGAAACAGACCCAGAAGCGGCAACCAACCCAGTTGGTGCACCGAATCGGCAACAGCGACGTGGTGCAGCAACGGCTCGAGCCAGGCCTCACGACAGGCTGGCTGAACGGCACGGGCAGGCCAGTCCGGCAGCGCAGCCTTCACCAGGAGGCCAGGCTCGGCGGCAAGCTCACTGGCCAGCAGGGCTTCGACCCTGGACCGGTCGAGACCTGGGATCAGCGCCGCCAGAAGATCGGGCTCAGGTGCCAGCGATCCATCGGCCAGCGCCTGAAGCCAGGCATCGGCGTCCACCAGCCCGCGGCGCAGCTGCTGCAGTTGCTGCCAGCGGCGCTCGCTGCCGGGTTCTGCCAGGTCAACGGTGAGGTCGGATCTCCGCGGTTGCGTGGGCACCCCTGCGGCGGCTGGATGTGCATCCACCCTGGCAGGGCGCCGGTGGCTGACCCCGTCCTGGGGCTGGACGGGCGCTGGCGGCCTGATCACCGGCGCCGGGCGCCGAAGCGCGCAACCAGCAGCTCTTCGAGGGCATCAGCCAACTGGCTGAGGGGCACACCCTTGTCGTGGAGCTCGGCCAGGCGCGGGTCGCTGCCCATGTCGCCACCCACAAACACCTTGGCCGCCTCGACCATCTGACCCTCATGGCGGGCCTTGGCACCCATCAGGCCGATCTCGCCCATGTAGGGCTGACCGCAGGCGTTGGGGCATCCGGTCCAGTGGGTGCGCACGGGGTGGGGCAGCTCGAGCCGCCGCTCCAGCTCTTCGACCACCGACTGGGCCGTGGTCTTGGTGGGAATCAGGGCAAAGCTGCAGTAGCGGCTGCCGGTGCAGCTGACGGCCTCAGCCATCAGGGCCCCGGGCTCGGGGCTGAACCGCTGCAGCAGCGGTTCGGCCAGCAGTGCGGGCAGGGCCGCCTCGGGCACATCGACGATCAGCACGTTCTGGGCTTCAGTGAGACGCAACTCGCCGCTGCCATGGCGGCGCGCCAGCTGCGCCAGCTCGGCCATGCCGGCGGCATCGAGGCGCCCCATCGGCACGCCCAGCCCCACCCAGTGCAGACCCCGCTGACTCTGGGCGTTCACACCCAGTGCCGAGCGGGGGGCCCGGGTGACCAGATGGTGTCCGTCATGGGGGAAGGCCTCCCCACCGAGGGTGCTGAATTCGGCGAGGACGGCGTCGCGGTAGCCGTCCAGGCCGAGCGCCTCGACCAGGTACATCAGACGACTCTTGTTGCGGGCCTGACGGTTGCCGCTGCGCTCGAAATGACGCAGCACCGCCAGGCTGAAGCCGGGCAGCTGTTCGGCCCTCAGCCACAGATGCAGCGGAATCGCCAGCGCATTGCGCTGGGCCGAAAAGAACCCCCCGACCATCACGGTGAAGCCCGGCTGACCGTCGCGGAGGGCCGGCAGATAGGCCAGATCGTTGTGCAACAGAAAGCTGTCGGGAGCTCCACCGACCGCGATGTTGAACTTGCGCGGCAGGTTGCGGGGCGCATCAGCGGCCAGCAGACGGGTCTGGATCGCCGCCACCAACGGACGGGTGTCGACGATTTCCTCCGGATCGATGCCCGCCAGGGGGTTCCCGGTGATGTTGCGGGGATTGTCGTGGCCGGACTGACGGCTGGTGAGCCCCACCGCCTCCATCGCCTGGAGCAACGGCGCCATGTCCTCGAGCAGCAGCCCGCGCAACTGCAGGTTCTGACGGGTGGTGATGTCAGCCGAACCGTCGCTGCCGCAACGGTCGACCGCCTCGGCGAGCACCTCCAGCTGATCGGCCTGGATCACCCCGTTGGGCAGACGCAGACGCACCATGAATCGACCCGGTGTCACGGGCCGGAAGAAGATGCCCAGCCACTTGAGCCGGATCGTCAGATCGTCCTCATCGAGATTCTCCCAGCCGCCGGCGGCCAGCGCAGGCAGTTCGGCTGCCAGGTCCAGCCCACAACGCTCAGCCTTGGCCTGCTCGATCCTGCTGAGGGTCGGGGTCATGGTGATGGGGGATCGGCAACGTTGAGAATGTGCTGAACGACCGGCCCCCCCGCGTGTCGCCATCGCTACTGAATCCGAGCCGGGCTCCGGAGATTCCGCCCGGGCAGCGACGCTTCCGGGAGCTGATCGGCAAGGTGGGCAGTGGCGAACACACCAGCACAGGCCTGAGCCGCGAAGAAGCCCGCGAAGCGATGGACCTGATGCTGGGCGGCCAAGCCAGTGATGCCCAGCTGGGGGCTTTTCTGATCGCCCACCGCATCCGGCGGCCGGCGCCGCTCGAGCTGACCGGCATGCTGGACAGCTACAACCAGCACGGGCCCCGGCTGCACAGCATCGGTCGCCGGCCATTGTGCTTCGGCGTGCCCTACGACGGACGCACGCGCACGGCACCGCTGCTACCGCTGCTGGCCCTGCTGCTGAGCGCCGCCGGAGTGCCCGTGGTGCTGCACGGAGGGGTGCCGATGCCGGTCAAGTACGGCGTCACCCTGGCCGAGCTGTTCGCCAGTCTTGGCGTCGACTGGTGCACGCTCGAGCTGACGGCGGTGCAGGAGCACCTGGATCGCCACGGCCTGGCCCTCGCCCACCTGCCGACCCATTTCCAGGCGGCCGCAAGGCTGATTCCGATCAGGGCGGAGATCGGTAAACGTCCACCGATCGCCAGCCTGGAACTGCTCTGGACGCCCCACCAGGGCCCGCACCTGCTGGTGAGCGGCTTTGTGCACCCGCCAACCGAGGCCCGCGCCTGGGACGCGCTGCGAGCCGCCGGCGAAGCCGATGTGTTGATGGTCAAGGGCCTGGAGGGCTCAACAGATCTGCCCACAACCAGGGCCGGCATCTGCTCCAGGCTGCGGGGGGGCGAACCCGAGCGGTTGCTGTTGCACCCGCGCGACCACGGCCTTGAGGCCGAGGAACAGGCGTTCACCTCCATCGAGACATGGCGGGAGCACGCCCTGCAGGCCCTGCAGGGAGAGGGGCCCCTGGCCACCGCCCTGCTGTGGAACCTCGGGGCCTATCTGTGGCAGGCGGGAGCGTTGGACAGCCTGAGCGCCGGCCTGGCCCAGGCCCGGGCGCTGCTGCAGGCCCGCACAGGACACCAGCAACTGGAACGGTTGCGCCGCTGAGCCAACCCCCGGGTCTGCCATTTGGTAACGACGGCGACGGAGCAGGGCTCCAGCAGCGTGGTGTTCTTAGCCCCGTTGGTCAGCCTGAGCGCCAACACGGCCCGTTGCAAGCGGCGCATCGTCAACCGCTGCAACACCCGGCGTTCAGCCACCGCGCCCCAAAGACATTCGACGTGGTGCATCCCCGCGATGCGGGCCACGCCCTGATCCACCTGTTGCCATTCCCATGTCCAACCTCACCCGACGCCAAGCACTGCTCACCGGACTCACCGTCGCCAGCGGTGTCGTCGTTCAGTTCGGCGGCATCGCCAGCCTGCTGAGCGCCGGCCCGGTTCAGGCCGCCCCGGGCAAACCGGAAACCACCAGTGTGGAGCTGGGGTTCATTGCCCTGACCGATGCCGCCCCCCTGATTGTTGCTAAGGAAAAGGGCTTCTTCGCCAAACAGGGCATGACCGGGGTCGAGCTCAAGAAGCAGACCTCCTGGGCGGTCACCCGTGACAACCTCGAACTGGGGGGTGCCCGTGGCGGCATTGACGGCGCCCACATTCTCTCGCCGATGCCCTACCTGCTGACCACCGGTGCGATCAGCAAGAGCAAGAAACCGGTGCCGATGGTGCTTCTGGCGCGCCTCAACACCCAGGGCCAGGGCATTTCTGTGTCCAAGGACTTCCTGGCCGCCAAACTCAAGGTCAAGTCGGCCAACCTGCCGCAGGTGGTCGCCAAGAAGAACAGCAGCGGCGACAAGTTCAAGGCTGCCGTCACCTTCCCGGGCGGCACCCATGACCTGTGGATGCGCTACTGGCTGGCCGCCAATGGCGTCGACCCCAACAAGCAGGCCGATCTGGTGGTGATCCCCCCGCCGCAGATGGTGGCCAACATGCAGTCCGGCACCATGGACACCTTCTGCGTGGGTGAGCCCTGGAACGAGCGCCTGGTCAACAAGAAACTGGGCTACACCGCCCTGCAGACCGGCGAACTGTGGAAGGAGCATCCCGAGAAGGCCTTCTCGATGCGGGCCGACTGGGTCAAGAAGAACCCGAACGCCACTCTGCGGCTGCTGATGGCGGTTCAACAGGCCCAGAAGTGGGCTGACAACCCCGCCAACACCACCGAACTGGCAACCATCCTGGCCCAGGACAAGTATGTCAAGGCCAGCGTGGCTGACCTGCTGCCTCGCCTGCAGGGAACCGTCGATTACGGCGACGGGCGCATCGTCAAGAACTCGCCCTACAAGATGAAGTTCTGGGCCAACAATGCCTCGTTCCCTTACAAGAGCCACGACACCTGGTTCGTGACCGAGGACATCCGCTGGGGTTATCTGCCCAAAGGAACCGATATCAAAGGCCTGGTCAACAAGGTGAACCGCAGCGACCTGTGGCGCCAGGCTGCCAAAGCCAACGGCTATGGCAATGGACCCGCCGGTGACTCACGCGGGGTCGAGGTGTTCTTCGACGGAGTCAGGTTTGATGCCAACAATCCCAAGGCCTATCTGAACACCGTGAAAATCAAGGCGATGAAATGAGTCGGCGGGCGGAAGCTGCAACACCCAGCACGACCGCCCTCGATTCGCGGAAGCCTGATTGCCCCTGGGCGGTGAACCGATCCTCACCGCCCATCTTCTTTGCTCATTGCCCACCAGCTGCGCCGATCCATGACCAGCCTTTCTGCCACCTCCCGCAGCAAACGCCGCCCGGCGGCCAGCTGGCTGCGTTCACCCCTGGCCAACCAGATCAAGGCTCCAGTGGTCTGCATCGGCCTAACTCTGGTCCTGTGGCAATTCCTTGCACAATTCAATAGCGAAGGCTTTCCAGGGCCGATTCAGGTGATCAGCCAGACCTGGGACCCTTACATCATCAATCCCTTCTTCGACGATGGCGGCACGTCCAAGGGGCTGGGGCTGCAGCTGCTGATATCGCTGCAACGGGTAGCCGTTGGTTACAGCCTGGCCGCTGTAATCGGCATCGCCGCTGGTCTAGCGATCGGCCTGAACCGTTTTCTGCGCCGGGGCTTTGATCCGCTGATTCAGGTGCTGCGTACGGTGCCGCCACTGGCCTGGTTGCCGATCTCACTGTTGCTGTTTCAACAGGCAGACTCAGCAGCCATCTTTGTCATCTTCATCACCGCGGTGTGGCCGATCGTGATCAACACGGCCGTTGGCATCAATGAAATCCCACAGGATTACACCAACGTTGCCCGTGTGTTGCGACTGAGAAAACGCAGCTACCTGGGCGACATTTTAATGCCGGCCACAGCCCCTTATGTGTTCACCGGTCTACGCATTGCCATCGGCCTTGCCTGGCTCGCAATCGTGGCCGCTGAAATGCTCAAAGCCGATGGCGGCATCGGCTTTTTCATCTGGGACGCGTACAACGCCGGTGGCGATACAAGCACCAGTCAGATCATTCTGGCGATTGTGGTGATCGGCCTGGTGGGTCTGGCCCTCGATCGCCTGGTGGGCGCCGTCGGCACCCTGGTGGCTAAGGGGGGCAAGTGATGGACAGGGCCATGGTCACAGTTGACAACGTCACGCGATCTTTCAACCTACCCAAGGGCGGCACCTATGTAGCGCTGAAAGACATCAACCTCAACATTGCCGAAGGCGAGTTCATCTCTCTGATCGGGCATTCTGGCTGCGGCAAATCCACCCTGCTGAACCTGATGGCGGGGCTCGATCAGGCGAACACAGGCGGCATCCTGATGGACAGCCGGCAGGTGACTGATCCAGGTCCCGACCGCATGGTGGTGTTCCAGAACTACTCGCTGCTGCCCTGGCAGAGCGTGCGCCAGAACATTGCCCTGGCGGTCAACAACGTGATGCGCGAGTCCAGCCAGGCCGAGCGTCACGAGCGCGTTGAACAGAGCATTGCGTTGGTGGGCCTGGGCCACGCTGCCGACAAATTGCCTGCCGAACTTTCGGGCGGCATGAAGCAACGGGTAGCCATTGCCCGCGCCCTGGCGATCCGACCCAGGCTCCTGCTTCTGGATGAGCCGTTCGGCGCCCTCGATGCCCTCACCCGCGGCAATCTGCAGCAACAGCTCATGCAGATCTGCCAACAGGCTGGTGTCACCACCGTGATGGTGACCCATTCGGTCGATGAAGCACTTCTGCTGTCTGACCGGGTGGTCTGCCTCACCAATGGCCCCGCGGCAGGCATCGGCCAGATCCTCAAGGTGTCCCTGCCGCGCCCTCGGGAGAGGCTCGAGGTGATGGAACACCCCGACTACTACCGGCTGCGCGGTGAACTGATCAATTTCCTGCAGCAGCAGCGACGCCTCAAGCAGAACCGCCAGCCGCTCAGCACCAGCCTGCCGAGCCCGTCAGTCCGGCAACCTGCTTCAGACGCTGTGGCCATGGCCCAGCGCACGGTGCGCATCGGCTACCTGCCCGGACTGGATATCGCGCCGATGGCTGTGGCCCTCGACCGGGGCTTCTTCAGCGACCGCAACATCCAGCTGATTCCTGTGGTGTTTCACCGCTGGCAGCAGATGGAGGAACAGCTCCGGGCCGGTGACCTGCAACTGGCGATCACCTCGGCCAGCACCCCCCTCGCCCTGACCCTGGGATTGCACAGCCAGCCCAGCTGGCCGGCGATCACACCGATGACGGTGACCCGCAGCGGCAACGCGATCTGCCTGGCACAGCGCTTTCGCGACCTGCACGTCCACACCCTGCCGGATCTGGCGGCACTGCTGAACGCCCGTGACGAGCGCCTGCGCCTGGCCGTCGGCCAGAAGGGGAGCATGCAGGACCTGCTGCTGCGTCACTGGCTGGCCAGCGGTGGCATCAACCCTGACCAAGCCGTTGATTTCCAGGTCCTGTCGCCACTGGCCATTCAGTCGGCGTTGCGCAATGGCGAGATCGACGGCTTCATCGCCGGCCGCTATCGCGTTGCCAAGGCGATGGAAACCGGCCTGGGCTATGTGCTGGCCACCGACCTCGACATCTGGAGCGGTCACCCCGAAAAAGTTCTGACCTGCCATCAAGGCTGGGCTGCCAACAACGAATTGCTGCTGCTGGATGTGTGCAGTGCTCTGATCCGTGGGGGCCAATTCTGCGAAAACGGAGGCAACCACGACAACCTGGTTGGACTGCTCAGCAGACCGCAGTGGCTCGGCATCGATGCCGCACTCGCCCTGCAACGGCAGTTCAACCTGGGCAACGCGCAGAACACGTCCAACCTGCTGCCTCTCAATCGCTATCACAGCGACCGAGCCCATGTGGCCAACAGTGCTGAAGGCGCCTGGATCCTGACCCAGTTCAGCCGCTGGGGGTGGAACCCGTTTCCACGCAACCGGCTCGAACTGCTCGGACAGGTCTACCGCAATGATTTCTGCAGCGCCGCACTCGAACAGGAGGGGCTGGCAGCCCTCAGTCCGGACCGGTACCCGATTGAGCTGGCATGCGGCGGGCCCTTTGACCAGGACGAACCGCTCAGCTATCTCGAAGCGCTCCCCTTCAACCACAACACAGCCATTGCCGTGACACCGCTGCCGAGCGGTGCCGTCAGGCGTGCCACGACGACAACGGAGACCCCAGCGTCATGACCACCCTTTCATCCAGCCTCGAAACCTTTGATCGCGATCTGGCGCGCGACCCGGATTATCTGTGTTTTGAGGGTGTAGGGCAGGTGTTCCAGACCAAGAACGGCCCGTTCGAGGCCTTGAGGGACATCAATCTGCAGGTGGCCAAAGGTGAGTTCATCTGCGTTGTCGGCCATTCCGGTTGCGGCAAAAGCACACTGCTGAACATGGTGTCCGGCTTTCTGACCCCCAGCACCGGCAGGGTTACGCTCAACGACCAACCGATCCAGGGTCCCGGACCAGACCGGATGGTTGTGTTCCAGAACTATTCACTGCTGCCCTGGAAATCGGTGGAGCAGAACGTGGCCCTGGCCGTGAAAGCCGCCCGATCCGAACTGACGGCACAGGACCAGCTCGCCGTCGTCGATCATCACCTGGAGATGGTGGGCCTGCTCGAGGCTCGCCACAAACGACCCAATGAGATCTCCGGTGGCATGCGCCAACGGGTGGCAATCGCCAGAGCCCTGGCCGTTCAGCCTGAGGTTCTGGTGCTCGATGAGCCGTTCGGCGCCCTCGATGCCATCACCAAAGAGGAACTGCAGGAGGAACTTCTGGCGATCTGGCGCGAACACAGACCGACCGTGCTGATGATCACGCACGACATTGACGAAGCCCTGTTTCTTGCCGACCGCATCGTGATGATGACCAACGGCCCTTCAGCCACGATCGGTGAACTGATGGCGGTGCCCTTTGCAAGGCCGCGCTCTTACGAAGCGATCCAGAACGATCCTGAGTACGGCCAACTGCGCAACCACGCACTCGACTTTCTCTATCGACGCTATGCGCATCAGGACGACTGAAGCGGACCCTGGCGAATCAGGATTGTTCAGCAGCTCCTCAACGTGACTGCAGCCGCCTTCAGTTCGGGCTGCTTCGAGTGGTCGCAGGCCTGTTCGTGCATCAGGCGATTGGCCTCGCAGGCCAGCTCCTGACTGGCACCCCAGTGCATCGGCAGAAACACGGTGCCCGGTCGGATCGCCGCGGTGATCTGCACCCGGGCCCTGACGCTGCCCCGCCGGGAACACACCTCGGCCATGGCGCCATCGCTGAGCCCGTGGCGTCCCGCATCGTCGGGATGGACCTCGAGCAGGGGTTCCGGGTGCTGCTGCACCACCCGGGCCACGTGAGCGGTGCGCGTCATCGTATGCCAGTGGCCCAGATAGCGGCCCACAGTCAGCACCAGGGGGTACTGCTCACAGGGCGGTTCGGCCAGACCCAGGGGCGCCTCGGCCAGCAAGCGGGCCCGGCCTGAAGCCGTTGCAAAGCGATGGTTGCCATACAGACGCGCCTGACCACCGCCGGGTTCTGTCCCCGCTGGAAAGGGCCATTGCTGCGGGCCATGCTGCGCCAGAAGTCCATGGCTCAGACCACTCACATCGCAGACGCGACCCGTCGTGAGCCCGGCGAACTCGGCATAGACAGCGGCGGCCGAGGCGTAGCTGAACTGCTCGACAAAGCCGAGCCGACGGCCAAGTTCAGCAAACACAGCCCAATCGGGCCTGGCGTCACCGGGAGGCTGGCGAAAGGCAGGACAAAGGGTCACTCGCCGCTCCGAGTTGGTCATCACCCCGGCCTTCTCGCTCCACTGGGCCGCAGGCAGCAGCAGGTGGGCCATGGCGGCGGTTTCGGTGCCGGCATAGGCCTCGCTCAGCACCACCATCGGGCAGCGGGCCATCGCCGCCCTGACCCGATCGAGCGATGGCATGCTGACCAGCGGATTGGTGGCGGCCACCCACCACAGATCAAGGTCGCCCCGCTCCATCGCCTCGATCTGTTCCCAGACCGACAGGCCGGGAGCCGCCGCGATCGACCCGGGCGCGAAACCCCAATGCCGCTCGACCTGGGACCGGTGCAGCGGATCTGCCACCGATCGATAACCGGGCAACAGCTGGGCCAGACCGCCCACCTCGCGGCCGCCCATGGCATTGGGCTGGCCGGTGAGCGAAAAGGGACCGGACCCGGGCCGGCCGATCTGACCGGTGACCAGGTGCAGGTTGATGATCGCCGAAACCTTGGCCGTTCCCTCGCTGCTCTGGTTCACCCCCATCGACCAGAGGCTGAGCGCAGCGGCTGCGTCCAGCCACCAGTCAGCCAGCAGTCTGAGGTCCGATTCGACAATCCCGCACAGTTGGCTCACCTGGGCCGGCGTCCAGCGGTGCCACAGCTCCAACAGATCGCCGAAGCCTTCGGTGTGCTCCGCGATGAAGGGGTGATCCAGCCCCCCCTGCTCGACCAGCAGGTGACCAACCCCGCACAACAGGGCCACATCGGTTCCAGGCCGGATCGGCAGATGCAGGTCCGCCGAGGCCGAGGTCGCTGTGGCGCGGGGATCCACAACCACCAGTCGAAACGCTGAACCCTGCCTGCGCTTGCGCTTCAGCAGTCGCTGAAACAGCACCGGATGGCATTCGGCCGTGTTGGTGCCGATCAGCAGCACCAGATCGGCGAGATCCAGATCGTCGTAGCAGCAGGGAGGTCCGTCGGAGCCCAGGCTGCGGCTGTAGCCGGCGACAGCCGAGCTCATGCACAGCCGCGAATTGGCATCAAAGTTGTTGCTGCCCAGGGCCCCTTTGAACAGCTTGTTGGCGACGTAATAGTCCTCACTCAGAAACTGACCGGAGCCGTACATCGCCAGGGCCTGGGGGCCTTTGCCGGCCAGGGTCGCGCGGATGCGTTCCACCAGCAGCGCGAACGCCCGCTCCCAACCGATCGGCGTGAACGGTTGGTCGAGACGCTCACGCCACAGGGGTGTCGTCAGGCGGTTGCGGTCCAGGGTCTCAGCGACCGTGGCCCCCTTGATGCAGACCTGTCCCAGTGACGACGGATGGCTGCGGTCACCGCGAACGGACCACTGGGGCGCAGCTGCATCGCCCGCCGTCCTGAGCTCGAGACCGCAGCCGACGCCGCAATAGGGGCACTGAGCCTTGGCCGGTTCCGACGGGGCCAGGGCAGGCCTCACCACTTGCGGTAGGGCAGAAACTTGCCGTTCATGGTCACCACCACCCGATCTCCCTTGGGATCGCTCTGGCGATCAACGGTGAGGGTGAAGTCGATCGCCGACATGATGCCGTCGCCGAACTTCTCCTGAATCACATCCTTGAGCGGCAGGCCGTAGACCTGCAGGATCTCGTGGAACCGGTACAGCAGGGGGTCGGTGGGGACCTGGGGATCCAGGGCCCCCTTGATCGGATAGGTGGTCAGCGCCTCGAGCAACGCCGATGCCTCAGGCCCGTCAGCCAGCTCCAGTGCCTCCAGCAGGGCCCCGGCCTCGGCCGGGGTGGCGGTGGCCTGCCCGTGCAGCAGGCTGGCCAGCCACACCTCATCGACGCCCAGGCTTTCGCCAAGCTGAGCGAAGCTGAGACCCATGCGCCGCTTGGCCGCGATCAGCACAGAAGAGTGGGCAGCGGGCGCCATGGCAGAGACGGACGAGCGGCGAGACCTTACGGAGCAGCAGGGTGCCTTCAGGCAGCGGTTGCTACCAAACGGAGGCGCTCTGCTGCCGCTGCGCTGCTGCCTGCTGAGCGGTGGGCAGAGCCGCCGCATGGGTAGGGACAAGGCCCTGCTGCCCCACCCTGAAGGTGGCACCTGGTTGCAGCGCACGCTGGACCTGCTGGCCCGCCTGGAGGCACCGGTGACCCTGCTGAGCCGCCACCGCCGGCACCTGGAGGTGGCAGCGTCCCTGGGCCACACCGCCCTGGCCGAACCACCGCCCCACGAAGGCCCGCTGCCGGCGCTGGCGCGGCTGATGCAGCAGCACCCGGATCAGCACCTGCTGCTGTGCCCGGTCGACATGCCCCAGCTGACCCTGACGGCACTGGAGACCCTGTTGCTGGCTGCTCAGCAGGAGCCCGGCGCCATCCATCTGGCCCATGACGGCCAGCGCAGCCAGCCGCTGCTGGGGATCTATCCGAGCACCCGCAGGCTGAGGCGCAGCATCGACAGCCGGCTGACGGCGGGCGAGCGCCGCCTGCAGCAGTGGCTGGCCGGCGAGTGCTGCCGGACTGTGGCCCTCGATCCGATCGCGCTGCGCAACATCAACGATCCCGAGGAGCTGCATAACCTGCGGGCATGGTTGTGCCGCGGCCCCTCGACCAGCTCGGACGCCCCCTGGGTGTGCTGCGACTGTCGCTGACAGCGCGCTGCAACCTGGCCTGCCCCTACTGCCTGCCCGATGGCCAGGAGCCACCGGGCCTGCTGAGCCTGCAGCAGCGGCTGCGGGTGATCGCGGCGGCGGTTGACCTGGGGGTTCACAGCCTGCGGCTCACCGGCGGCGAACCCCTGCTGCACCACCAGCTGGAGGCGCTGATCGCAGCGGTACAGCCGCTGCGCAGCCGGGGCCTGGGCGAGATCGCCCTGACCAGCAACGGTGCCCTGCTGACTGCCGCGCGGGCCCGGGCCCTGCGCGCCGCCGGGCTGGATCGGATCACCCTGAGTCTTGACGGCACCACCGGAGCAGCTGTGGCCCGCATGGCCGGCATGGCTCAGGGCGATGCCCACGCGCGGGAACGGCGCGGTGCTGCGCTGCTGTCCCAGGTGCTGGCGGCGATCGACCATGCCCGCGCCGCCGGCTTTGACCCGGGTCAAGGAGCGCTCAAGCTCAATGCCGTGATCCAGCGAGCGGCCAACGACGAGCAGCTGCTGCCCCTGGCGTCCCTGGCCCGGGACCGGGGTCTGGAGCTGCGCCTGATCGAATTCATGGATGTGGGCAACCGCAACGGCTGGAGCCAGGCCGCGGTGGTGCCAGCCGCCGAGATGGTGACCACGATCAGCGCACGCTGGCCGCTCGAACCCCTGGGCCGGGCAGGTCACAGCACCGCCAGCCGCTGGCGCTACCGCGATGGCAACGGCGCAGTCGCGATCGTGGCCTCGGTGAGCGAGCCGTTCTGCGGCGACTGCAACCGGCTGCGGGTCACCGCCGATGGGATCGCCTACACCTGTCTGTTCGCTGAACCGGGCAGCGGCGTCGACCTGAAGCCGTCGCTGCACGACGACGGCGATCCGGACCGGCTTCAGCAGGTGATGGCCGCGCTCTGGCAGCGACGGGCCGACCGCTACAGCGAAGAGCGTCACACACGGGGCCTGCAGCCGGCCCCGGCCCACGCCGAGATGGCCTACCTGGGCGGTTAGCAAGAGGGCGTCAGACGCCGACCCCCAGCAGTTTCCAGGCGGCCAGCAGCAACACGACCGCCAGGGTTCGCCGAATCCAGGCCACCGGCCAATGGCGGCTGCCCAGGCGCGAGCCGAGGCCGCCCGCCAGCAGCACCGCCAGCAGCCACACCGGCAGATCCGGCCGCACCAGAGCCTGCAACGACGGCGACCCCGCGAACCCCAGGCCGGCCAGACCGGCGATCGAATTGAGCAGGATGAACAGCACTGAGACGGCCGCCGCCTGGCGGGTGGTGCACCAGCGGCAAAGCAACAGCAGCGGCGTCAGAAACACCCCTCCACCGGTGCCGGTCAGCCCTGCCAGCAGGCCCAGGCTGCCACCGGCGGCCAACAGCACCCCGGGCGCGGGCTGCCGCAACTGCGGCGGGTCCTGCAGGCGACTGCCCAGGCGCCAGGCTGAAACCAGCAACACCGCACCCACCAGGCCCCGCAGCCAGACCCCGGGCAGATTCAACCAGCCACCCAGAAAGGCGCCGGGAACCGCCAGCAGGTACACCGGCCAGATCCGGCGCCAGGGCAGGTGGCCGGCCCGCAGAAAATTCCAACAACCCACGCTGGCCACCACGGTGTTGAGCAGCAGGGCCAACGGTTTGATCTGCTCGGGCGGCAACCCTGCCAGGGCCAGGACAGCGATGTACCCGGACGCGCCGGCATGGCCCACTGAGGCATAGAGAAAGGCCACCACGGCCAGGGCCGCCGGCATGGCCGATATCAGCAGCACGCTCATCAGCCGTAGGCCTCAGCCCGCCGGCTCCGTGAGCCGCGGCAGCAATTGCACCAGGTTGCAAGGGCGTGTGGCTGGGTTGAGCTGGGCCGCGATCAGGCGATCCCAGGCGGTTTCGACCGCATCGAGCGAACCCGGCAGCACAAAGATGATCGTGCCGTTGGCCACGCCGGCCAGGCAGCGGCTCTGCAGGGTGCTGGTGCCGATCGTCTCGAACGACAGCACCCGAAACAGCTCGCCGAACCCCTCGATCGTCTTGTCGAGCAGGGGCGCCACCGCCTCGGGGGTGCCATCGCGACCGGTCAGGCCGGTGCCACCGCTGGTGATCACCACCTGCACGGCGGGATCGGCGATCCAACGGCTCAGTTCGGCGCGGATCTGGTAGCGGTTGTCGGGAACCAGACGGCGATCGACCAACCGATGCCCTTCGGCCTGCAGGCGCTGCTGCAACGCATCACCGGAACGGTCGTCCGCCAGGGTGCGGGTGTCTGAGACCGTGAGCAGGGCGATGGCGAGGCTCAAGACGGAGCAACCGGCAATGATGGCATCGTGGCAAAAGGAGCGCTGCCGCGCTCGTTACCGTGACTGCCATGGGTGAACCATCGGTCGACGGGATCCGGATCCTGCTGTTTGCCGGCCTGCGCGAGCAGGCCGGCTGGGGCGAGCGCCATTGGTCTGCCACTGCGGCGACAGCGACGACCCTGACCCCGCGCCAGCTCTGGCAGGCCCTGCAGCTGCCAGGGCCACTCAACAGCGTGCGCATCGCCATCAACCAGCAGTTCGCCGAACCCGACACCCCCCTGCAGCCCGGCGACGAACTGGCCTTTCTGCCACCGATCAGCGGGGGCTGAGGGTGACACCATGCAGCTGAGGATCGACCTGCACACGGCAGCCTTCGAGCCCCTGGTCTGCCTGGAGCAGTGGCAGCGCCAGCTCGCGGTGCAGGGGCACAACGGCGGCGCCGCCGAGAGCCTGTTCATCGGTCGGGTGCGCCCAGCAGCAGCGGATGGCGCCCCCCTGGTGGCCCTGGAGCTGGAGCACTATCCGGGCATGACTGAACGCCAGCTACGGCAGCTGGCAACGGCCTACTGCCAACGGCATGGGGCCAGCAGCTGCCTGGTGCAGCACCGCGTCGGCCGGGTGCTGCCCGGCGAGGCAATCGTGCTGGTGGCCATCGGCGCCGACCGCCGCGGCCCCGCCCAGCGCTGCTGCCAGGAGCTGCTGGAAGCCCTCAAACACGAGGCGCCGTTCTGGAAGCGCGAATGGCGCCGCGATGGCAGCAGCGCCTGGCTCAC
>Ga0310333_100068_pt1 | contig 27149 bp, 25 predicted proteins | sample LakMicSRFTotalB7_FD_195547 | JGI IMG/M metagenome (GOLD analysis project Ga0310333, IMG submission 195547) | Enriched freshwater cyanobacterial communities from Lake Michigan, Michigan, United States - MI23.SRFL.Total.B7 (v2) (version 2) | ecosystem: Environmental > Aquatic > Freshwater > Lake... | reverse complement strand
GGCGGCCCCAGACCATGTCATCGGCGGGGGAGGCACCAAAGCTTTCGGACTCGCCGGTGGGGGCATCCACCGCCACGGGTCGATCGGACCGGGCCGGGGGGAAGGAGCCGCGCGGGCCCGCTCCGCTGGGGCGGGGGAAGGCAGGACGACCCGAGGAGGCACCGCCAAACGCCGGGCGGCCAAAGGACGGACGGCCCAAGGAGCCCCGGCTCGCACCGGCGCCCGCAAAGCGACGCCCTTCCGGGCGCGAGGCACTGAACCGGCCTTCGGGGCGCGAGCCACTGAACCGGCCTTCGGGGCGCGAGCCACTGAACCGGCCTTCGGGGCGCGAGCCACTGAACCGGCCTTCGGCCGAGGGGTCCGCCGGGCTGAAGGCACCGGGACTGCGCTCGCGCCGGCCGGCGCCATCGGGGCGACCGGCGAAGGGACGGCCCGGGAAGGGTCGGCGTCCGCCAGGGCGGCCATCGCCCATGGAGCCACTTCCGTCAAAACGCTTCGCGCCCGGGCGGACATCGCCGGAACCACCCTCGCTAGGGCGGCCCTCGGGCCGGCCGCCTTCAAAACGGGGCTTGTCAAAACGGGGGCCATCGAGGCGGGGCCGGCCGGGCCGCGCCATACCGGGACGGGCGCCACTAGGGCGAGGGCCGGCCGGACGGCCGCCCTCAAAGCGGGGGCCCTCACTGCGGCCCGCTTCGGGCCGGCCACCCTCAAAACGGGGACGGTCGGGCCGATCCGGGCCGAAGCGATCGGGGCGGGGCCGGTCCGGCGACGGCCGGCCGCCGGTGGACCGGCCTGCAGCGGAACGACCTGCAGCGGAACCGTCAAAGCGGGGACGGTCCGAGCCGCCGGCCCGTTCTGGCCTTGGCCCGCGCTCGGGACGGGAACCCCGCTCCGGCCTGGGGCCCCGATCGGGCGGGCCATCGGCATTCCATTCCGGCCGGGGACCGAAGGAGCGGGAACCCCCACCCCCCGAGAACCGGGACGCGCCAAAGGACGGCTTGCCGGGGCGGGCCGGGCGACCGGCACCACCGCCGCGGGAGCCCCCCCCAGCGCCGGAACCGGACCCGGAGCCAGAGCCCTGTCCCTCGTCCCGGCGGCGATCAAAACGGGGGCTCATGGCAAACAGGCAAAGGGTTATCGGGCGTTCTCCTCCAGTTGATCCAGCAGCTCGGCAAGCCGAGAAGGATTCTGCAAAAAGAGCCAGCCCACCATTGTCTCAAATCCCGTCGCCCGGCCATAGAGCCCGGCCTCGCCGGCCCGGGGTCCGCGGCCAGCCCGGTTGCGGCCGCGCCGCACCCAATCGAGCTCCTGGTCACTGAGTAGGGGTTCGAGCTGCTCGAGGGCCAGGGCCTGGGCATCGGCGCGAACCGCTGCCACCACGGCCCGATGCAGGTCGGCGCTGCGGCCAGGGCGCTGGCATTGGCGCAGGCGCTGATGCAATTCCCACACCGCATCGCCCAGCCAGGCGAGCTGGAGCGGTCCCAACGCCTGGCCGGCCAGGGCGTGTGGCAACCCTGACAAGCCCGCCAACCAGGCGGCCGTGGAAGGGCCAGGGGATGCCCTGGCACCAGGGGAAGCGGCGAACGCTTCACTACCAGCGATGGCGCCACCTGCCCGATCAGCCTCAGCCATTGTCTTGTCAACCATGTGCTGTTCAACCATGACCTGGTCAGGCCTGTTCCGTTCAAGCCTGTCCTGTTCAAGCCTGTTGCGTTCCAGCCTGTCCCGTTCAAGCCCCTAACCGTCAGACGCTTGATGACCGGGCCCGGCCAGGCCGGCTGCCTGGGCCAGCGCTGGAACCGCCGTCCCGGTTGGGCCTAGGCCGAGAGGGCAGCCAGGGCGGTCTCGAGATCGGGCTGGAGATGGAGAAACTCCTCAAGCCGCACCAGTTTCACGGTCTGGACAACCCGGGCATTGCCCACCACCAGGAAGCGGATGGCCGCGTCCTGGCATTGCTTCGCCAACTGCACCAACACCCCAAGGCCGGAGGAATCGATGAAATCAATGTGGCTGAGATCGATCACAACAGGCAGGGAGCTCGTACCTCGCTGCTCACCGATAAAGGCGAGAAAATTCTTGTCGGAATAGGCATCCAACTGGCCCGTAAAGCGGAACAACAAGCAACCCGCCTGCTGCTCAGAGCCGCCCCGCAGGGACACGGTCAACCTCTGCAGATCAATGATCGGTCCTGCCCCCAATAGATCGAGCGCTCGAAGTGTAGGCAGCGATTCGAAAACGGGGGAGTTCGCAACAAATGTGCTGGGCCGGGTCCGTCGATGCCTCCCTTGGCGAGCGCTCCAACCAAGCGCAGGGCCAGCTCAGGGGCGGCGCTGCCGCATCAGGGCCACGAAACGGCCGAAGTGGTGGTCGGCGTCGTGGGGTCCGGGGCTGGCTTCCGGGTGGTATTGCACGCCGAACAGGGGCTGGCTGCGGTGGGCCAGGGCGGCCACGGTGCGGTCATTGAGGTTGTAGTGGGTCACCTCCACCAGCTCGGCCGGCAGGGAGGCCCCATCGAGGGCAAAGCCGTGGTTTTGGCTGGTGATCTCGACCAGGCCCGTGCTGCCACAGGGGTGGTTAAGGCCCCGATGGCCGTAGCCGAGCTTGTAGGTCTGGCCGCCCAGGGCCAGGCCCAGGATCTGGTGGCCCAGGCAGATGCCAAACACGGGCAGGTTCACCTGCTGCACCAGGCCCCGGGCCAGGGCGACGCCACTGGTAACGGCCGCCGGATCGCCAGGGCCATTGGAGAGGAACACCCCCTCGGGCTCTAGGGCCAACACCGCATCGAGGCTGGCCGTAGCCGGCAACACCGTGACGCTGCAGCCGTGGGCCACCAGCCGCTCCAAGATGGCCCGCTTGATGCCGAAATCAATCGCCACAACCTTGTAGGGGCGCTCCGGGCTGGCCACGGTGCGCTGGTCAAAGGCAGCGCTGCAAAGGCTCTGCCAGGGGTAGGGCTCCTTCGTGCTCACCAGAGCCGCCAGGTTCAGGCCTGCCATCGAAGGGGCGGAGCGCACGCTCTCAAGCACCTGCTGGGGCGACCTGCCGTCGCTGCAGATGGCCCCGTTCATGGCGCCGGCCTCACGCAGGTGCCGCACCAGGGCCCGGGTGTCGATGCCGGCGATGCCAACCACCCCATGCTGCTGGAGCCAGGCGGGCAAGCTCTGCTCGCAGCGCCAGCTGCTGGGCCTAGGGGCCAGCTGGCGGGCAATCACCCCGCGCACATGGGGCCGATCGGCCTCCTGGTCCTGGGGGTTAACGCCCGTATTGCCCAGTTCCGGATAGGTAAAGGTGACGAGCTGGCCCTCATAGCTCGGGTCGGTGATGACCTCCTGGTAGCCGGTCATGCCGGTGTTGAAGACCACTTCACCAATCGCGCAACCGCGGGCCCCAAAGGCCTCACCCCGCAGCACGAGGCCATCGGCCAGCACCAGCAGGGCCGCGTCAGGGCCGCTCTGGGGGGAGCCCTGCTGGGCCTCGGCTTGGGGGGATGGCGCCAATTCCATCAACACGTCCAGTGAGACGATCATCACCCAAGGCTGGCCACCTCAGGAGGGCCCAGCCAGGGCCTGCCGCAGGGCCACCAAGCGCTGCCAGGGTTGGCCCGCCGCCAGAGTGCTGCCGGCCTGGGCCACCCCATCGGCGAGGCGGTCCGTCAGGCCAGCGGCCCAGAGCACGAGGGCCGTATTGAGGATCACCACATCCCGCTGGGCGCCCGTGCCACCGCCCTGGAGCACGGCCTCGAGGATCGCCCGATTGGTGGCGGTGTCACCGCCTTGGAGAGCCTCGAGCGGGGCTGCCTCGAGGCCCAGGGCCTGGGGATCGAGCTCCTCGCTGCGCAGGGCGCCGTTCTCCAGCAGCCGCAGCTGGCTGGGCCCCGACAGGCTGGCCTCATCCAGGCCGCCGTGGCCATGGACCACCACGGCCCGGCCCTGGCCGAGCCGGGCCAGGGCATCGGCCATGGGATCGAGCAGGTCGGGCCGGGCTACCCCGAGTACCTGGGCATCGGGTCGCAGGGGGTTGACCAGGGGCCCCAACAGATTGAAGACGGTGCGCACCCCCAGGCTGCGGCGCAGGGGCACCAGGCCCACCAGGGCCCGGTGCCAGCCCGGGGCAAACAGGAAGGTGACACCCGTTGCGCCCAGGGCGGCCACCACCTGCTCCTGGGGCGCGGCCAAGTTCAGTCCCAGGGCTTCGAGCACATCGGCGGAGCCAACCCGGCCGCTGGCGCTGCGGTTGCCGTGCTTGGCCACGGTGGCCCCACAGGCCGCCGCCGTGAAGGCCACGGCCGTAGAGATATTGAAGCTGTCGGCGCCGGAGCCACCGGTGCCGCAGGTATCGACCAGACGGCCCTCGGGGCGGCCGGCGGGAAGGGCACAGGCCTCGAGCAACACCGCTGCCATCGCCGCCAGCTCCTCGCCGCTGGCCCCCTTGAGCCGCAGGGCGGTGAGCAAGGCGCCGGTCTGAACAGGCTCAATCGTTTCCGCCAGCCAGCCCTGCATCAACTGGGTGGCCTGGGGGGCGGAGAGGGCCTCGCCGGCCAGTAACTGCTCCAGCAGGGGCGTCCAAACGGCTGGTTGGGTCACGGCAAGGCTTGGGGATCAGGGGGTTCCCAAAAAAAAGCCCGGGTGCAAGACACGCCGGGCCGAGTGATGGGGACTCCCCCACTATCACCCCGAATGGGCCCTTCTGAACATCACTCCGAATGGGGGAGGCCGCAATCGTCCGCCGATCGCCTAAGGGCTGTCCTGATCTGCCGTATCAAAGCCTGAACCCACGGCTTCTGCGACCGGTTGGGCGCCGGGCCGGTAACCGCCAGCCCAGATCGCCCGGGTGCGCCCGTGCAGCTCGTCACGGCTGAGGGCCCAGAGGTGCAGGGTCTTGGCCAGGTCGTCGCGCAGGTCGTCGGCCCCCGGGAACCCCTCGTAGCGGCTCAGCAGCCGGGCCAGGTCCACCAGGTGGCCATCGGCGGGTACCGGCACGGCCAGCAGCTGGTCGACCAGGTCCCGATCTTTGGCGTACAACGGATGGGCCTGCTGCAGCTCGGCCATGGCGGGATGGGCGAATGCGGGGAACCCCAGCTTGCCCCAGGCTTGAGGCGAGCCTGGCCTGGGAACCCCAGGGGCACCAGCGGGCCGCCAGCCCCCGGCCTGGACCCGGGCTCCGTAGGTTGGCCCCACCTTGCCTAGACCCATGGCCGCCCTGCGCTTTGGCCTGATCCGGCGCTACCTCCGGCCCTACCGCCGCCAGGTGGGCTACGGAGTGGCGGCGCTGGTGGTGGTGAACCTGCTCAGCGTCAGCATCCCCCTGCTCGTGCGCGGGGTGATCAACGACCTCAATGGCGGCTTTGCCGAGGTGGATGTGCTGCGCAAGGCGGCCCTGATCGTGGCCCTGGCCACGGCGATGGCCGCCATGCGGCTGCTCTCACGCACCCTGGTTTTCGGCGTGGGCCGCCAGGTGGAAGCCAATTTGAAGCAACAGATCTTCGACCACATGCTCCGCCAGGAGCCGGGCTGGATCCAAAGCACCGGCAGCGGCGAGGTGATCAGCAGGGCCACCAGTGATGTGGAAAACGTGCGGAGGCTGATGGGCTTCGCCGTGCTCAGCCTCACCAACACGGCCCTGGCCTATGCCCTCACCCTGCCGGCCATGCTCGGCATCAACGCCTGGCTGACGGTGGCGGCCCTGGGGCTTTACCCGTTGATGCTGATGACAGTCCGCCTGTTCGGCGGCCGGATGATGGGCCAGCAGCGGCGTCAGCAGGAATCCCTGGCCCAGCTCAGCGACCTGATCCAGGAGGACCTCTCCGGCATCAGCGCCATCAAGATCTACGGCCAGGAACGGACCGAGCGCCAGGCCTTTGCCGAGCGCAACCGCAGCTACCGCAACGACGCCCTCAACTTAGCCCGCACCCGCAGCACCCTGTTTCCTCTCCTGGAGGGCATCTCTTCGGTGAGCCTGGTGTTGCTGCTTGCCCTGGGAAGCGGCGAACTGGAAAGCGGCCGCCTCAGCATCGGCGACCTGGTGGCCCTGATCCTCTTCGTGGAGCGCCTGGTTTTCCCGACCGCCCTGCTGGGTTTCACGCTCAACACCTTCCAAACCGGCCAGGTGAGCCTGGAGCGCGTCGAAGACCTGCTCGCGCGCGAACCCCAAATCCAATCGCCGGCCCATCCGGCCGCCCGCCCCAGCGGCGCCAGACCCGGCTCGGTGGTAGCCAACCACCTGAGCGTTCGCTATGGCGGCGCCAACCGGGAAGCCCTGCGGGATGTGAGTTTCCGCCTGGAGCCGGGGGAGCTGGTGGCGGTGGTGGGTCCGGTGGGCTGCGGCAAAACCACCCTGGCCCGGGCCCTGGGCCGGATGGTGGAAGTGCCGCCCGGCCAGCTTTCAGTCGGCGGCAGCGATGTCACCGAGCTCGGCCTCGAAGACCTGCGCCAGCTGGTGGCCCTCGTCCCCCAGGAGGGCTACCTGTTCACGGCCAGCCTGGCGGACAACCTGCGCTACGGCGACCCGGAGGCGGGCCAGGAGCGGGTGGAGACGGCCGCTGGCCAGGCCCGTCTGGCCGGGGACATCAAGGGCTTCCCCGAGGGCTACGACACCCTGGTGGGCGAACGGGGCATCACCCTCAGCGGCGGTCAACGCCAACGGGCCGCCCTGGGCCGGGCCCTGCTGGTGGATGCGCCGATCTTGGTGCTCGATGACGCCTTAGCGAGCGTCGACAACAACACGGCAGCAGAGATTCTGCGCTCCATCCGCCAGCAGCAGGGGCGCACCATCTTGATGATCAGCCACCAGCTCTCGGCCGCCGCTGCCTGCGACCGGATTTTGGTGCTGGAAGACGGCCGGCTCGTAGCCGAAGGTCACCACGATCAGCTTGTCAACCAGCCAGGCACCTACCGGCGCCTGTGGGAACGGCAGCAGGCCGAGCAACAGCTCGAAGCGGTTTAGCCGTCTGCCCTTCCTGGTCCGGGAACGGGCGCCAGGAAGCGGAAGGGCTCGGGCCCGTTCCCTTGACCTGCTGAGTGGGATGGCAGCCTCGATTGGGGCAGGGCTCTTGGGCCCCGCTGGGCAGCAGAGCTTCTGGACCCTGCAGCGGGACCCAGTTTCAAGTGTTGTTGAGCAGCCGGATCGGCGTCACCAAAACTCGCTTAGCTACCTCGAGTTGCAGGCCAGGCCGAATGGGGAGCGAGAAGGGCTACACACTCCGCTGCACGCTCACCTTTGGGGACATCTACGCCCAAATCCTGATCTGGATCCTGGTGATCATGGCCAGCCTCGCCGCCGGCCTGGCCCTGATGGGGGCGACCAAACCGGTGCTGGCCCTGGTGGGGGTCGGCCTAATCCTGGTGCTGTCGTTGCCCTTCCTGCTCTTCGCCTTCACCACCACCCTGCTCAACCACATCAGCCTCGATCCGGCGGGCTAAGGGGAAGCCAAGGGCGGGAACCCAAAGGACAGCCCCGCCGCGCCAGCAAACCAGCAGGGGCAGCAAACCAGCAGGGCCAGCCAACCTGAAGGGCCAATTAAAGGCCGCATCGACGCCGGGTCCAGCCTTCCTACCCTTAGGGCCATCTGCACCTCAAGGGCGTGTTCGGACTCTTCAGCGGCCAGGCCGCCAACAAAGCCAGCCTGATTGCGCCCGAGGCAGCCCTTCCCGGTCGCCCCAACCCCATCGCCACAGCCGAGCGCCATGTTGTGTTGGGAACGGCCTTGAAAGCCCCCCTCAGCACCAGCCAGCAGGAGGCCCTGTTTGGCTGCGGCTGTTTTTGGGGAGCCGAGAAGGGCTTTTGGCGCTTACCCGGGGTCGTGTCCACAGCCGTGGGCTACGCGGGGGGATACACACCCAATCCCAGCTACGAGGAAGTGTGCAGCGGCCGCACCGGTCATACGGAGGTGGTGCGAGTGGTTTGGGATGTTAACGCCATCGATTTCAGCGACCTCCTAAAGCTCTTCTGGGAATGCCACGACCCCACCCAGGGCATGGGCCAGGGTAATGATCGCGGCAGCCAATATCGCTCCGCAATTTATAGCGATGGGCCGGCCCTGATCGCCCAGGCCGAGGCCAGCCGAGTCCACTATCAAGCAAAACTCAAGCAGGCTGGCTTGGCGGCGATCACCACCGAAATCGCCAGCGACAAACCCTTTTATTTTGCCGAAACCCATCACCAGCAATACCTGGCGCGGCCAGGCGCCAGGCCCTACTGCTCAGCCCAGCCCACTGGCATCAGCCTGGGCGACTTTGCCGGGGCCAGTTACAAATTGGCCGCCCCAATTTGGAGCCACTACGACTGGACGATCAGCCACTGCATCCTGCGGGGCGACAACAGCCCGATCCTGGGAGCCTGAGGCAAGCCATGGTTCCCCTCTCTGATCGGGTCGTGATCGTTGCCATCGCCTGCACCCTGGGGGTGGTCGCGGCCCTGGTCTTCTGGTTCGTGCGGCTCCATCCCAGCCAGGAGCTGCCGCTGCTGTGGCGGGACACCCCCGCCCTGGAGCGCCGTCCCCTGATCAAAACCTGAGCCAGGGGCTCGTCGTCGACTTTTGCTGGACAATGCAGCAGCGCCTGCCGCGGGGCCCAATCCCGCCCTTTGCATCCCCAGTCACCTTGGACCCAAACCCGAGCCCGCCAGAGCAGCGCCTGACCGCCCGCCAGCTCCATCCCCTGCCCAAGGGGCTCGTTGAGCTCTACGGGCTGCTGGCGGTCCTTTTCGTGTTGGTGCCCGAATGGATGGCCGGGGGAGCCCTGGTGGGGTTCAAGGAGGGCCGCGATGGCAGCCAGCTGCCGGTCACGGCCTCGGCCTGGCGCCGGGTGCCAGAACTGCGCCTGGCCGCCATGGGGCTGGCAGAGCTGCGGCTGCTGGCCAAGGCCCTGCGCATCCAGGGCTACGCCAGCCTGCGCCGGGACCGGCTGACGATTCAGCTGCTGAAACGGCTGCAATGGCTGCAGAGCCTGCCGGCCTGGCTACGCCGCAGCTGAGCAGGGACCCAAGCGGGAGCAGCAAGCTCAAAACCAGCTCCGGACAGAGGGATTGGCGCTGTGATAACTTCGTTTTGCCGGGGCGTAGCGCAGCTTGGTAGCGCACCACTTTGGGGTAGTGGGGGTCGCAGGTTCAAATCCTGTCGCTCCGATTCAATATCAACGGCAAATACCAGTTCCCAAGCCGCTTCTCCCCGGAAGCGGTTTTTTACTGGGCTGACCACAAGGTGACTGCCGTGCTCCAAAATCCAGCGAGGAGAAGGGCTGGAGCAGGGGGAGCCAGGTAGAGGGCTAGGCAGAGGGCTATGGGCCGGCACCGGCAAAGCCCATGGGCGGGGAATCGCCAGAGCACTAGCACCTTGCCTTGAAGGAGCTTGGACATTCTCCAACCAAAGGGTTGGCAAGGATGGGCCTAGACGTCGTCAGCGCCGTAGCCCCAAAAGCGCCGCAGGGTTGCACCCATTTGGGCTAACAGACTCTCTTCGAGGTCGCGGGTTTGGGTGGCCGTGAACGCCTTGAGACCAGCTTCCCGCTTGGCGATCAATTCAACAATCCCCTCAAGCGCCTTTTCATTGTTGACAAAAATCTGCTGAATCGAAGCTTGGGATATCTTCAAAACAGACACCGATGTTTTCGCAACGATACAAGCGCTGCGAGGACTATCCGTAAAGGCAGACATTTCGCCAAACAGGGTTCCCTTAACAAGCGTCGCCACCTGGCGCAAGGGGCTGTCCTCATGGTCGCCGCTCACCATCACATCACATTCGCCAGAGAGCAACACGTACATGGATCGATCAGAATCATTTTTAGAAATAATAAATTCGCCTAAGCCATACAAAATAACAGGCTCCGAGAGGGCCAGCCTTTGCAACTCCTGATCGGCAAGCGGTGACAACAGGGCAAGGGAGCGCAGGGCCGAGAAACATTCCTGCCTCTGGTTGGAGAGCTCTGCCTGGGCCAGCCGCCGCTCCGTACTGATAGGCCTCAGATCCACGATCGGGAATGGGATCGAGAAGCCTCGTCGCTGCACCGCATACCAGACACGGGAACGCACGTCAGTGAGCACTTGACGGCGCAAAGCATAGTCGCGGATATAAAAGTATAATTCATAGTCTATTGATGAGGCACCAAATGCCTTCAGCACAACTTCGACGGGCTTGGCCAATAGGACACTGCCATGGGATTGAACGGCCTCCACAAGCAACTCATGGGCAAGCTCGGGTCGCATTTCATAGGGCAGGCCCACAGCAACATGGACCCTAAAGGCCGGCGCTGCCTTGGAATGGTTAACAATGATGGTCTGGTCAATCGTGGAGTTGGCCACAACAATCGTGCGGTCAGAAAGATCGTCAAATAGGGTGGTATTACTCCAGGAAATGGATGATACTTGACCCAGAAACCCATCAAATTCAACCCAATCGCCAACCACAAATTGCTTTTCAAGCTGGATTGACAAGCCCGAAGCAAGATTTTGCAACTGGCTGCTTGTACCAGGACCAATCACAAATGCCAACACTGAGGCGCCTGCGGCCGTACCCCAACCGCCAATCGTACCAGTACTATAGAGAGTATAGCCAATAATCACCGAGCAGCCTGAGAGAAAAAGCAACTCTCGAAAGATTTTTGGCGGGGTATTACGCGCTCCGCCCAAGGCAAACATAATCAGCCAGACGTAATCAATGGTCAGGTCCAAGACCAGCAAGGAAATGGCTGCGGTATTGATTAGAGTCGTCCAAGTACTAAGATCAGGATTTAGGTGAAGAAGATCAGTTTCAACGACTTTAGCTATACGAGCGATGATCACCAAGCGCACAATGCGCATACTTGGCAGCCAACGAAGACGTGAATCCTTGCCTCGAGATTTCGCCTTACCAAGCGGGAAGGTCGCAATTAGCAGGAAAAACAGCAGGGCAATTCGCAGGGAAATCATTGGAGCACTGATTTTCCGTATAATAGACGCAAACCTAGCCCAAGGGAATCACGGCATGTTGCCACCAGGCAAACCGGCAATAGGCAATACGCCCAAACAGGGCAGTGATCTCGCCGCACTCCTACGCCATGGCGCAAGAGAGCACGGCCAATCCATCACCCTTGGCGACGGTGAGGCCCTGGTCCATGAAGGCGAGATCAGCGATCGAATCTATGTGCTGGAAGAAGGCGAGATCATCGTGTCGATTAAAAATCAATCCGGGGAGAGCACGACCGTTGCTACCCTCAGGCCTGGCGCCGTCATTGGGGAGATGACGCTATTTGGCGAAACCCGTCGCTCAGCGACCTGTTCCGCCAGAGGTAACAATGTTCAGCTCATTGGCCTGGATAACGAAGCAGCACTCAACCTCATTGATAACGACACGAAGGCCAGGCATGCCCTGGTCCAGGAGCTCACAAAGCGATCAAGATCCATGCTGCAATATATCAACGAATTCAGCTATTTAACCCGACTCATTAGTGCTGGAGACTTGGCTAGCGTCCAATCCCAAATCAACATAGAAACACCCGGAGACGATGCCACGGTCAGGGCAGCCAGAAAAGAATTTGCAGCGATGCTTGCTAGAATCAAGGCAAGGGAAGCTGAACTTCAAGACAAAATTCAGCTTCTCACCATCGAGATTGACCATGCCAGGGCAGCAAAAGAAGTCAATAGCATTGAAAGCGACCCCATCTTCCAAAAGCTTAAAAGCCAATCAGGCAGCCTCCGGGACCGCCTGAAAGGCAACTAAACAAATTCAATGGAAAGATTTTTAATGACTTAAGCTCCGAATGGTTAAACTATCAACGCTGACAAAAATAAAGACGCCAATCGCAAACCAAGCAAAGGAAGAATTCTCGGCCGAAGGTAGCTCGTTCTTGAAAACATTATACAGAATAATACCTGCCAATACGCTCAGGCAACCAAGCAGCAAAGCCGTCGACAAAACATTAAATAAGGTGAGGACGAGTGAAGCACTAAGTACACTGATGACGACCGGAGGAACGAGGCGCTTAAAGTGCTTTTCATTTTCCTCAAATAAACCAAATATGTTGAAGCCCAAGTGCATTACAAAAGTCAGAAGATAGAGAATTTTATCGGCCGGACCATGCAAGTAAGTTAGCTGGTAAGGAAGGGTCAGCAGAATAAGCGATGCATACACGGCAAATACCGAGGTTGAAACCCGAAAGCCCAATAACTTTTCCTCTTGTCGCGACTTTACAAAGCCCCATTCGCCCATGGCTTTGGAACTCTTATTGGCAACTAACAGGCAATAATGTTGTATGCCCTTATAGGCAAGCAGGCCAAAAAGGGATAACTTATACGCATTAATCCAGCCATAGGCAACTTTCTCATTAAATATTTGGTACTCAGGAATTAGCATGATCAACACATAAGCCACCGCCAATCCAGAGGAAAAGGAGCGCAAGGCTATGGGTAGGTCTAGAAACTTGTTGGAGAGCTTGGACGCACGTTTATTGATAAATTCTAAAATGGTTGGCGCAAACTGGGTTAGCAGTACTAAAATCGAAAATAAAATCAGCACGGAGCTGATAGCAAGCCAATCCGTGGAAGGCTCGGTAGCAGACGATGGACTCTTGGCAAGAAAAAGATCAAATACTCGCAGTGACATACTCATCATGGTGATCCAGGAGAATGGTGGGTGGGAATAGGGTAATCAAGCCGAAATGAGGGGCAGCAGTTGGGAAACAACGGCTTTCAGCTGAACCGTAAAGGGGTGGGTTGGCTCCTGCTGGGAAAATAAGCCGCTGCCGCCATAGCGCATAATGTCGTCATTTTGCGCTAGAATACCCAGGCAAGGGGCCTGATAGGTAGCTTCGATTGTTGATTTAATCGTTTGCCAATCGAGGCTGGTTAAGGCCTTATTCATCAACAGGCGCAAATCTGGCACGCCCAGCTTTCGGGCCACATCAACGGTAACGGCAGTACCCTGATAATCCTGTCGATCAGGGCGCAGAATCATCAACAACAGGTCACAGACAGTGATCGAGAACAGGGTCGTTTCGTTGATGCCTGGGTGTGTATCTAGCAGCAAAACATCTAAAGCAGCGGCCTTTATAAATCCCCTATAGATGTCTATCATTTGGTCCATAGTATAGCCTTCTTTGACAATTTTGGCAATATCCGAAGGTTTGGGACTACCCGCTAGCAAAAAAATCTTGCCGAGAAAGCTTGGCCCTGCAGGGGTTACATCAATAAACGCTTTAGCAATACCATACTCCTGATCGATCACACCATTGATTGTCACTGCTGGCTCATCTTGGCCAAACAGAATGTGAATGCCAGGTGAGGGCAAATCCGTATCAACAACACCCACCCTCAAACCAGAGAGAGCCAGCTCGGCGGCAATATTGGCTGTGACATTAGATTTGCCAGTGCCTCCTCGATAACTGTGGGTGGCAATGATGTAAGGAGTCGCCATGCAATGAGAATTATTTCGACTCCCTATCCCACCCCATCGGGGCGCCAATGTCAAGCATTGTCAACGATCTGGTGTCAAGCTGTTGCAATGGCTCCCCTGACTTAACCTGCTGCAATTGGGAGGCAACAAACCTGAGGATCCAAGGTGGAACTGCCAAGATTTGACAAGACTACTTGCCCCTCCCCAAAATGCGCTAGACTAGGATGCGAATTCAAGTAAATTATGATAGGGGTTGCCGGCCTCCCACTTTTTATCCTGCTGCTATTTGGACACTGCCTCGCCGATTATCCGCTACAAACAGATAAGTTGGCCGTTGGCAAATGCCCCGGCAGTTCCGTTGCGGGCGTGCACTGGACCTACTGGCTGGCTGGCCATGCCGGCACCCACGCCTTTGTTGTCGCCTTGTTAACCAATAATATTTGGCTAGGCTGCGCCGAATTTGTTATCCATAGCATAATTGATATCTGCAAATGCAAAGGATACTTTAATCTGGCCGCCGATCAATTGCTGCATGTGGCCTGCAAAGCCGCATGGGTCCTCATCCTAGGAGCAGTCACTATCAGCACGTAGGCATCATTCAACCCGAAAGGAATTCGACGCAAGCGACAAACAAGTCGAGCTATTGATTAATTAAAACTTACTGGGATGGCCATAACCTGATCTCGACCTTGTTGTTTAGCCAAATACATGGCCCGATCGGCGCGGGCAATGATCGTGTCAACAGATTCGGCCGATGTGGCCAAGGTAACGCCGACGCTAATGGTTACCTTGATTACTTGCATACCGAAATCAATAGGCGTGTGGGCGGCGACTCGCAATTTTTCACCAATTAGCATTGCCTTAGCCAAATCATTCAGTCCATAGAGCACAACCAACATCTCATCACCGCCAATCCGCGCAGCCCAATCGCGCTTGCGCAGCGCTTGATGGATACGCTGGGCCATGGTTTTAAGCACACAATCACCACCTGCATGGCCAAAGGTATCATTAATATGTTTAAATTCATCAATATCAATAAAAAGAACGGCCATGGGCACCCTGCGTGGTCGCGACGTTAGCAACAAACGAAAGCGTTCCAACATTTCCGAGCGATTGACCAAACCGGTGAGATCATCAAAGCGGGCACGACGCTCTAGTTCCTGTTCGCTCGCCACCTCCTGATCAACGGTACGAAAGGAGGCGACAATGCCATCTGGCAGACCGGTTTCGCTAAAGATTGCGCTCGAATGGGCTTCCACCCAATGGTATTGACCCAGGGAGTCACGTAAGCGCAACCGCGTCACCCTGGAGCCACCGTGGTTGTCCTCCTGGCAGCATTGATTGGCAAGACCGAGATCATCTCGATGCACAAATTGCTCAAAAGGGTGACCGACCCAACGACCTGGGCTCCAAGCCAGCATGCGATTTAGGGACGGGGAAATCCATTCCATCAGGCCGTGACGCACCAACATCACCACATCGGAAGCATTCTCAGTTAATAATCGATGCTGCTGTTCAGAAGCTGCCATTCGCTGCATCATTTGATGTCGTATGGTGACATCACGCCAGGTCAAACTAAGCACCCCATTGACGCGAATAGTCCGTAATTCAACGAAGCCATCGGCGGGCACAAGAGAGCCCGTAGGATCAGCGACATCATCGAGAACGAGGTCATCAACACTTGTTACAGCCTGCCGCAAAAGATCCATCAAAGGAGAATCATTAATTCCAGGCAAAATCGATAACAAGGATGAACCCAGCAATTTCTCTTTGGTTGCCTGCAACACATGCAAAGCAGTCTCATTCGCATCGGCAAAGCGAAAGTCGCAAACCACGCCAGCGTGATCCCGCACGACATCGAGAAGGACATGGGGATCAAGGAGGGAATCCAAGGTCAAGCGTAACTGCAGTTGCTGCTCCTTCAACTGCTCTTGACTACGCACCATGTCACTAATATCGATAATCTGGTTAAGGATCCCATTCACTCTGCCATCGGGGTAACGCAAGGCTGCCACGGAGAGATCTCCCCAGACAACGGATCCATTCGGCCGCAGAAATCGCTTGCGGATCCGATAGGAATTCAACTGGCCGCAAAGCAGCTCGCGAGCCATGGCCTGATCAGAATTGAGGTCATCTGGATGGGTAAGATCTTGCCAACTACTCATCAACAGGGCAGATTCGTTGCGCTCAAAAAAGTGACATAGGGAGGGATTAACTTGCAAAAATGAATGCCGATGCGGATCACAAAGGGCCATGCCCACAGGGGCAGATCGCATCGCCTGGCGAAACAGGGCGAGGGCTTCCGGCACCTCTGCCTCGCGGCTCTGGGGGCTATCTCTGCTTTGGCAGCCAAGCAGGTCCACGGCAAGGGCCTCCCCGTGGGTCAACAGGTCCATCGGGTCCACCGTGACCCCGAGCATGCGCATGGGCGAACCCTGGGGATCAAAACTGGTCTGGGCGAGGGCTAGGAGCTGGTGAATGGAGCCATCGGGCCAGACCACATGAAAACAGGAAGCGAAGGGGTGTTCACCCCGAAGGGCCGCCTGAATCTCCGCATCGATTCGCTCGCGATCCTGGCCATGGATGGCCGCCATCCAAGCCTGATAAGTCCCCGCCCACTGATCGGGACTCCATCCATACAGGCGGACCATGGCGGAATCCCAGCCCAGCTGATGACTGGCAATCTCCCAATCCCAGCGGCCGACCTTGGCAGCAAAAGCCGCCCCACCGGGCTGCTGCGTTTGGCCAGGGGCCTGGGCAAGGCTTGCTAGGGCGCCATTGTCTGCCCGCACGGTGCCAACAAGAACGGAGCCGTCGGCCCCGCCCAAGAGCTCGACATCCAAACGGATTGCTCGGATGGGCAAAGGCGCCTGCAAACGACAAGAACAGGTGCCCCGCTGGCCCAGGTCGCTGAGAACCAGACGGTGCAGCAGGTCCGCCAGGACCTGCTGGTCATCGCCATGGAAGAGGGCAAGCAGATCTGCAACCGTGGCCGGAGGGCTACTGTCCTGGCCCAGGAGCTGCAGGGCCTCTCTAGTGCAGCGAAGCGGAGACTCCAGCAGCGTTGCTTCAGGAGCCTGCTCAATCGTCCAACAGCCAAGGCCTGCCAGCGATTCAAGCCAAGGGGGCACGCCCTCAAGGAGGTCTGCCCGTCCCTGGCCAGCGGCAGCAGAACCATCAGCCATCGAACCCGGCCCCCAGGTCCGTCCCAGGGTTCAGCGCTGCCAAGGCCAAGGACATTCCCCTCAGCCCATGGCCCCCTGGGCACTGGGGCCCCTGGGGGCCCAGCCCTCGCGAACGATGCAACCCCAACCCATTCAGCGGCAGGGGGAAGCAAGGTTCCCCAAGGCTTGGCTGAATCTGTGCCCTTGGCAAGGGCTGGATAGGGGCCAAGACTCGGCGCCACTCCCCTAGGGAACGGAGGCCATCCCCATCGGGCCTTCGCTGGCTCGAACCCTGGCAGCAAGCCAGGCCATGGGCGTCACCGCAACTGACTCCAATCCCAGACAGCTGCATGGGATCAATGACGCTCCAACCAAGCCAACGAATCTGCCAAAACAAAGGCTTATTTGACTTCAATCATAGGATTCTGCAGACAGAAGATCTTGCCAAACAGTGCCGCAAAACTGCTGGCCCACAGCTGCAGTACAAGGTTGGCTTACAAGCTCAGTAACGGGCAACAGAGCCAATGTGTTGGCGATGGATTTAAACTTTCAAACCCGAAACAATCGACCACCCTTGATAGCAGCATTGAACGAAAGCATCACCGCTTACAGGTAGATTTTCACCCCAACCTAGCCCTGAAAAAAGGAGGCCCCAAGTTAATTCCAGCCAAGACCTTTACTTCCTGATCCAATCTAGCCAACGCGAGCCCCAATCGGCTAAAATCGTCTCCACAAAGCATGGCGGTTAAAGCTTCAAGGCAATTGGTGTTTGCCAAAAGCGATTACAAATTAAAATCGACCCGGGCACAAGCAAGCCCAGGTCGACCAAACTAAAAGCGACTAATGAATCAGGCGATGCCGATTACAAGATGCTCCTTGGGGCCAACCTTAGGCAGGCTCGATCGCCTCAACCACACCATCGCGCACGACGATGGCCACCTGCAACTTCTCAACCAGGTTGTCGCCAACCTGGATGTCGGTGAAACTTTCTAGCTGGCCCTGTTCAACAATCTGCTCCATCTCCAGTTCGCGCACCTGGCGCTGTTGCTCCAGCAGGGTGCGCTTTTGCTCCTCCAGTTCGGCCCGCTTGGCGGCCACCTGTTGCTGCACCGAGGCCACCTGGTCCTGGACCCGGGGATCGAGGGGGTTGGCGCTCTGGCGGCGGATCTCATCAACCACCTGCTGGCCTTCCTGCTCGAGCTGGGCCAGCTGGGCATCGCTAGTCGCGATCGCAGCGCTCAATTCCCGTTCGGCATCCTCCTTCCAACGGGGCGTGACCACGGCCCGCACCGTGATCGAGCGCTTGATCGAAAGGGAACCGTCGGCCATGGGAAAGGAAATCCAGAGTCCAAATTGTCAGCCCGTAGACCAGGGGTCAACGGACGGATCGCCGCACCCAGGCCTGGCCCGCTCCTCTCGGGCCCCTGGGCCTGAAGGCTCCCGGGCGGAGATCCGCCTCAGCGCCCATAGATCGCCTCGATGGCGACCCGATCGCGCTCGCCAATGCGATCACGCCGTTGCTTGAGGGTCTGGGTCAGCAGGCCGTTGTCAATGCTGAAGGGCGCCACCAGGGCTACCCCCCCCAGCCGTTCGTCGGGCCGGGCCCCGGGCCGGGCCGCCAGGCGCCGGTTGAGGCGGCTCGTGAGGGCCTTGAGTAGGCCAGGCTCGGCTCTGACAGCACCCCCATCGGCCCCCGCCTGCGGCGACGCCAGGCCCTGCTCCTGGGCGTAAGCCGCCAGGGCCTCCAGCCTGGGCACGATCAGGGCCCCCAGGCTGCGGCGGTCCTGGCCCACCACCATCACCTGCTCCACCAGGGAGCAGGCCGCCAGTTCCTCTTCCAAGGGGCCGGGCTCAATGTTTTCGCCGCTGCTGAGCACGATCGTGTCCTTGGCCCGGCCGGTGAGCACCAGGGTGCCGTCGGCAAGGAGGTGGCCCAGGTCACCGGTGTCGAACCAGCCATCGGCATTGATCGCCTTGGCCGTGGCCTCGGGCTTGCGGTAGTAGCCGGCCATCACCTGGGGACCTTTGGCCAAGACCCGGCCGCGCTGGCCCCAGCCCAGGGGCGTGCCCCGCTCCGGATCGACCACCTTGATGGCGGTGCCAGGCAGGGGGCGGCCGGAGCTGCCGCGGCGGTTGGACCAGGAACGGCGGCAGGTCAGCACCGGGCTGGTCTCGGTGAGGCCGTAGCCCACCAGCAGCTCGATGCCGATCGCCTCAAAGAAGCCATCCACATGGGGGGCGAGGGCGCCGCCGCCGCTGATCGCCGTGCCCAGGCAGCCTCCAGCCAGCTGCTGGCGGACCTTGGGCCAGAACAGCTGGGAAGCCAGGCGATGGCCAGGCCAGCTAGCCAGGGCCAGCAGTCCTGCGGCCAACCGGGCCAGGGGTGGCTCGGGGAGCAGGCTCTGGTCCTGGGCCTGGCGCCAGTGGCTGCAATGGAAGCGGCTGAGGGCCAGGGCCGCCGTCAGCAGGCGGCGCCGGGCGGGGGGCATGGCGGCAAGGGCATCTTCAAATCCAGCCAGCAGGGCCTCCCAAAGCCGAGGCACGCTGATCATGTAATCCGGGCGCACCCGCTGAAGGTCGGCCTTGAAGTTCTTGAGGTTCGTGTAGCTCTGGCAGCAACCGCAGGCCAGCAGGAAATATTCGGCGGTGCGCTCATAGGCATGCCAGATCGGCAACACGCTCAGCACCCGATCCCCCGGATTGGGCGCCACGGCAACGCCGAGGGTCTGGAGTTGGTGCACCAGGTTGGCGTGGCTGAGGGGCACACCCTTGGGTTCCCCGGTGGTGCCGGAGGTGTAAAGCAAGGTGGCCAATCTCTCCGGGGCACCGGGGGGCACGGGCGGCAGCGGCGAGCCCTCTCCAAGCGCCATGAAGGCATCCCAACCCAGACAGGGGATGGCAAGACCCTCGAGGGCAGGGCTTTCCGCCTCGAGCAACACCACAAACTTCAGGCCCGCCAGCTCGCCCAGCTGGGGCGTGAGCTTCTGCAGCAAGGCTGCCGATTCCACCACCAGGGCGCTGGCACCGGAATCCCGCAGGATGTAGCTGAGCTCCGCCAGGGGCGCGCCACTGCCCCGCACGGCATCGGCGGCGCCGGCGCGCATCAGGCCCTGGTCGGCCAGGAGCCAGCGGGGGCCATTTTCGGCAAACAGGGCCACCACATCCCCGGGCACCACGCCCAGGGCGGCGAAAGCGGCGGCCGCCCGCAGGATGGCGCCATGGAGCTCCTGGAAGCTGAGTTGCTCCGGCGGCCGGGCGTGGGGGGCATCGAGGGCCAGGCTCTCGCCGTGGCGCTCGGCCAAGGCGGGCCAGAGCTGGCCAAGGCCGGTGAGGCCGCTCCAGTCGGCGCGGCGGGCCAGGGCCAACCGGTCGGCGCGATCGGCGCTCCAGTGGACTTCGGCCTGGTCCCTCGGATCCACGAGGGCTGACAAGTCGGTCACGGGGAAACGAAGGACAGGGGCTAGGCCTATCACCCCGAAAGCCGCTCCGGGGGCTTGGGTGGACGGAGCCGCAGGCCAAAGCGGTTGGCGAAGGCGACCAACAACCGGGGGGCCAGCTCAGCGCTGGTGAGACCGGGCAACCACTGGGAGAGGCACCCGACCGGGCGATCGGCGATGCCGCAGGGCACGATCGGCCCAAACCCGGCCAGATCACAGTCCACATTCAGGGCCAGGCCGTGCTGGCTGATCCAGCGGCGGGCCCCCACGCCGATCGCCGCCAGCTTGCGCCCCTCCAGCCAAACGCCGGTAAGGCCTTCCTGGCGCTGGCCCTCCAGGCCTAATTCAGCCAGCAGGTCGATCACCACGGCTTCGAGCTGGCGCAGGTAGTGGTGCAGATCGGCCCCATGGCGCTGCAGGTTGAGCACCGGGTAGAGCACCAGCTGGCCCGGGGCGTGGTGGGTGACCTCGCCGCCCCGGTCGATGCGAAACAGGGGCGCCGGCGGCTGGCCTGGATCGAAACGCAGGAAGGCCTCGCTGGCGCCGCGGCCCAGGGTGTAGCAGGGCTCGTGCTCGAGCAGCAGCACCGCATCGGCAGCGAGTGGATCGGCCAGCAACCGGCCCTGGAGCTGCTGCTGCCAGGCCCAGGCCCTGGCGAACGGCACCGGGCCCGCCATTTGGAAACAGATTCCTTCGAGTTTGGGATCGCTCACAAACCGTTCCTAGCCTTGGGCCATCCCCCACTCCCGGAGGCACAGGGATGAAGCTTCTGATTCACGGCCGCAATCTGGACGTCACCCCGGCGATACGGGACTACACCGAAGAGAAGTTGTCCCGAGCGCTGAACAACTTCAATGGCCTGGTGAAGGAGGCGGATGTGCATCTCTCGGTGGCCCGCAATCCGCGGGTGGCCCAACAAACCGCTGAGGTGACGGTGTTTGCCAACGGCACCGTGATCCGGGCCCAGGAACGCAGCGAAAATCTCTACGCCAGCATCGACCTGGTGGCCGGCAAATTGAGCCGCCAGCTGCGCCGCCACAAGGAGCGCCACAGCGACCACCACCACAGCCCTGGCCACAACGCCAGCCAGACTGCCAACACCGCCGGCGTGGTCGTGGATGCGCCGGTTGAAGGGTCGTTCCTGGAGGGAAAAACGGCCGAACTGCCCAACCGGGGCGTGCGGCGCAAGTATTTCGCCATGCCGGCGATGGCCCTGGAAGACGCCATGCACCAACTCGATGTGATCGACCACGATTTCTACGTGTTCCGCGATGCCCAAAACGGCAGCATCCAGGTGGTTTATCGGCGCAACCACGGCGGCTATGGGGTGATTCAACCGCGAGAATCCTGATCCACCACCGCGCCCTCCCGGGCACCCACGCCGCTTGCGCGACCTCCCCGACCTCGCCCCCCTGATCGACCACGCCCTGCTCGATCCCCACCAGGGATCCGAGGCCGTGCTGCGCTGCTGCGATGAGGCCCGCCATTTCGGCTTTGCCGGGGTGTGCCTGGCCTCCCGCTGGCTGCCCCTGGCCCGGGAGCGGCTGGGCACGGGGGGAAGCGGCCGCAGTGGCTCCAGCCAGCCCACCCGCCTGATCAGCGTGGTGGGCTTTCCCTTTGGCGCGATTCCGGCGGAGATCAAGCGGGCCGAAGCGGAATGGGCCGCCGCCGCCGGCGCCGACGAACTGGATGTGGTGCCCGACTTCGGCGCCTTAGCCGATGGCGATGCCAGCCGCTTCTGCGCCGACCTGGCCCCGATCGTGGAGCTGGGCCTGCCCGTGAAGGTGATCCTGGAGGTGGGGAGGCTGACGCCTGCCGCCCTGGAGCTGGCCGTGGCAGCAGCGATCGATGTGGGCGTGGCCTTTCTCAAGACCGGCAGCGGTTTTGGGCCCGCCGTGACGGTGGCCCAGGTGGCCGAGCTCCGCCAGCTGGCCCGGGGCCGGGCGGCGGTCAAGGCCTCCGGGGGGATCACCAGCCTGGAGCAGGCCATCGAGCTGGTGGAAGCGGGGGCCAGCCGACTCGGCACCAGCCGCGGCGTCGCCCTAATCCGGGCTGGCAAGAGCTTCGGCCAGCGCCCCGAATCGGCGCCGCCCTTGGGCAACGACGACCAGGACCAGGGCCGTGATGACTGAGGCCCGAGCCATCGCCACCAGGGCGACGACCAGGACTCCCCCTGGATCGACGGTGGGGGCAGCGACCGAAACGCTGGTGGCTCCTCCCAAGGGGGGCCATGACATCTCCGCAACAGCCCGCCAAACCGCGATGCCGTCCCCTGGGAGCAAGAGCGTTGGGCACTGAGCTGCGGCTGGAGGGTCTGTCGTTGAAATGTGGGCCCCTGGGGGAAAGCGACCGGCTGCTGACCCTGCTGAGCGCCAGCGACGGCCTCAGCCGCCTGGCCGTGCCGGGGGCCCGCAAGCCCAAAAGCCCCCTGGCTGCCGCCGTGCCCCTAGCCCTGCTCCGCCTGCAGGTGGGGGGCGGCAGCGGCCTGCGGCGCGTTCGCCAGCTGACGGTGGTGCGCAACTACGCCGCCCTGGCCGGCCGGCTAGAAACCTTGGCCGCCGCCCAAGGCCTGGCGGAACTGACCATCCAACTGGTGCCCGCCGGCGAGGGCGTGCCCGGCCTGCTTGAAGACCTGCTGATGCAGCTGGGCCGCCTTGAGCAGGTGGTCCAGGACCATCAAGCCAGCCTCGAGGCCCTGGCGATCGCCGTGCAGGGCTGCGTCCACCTGCTGGCCCTGGGGGGCTACGGCCTGCCCCTGGCCCACTGCGCCCGCAGCGGCGAGCCCCTCGAGCCGCCGGTGGGCACCTGGGACTGGCGCTGCAGCCTGCTCCCCAGTGAGGGGTTTGTGGTGGGGGCGATCCCGGGCGCCCAGCTGGTGCTGAACGCCTCGGAACTGGCCCTGCTTCAACGGCTGCCGCGGCCGGCCCTGCCACGGCGCCGCGATGGCGGCCTGATGGGGCCTGAAGCCGTATGGCTGCGGCTATTAGCCCTGGTGGAGCTCTGGAGCCGGGAACATCTGGGACGCAACCTGCGTTCCTGGAGCCTGCTGCGCCAGTGCTTCAACGCAAATACACCCCTTGGTGCGGACGCTGCGGCATCATCTGAAGTTCGCCTCCGCGGAACCCCTTGAGCGGCACCGTTCGTCCCTCCGGGCTCCAGGGGGTCATCGCCCTTCCCCAGTTCCGCCGGCTCTGGTTTGGCCAGATCCTGAGCCAGTTGGGCGACAAGTTTTACATCGTCTTGATGGTGTTTCTGATTGCCCAGTACTGGGTCACGGATACACCCCCCAGCGGCGGCGCCCTGGCCGAGGCCGCCGCCGCCATCAAGCTCGATATCGATAGCCGCGCCCAACTGATCACCCTGCTGGCTACAGGGATCTACGTGGCCAACACGATCCCGGCCATGGCGTTGGGGCTGCTGGCGGGCGTTTGGGCCGACCGCTGGCCGAAACGCACGGTGATGGTGGCCTCCAACGGCCTGAGGGCCGCCATGGCCCTATTGATTCCCTTCTGCCTGATCGATGGGCCGATGTGGCTGGGGCTGAGCTGGGGCTATTGGGCCCTGCTTGCCATCACCTTCTGTGAATCGGCCCTGGCCCAATTCTTCGCTCCCGCAGAACAGGCGGCGATCCCGCTGCTGGTGCCCGGCCACCAGTTGCTGGCGGCCAACTCGCTCTATCAGGCCACCAGCATGGGTGCCACGATCGTGGGTTTTGCCCTGGGTGATCCGATGCTGCGCCTGCTGGACCGGCTGCTGGCGGGCATCGGCATCCACGATGGCGAGGTGTTTCTCTTGCCCCTCTGCTACGGCCTGGCGGCCCTGGTCTTAAGCACGATCGACATCGAAGAACAGCCCCGGCCGACCAGCACCACCAGCGTCTGGAGCGAGATGGGCGAGGGCCTGCAGGTGCTGCGAGACCGGCCCACGGTGCGCATGGCCATGCTCCAGCTGGTGCTGCTCTACAGCCTGCTGGCGGCCCTGTATGTGCTGGCGATCAGCCTGGCGGCGGCCATCAAGGGCCTGGGCCCGACCCAGTTCGGCATCCTGCTGGCCATGAGTGGCGTGGGCCTGGCCCTGGGGGCCGTGGCCGTGGCCCAGATCGGTCATCGCTTTAATCGGCGCGTGCTGGCCTCCACGGGCCTGGGCACGATTGCCTGGAGCCTGGTGCTGCTTGGCCAGCTGCGCGGCAACCTGGTCCTAACCCTGGCCCTCTGCGCCGTTCTGGGGGTGGGCTCAGCCCTGCTAGCGATTCCAGCCCAAACGACCATCCAGGAGGACACGCCCGAAAGCCAACGGGGCAAGGTGTTCGGCCTGCAGAACAACCTGATCAATGTGGCCCTGAGCCTGCCCCTGGTGCTGGCCGGCACGGTGGTGAGCCGCTACGGCCTGTTGCCCGTGCTCTGGGCCCTAGCCGCCCTGGCGGTGGCGGCCGCCCTGCTCGAGAAACCTTGGGAACGCTGCTAAACTCATCGTTCGATTGAGCCTGCCGCCGCGTGGCCCACATTGCCTGGCTGGGCAAGAAATCTCCCTTCTGCGGCAACGTCACCTACGGGTTGAGCACGACGGAGGCCCTGCGGCAACGGGGCCATCGCATCAGCTTCATCCACTTCGACACCCCCCAAGGCCTGGCCCAACGGCGGGACGAGCTCGACATCACTGGCCAGCGCCCGCCGGCGCCCGCGCCGGTGAATGGCACCCGACCGGCCGCCTGGAAGGCCGACGACCCTGAGGTGGCCCTGCCTTATCTGATGAAGTCCCAGGTGTACACCATCCCCTCGCCTGGGGCCCAGCGGGAACTGCGCGAATCCCTTGAGCGGCTCCAGCCCGATGTGGTGCACGCGAGCCTCACCCTCTCGCCCTTGGATTTCCGCCTGCCGGACCTCTGCCAGCAACTGGGGATGCCCCTGGTGGCCACCTTCCATCCAGCCTTTGATGCCAGCCTGCGCAACCTCAGCGCCGGGACCCAGCAGCTCACCTACCAGCTCTACGCCCCGTCCCTGGCCAAATTCGACCGGGTGATTGTCTTTTCCGAGCTCCAGGCCGAGGTGCTGGCGCGGCTGGGGGTCAGGGAGTCGCGCCTGGCCGTGATCCCCAATGGCGTCGATCCCGATTGCTGGAGCCCGGCCCCCCAGGACGACCCCAGCCTGGTCCGGTTTCGCCAAACCTTTGGCGGCAAACGGGTGTTCCTCTACATGGGCCGGGTCGCCACCGAAAAGAATGTGGAGGCCCTCCTGAAGGCCTGGCGACTGGTGCGGCCGGCCGGCTGCCAGCTGGTGATCGTCGGCGATGGGCCCCTGCGGGCCTCGTTGCAACAGACCGGTGGCCTCGAGCCTGATGTGCACTGGTGGGGCTATGAAGCCGACCTCGCCACCCGGGTGGCCCTGCTCAGGGTGGCCGAAGTGTTCCTGCTGCCATCCTTGGTGGAGGGCCTCTCCCTGGCCCTGTTAGAGGCCATGGCCAGCGGCACCGCCTGCGTGGCCACCGATGCCGGCGCCGATGGCGAGGTGTTAGAGGGCGGAGCGGGGATTGTGATCAGCACCCAGGGGGTGACCACCCAGCTGCGCACCCTGTTGCCGGTGCTGCGGGACCAACCGGTGCTCACGGCCGAACTGGGGCGCCGGGCCCGGGCCCGGGTGCTGGAGCGCTACACCCTCACCCGCAACATCGATGCCCTCGAGCGTCTCTACGCCGAGCTGGTTCCCCAGGGCTCCCTGGCGGCCTAGGCCGGGATCCGGTCCCTAAACCTCGCCCTGGATCTGGACCGGAAGCAACTCCTGGCAGCAGGCGGCAAAGGCCGCGGCCGGATCGCTGGCGGCACTGATCGGCCGGCCGATCACCAGCTGGCTGGCGCCGGCGGCCAGGGCCTGGGCTGGGGTCATCACCCGCTGCTGGTCGCCCCGGGCCGCGCCAGCCGGCCGGATACCCGGGGTGACCAGGGCGAAGGGGGCTGGATGGGACGCCCGCAGGGCCGCCACTTCCAGGGGTGAGCAAACGCAACCGCCGATCCCGGCGCTCGCTGCCAACCGGGCCAAGCGCGGCACGTAGGCCTCGATGGTCTCGTCTATCGCCAGTTCCCTGGCAAAGCGTTGGGGGTCCCAGCTGGTAAGCACGGTGACGGCCAGCAAGGTGGGGGCGCCCAGGCCGGCGGCCCCGGCACCCTCCAGGGCCCCGGCCTGGGCCGCAGCAAGCGCCTCGCTGCCAGCGCAGCCATGGACGGTGATCAACTCGGCGCCCAGGCGAGCGGCGCTGCGGCAGGCGCCGGCCATGGTGGCGGGGATGTCGTGGAACTTGAGATCAAGGAACACCCTCAAGCCCCGCTCGCGCAGCTGGGCCACCACCTGGGGCCCGGCGGCGCTGAACAGCTCTAGGCCCACCTTCACCCAACGCAGCCCAGGGATCGCCGCGGCCAGGGCCAGAGCCGAGGCGGCATCGGGCCGATCCAGGGCCAGGATCAGGGCCTCGGCGGGATGCCACAGGGGCTGGGGGCTCCCTAGGACCAGGCCGACTGGGCTCGAAGCATCGGCGGAGCCTGCGGTTGCCGCAGCCGATGCAGGGGGGCTGGGGGCTGGGCCCGAACCGTCAACAGCGGGAGAGGTCATGGCTGGGCCCCTGGCAGCGGGGCCCCTGGGACCGCCGGCGCCGCGGCCACCAGCCGCCGGAAGGTCTTTTTGCCCAGCTGGAGCACCTTGCCGTCCAACTCGTCGGCGGTTGCGAACTCCTGGTTGGGATCGGCCAGCTTGTCGCCATCGAGCTTGACGCCACCACCTTGGATCTGGCGACGCGCCTCGCTGCTGCTGGCGCAGATGCCCACGGCACTGAGCAAGTAGAAGGCCTTGGCCGGGAAATTCACATCCGCCAAGGACGCGATTGGAACCTCAGCCCCAGCGGCGCCGGCCCCCTGGGCGCCGCCCACCAGGGAGGCGGCATCGGCCTGGGCGGCCCGGGCGGCCTCAGCCCCGTGGCGCTGGCGGGTGATCTCCAGGGCCATGGCCCGCTGCCGTTCCCTCGGGTTCGCGGGCAAGGAGGCCAGATCGAGGTCGGTGAGCAGGGTGAGGTAGTCCTCCACCACCGCATCGGGCACCTTTTCGAGCTTGGAGTACATCGAGAGCGGATCCTCGCTGAGGCCCACGGTGTTGCCCAGGCTCTTGCTCATCTTCTGGACGCCATCGAGGCCCGGCAGGATCGGCA
>Ga0310333_100062_pt1 | contig 27846 bp, 33 predicted proteins | sample LakMicSRFTotalB7_FD_195547 | JGI IMG/M metagenome (GOLD analysis project Ga0310333, IMG submission 195547) | Enriched freshwater cyanobacterial communities from Lake Michigan, Michigan, United States - MI23.SRFL.Total.B7 (v2) (version 2) | ecosystem: Environmental > Aquatic > Freshwater > Lake... | reverse complement strand
AAAAACAACAAAATCAAAAAAAAAAAAAATCCCAAATAAACCCCCCCCCCCCTACCTAAGAGAGATTATTTTATTCGGGGAAAGAGAAAAATCTACATAGTGATCAGGGGCAAAAACCCAGATACCGCAGGGATTCTGCCAAACAACAACCGCAGAACCCACAGACCGAAAAAAAACCAGAATGAAAAAAAAGGGGGGGGTCTAAAACAGGGGAGAGAATTTTACGGTCTGCACATATCGCAGATAAACCGAAAAGAACTCTCCTTTACAAGCCGCCTAACTGCACCTACCTGAAGGTTGCCTGACACCTGACCCCAACTAGCCAGCAGCAGCAGCCACAAGCTCGTCAAACGAGTCGAACTGACGGAACGAACCACCAACCCAGTTGGAAAACTCCCGGCCCTTCGGCTCGCTCTCGACAAACAGAAGGCGGTCTGGGTCGCCCGCGTAAGCAAAGGGAGTCAGGCCAACAACCCAGTCACCAAAGACAACACGACGCCAAACAAGCAGCGCAGGGTCGAACGACTCGCCCTCGCTAAGGGTGACCTCGAAGGTTGCGTAGCGAAGAACGTCCAGCAGACCCGAGTGACCCTCACTGGGCTCAACCAGTAACTCCCACTCCGCCTCGTCAGTAGGGACAGCCGGGACAACACAGGTGACCGTTGCCTCCCCGACAACGACCTCAAACTCCTCGCCCGCCTCAACGACGGCCGGGCAAGAATCTGCGTAGTCGTACTCCTCCTCGTCAGCCTCGGCCAACGGCCCCAGCCAGTCGACCACGGAGACCTCGATACAGCGACCGAACGACAGAGTTGCCAGCACAAACCTTCTCGGAATGACTACGAGTTGGGAACTTACCAGGCACCAACCCAAGGGAACAGGGATGACCCTGAGACAGGATGGGTAAAAGTAATCACCGGAAACACACCCGGCACACCATGCCTGCTAAAGCAACCCAATGACACCCCGAGAGAACGACGCAGATGTATCAAGCATCGTGCACAACGAAAACAACGCAACACCCCTCGCAATCGACCGATACCACCCCCTCTGGGACTATCTCCCAAGGGACATCCAAGCAGAAGAAGAGAAGGCAGAGAAACACAAGGTATACCTGCTCGGAGAATTACAGAAACTCCAGCAACGGACAATCCAAAGACAGGAATCCATCGCAATCTGGAGAGAACAGAATCTGCGATACACACCCGAAGACATGCTCGGGGACAGGGAATGGCAAAACTACTATCCAGCAATCAAACACACCAACGACCCCCTCATCGGCACAAACCCCCTCGGCAAGGCACCGGAGAGAGACCCCCAGGAGCAACGAATCCTCGCAACCGGACTGCTCAGGGGCACCCTGTCGAAAGCACAGATATCCCAACTCACGGAGAGGGCACAGAAACTTATCTGCTCGATGGACCCGATGAATGCCACATTCCTGACCGGGGAAGACCTCAAAAATGCCCTAAAGCAGGAAGGTCTAACAAGCAAGGAAGCAATCAACCGGACCCTCAATCGCAAGGCAACCACATACTGCAAACAGGAGGATCAGAGGGAAGCACTCAGGACCCGATGGGAAACCAGAGACCGACTCGCACTCCAAACAGCAGGGGCACAAACAGGGGATTGGGGAGAGGACGAAGAAGTGGTGCTGTGGACATGCACTATCCGTATCCTGGACAGCATTACCAACCCCCAGCACGATCGGGAATGGTATCCCTATCCCCAGGGATACGCATTCCAGGACATCAAACTCGGTATATGGGGCATCCTCCAAGAAGCAGAGGACCGAGGCAAAATCGATGACTACGCCATCGACCCGAGAGAAGAAGCCCACATGGATGCCCTGCGGGAATGCCTCGAGAACCTCAGCAACCAACCCCTCGACGAATGGCACTATGCAGTCCAGAACCGGGAGTACCTAGGGCAGACATGGGTTAGGGAGACCGGAATGATGCTCCTGTACGGAGGCAACACCGAGGAATGGTGGAAAGACATTCCAAATGTATTACCCGAAAGCAAAACCGAGCAGGAAATCGAAAACTACCGGACAACGACCCTGTGGAATGCCAGGACAGATGCCGACGGCAATATCAAAGAGACATGGGACATGGCAACCAAATGCATGGATGCCAGCAACCTGAGGGCAATCATAAATAATCCGAGGGCAATCCAATGAGAAACAAAGGCAATCCCGATACAGAACAAATACGAATTACTATCCAAACCCAAACCCTGAAAGCGGGGAGCAAACGGGCACGGGACAAGGGGATGACCCTATCCGGATACATCGAAAACCTGCTGGATGCCGATGCATGCAACCGGGCATAGGGCACATCCAGAGAGGTGTCAAGGACACAACCTACAAATGGGCACGGAGCATCCTCGGAGAGAATCAGACCGACAACCTGCCAAGAGTGGTGACCATCAATGAAAATATCCACCGGGACATCATCGAGAAAATTGGACCAGACATCATTGAAGGAATGACCCGAGAAGAATTAGCAACTGCAGTCCAACTCCCAACGACCTACATCAACAGAATGGTGCGATGGATGCTGCGGACAGGGGAATGGGAAGAAGTGCGAGAACAAAGAGAAAGAAAGAGAGAGAGGAGAATACGGAGGGTGCCCTAATGAACATGAAAATAGATAATTCAGTAGCTATGGTCCCAGAACCACAAAAAAAAGAGTGACTTGATGAGGAACTGCCAGCAAGTCAGGAAAACCGGGATGACCCTGTGACAGACTGAAACTGTTATCAGAGTATCCCTAGAAAGCCAGATTCCGCTTATCGGCCACCAACACGCCCATCTCAAGCAGCTCCTTGGGTGTGCTGGAACGCCAAACATCACGAATGACACCCTCATTCTCCATAAGAATATGCTCGTAAGTTGTAGTCAGTTCGTTTAAACTGTGGCCAAGAGTCTTGGCAATCAAATACGGAGGAGCACCCGCAGCCAAACGCTCCGTTGCAAAGAAATGCCGAAGAGAGTAAAGATCTGGCTTGAAACGATCGAATCTCATGCGTCGTAGAACCTCGCGCCAGTGCAAGCGTAAAGCATCAAGATAAACAGTCCTTCCAGCACGAATCCCATACTGATCAGAAAAGATATAATCACTCTCAGACTGAAAGCGACTCCATTCTCGAAGAGCAGAAAGATATTCACCACCAGCCATGGCTACAGTTCTTGAGCCAGTCTTTGTCTCAGAGCGAATGCGCAAAATAGCAATTGTCTTCACAGTCGGTGCAGGTTTTGAAAAAGATAACTTGAGGGTTACCTCCTTGAACTCAATATCACCCCACCGAAGAGAACCAGCATCATTTCCAGCTAACTCGTGAGGCCGGCAACCACTCGAAGCAGCAATTAGAACAAACCATCGCAGGAGCTGCCGACGAGAATGCTCTAGATCCTGGTTGAAGGTCTTTGGCCCAACCTGGCGAGCCTGGGCAGAGCCAAGACTCCAATCTCGACGGAACTCGTCACCAGTTTCAGGTTGAACATAGGAATCCAGTGCCCTCAACAACGCATGAAACTCCTTAGAGGTGAAAGTAGCAGTGCGTCGACTGCGCATGTTCTTGGGAACACGAACACCAAGCTCCGGAATTAACTTGCAACCATAGTGAGAGGAAAAACGACAAAAACCACGCACCAACGAACACTCCTGACGAATTGTGTCAAGTGCAGCTCCCTGTCTAGCCCGATGAGGAACAAAGCGATCCCAGTCCCGCTGCGTGAGGGATGAAATGACTCGATCGAGCCCAAACAACTCACCAAGAACCCGACGAAGAAAGCGAACCTTGTAGCGAGCGCTATCCACAGAACGAATCTCGCCTCGCAAGATCCGATCCTGCTGAAGCTCCTCATAACGGGTCAAGCACTCGCCAACCGAACCCGCCAGCACCCTGTGACCCGCAGCCAGAGCAGCCTTGGCATCAAGGGTCAACCGCTCAGCTTCACGAAGCGCAAAGGCTTTGTCACAGGTCCTCAGAGACTTCCTGATTCGACCCTCACCCACAACAGAGAAGTCGAAATGCCAGGGGCCATCCTCTTGGCGGCGGTAGATCCGCCCACCACCAAGTACAGGGGTGACATTGATGAGAGCAGCCATGAGATGTCACTTGAAACCGAGTTTGCCCCCGTCACAAGAGGCATGTCACGCAGAATTTGTGACGCCGCAGTGACACCCCCGCATTGTGACAGGGCTCAGACAGAGGCGTGACACGAGTGTGACAGAGAGTTTGTGACACAAGTCAGCGAGCCTGAACGCCAACCGAGTGCATCCGCACCAGGCCAGAAGAGGCCAATTCTCCAGTCAGCGCAGCCACTTCCGCCGCCGCCAGCTCCTGCAAACGGGCGACGGTTGCTTCCCGGCCAAAGCTTTTTTCCGCCAACATCCAGTAAACGCCGAAATGTTTTGCTTCACTTAAAAGTAGGTTGCCATATAGCTCCCTTAATTCCTGGTCGGGATGGTTGCTAGCAAGCAGGGCCATCCTTTCATGGCTGCGGGCTTCTATTAAGCCAGCCACCAAAAAAGTATCCAGCTGGCGCAATGGCTCTTGCTTGCGGATTTGACCCGCGAGTTGAGCGCCATAGGGTGGTGCCGCCAGGGGTCTTAGGGCAATCCCCCGCTTTTGCAGCAAGGTGAGCACCCGATCGAAATGGGCTAGCTCCTCCTGCGCCAATGGGCTTAATACCGCTGCCAACAATTCATTAGATGGATATCTAAACATCAATTGCAGCGCAGCACCTGCCGCTTTGCGCTCGCAATGGGCATGGTCGATTAGTAGGTACTCCGGTTGGGCAATCGCCTGCTCCAGCCAATGGCGGCTGCTGGGGCGCACCAACCAACGAATTGGCGTGGGCGTTCCACTAATCACTGGTTATTTGCCTTTAGGTGGCCCACCACCGCCTCTAGGGCCAGGTAATAGCTGGCGGCACCAAAACCACAGATCACACCCAATGCCCGATCAGCAAGGTAAGAGGTTTGCCTGAATTCCTCTCGGGCATGCACATTGCTCAGATGAAGCTCCACATAAGGCAACGCCACCGCAAGCAGGGCATCACGCAAAGCAATAGATGTGTGGGTGTAGGCACCTGCATTGATCAAGATGCCATCCTGCTCGCCACTGGCCTGCTGGATGCGATCCACCAATGCCCCCTCATGGTTGCTTTGATAGCAAGTGAGCTCAACCCCTAGGAGCAGGGCCCTTTTGCTTAATTCAGCGTTGATTTCCGCCAGGCTATGGCTGCCGTAGAGGCCTGGTTCTCGGCTACCAAGCAGATTTAAATTTGGTCCGTGCAGCACGAGGATCCGCATGGCAGCAGCGTTTCTTTACTGATCGTATGGGCAGCAGGGTGCGCTGGTAAATTCTTTGGGTGTGGTGCGGGTCGGTGCCCGAGTGGTTAATGGGGGCGGACTGTAAATCCGCTGGCTCTGCCTACGTTGGTTCAAATCCAACCCGGCCCATCCACACGCCCTTGTAGCTCAGCGGTAGAGCACTCCCTTGGTAAGGGAGAGGTCACGAGTTCAATTCTCGTCAAGGGCTTTTAAGTTCAAATTAAATTTATTCAAGATTAAAAGTTATATAATCGGTAAATGGAAACTTTTTTATTGGCCTTCAGCCTGATTGCCCAAGCCTGCAGCTGTGCTTGCAATCCACCAACAGTTGGCTATCAAAGCAACACTGGAAGCTGCATATGTCCGTGTAAAATTCAAACCGAACCCCTCTTAAATATAAACAGCCTCACTGGGCCAAAGGGACCTGGCCCCTATGAATCTCCATCCAGCTGGAATGCTCCAAACTGGGGAATAAACAACGATTATGACGGCTTTGGTTGGGGTGGCTGGGGTGGCTGGCCAGTAGATTTCTATTGAATTGAAACATTGCGGCGGTGGCGCAAAGAATCAAATAATGCCAGTAGAAGTAAAACAACACCAATCAAACCACTCAGCCATTCAGGTAAATGCATATGCCATTGCTTTAAAAGAATTCCAGACAACATAAGCAGCCCCAGGGCGCCGATGGCATAGTGAGCGCCATGCTCTAAATAAACCAAACTATCTAGGGCTTTTTCACGGCTCAACATAAGTGTTAAAGAGCGAATAAACAGGGCCCCTAAACCCAAGCCAGTAAGAATTAAAGGTAAATTAGTAGTAATCGCAAATGCACCAATAGTGCCATCCAAGCTAAAGGAGGCATCTAGCAATTCTAAATAAAGCAAACTGGCTACCCCCCCGCCTGCTGCTAAACGGCCTGCCGCTTCCTCCTCACTGCCAAAGGCTTCCGCTATTGATGTGCTTAATAATTGCAATACCAAGCCAATCACCCCTGCCACTAAAACCTCCCCATGCAAACGCACTGGCAGAGCAGCTACTAAAAGCAGTAATAAAATCAATGCCAATGCCACCTCCAATGCCTCAACCCTTCCCGCCGCACTTAGGCGACGTTCCAATGGCTTAAGCCAATGCAATGTTTTAGCTTCATTAAAGAAATAGCGCAAAAATACCATCAACAAAAACATACCGCCAAAGGCCAAAATTCTTGGTTCGGCAAGATCTAATAATTCCTTGTAATGCTGAGGATTATGCAAGGCAGCATCAAGAGCTTCGCCAACCCCCACGCCACCGGCAAGGCACACCAAAGCGAGGGGTCCCGCAAACCGCACACCAAAAACAGGGATCACCAATCCCCAGGTAAGAAAAAATCTTTGCTGACCTGCGGTGAGCTGATCCAGCACCCTGGCATTAACAACTGCGTTATCAAAGGAGAGGGAAATCTCCAACAGCAACAACACAAAGGTGATCCAAGCCGCCTCCAGCCCCGCCATGCCAAGCACCAAAGCAAGGCCCAAGGCGCAACAGCCCAGAGGGAAAACCAAATACTTGAGATAACGCTGCATTAGAGGATTTGTGCCAAAAAGCGCTTGCTGCGCTCGTGTTCGGGATGGTTGAAAAATTGATCCGGCGGCGCTATTTCCACCACCCGGCCCTCATCCATTAAAACCACCCTATCTGCCACCTCTCGGGCAAACCCCACCTCATGGGTTACCACCACCATCGTCATGCCATCAATCGCCAGTTGGCGCATAACATCCAAAACCTCCCTCACCTTTTCAGGATCCAAAGAACTAGTGGGTTCGTCAAACAACATCAAGCGGGGTTCCATGCACAGGGCCCTTGCAATAGCTACCCGTTGCTGCTGGCCGCCACTTAACTGACCGGGGAACTTATGGGCCTGTTCAGCAATGCCCACTCGCTCCAATAGGGCCAATGCCTGCTGCTCCACCTCAGCGCGGTTGCGCTTACGCACCCAAATAGGCGCCAGCAACAAGTTATCAAGCACCGATAGATGGGGGAAAAGATTGAATTGTTGAAATACCATTCCCACCTCTTTACGCACAGCATCGATATTGCGCAAGTCGTTATTAAGCTCCATTCCGTCTACTACAACTGTGCCTTCTTGATAATCCTCTAAGGCGTTAAAAGTGCGTAAAAAGGTGCTTTTGCCAGAACCAGAGGGGCCCATAATCACCACCTTTTCACCGCGATTCACCTCTAAATCAACCCCCCTAAGGGCATGAAAACCATTGGGGTACCACTTCTGCACCCCTTTGGCTTCAATCATTAATTGCTTAGTTGCGTTCATTGGGGTTTAGGAATGGATTGGAGGCCAGGGGAGGCAAGCCGTTTTTCCAAAGCGCGGCTACCTAAAGACAATGCCGCACAGGAACACCAGTAGAGCACTGCCAAGAGCAAATAAACCTCCGCATAACGCCCCAACCAATCTGGATTGGCCAGAACGCTGCGGGCTATGCCTAAGAGGTCGAATAGGCCAATAATTGATAACAAGGTTGTGTCTTGCAGAAGGGAGATGCATTGGCCTCCCATCGCCGGTAGCGCCACTTTTAATGCCTGGGGCAACACCACCAGCGCCATGGTGTGAACACTGGATAGCCCAAGGGAGCGGGCCGCTTCAAATTGACCGCGGGGAATCGCATTTAAGCCTCCGCGGATAGCCTCCGCCAAATAGGCGGCGGCAAAAACAGTTAATACCCCTGTTGCACGCCACACCCGATCGGGAGCAAGGCCATTGGGGGCAAGAAAACCAACTAAGTTTTGGCCAAGAAACAACAATGTTATTAATGGTGCGCCTCGAATTAATTCAATGATCCCAACGCTTATGTAGCGAAATAGGGGTAAGGAACTACGGCGCCCAAGCGCGAGGATTACCCCCAAAGGCAAGGCGAGCAAGAGGGTGAGGCTGGTGATTAATAAGGTGAACAGCAAGCCCCCCCAATCACTTGGCCGCACCGCTTGCAACCCCAGCCCCCCGGCTATTAACCACAAACCAAACACGTAAGCCACGCCCCAGATCAAGGCCCACCAATCACCAAAACGCTTGCTTAAGGCTTGGCTAAGCCGATGGCTAAATGCCAGCCGCCCAAGCAACAAAATCAATAGTAAAAACAGCACGCGCATTTGGTTTAAGGCACCAAATGCCAGCAGGGGCGGCACCCCTACCGCGAGTGCCAGCAACAAACCAGCGGCGATCCGATCATTGAGGGGCCAGCCGCTGGCGCCCCGCAGCCGCCCCCAACTAAGGCCAGCCAAACTTGTGAGCATGCCCAAAAGCAACCAAAGGCGCCATTCCTGAGCCTCTGGATAGCGGCCGATGGTGAGGGCCGCGGCATTGGCGCGCACCACTAACCACTGGGCACTATTAATTGCCCAATTCAGCACACCCCAGCCGGCCCACGAAAGCAAAGCGAGCAAACCAACGGTGATGATGCCATCGGCGGGTGTGGCAAATAATTGACGCCTCAGGCTTATGGGTAGCCGCTTCATCTCTCCTGCAACCTCACCAAACGATCAATGGCATTCATCACAACTGAAATCACTAAATCAAGCATTAAATAAACCACTAACAACAACAGAAAAACCTCGATGCCGCGGCCGGTTTGATTAAGGGTAGTTTCAGCAACGGCATAAAGATCTGGATAGCCAATTGCAACAGCCAATGATGAGTTTTTGGCCAGTGAAATATATTGGCTATTAAGCCCCGGAACTATTACCCGCAAGGCCTGGGGAAGCACCACAAGGCGCAAAATTTGCAAAGGCTTTAAACCCAAGGACTTCGCAGCCTCCCATTGGCCAAGGGGTACGGAGGCAATCCCACCGCGCACCACCTCTGCAATAAACGCAGCGGAATAAATAACAAGACCTGTTAACAGAGCGGCCAGCTCCAAAGAAAGCCTCAGCCCCCCTACTAATTCTCCATTAACTAAATCTGCACCAAATAGATAAATGCCGCTCTTAGCAAGCTGCATGCCTGGTAACTGCAGGGCTTGATCAGCAGAAGGCAGGCTAAGAAAAACGGCAAAATACCAAAATACCAATTGCAATAACAAGGGTATATTGCGAATCAATTCCACGTAAACCCTGGTAACACCGCGAAGTAGTGGGTTACCACTAAAGCTGGCAGCCCCAACAGCCACACCAAGGGCAGTGGCAAGCACTAAACCGGAAACTACCACCCGCAAAGTATTAACAAAACCAGCCAACAAGGCGCGGCCATAGCTATCACTTGCCCGATAGGGCAAAAGCGTTTCAGCAATATCAAAACCAGCTGGTTGATTTAACCAGCCAAGGGTGAGCCGCAGGCCAGCGCGGGCGAGATTGCGCTCTAAATTGCCCAGCAACAGAGCAATTGCAAGCAATAAAAATAAACCTGCTACCAGCTGGATCAACCAGCCCAACTTGCGATTATCACGCCACCATGGCACCGGCATTGAAGGAAAACTCACCACTAACTCAACGGAAGGGTGGTGAATAGATCAAGCCACCATTTTTATAGGAATTATTCAAACCCCGCTCCAGCTTCAGCCGTGAAGCTTTGCCTACATTACGTTCATAAATCTCACCATAGTTGCCAACACTGGCAATAACCCTCGGCACAAAATCTGCGCTTAGCCCCAACTGTTCGCCCAGGTCGCCCTCAACACCAAGAAAACGGCGCAGATCAGCCTGATTTGGATTGGCCTTAGCAAAGGCTAACTTCTGCTTGAGATTATTTGAATCAATACCTGATTCCTCCGCCTGCATAGTGGCAAATATCACCCAGCGCAGGGCATCGCTGAGGCCGGAATCGTTATTTACAGTTACGGGGCCCAAAGGTTCCTTACTAAGTACATCGGGAAGCAACGTATGGGCAGCCGGATCGGGGAAGCTGGTTTTTTTTGCGGCTAATTGAGAGCGATCACTGGTTACAGCCGCGCATCTTCCTTGCAGATAAGCACCATAGGTTTGATCACCGGTTTGATATTTAACTGGGGTATATGGCACGCCAAGCTCCCGAAAGCGATCGGCCAAATTCAATTCAGTAGTGGTGCCATTTTCAACGCAAATTGTTTTACCAGCTAGATCCTTTAAGTTTGTTATGCCACTGGCTAATGGCACCATCACCCCCTGGCCATCAAAAAAGATTGTGGGTGCAAATTCCAGGCCATTTCCACCTTTGGCATCCCTGCTAAGGGTGCGGGTGGTGTTGCGTGACAACACATCAACCTCTCCACTGGCAAGGGCCGTAAAGCGCTCGCTAGAAGTTAATTCTCGATACTCAACTTTGTTGGGATCATTAAATAATGCAGCAGCTAAAGCCCTGCACACATCCACATCGATACCAACGTAATTACCTGAATTATCTTGATAGCTAAATCCTGGCAGTTTGCCGTCTACACCACAGGTGAGGCTGCCCCGCGCTTTGATCGCATCTAAACGCCCGCCGCCAACCCCTTCCCCAGAACCGCCGCAGCCTGCCAGGGCCAGGGTTAGGCCCATGAGCAGAATTGCCCAAGGGGCCTTTAAGCAACTTTTCACAGCGCTCTCAAAAATTTTTCAAACGTTAAGCGCATCCCTTCCCCATGGCTGTTCAAACCGTTCAAATCGCACCGATGCGGTTGCTGGTTGCCCAGGGCCATAGCCGTTCCTTGGCTTGGCGACTGGGGCAACTAGAGCGTTTACGCCTCTTGCTCACAGGCCACGAAGAGCAGCTAATGGCTGCCTTGGCCGCCGATTTGGGCAAACCGGAATTCGAGGCCTACCTCGAAATTTCAATCGTGCGGGATGAGCTGAACTTGGCGAAACGGCAACTGCGCCATTGGATGGCGCCAAAACCAATGCAATTGCCACTGGTTTATAAGCCGGGGCGGGCTTGGGTTCAACCGCAACCCCTGGGCTGCGTTCTGGTGATTGCCCCCTGGAACTACCCGCTGATGTTGCTGCTGAAACCCCTGGTATCTGCCCTAGCTGCCGGTAACACCGCAGTGCTGAAGCCATCGGAATTGGCACCCCATGTGGGATCACTGCTGGCTCAGCTGGTGGCTGAATACTTTGATGCCAGCGTTGCAACGGTTGTTCAGGGGGGTGTAGATGCGGCCCAAGCCTTACTAAAACTGCCTTTCAACCATGTCTTTTTCATTGGCGGCGCTGAAGCAGGGCGCCAGGTGCTTAAGGCAGCCGCGGCCCAATTGATTCCAGTAACGCTTGAACTCGGGGGCAAAAACCCTTGCATCGTTCTTGATGACGCCGATCTTGAAGTAAGTGCCAAACGGATTGCTTGGGGCAAATTTTTTAATGCCGGGCAGAGTTGCGTTGCGCCCGATCACGTGTTGGTAACACCAGGCCTAAGGAAACCGCTGGAAAAGGCAATAACCGCTGCCATTGCAGCATTTTTTGGCCCTGATCCCAGCCTTTCAAGCAGCTATGGCCGGGTGGTTAACCAAGGCCAATTTGATCGCCTTGCAGCCCTGCTGGAGGGCGCTGAGCTGATCTGCGGTGGTGAGAGGGATCGCCAAAATCTTTATTTCGCACCCACCCTTGTGGCCTGCTGCGAAAACCATCCCTTGATGCAGGCAGAAATTTTTGGGCCATTGCTCCCACTGCTGGAGGTGGCCGATCTAGATGCCGCCCTTTCAAAGCTGAACCAAGGTCCCCAGCCCCTGGCGATTTATTTATTTAGCCGCAGTGGCAAGGCCCAGTCAGAAGTGCTGCAAAGCAGCCAATCGGGCGGCGTGGTTTTTAACGATGTGATCTTGCAAGCCGGCATCGCCAGCCTTCCCTTTGGTGGGGTGGGGGCAAGCGGCATGGGTTATGGCAATGGCCGCAGCGGATTTGAAACCTTTTCCCAGCAAAGGTCGGTGTTGCAACGCCCCTTCCAACTCGATCTACCTTTTCGCTACCCCCCTTACGGCAGCCGTCTTAGCTGGTTGCGCCATTTTCTTGGTTAATCAACGGCAAGGGGGACTGGCGCTTCTCGCCAGGCTCTTTAAGGTGCGGCCACTAACCCTTTCACCTCCTTTCACTAGCCATGCGCGCCCCCCTGTTGGCCCTGCTGCTGCTGGTTGCCGCCTTGCCCCTGCGGGCAGAGGAACCCGTCCACGTGGTGCAGCCAAAAGAAACCCTTAGCGCCATCTCACGCCTTTATGGCGTTCCCATGGCAACCCTCATAAGCATCAACAGCATCGAAGATCCAAACAAGGTAAAAATTGGCACGGCCTTAAAACTGCCAGTGCAGGCAAAACCCATTGCACTGAAATCGCAAGAAACAAAACCAGTTGTTGTTAAACCAGTGGAGGCAAAACCAGTTGTTGTTAAACCAGTAGAAACAAAACCAGCAACTCCCCTGCTGCTTGCCAAAAAATCAGCAACCCCCGACTGGCGCCACTACGGGCCTTTGCAGGTGGATTGGAAAAACTGGCGTACTATGGCTGGCAGCCTTGTGGCACCAAGCATCAATAAAGAAGGGCAACCTCTTTATGTGGCCGTTAATTGCGGTGCCAAGAAACTCAACGTAACCGGGCCAGCAGGAGCATGGAAAGCTTGGGAAGCCCCCTCGCAAGAATTTGAGAAAGAACTGGTTGGTGCCGTTTGCCGCGACACCTCCTTACAAAAGGGTTGATCCCATAGTTGAGCCGGTGGCTCAGGCCAAATCAGAGGCCTGGGCTGCCGCAGTAGTTGCTCGCCAGCTTCCGTGAGATACACATGTTTCCCGGAGCCGCTGTCGGCCAGCAATTCCAGCTCCACCAGGCGCCGCAGGTGCCAGCGCCATAGGGCAGCTGGCTGATCATCGCTAGCAAATTCAGCCGCCAAGCCAACCGCTTCCAAGCCCTTTGGTGCCAGGGCTAAACGCTTTAGTAATTCGATCGCCGCCGCGGCGTTGTTAATGAGGGTTAAAGGCTTAAGGCAGCGGTCGCATTTCCCGCAGGTGGGGGCCAATTCCCCCACGGCCGCCAATAAAGCCTGTTGTCTACAGCTGGCCCCCTCTGCCACGGATTCCATCAGCCTCAATTGGGTTTGGGCCTGGCGGCTGCGCAACTTGCTCTCTGGATCCTTGGCTGCATTGATGGCCCAGGCCAGGCTGCTGCGGTCGCCATCGCGATATAAAACCATCACTTCAGCCGGTTTGCCATCCCGGCCAGCCCGGCCCGATTCCTGCAGATAGCCCTCTGGGCTAGAGGGGAGCTCCAGATGTAATACCAAGCCCACATCAGGTCTATCTACCCCCATACCAAAAGCAACGGTGGCCACTAACACCGGCCGGGGTTCCTGCTGAAACTGTTGCAGGGCCAGCAACCTACTTTCAGCGTCCATGCCGGCGTGGTAAGCCAAAGCTGGCATTTCTGCATTGCGCAACAGGTTCGCCCAGCGTTCCACCCCCCTGCGGGTGCGGGTGTAGATCAGCACCGCACCGCGGGCCGCCCTAGCCGCATCAAGCACAAAAGCCAATGGATCCTCAGGGCGCCACATCATCCGGTAGGCAAGATTTGGCCTGCGGGCAGAACGCACTTGGATCAAAGGCCGTTTCAATTCCAATAAACGAATTACATCTGCCCGCACCCGAGCCGGGGCCGTGGCGCTCAAGGCCACCAAAGGCACCCCAGGGCACAGGCGCCGCAACTGGCCAAGCCGGCGGTAGTCGGGGCGAAAATCATGGCCCCAGGCGCTGATGCAATGGGCTTCATCCACTGCAATCGCCACGAGCTGGCCCTGGTAGATGAGCTCCTCCAACATGCGCCTGCAGGCTTCTCCCTTCAGGCGTTCGGGCGCCAAATACAAGAGCCTTAATTGGCGTTGCTGCAATTGCAGCTGTAATTGTTGATGCTGCTCCGGGCTCAATCCCCCGTGCAAACAAGCGGCGGCAATGCCCCTGCGCTGCATCTGGGCCACTTGATCCTGCATCAAAGCCACCAGGGGTGAAATCACCACCACAAGGGCCTGGCGCACCAAAGCGGGCAATTGATAACAGAGGGATTTACCCGCCCCTGTGGGTAACACCGCTAGGCAATCGCGGCCCATCAAAAGCGCTTCCACCACCTCCCGCTGGCCGGGTCGGAAATGCCTATGGCCGAAATTATTGCGCAGGGTTTCAAGCAACCGATCCCCTTCAGGGGCTAACTCGCTTGGGTTTTCTGCTTTAAGAGTGCTCACCGGCGGACCATACCGGCTGGTTATGGCCAGGCAAGGCCCTAGGGCATTGGAGGTGCTTCCAATTGATCTGCAGCTTCCTCTACCAATTGCAAGCGCAGTTTTTTGCCACCGGCCAGCTCACCAAGGGAAACCCTCAGGTTTGAGCCACTAAGGCTTTCCAAACCCTGCAGGAGGCTGCGCAGATAGGGGGTGCTACTGCCGCTTTCAAGCCATAGCCGTTCGTGTAAACCGCCGAGCCGCCGCCAGCTGGTGTGGAGCTTGAGCACTGCCTGTTCCAATTGCTGCGCTTGTCCCACCACATCAGCAACCAAACCGAGCATGTCTAGGCGTTGGGCCTCCTGCATCGCCTTTTCCAGGTCGATGGATTCATGTTGCAGGGCCCGCACCGCCAGGCCAGCTTCTGCCGCTTTGGTGAGCCAGCGGGCGGTGAGGGTTACGTCTTTAATCCTTTCAATCTCTGGCTCCTCTTTCAATACCCGGCGCAGATCTTCCTGTTGCGCTTCTGGAAGCCGCGCTAATTCCCGCACCAGCGGTGCCACCACCTTGGGCGGCAGGAGGTTCTGCTGGGTGCGCTCTCGGATCACCTGGGGCAGCAGTTCACTGGTGGCGGAGGTGTATTCATCACTGAGGCGACGCACCTGGGTGCGGGTGATCTGTTGACCTTCATTGGCAGCTTCACTGATTAATTGCTGCACTTCAGGGTCTGCCTGGGCTGTTTCTAAAAAAGCGCGCTTAGAAAAATTGTTAACGCTGGTTTCCTGCAAGAGGCCACCGCCCACGAGGCTGTCGGCTGATTCAGAAAGCTGAATTAAGCCATAGGCCCTGGTTTTACTGATTTCCCGTTCGCGCAACCACTGCAAAAAGCCAGCACCCCTGCCTTCGCCACCGCGCTTTTCACGGTCGCGCACGGAGCCAAGAATGCGACCACGCCAAATTTCGGTTTGAAGGTCGAAACGATCGCAAAGCTCCCATGCCTGCTCGAGGCGAGCATGGAATTCCATGCTGCTGAGATCATCCCTACCAGGATCAGGCAGGTCTAGGTGGAGCACCGGTGGTTCCAGGGAGGGAGCAGCTACCAAAACAAATTGCACAAAGGCCGCGACGAATCATGACGGGAGATCGGCATTGGGGCTTGAGTTAGGTAATTTCAGGCAGACAGATCTAACCCTGGCCCTGCGATGGCAATTTCCCGCGGCGACAAGGTGCGCATCAAGCGTCCTGAGTCCTATTGGTTCAACGAAGTGGGAACCGTGGCTTCTATCGACACCTCAGGCATCCGCTACCCAGTGGTGGTGCGCTTTGAAAAGGTGAACTACAACGGTTTTTCCGGCGTTGATGGCGGCATCAACACCAACAACTTTTCGGAAGCTGAACTCGATCCCGCCTGAAGTGGGTGCCTGAACTTCCAGAGGTTGAAACCGTCCGCCGCGGCCTTGAGCAGCAGGCGGATGGTTTTGTGGTGGACGAGGTTTGCGTATTACGCAGCCGTGCCGTAGCGGCCCCTAAGGGGGATCCGGATGGTTTTGCAGCAGGCCTAGCCGGATGCTGCATCAGCGCCTGGCGGCGGCGCGGTAAGTATTTGATCGCATCCTTGAGCCGAGGCAGCGAGCCCGCCGGTGAACTGGGGGCCCACCTGCGTATGACGGGCCAATTCCAGTGGTTTAAACAAGCTGAAAAGCCCGCCTGCGCCCACACAAGGGTGCAGTTTTTGGGACGCCACGGCCCCCAGGCAGAAGCGAGGGAGTTGCGTTTTGTTGATCTGCGCGCCTTTGGCGAACTCTGGTTTGTGCCCATGGGCTGTGCCACTGAGCAAATAATCACTGGCCTGCAACGGTTAGGGCCGGAACCCTTTAGCACTGCCTTCAATGCCAACTACCTGAGGCAGCGCCTGAAAGGATCAAGCAGACCAATCAAAAATGCCCTGCTTGATCAATCCCTAGTGGCGGGGGTGGGCAATATTTATGCGGATGAAAGCCTGTTTCTCTCCGGCATTCAGCCCCACAACGCCAGTGGCAAGCTTTCTTTGCCTCAACTTGAAAAATTACACAGCTGCTTGGTGGAGGTGTTGCAGGCCAGCATTGGCGCCGGTGGAACCACCTTTAGCGACTTCCGTGATCTAAAGGGCAATAACGGTAACTATGGAGGTGTGGCTTGGGTTTATCGCCGCGGTGGTGAACCATGCCGTAAATGCGGCAGCATCCTGCGGCGAGAGAAACTAGGCGGCAGAAGCAGTCACTGGTGCCCTACGTGTCAATGCTGAATCCCAAAGCAGCCCTCATTGAAGTGATGGCTGCCGTGCAGCAAAGGGGCTGGTGCGATGGCACCGGCGGTAATTTCAGTTGTGTTTTGCAGCGCGATCCATTGCAACTATGGATGGCACCCAGTGGCGTGGATAAGGGGCAGCTCCAAGAGAGCGAACTGATCTTGGTGGATGGAGCGGGAACGGTGCTTGAGGGCAGTGGCAAAGCCAGCGCCGAAACCCTGATGCACCTTGCAATTGTTCAATATTGCAACGCAGGTGCTGTGCTGCATAGCCATTCCCAAGCTGGCACCCTGTTATCGCAATGGGCGTTATCAAAAGGGGGGCTGGAATTAAGCAATCTAGAAATGCTTAAGGGCCTTGAAGGGATCAAAAGCCACGCCACAAGTGTGCTGCTGCCAGTGCTTACAAATAATCAAAATCTTGCCGAATTAAGCGCAGCGGCTGCACCGCTATTGCCAGGGGCTCCAAAGGGAATTTTGATCGCTGGCCATGGCTTATATGCCTGGGGTGAAAATTTATTTCAGGCTAAACGTCATCTTGAAATTATCGAATTCCTATTGGAGCAAAAGTGGCGACAATTAATACTTGAAGGCTTAGGAATAAAGCCATGATCAAGTTCAATGGTTTAAAAGGTGTGGTGCTCGACATAGAGGGCACCACCTGCCCGATTGATTTTGTTGCTAATGAACTTTTCCCCTATGCCCACCAGGCCTTACCAAAATTTGTAGCTGAACATAGCCAGGATGAACAACTAAAGGAGTTATGGGATGAGGTAAAGCAAGCGATGCAAATTGAGCCAACAAAGGGGGCACCTAAAGAAATAGCTAGCTACCTGCAATGGCTGATTAAACAAGATCGCAAATTCAGCCCTTTAAAGGAACTACAAGGCATAATCTGGCAAGAGGGCTATGGCGCCGGCAAGCTAAAAGCACCCCTCTTTGATGATGTTGGCAAGGCATTAAACAACTGGCATCAAATGGGTTTAAAACTAGCTGTTTATTCCTCAGGCTCAGTGGCAGCACAAAAATTGCTCTATATCCATAGCTCAGCGGGCGATCTAAGCAAATTATTTAGCAACTGGTTTGATACCCGTTTGGGCTCAAAACTAGATCAGCTCAGCTATTCACAGCTGGCGAAAACCATGGCGATCCCAGCTGATGCTTTGCTATTCATTAGTGATGCACCAGAAGAATTAAACGCTGCAAAAAAAGCTGGCTGCCAAACCTGTGGCAGCCAGCGAGCTGGAAACAAATTTACAATTGACAATAACCTGTTTAACGTAGTTACTAGTTTCAGCAGTTTAGAACTTGAACTAGGAGACTAAAAGCAACTAACTAAAAATCAAAAGAGGCCCAAGGTGAGAGACTTATCGATTGGCAAACAGGCACCAATACCCAAGTAAATCGTAAAAAAGGTGCCGAATAAAAAGGCAGCCATTGCCACAGGACGGCGGAATGGATTCTGGAATTTATTGAAACTTTCGATAAAAGGAATCAACATCAAACCCAGGGGGATCATGGTTTGCAAAGCAATGCCAAGCAATTTATTTGGCACCACCCGCAGGATCTGGAAAACCGGATACAAATACCACTCAGGCAGAATTTCAAGGGGGGTGGCAAATGGATCAGCCTTATCACCAAGCATTGCTGGATCCAGCACTGCAAGGGCAACGATGCAAGCGATCGTGCCAAGGATTACAACTGGGAAGATATAAAGCAGATCGTTGGGCCAAGCTGGCTCACCGTAATAGTTATGGCCCATGCCCTTGGCGAGCTTTGCCCGGAGCTTGGGGTCGGTGAGATCGGGGGCCTTTAGAACATGCATGGTGAATAAAAGTGGTGGGGCTAGGAGGTTAATTAACTATAGATAAACCCAAACCAAAATCAAATACCTAAAGGGGACCTGAAATACCTTGCTTACGGATCATCAGAAAGTGGGCGAGCATAAATACTGCAAGCAACCAAGGCAATACGAAGGTGTGCAAGCTGTAGAAACGGGTGAGGGTTGATTGACCAACACTTTCGCCGCCCCGCAGTAGTTCCACCATGAAATCACCAACAACTGGCACGGCAGCAGGAACACCACTAACGATTTTCACAGCCCAGTAGCCCACTTGATCCCAAGGCAGGGAATAGCCGGTAACACCAAATGAAACGGTAATAACAGCCATGGTTACGCCAGTAACCCAGGTGAGTTCCCTAGGACGCTTAAAACCACCGGTTAAATAAACCCTAAATACGTGGAGGATCAACATCAGCACCATCATGCTGGCGCTCCAGCGGTGCACGGAACGGATCAACCAACCGAAACTCACGTCGGTCATTAGGTATTGAACGGAGGTATAGGCCTCAACAACCGTTGGCTTGTAGTAAAAGGTCATGGCAAATCCAGTGGCGAACTGGATCAGGAAGCAAACCAGGGTTATGCCGCCAAGGCAGTAAAAAATGTTTACGTGGGGCGGCACATATTTAGATGAAATGTCGTCAACGATGTCCTGGATCTCCAGGCGTTCGTTGAACCAGTCGTAGACGGGGGAAGGATTCGCCATGCAACGAAGGAGAGTTTGCCCACAGTTGGGTGTGAGTGAGAGTCTATAGACCGCCTTGATACCGCTGTGACCCTGTTAACCCTGGTGCGGGGTGTGCTCTGCCTATTGCTCAGCTTTAGCTGCTGGAGCTTTGCAGCCCAGCCCAGCCAAGCCCTTAGCGATGAACAGGCCCTAGTGGTTGATGTGTGGCGCCTAGTTAATGAGGCCTATGTAGACCCGAGCTTTACAGGGGTGCCCTGGCGCAAGTTGCGCCAAAAAGCGTTGGAAAAATCAATCCAAACCCCCAGCGATGCCTACAGCGCCATCGACGCCATGCTGGCCCCCCTGCAAGACCCTTACACCCGTCTACTAAGGCCAGAGGCCTATAGCCAGCTGGAAGCAGCCACAAAAGGCAGTGTTAGTGGTGTGGGTTTACAACTTGGCTTGCAGCCCGAGAGCGGCCAGGTGGTGGTAATAGCGCCTGTGGAGGATTCCCCCGCCGCTGAAGCAGGCCTTATCGACGGCACCCTATTGGTAACAATTAATGGCCAAGCCACTGGGGAACTGGGCCTGGAAGGCAGTGCCGCCCTGCTGCGGGGTAGCCCAGGCAGCAGTGTTCACCTGGAGGTGATCAGCCCTAAGGGTGAAAATCGCAGCCTTGATCTAGAGCGGCGACCGGTGGATCTGAGGCCGGTGCGCAGCAGAAGGCTTAGGGCTGGCGAACACACCTTTGGTTATTTGCGCATTAGTCAATTCAGCGAAACGGTGCCAGAAGCCGTTGCAGAAGCACTTAATGATCTCCAAGCGAAATCAATTGAAGGGCTTGTGCTTGATCTACGCAACAACTCAGGCGGCTTAGTTAGCGCTGGGCTTGCAGTGGCCGACGACCTCTTACCCGGTCAAGTGATTGTTGAAACCCAAGATCGCAACGGCATAAGCGAAAGGCGGCAAGCAAATCCACAAACCATTTACAGCGGGCCGATGGTTACCTTGATCAATGGCGGCACAGCTAGCGCCAGCGAAATCCTCGGCGGTGCCCTACAAGACAATCAACGTTCCGAACTGCTGGGGGCCACCAGCTTTGGCAAAGGGGAAATCCAAACGATGCTGGCCTTGGGCGATGGCAGTGGCCTTGCCGTAACCGTGGCTAGATACCTAACCCCCAATGGCAATCCAATTCAGGGGGTGGGGCTGATGCCTGATCAGCTGCTCAGCGCACCAGAACCCCAAGGCAGCAGCCTCGGCAGTGATGAAGACCAATGGCTGCAGGCGGCCAGCAGCCAACTGCTGCTGCAACTAAGCAAATGAAAAGGCGCACCTATCACGATCCACTCCACGGCGAAATCGTGCTGGATAGTGCCGATCCGGCCGAGGCGATGGCCATGGCATTAATCGAATCGGCGCCCTTTCAAAGGCTGCGACGCATTCGCCAACTGGGGCCCGCCTATCTCACCTTTCATGGGGCTGAATCAAGCCGTTTCACCCATTCCCTTGGGGTTTTGCAGCTGGCCCGCCGCGCCCTTAAACATCTGGAGCGGCAAACACCATCGCTAGCTCAACAGCGCGGTTTGCTCTACGGAGCAGCCCTGCTTCACGACGTGGGCCACGGCCCCCTGAGCCACAGCGGTGAAGAGATGTTTGGCCTGCACCATGAAACTTGGTCGGCCCGTTTGATCCGCCAGCAAAAAAGCTTGAGGGAGCCCCTTGATGGTTGGTTGCCAGGCAATAGCGAAGCGGTGGCGCAACTGTTGGAGAGGGGAATTGCCCCCAATCCAGCCATCGCTGCACTAGTGAGCAGCCAACTCGATTGCGATCGCCTCGACTACATCCGCCGTGATAGCTACAGCACTGGCACCGCCTACGGACAGCTCGACCTTTCGCGACTTATCGGCGCTTTAGTGATCGCCCCCGATGGCCAACTTGCAATTCATCCGCGCGGCCGCACTGCAGTTGAACATTATTTAGTTGTGCGTAGTTTGATGTATGGCAGTGTATATAACCACCGCCTCAATATTGTTTGCAACTGGTTGCTGCAGCAAATTATTGTGCAAGCGCGGCGGCTAGGACCAAGCAAAATCTTTGCTGATTCAGTGATGAATCAATGGCTCTGGCATATCGAAGATCTAGATAGTGATACTTATCTAGCTAATGATGATTTGCGCACTGGCTATCACTTAATTCGCTGGCGGGAAGAGGGTCCAGCACCATTGCGAGAGCTTTGTGAAAGGTTGCTAGAGCGGCGCCTATTAAAGGCAACAGATGTGCGCCAGCTCAATAGTGGTGAAAGGCTAGAAGCCCTTGCCCTAGCTCAGAGGTTAAGCATCAGCGCTGGCCTAGATCCTGAAATCTGCTGTGGGCTTCGGGAAACACGCACCACAGGTTACAAGCCCTATGTGGGTGGATTACGGCTCTGGAATGGCGAACATCTCCAGGCCCTAGAACAGGTGTCGCCCTTAGTGGAAAGCCTCAGCCATCCCCAGGAATTGGCCTGGTTGCTCCATCCCCGAGAAATTAGCCAGGCATTGCGGCTTCGCCTCGCGGCAATAAGCCCTCAGCCTTAAGCACTGCACTCACATCATCAAAATCTTCCCAGCGATGGTGCGCTATCTGGCGCTGCTCTAACCAATGGCATAGGGGTGCGCGGGCAAAAACCAGATCTGCCACCTGGGCCATCCCCAAATCTGTAATCGAATCGCCAATAACCACACTGGAACCCTGGCCATAGCGAGCTATCACAGCGGCTTTTGCTACCAATTCATCAGAGCTAAAAAATTCACTATGAAATTGCAAACCATCGAGTGAATTGAAGCTAACTTCAGCCGCCACTAGATGTTTAAAGCGATGGCGATGGGGAGCCATCAGCTTGTTTACCAATGGCACTAACCCAGCCGACACAAGTACAAATGGCAAACCAGCGCTTTCCAATTCAGCCAAAAAAGGTAGAAATCCAGGCCTGGGTTCAAATTGAGCCATATGGCTAACCATTTGCTCAAGATCTGATGGCGCTAAGGCTGCTGCCAACAGCTCCATGCTTTGGCGCAAATTGATCTCAAAATTAAACAGCTGAGCTTTTAGTGGGCCCCACACCTCAGGGGCAACTGCGGCGGCAACGGCATCAAAGGTGTCTTCTGTGGTGATAGTGCCATCAAAATCACAAAACACCGTGGCAATCGCAGCAGCCATGGGTAAGCAGCAATATGTTCAGCCCTAGCTTGCAACACCCAGATGGTGGCTCGATTCATAGCTGCGCCCTCCCCTGGTTGGCCCCATCGCCTGGAGATGGGTGAATGGCAAGCGGGCCAGTGCCCGCAAGCAAGCCTTAACCAAGCCCTTGGCATAGACGCCCCCACAGGGCTAGTTGAACTGCACTGCGGCGAATGGCCCCTTGATATTGGGGCCCTAAGGGGAATGCAACAACGGCTCAGCAACCAAGGCCAGCCATTGCAACGGCTCATAACCAATAGCGCCACAACCTTGGTGGCAGCCAAAGCACTGGGGATTAATTGCGAAGTAATGGCGGCGCCGCTTGAAAGCCCTAAGGCGCTGGAGGTTGAACTGTTAGTACATCGCGGCACCCTCAGGGCTGGTGATCACTTGGAAAGTGAAGGCAGTGTGCTGGTGCTGGGGGATGTGAACCCAGGGGCAAGAATCAGCGCAGCTAACCATGTTTTGGTGTGGGGAAGGCTGCGGGGTATCGCCCATGCCGGCTGCTACGGCAACAGCGAGGGGCGCATTATTGCGCTGCAATTAAGGCCCCTGCAATTGCGCATTGCCGATGCGATAGCCCGGGGGCCAGAGGAGCTACCACCGGATGGCCTATGCGAACAAGCTGAATTAATAAATGGCGAAATTCGGATTAACCCAGCGGCAGCAACTCTGCCAGCGCTCTAATAGGAAAACTAACGCTGGATTAATCCAAAACCGCCAAGTAAACCAGCAATTGCCATGAAATAGAGCGGTGATATTCGCGTAAAAAGCATTAACCCGCACACCAAAAAGGAAACAACATAGGCAAGCCAATGGTGATCAGCGGTGCGTAAAACGGTAAGGCCCACAGAGAAGAGGATGCCCAAGGTGATTGGTCCCAAACCGCGCTCGAAAGCAATCCGAAAAGGTGAATCCTTAAATCTTCCCCAGCTCAAGGCAGCCGCAACCATCAAGAGGGTGGAAGGCAATAAAATAGCAATTTCAGCCGCCAAACCGGTTAGCACCCCCCATAAAACTCCATGGCGCAAACCAGCTCCTAAACCAAGCAAGCCCACAATCATTGAACTAGGGCCAGGGGCCGCCTCCGCTAAGGCATAAAGATCAGCAAATTGGTTATTAGTTATCCAATGGTAGGTGTCTACAGATAGATGCTGGTACTCCTGAAGCAAAGTATTACCACCGCCCAAGGAAAAAAGAGACAATCCTAGAAAAGTTTTGATCACCTGCCATAGCGTATCGAAACCAGTCATCAGTTTTCAGCCTGGGATTTGCGCGCCCTCGGCCAATACAAAGCCATCGCCATGGGGCCGCCAACCAAAACCACAGGTATCAACTTAAAATTGGCAACCTGCAAAGCAAGAAAGGTAAGAATTGCGATTAAGATCGCCAAAGGATCTCTCCAATATTCATGTAAAATTTTAAAACCCATTGAAAGTGCCATCCCAGCAGCGGCTGCAACCACGCCAGTGAGCACATGATCTACGGCGGGCAGAGCATGGCTGCGGAAATAAACCAAGCCCAGCAACATTAAAATACTAAATGGCACTAAAAGCATGCCTGCTATGGCTGCCATCGCTCCAATAAAACCATTAAAAAGGGCGCCGATATAAACGGCCATATTGATTTGATTAGGACCGGGAAATAAGCGAGCAACAGTTAAGCCAGTAAGAAAAGCTTCATTGCTCATCCAGCGGCGTTGTTCCACAACTATTCGTTGGCTCCAGGCAGAAAGACCACCGCCAAAAGCAGATAGTGCCACCTGAAGCATGCCAAAAAACAAAGCCTTGGGGCTTGGGCTAGGAGCAGGCATTAATCGTGAATGAAGTTTGGATCTGGCGGCAATTCACCATGGTTGTGCATGCTGGGATCAAGGGGATCTGGAGCACTGTATTTACTCGCCTGCTTCCAATCAAAGCTAAAGCATTCAACACAACGGGCTAACACCTCTGGCGCATCTGTTTCAATACCTAATTCACGGCGGATATCAAAGGCGCTGCGATCAATATTCATCGAGCCGATCAAAGCCTTTAATTGATCAATTATAATCAGCTTTGCATGGAGTTTTAAATGTTTCTGGCGCCTCACTTTCACCCCAGCGCTTTCCAATAGCCTTAGGCTAGAAAAAGTATCAAAAATATCCCAATCAGAGATACCATGCTTACCGCCACATAATATTCTCACCTTCACCCCCCTGTTACTTGCTGCCACAAGCCGCTCCAAAATAACTGAATCAACAAATTTTGGATGTTGCACCCAAATGCGTTGCTGAGCAGAATCAATAAGCCTTGCCATTTGACCGCGGCTATGGAAACTGCTCCAAACCAAGCCCACGTTCAAATCAGGTGCGAAGAAAGCTCGCTGCCAATCAGCTTCAAAACCAGCAATAACTTGATCTATGGCAGCTTGCGCATAGGTTATTATTCCATAATCACGGGTTTCAGTAAAATATTTATCCGAAAGATTAAATGTAGAAATTAGCGCCGCAGAATTATCAACAACAATTGATTTTTCATGGGTTACGGCAAAGGCATCACTGCTCCAGGCAACTTCAATGCCCCATGCCTGAAGCCTTTCAAAGGCCGAATCATTCCAGCGATCACCGCCAGAGGTGTGCGGATTCAGCATTACCCGCACCTTTACGCCGCGGGCATGGGCCTGTTGCAGTGAAAGTTCAATCGCCTCAGATTCCAGCTTGAACTGCTTGAGCCGCAACTCATGGCTGGCGCCAGCGATGAAATCCTGCAGGGCTGCAACCCCATCATCAGGCATAACCAGGAGGGTTTGATGGTGTTTGAGGCTTGTGATTCCACTCACCATTGGCCAACCGTTCCACCTACTGCACCAAGCTTGTACCAAATAAAAGGCTTTGGCAGTATTTTGCTCAAATCTGTTTCACTGGCCATTAAATGGCTGGTGCCCAATAAGTGACAGCCCCTTCCCAACACACAATCCTGATCTGTTCTGGCAAGGGGGGAGTTGGCAAAACAACCCTCACCGCAAATCTGGGAATTGCCCTTGCCTCCCAGGGGGTGCGCACGGCAGTTCTCGATGCTGATTTTGGCCTGCGCAACCTGGATCTATTACTTGGGCTTGAAAACAGGATCGTTTTTACAGCCCAAGAGGTGCTCGCTGGTAGCTGCCGGCTTGAGCAAGCAATGGTAAAACATAAACAGGAACCAAATTTATCGCTATTGCCAGCTGGAAATCCACGCATGCTGGATTGGCTAAAACCAGAGGACATGCAAAAAATAGTTGAGATGATAAAACCACATTTTGATGTGATTTTAATTGATGCCCCTGCGGGCATTGAAGATGGCTTTAAAAATGCCGCTGCCGCAGCAGAGGAAGCAATAATCGTTACCACACCAGAAGTTTCAGCTGTTCGTGATGCAGATCGAGTAATTGGTTTACTCAATACCCGCGGCATTAATCCAATTCAATTAGTATTAAATAGAGTGAGGCCAAAGATGATGGCAAATCAGGAGATGCTGGGGATTTCAGATGTTACGGATATTTTGGCTTTACCTTTAATTGGATTGGTATTAGAAGATGAACAGGTGATTGTTAGCACTAATCGAGGCGAACCACTCACCTTAGGTAATGGCAAATCACCGGCTGCAATTGCCTATCGCAATGTAGCCAAAAGGTTAATGGGAGAGCAAATTCCCCTGCCAGATCCAAACCAGTTAAACAAGGGCCTGCGGGCAAAAGTAAGGCAATTAATGCAAACCAAAATCTTCTGAAGCCATGACATTACTCGACCTAATCGATAAGCTTCTAGGCCGCCAACAGGCCAGTGCCACCACAGCAAAACATCGCCTGCAATTGGTTTTAGCCCATGATCGCAGCGATTTAAATCCTGAGCTGCTGCAAAGAATGCGAAAGGAAATCCTTGAAGTAGTGAGCAAATATGTGGAGCTAGATCTCGATGGCGGCGACGTTACCCTTGAAACGGAAGATCGCAGCACTGCGCTTGTTGCCAACCTACCCATCCGCAGGGTAAAGGAAGCCGCACTGCAGAGCCTCAACCTTAATGGGCCAGCTTTAGAAGCTAAGCCTCAAAGTGATGCTATAGAATGAGCTGATTGCCGGCTTAGCTCAGCGGTAGAGCAGCGCTTTTGTAAAGCGAAGGTCATCGGTTCAAATCCGTTAGCCGGCTTATATTTCACTATCACTAAACGGCTTCGTGTTAGTTATAACTCTCCCCAGCCTACGATATAGTTCATCACGCCATATAAATAATGGTTCAAAGTTAGCTTGATCAGCGATACCCATCACACCGCGGGATGCCAACTGAACACCCGCCACTGCTGGAAAACGCAAAAGATATAGTTGTGCAGCTACGGCGATATCAGCAAGGCTTGGTTCATCGCCTAGCAAGTAGGGCTGGGCATTCAAAATCACCATCAGTTGCTCAAGGCAAGCAAGCAATCCCTGGCGTTCGGGTTGCAACAACAAACCCACGCCATTCATCCAATTTGAAGGCACCAAGCCAACAAGATTTTTAAGCGCATCAGGGGTTTTTTCTGGAAGCAGGGCACTACGCAGGGCAGGATCATCCACCGCGCCCTGCACAAGCGCAAACCGAGCGGCGCTGGCCAGGGCTGTGTCGGCCCAATCTTCGAATAGAAGCACCTGTGCCCTTAGCAGTGGCTCTTTGGGTAGGAGAGCTTGCTCTGGCTGAAACGCTTCTAAGTGAAGGGCAATGGCAGTGGAATCAGCGATCCATTCATTGCCGGTTTGTAGAACAGGCACCTGGCGCTGGCCTGTTTGTTGAAAAAGTTCCCATTGACCGATACCAGGCAGCACCTCCACCACGGAATACGAAATCGCTTTGGCCGCCAGCACCAGGCGCACCTTCTCGCAAAAAGAGGAGTGGCGAAACTGATAAAGCTGCATCGGTATTAAACAGAACTGCACCCATGATGCTGGTTCAAAAGGATTAACGGAGCCTGTGGCATGGGGCAGAATGCCGCTATCTGCATAACTGCCATGCTGCGGCCTTGGTTCTTGATTTTTAACGCACCTGCCCTAGTGCTTTTACTGGGTGGGCCGTTTGACAGCCTTCAACAAAATGCCCTAGCTGCAGAACAAAGTTTTAGGGCTATTGCTGCCTTGCCGGCTGCAAAACCCGCAACGGCTACGAAGTTATCCGATAAAGCAGCAAGGGAAGCAACCGATGCAATTCTCAGCGCCATCCAACAAAGGGATGCAAACAAGCGTTTTAGTCAATTTTCCGATGAACTAAAGCAAACCAGCAGCCCCTCCATGGTTCAATCCACCCTGAAGAGCCTGCCGGAGTTGATTAGCTGGCAAATTACTAAGGTGAACAGCGGCCTGCGCAACAGCACCGTAAG
>Ga0310333_100061_pt1 | contig 27930 bp, 21 predicted proteins | sample LakMicSRFTotalB7_FD_195547 | JGI IMG/M metagenome (GOLD analysis project Ga0310333, IMG submission 195547) | Enriched freshwater cyanobacterial communities from Lake Michigan, Michigan, United States - MI23.SRFL.Total.B7 (v2) (version 2) | ecosystem: Environmental > Aquatic > Freshwater > Lake... | reverse complement strand
GGTAGCAATCGTCGATGCCTGCCGGGAGCAGCAGATGCTGTGCATGCATCTGTTCGGTTCGGCCCTGCGCGACGACTTCAACCCCACCCGTAGCGACCTGGATTTGCTTGTGGAGTTCCAGCCGATCGAGTCGGGCGCCCTTGTGCAGGCTTACTTCGGTTTGGAGCGGCAACTGGCCGCAATCACAGGCCAGCCGGTGAATCTGGTGATTGCCGATGCCGAGCGTAACCATTGTGAGCGCGGAATTATTGATGCCTCGAAACAGTTGATCTATGGGTTCGTGGAATGAAAATGGATTCAGTTGTCATGAGCCCACCAACAGCTGCTCAGGTTTTGGCGCTTCTTCGTTCACACCAACCCATTTGGCAGCAGCGCTACCAGCTGCAACGCATCGGCCTGTTCGGTTCCACGGCCCGCAACGAAGCCACTGCCCAGAGCGATGTGGATGTGTGGGTTGAGCTGGATCCCCTCACCCCTTTTGCCACTGTGCACCTGAAGCAGGAGCTGGAAGTGCTGTTGCAGCGCCCGGTCGATCTGGTGCGCCTGCGCGAACGCATGAACCCCGCCCTACGCCAGGCCATCCTGAGGGAGGGCGTCAGCGCATGAGCAGTGATCTGCTTCTGCTGCTCACACCGCTGCGTCAGGCCCTCGAGCGGATCGAGCGCAAGGCATTGCCCCTGCTGGTAACCCCCTCCTTGCTGGACGGCGAAGAAGGCCAGGACCTGCTCGATATCATTTGCATGCAGTTCCTCTCGGCTGGGGAGGCGCTCAAGCGGCTGGAGAAGCTTGAGCCTGGTCTGCTGGCTGCCAGATTCCCTGGCATCGATTGGAAAGGCGCCATGGGATTCCGCGATGTCATCGCCCATCAGTACTTCGATCTAGACGCTGAGCAGGTGCTGCTGATCTGTCAGGACGCTTTGCCAGGTGTGCTCAGCGCGATTCGCGCCCTTGAAGAACAAGCCAGCAAGGGCAACTGAACTATGACCACCTCCGCTGAAATCCGTCAACATCTCGTTGAAGCTCTGCGCCTAGACCCGGTAGCTGCCAGGAAAGATGTCACCTTTTGGAGGCGTTTTATGCCTCCTTAACCAAGGCTACTTGGAGGCTTGTTTGCTCGGTTGCTAATGGTTCATTAATCCATACCAAATCAGGTTGTTTCCAGCAACGAATTGATCTGCTCCAGCGTTTTGGATTTGCAATGCGGGCTAGATCATAGACGCGGGAACGTTGGCGGCAGATCTTAATAGCCTCACCGCTATGCCTTTGCTGAGGCGTCACAAACTTGATTCCGCTATGGCGGTATTAGTTATTCTACAAATCAACAAATGAGGAAACTCATTTGCATCCCTGATCTGGTAATTCATGCCCGCTTTGTTGGTTTAGCTCCTGTGGTTATTGCTTAAAAAGCAGTTGATCTAGGTAACCGCTGGTACATAGGTCTTTGAGGGCATGTTTGCTCTGGTTCTGGAATTATCAGCCATTGGGTTCTGGAACCGCTGCTGAGCCATCTGCTTAAGAATTAGCTTGCCATAGCTTGATGTTCTGGGGCTGGGCGGGGATTAGCCCGAGCCACAACAGAGCCAGGACGCGATTGCGCGTTGCCACGGTGATGATGATCAACGCCTTGGACGCCTGAGTTTGATTGGTGCAGCGGCTCTGGGGACCTCGGGATGTTCGGATTCAGGGGCGGCAGCTGGCTGGCCCGATTTGCCCAGCGCCCTGGGTTTTCCCAGCACCCCGGCAATCAGGATGGCCACATAGAGCTGGCCTACGATCGTGATCCCTACGCTGGCGGTAAGGCTGGTGAGGCTGCCGCTTGTCAGCAGCGGGCTGCCGAGGGTGGTGAGGCTGGCGAAGGCGGCGCCGAGCATGGCCGGTGCATGGCCGATCCCAACAGGTAGGGAATGTCCATGGTCCTGCAGGTTGAAAGCCGCCGGGTCGAGCACTAGCAACGAATTGAGCACGATTCCGCCGGTGAATCCCACCAGTAGATATCCAGCTGCGGCGCCCATCAGCAGGTCGCTATTGAAGAAAGGCTCCTCGGCCAGGGCATTGACCAGGCTCCAGAGCACCACCAGCATCAGGCCGAGCCACACCACCAGATGCAGAACGCTTAACTGCACGGCCAGCCAGGGGTTGAACTCCAGTGCGGCCTGCCAGAGCAGTTCTACGGCCAGGGCCACGATCCAGAAGCTCACCAGGCGCCGCCGGCGCAGCAGCATCCTCTTCACCCGGCGTCTGAGGGCGCTGGGCATCGCCTGCGTGGCCGAGGTATCCAGGCGGTTCTTATGAAGCAGCGGAGAGTCTGTCAGCACGGCTACAGCGGAAATCACCAGATACACCACGCTCACCAGCCGTGGTGCCTCCTGGAGGCCGCGCAGACCCACGAGCGCAGCCAGCTCCACCGCCAGCAGTCCACGGTATAAAGCGTGCCGCTGTTGCAGCAGGTGGCTGACAAGGTCCATCGTCATCTGCGTGATGCGGTGATTGGAGTGATTCAGGCCTTGCCCAGGATTAGCGCCCAGTTTGCTTCGGCAGTGCTGATGGCGGTAACTGTCAGGAAAGATGATGTCTCTGCCGCCGATTAGGCGGCCAATGCCAACGTAGCTGTTTGAGCGATGAAATCATCAGCGGGCTGGTGTATCCACACCACTTCTGGTTGGCGCCAACAGCGTGGGGCACCAGTCCAGCGCCGGGGATAGCGTTGCTTATGGGTGGAGGTCAGCGGTCTTGAGTTTGATGCTGTCCTGAGGGAGGGTGAGGCATTCTGAAGTCGACGGAAGCGAAATTCTTCGATTTCAGTCCAATGCAGTGCTATGAAATCCGCCAAAAGTGTTGGTGCAAATGTTGGTGTTTCAGTAGTCTTAAACGAAAAGTTGTTCTAGCACAGTCTCTTTAGGTCCTGTTGTTAAGGACACCCTCTCCGTTCTTGATGGGTATTGGGTGGTTCCCAAAAGTCCCAATTCCCCTGCCAACTTGCCGCATTGCTCTCTACATACTTCAACTACTAAAATACGTCTACTCCACACATCTATAACTACATAAATGTAATAAATATCGGCCAATAATGGTGCTTGGCAGCAGCTTTTATATCCCATGCCAACATCTAGCTATTGGCTGTGATCATTGAAATTTCAGTAACTGTTTCCCTGCTGGGCGGACCTCTTTGCAGTAACAAGGGGGATCAGGAACGGTGCTGCAGCAAGAATCCGGCTGCGGTGCTCTACTCGGATTCTGTTTCGAGGCTGCGCGCTTTTTTGTCTTGCTCGAGGAGCCGCTCCACAACCATCTTGAGCAGCAGGGAGACCACGCCAACGCCCCCTAAAACCAAGGCCGCGCCAAAGGCTAATTCGGTGTTGTATTGCTTGTAGGCATCCTCAACAAACAGGGGCAGGGTTTGGGTTTGGGAGGCGATGTTGCCGCTCACCACCGACACGGCCCCAAATTCACCAAGGGCCCTGGCCGTGGTGAGAATCAGGCCGTATAGCGCTGCCCAGCGCACTGAGGGCAGGGTGACCTTCCAAAAAACTTGCCAGTCCGTTGCCCCAAGGGTTTTAGCGGCTTCTTCCTGCTCCCATCCCTCCTCCTCCAGTAGGGGAATCACCTCTCTGGCCATAAAGGGGAAGGTCACGATGATCGTGGCCAGCACAATTCCGGGAGTTGAGAAGAGGATTTTCCAGCCCAGGCTGTTCACCACGCTGGCGAGCACGCCATGGGAGGGCGAATAGAGCAGCACCAGCATCAAGCCCACCACCACCGGTGAGATCGAGAAGGGCAAGTCGATCACGCTCAGCAGCAAGGCCTTGCCCTTGAACTTTTTGCGGGCAATCGCGGTTGCTGCCGCCAGGCCAAACACCGTATTGGCGGGTACCGCAATGCAGGCCGTAATCAGGGTGAGCCTTAGGGCGGAACGCAGATCTTCCGATTCAAAGTTCTCGAGGAAAGGCCCAACCCCTTTGGCAAAGGCTTGAACCACCACGGATACGGCTGGTAGCAGGATCACCACCGCCACGTAGACGCAGGCAATCAGGGGGATTACAAGGGGTGCGGCTGATTTGATTCGACTGCCCAGCGTCGGTTTGACCCAGTTCGCTGGTTTGATCGATTCAAGCGGTGGAATAACAAACGGCATGGATTTAATTGCCCTGGTAGCGCTGACCCCAAACCTGGATCAGGTTGATTGCCAGCAGACTCACCAGGGAGAAGAGCAGCATCACCGTGCCGATCACGGTGGCGCCGTTGATGTCGTATTCCTCCAATTTCTGCACGATCAAGGTGGGGGTAATGAGGTCTTTGAAGGGCACATTGCTGGAGATCATCACCACCGAGCCGTATTCGCCAACGGCCCTGCTGTAGCCCTGGGCGACGCCAGCCAGCAGTGCGGGCGTCAGCTGGGGCAGAACCACGCGCCAAAAGGTTTGCCCCTTGCTGGCCCCGAGGCACCAGGCGGCTTCTTCCTGCTCCTTTTCCAGGGCGCGCAGCACCGGTTCCACCGTTCGCACCACGAAGGGAAGCGAGATGAACACCATGGCGATGGCCACCCCAATCGATGTGAAGGCCACCTTTACTCCAAACAGGTTGTAAAGCGGCCCCCCCAGCCAGCCCTCTTGGCTGTAAACAGCGGTGAGGGCCAAACCGGCAACGGCCGTGGGCAAAGCAAACGGCAGATCGATCAGGGCATCAAGCAGCTTCTGGCCAGGGAAGCGGCAGCGGATCAGGGCCCAGGCAATCACCAAGCCAAACACCCCATTCACAATGCTGGCCAGGAAGGCGAGACCAAAACTCACCTTGTAGGTGGCCACGGCTTCTGGGCTGGTGGCCGCTTCCCAAAATCCTTCGGGCCCAACGCCTGCCGCCTTGAGCAACATGCCCCCCAGGGGCAAAAACAGCACCAAACCCAGATAGAGCCAGGTGATGCGCCACGACCAGCTCGGCAGGGCAGCAGACATGGCGCCAGATCCGAAATAGTTGACCGTACCACAGGCTTTGCGCCTAAACAACGGTTCCTTGCCGTACTTACGGAGAATGTTATAGCCTTGTATTGGTCTTGATATTGCCTGTCGAGGCTGTCTAGGGACCAAGCTAATTGAATCTTTTCGACCGCTAAGACTCGATGGGAATCCGGGTTTCCAATGTTACCAAGATCTTTGGCGACTTCCGGGCCGTCGATGACGTGAGTGTCGATGTGGATAGCGGCTCGTTGGTTGCCCTGCTAGGCCCTTCGGGATCAGGCAAAAGCACCTTGCTGCGTTTGATCGCTGGGCTTGAGCAGCTCGATCAAGGCCGCATTTGGATTACAGGAGAAGAGGCCACCGAGCGTTCGGTGCAAGACCGGGAAGTGGGTTTTGTCTTCCAGCATTTTGCCCTGTTTAAGCACCGCACCGTGCGGCAAAACGTGGCGTTTGGCCTTGAGTTGCGCCGTTGGAAAAAAGAGGCGATCAAGAGACGGGTGGATGAGCTGCTCGAATTGGTTCAACTCCAGGGCTATGGCAGCCGCTATCCGTCCCAGCTTTCCGGTGGCCAGCGCCAGCGGGTGGCTTTAGCAAGGGCTTTGGCGGTGCAGCCCCGAGTGCTGCTGCTCGATGAGCCCTTCAGTGCCCTCGATGCCAAGGTGCGCAAGGAGCTGAGGGCCTGGCTGCGCAATCTCCACGATGAGATGCATGTCACCACGGTGATCGTGACCCACGACCAGGAAGAGGCCATGGAGGTGGCCGACAAGATTGTGGTGATGAACCACGGCAAGGTGGAGCAGATCGGCACTCCGGCGGAGATCTACGACCATCCGGCCACGCCCTTTGTGATGAGCTTCATCGGCGCTGTGAACGTGCTACCTCAGGGAGCCATTCAGGTGGGTGTTGGCCCTGGCCAGACCCCAGGCCAGCATTTAGTAGGAGACGGTCAGATGTTTGTGCGCCCCCACGATGTGGAGGTGTTCATTGAGGCCCAAGACGGCACGGTGCCCGTGGAGCTGCGGCGCCTCAGCCATATGGGCCGCGATCTCCAGGCCGAGCTGGCCCTAGCCGATGGCCAAGTGGTGATGGCCCAGATTCCTCGGGATCAGATCAATTACGCCAGCCTTCACGTGGGCCGGCGGTTGCACATCCGCAGCAGGGAAGCCCGTTCCTTTGTGCAGGATTACAGCATTTAGGCCGATCCAGGTGAACAGGGCTTCTCTGCCGCTCAGATGAAATACATGGCTTGTTCCTGGCCCTGGGCGTCGCGGCGATCGATCAGGTCTTGAAGGCTGGTGCTTTTCAGCAGGGCTTGCCTGGCTGCCTCCAGCTGTTGGTCGAGCTCAAGCAGCACCTGGAATTCGGCGGTGGGCCTGGTGGGTGTGTCTTTAGTGGAGCTCTCCCCCTCCAGGCAGTTCACGACGTCGGCGACGAGCACCTCGGATGGGGCCCGCATCAGCTGGTAGCCCCCCTTTGGGCCCCGGATGCTGCGCAGGATCCCGCCCCGCCGCAGGGTGGTGAGCATTTGCTCCAGATAGCGGTCGGGAATGCTTTGCCGGGCGGCAATTTCGGCCACCTGCATCACCCCTCCTGATGGGTAGGCGCTGCCGAGTTCGATTAGGGCGACGAGGCCGTAGTCGGTTTTGGAGCTAAATGCCACGGTGAGCTGGGCCTCCGGTTCACAATAACCACAATCCCTACTGATGTAGTTGGGAATACATTGATCGCCCTAGCAGTGGCCTATATTCCCGATCACTCCAATCGGATTTGCGTGGATTTTTTTTCGTCCTCCCTTGGCCGCCGTCTCGGCGCCGCAGCGGCCGCTGCTGGCCTTGTTGCAGCAGGTGCGCCTGCTTTTTTGGCCTCTCCTACTTTTGCTGGTCCCAAGGCTTCTGTTGTTAAGCAGGAAGTCCTGTTGGTGAGCTATGCGGTTACGAAGGCCGCCTACGACAAGATCATTCCCCTCTTCCAGGCTGATTGGAAAAAGAAGACTGGGCAGACCGTCATCATCAAAACCAGCTACGGCTCCTCAGGCAGTCAGACCCGCGCCGTGATCGACGGCCTCGAAGCGGATGTGGTTGGCCTGGCCTTGGGCGGCGATGTGTACAAAATTCAGGAAGCCGGTTTGATCGACAAGGGTTGGCAGAAGGAAAACCCTAACAATTCGATTATCACCAACTCTGTTATTGCCTTCTTCGTGCGGCCCCTGAACCCTAAGAAGATCAAAACCTGGAAGGACCTTGATAACAAAGATGTTGACGTAGTGACGGCCAACCCGAAAACATCGGGTGGTGCCCGCTGGAATTTCCTGGGTCTCTACGGCTCGATTACCAAAACAGGTGGGTCTGACGCCCAGGCGGAAAAATATCTCACCACTGTTTACAAAAATGTTGACGTTTTGCCTAAGGATGCGCGAGAGGCTACGGATACCTTTGTGAAACGCAGTAAGGGTGATGTGCTGCTGAATTACGAAAATGAAGCCATCTTGGCTAAGAGAACTGGTGAGTGGACGGTTCCCTACATACTGCCAAGCCCTAACATCCTGATTGAGGGACCCATCGCGGTGGTTGATAAGAATGTAAACAAGCACGGCAACCGCAAGGTGACCGAAGCCTTCGCTAAATTCCTTTATACCCCTGCAGCCCAGAAGGCCTTTGTGAACAATGGCTTCCGCCCCGTTACCGCTGAGGGCAAGGCCTACGCTCGGGGCAAGTTCAAGCAGGTTGAGACCTTCACAGTAAACACCTTCGGTGGCTGGAATGCGGTTAACAAAGAGTTCTTCGCTAAGGGCGGTCTTTGGGATCAAATTTTCAGCAAGAGCCGCTGATCGAGGTCTTGCAGCAGCAGCCTCACCAATTCAAAGCGTTGGATCACGCCCTCCTTCTCCAGTTGGTTCAAAGGGCGTAATTTGATTCCCCATTAATCAGATTTAAAGGCATAGTTTTATTAAGTTTTTGATGAAGACAGGTGTTGATTGGTGTGGATGTGTATCTAAATACTGTTTTTATAGAGAATAAGCCCTAGTTTTAGCTTACTTGAATGGTGCACCCAATGAGCCTCACTAGTATTCCTTCGCTACTGGCTATCGTTGCAGTGGTGGGTTTTGTTCTAATTCAAACCATTTTTAGTTTTATGGCTTGAATCAATAGTTTTCCTTTTGATATGATTTTAGCCAATTTCTTTCTAAGCTATCCCTGAACATTCGATCGTTATAATTATTCCTTGATAACTTAGTTCTTAACAAATTACCTAGGTTCCATAATTTAATTGCTATCCCAGCGCTAAAAACCAGCCAGGCTAAGAGCAAGATGAAATGGCTCGAAAAGTTCATGTTGTTTTCAAGTATAGCGGTTTCCCTAAAATATATTAGAGTATAGCTAAAAGCATCTATGGATCAAAATCAGCAAATACCAACAATAAAACCAGCATTCTCCGCAAAGCCCTTTTGGCTAAGACTCATACAGGGATCAAGTTCTTGGTTGGGAATTTTTACTGATGAAGCCTATTCAAGTGATCAGCTTTCTGCTCATATCGGCGGTCTTAATTTTAAGCTTATAAATAAGCCAAGCGAGATCAAACAAATAATGCAAGAGAATATGAGTAGTTATCCAAAGCATGAATTAACACAATGGCTATTATCGCCTCTGATTGGCAGAGCATCATTTTCTATTAATGGCGACGAATGGAGTGAGTCTAGGAATAAAATTGAATCGATCTTACACCAAATGCTAGATCACAATGTAGATCTATTCATAAACAAAGCCATTAAGCGCCTTGATTTTAAGATATCAAATCTTCTAAAAAAGCCAGATGGCAACATAATTGATGCAAGTCTCTTGATGACATCCTTTACTTCTGATGTCATCATTCTGATGATATTCTCAGATGTATTTACAGAGGAAGAACTAAAGTCTATTAATTCTGATTTTAGAGAATTTCAACGTAGATCTGCATATATTGCTATTGCAGCACTACTTGGCGTTCCAAAAATTTTGCTATATTCACATCTTCATGTACCTGCGCAGCGTATCCGGGCAATATTATCAAAAAAAATCCAGCATAGGATTCAATTTTTAGATGAAAGGGTAAATCAGCAGCCCGATTTGCTTGACATATTCCTGAAAAATGAGAATTTTAGTAGTATTGAGATTTTAGATCAAGTATGCATGCTTTATCTTGCTGGCCATGAAACTACAGCAAGTACATTAACTATGAGTCTATACCTTTTGGCCTCTATTCCATCTATACAAATAGATCTACACACGGCGCTACGTAATTCTTCTATTGCTGGTTGTGATAGTGAATTGAATAAACTAATTCTTTCGGTTTTTTCTGAAACATTACGACTCTATCCCCCCATTCCTCTGCTTATACGTGAACATACTGAGATAAAGCAAACTTCTATTAATCGGTGTCCTTTAAAAACTCTAGTTGCTGTTTCACCGTGGATTATGCACAGACACAGCAAGTATTGGGTTGAGCCTTTGAATTTCATAGCTGATAGATTTTTAGTAAATACAAAAAAGACTTACAAGAATATTTACATTCCATTTGGGATTGGTCCACGTATCTGCCCGGGTGCTAGTTTAGCTAAGAAAGAAGCTTTGGAACTACTAAAGTATATAGTTAGTAACTTTAAATTGAAAACTGTAAATGCAGAAATCCCTCAACTTGTAGGAAGGCTAACTCTTAGGCCAAAGAAAAATATTAAATTAATTTTTTCCCATCATAAAAGCTAGTTTCGTTTGAGAGTTTTTCTTATAGCTTATTATTGCTACTAATGCAAGTGCATACATTAGAGATATCCCAGCAAATGGAATCAATGAAAGTGCGCTATCGTTTGTTGATGTTGAGTATGGCAATGTGATGGCCGAGCCTATTAATGGTGCCAAGCAAGGGCCAAGTGCATAAAGTGATCCTATCTTTCCCATTACAGCTCCTTGTATCTCTGCGGAGAATTGTGAACATATCATTGAGCGTATCATTGAATCCGATAGGCAACCAAAAATATTTATTATTATTAGAACATAGATATATACTGGGTCGCTAGCAACGCCAAATAAGAAAGATATTATTGCCGAGGAAGTAAGTGATAATAGCGTAAGTTGATATATCGATATCTTCCTCAGTAAAATTGGTGGTAAAAATATTTGACTAATTAATAGTGTAACTCCAAATACAAACAAAGATGCACCTGCTTGTTGGGCTGTCCAGGAAAATTTTATCTTGAAGTATATAGCCCAGATTGAAAACGAGGTGAATCCTGCAACACTTTGCAGGACAAATGAATAGTAAAGAAGTTTTTGCCTGTTAATTTTAAATATATCTTTAATTCCTTTGAGTTTACTTGCAAATAATGAGAGTATATCTGCAGGTTTTGAGAAACTAGCGTGATACTCTCCTCGCACTTTTTCAATTGGCAGCCTTAGAAAAACCATAATTGAATTAATTAAAGTAAGTGCTGCTGCAATCTGAATACAAGCTGCTAATCCGTGGTGGCTTATTAAACCAACTAATGAAGCTCCAGCAATGAAACCAATACCGTTTGATGCGGAGATTTTACTAAGGTTGGCTGGAATGTCTTTTGTTTCGGATAGTGATGATACATAAGCAGTAACAATAACAAGTGAATGCTGACAGGTTCCAGTTAGCAGACGCAATATAAATATCCAGTATAATTGATGGGTGAAGGAGAGAAGATAAACTAAAATTGAGGTTGATATTAAGGTTGTCATCAATGTATTCCGTCGCCCAAATCTATCAGATAGGGCACCAACAAAAGATGCAGTGGCTACTTGTGAAATACCAAATGAACTTTGAACAAGCCCGATACTTAACACTGCTGCATTTAATGAAGGAGCGGTTTTAGCGATATAGAAGGGTATTACTGTCAGTAATATTCCAATACAACAATACTCCACAAAGGCAGTAAAGCAAAGGATAAATAATCTTCCCTTTGTAAGTTTTGCTCTTTTTGCTTCAATCACTGGAGACGTCCCTATTGATCTAACTCTTTTGAGTGTACTATGGAAATAATCCATAATTCGTGATTTACACCAAATGTGTGGAATAGGCGGTCTTCTAGATTTATCGGGTCAAGGACGTATCCCAGATATTGCAATGCTTGAAAATATGGCTAATGCAATGTTTCATAGAGGTCCAGATGAAGATGGTTTTTATATTGATAAAGGCATTGCACTTATTTCTAGAAGGCTGAATATTATGGATCCTCAGAATGGCAAGCAACCTGTTGTAAGCAATGATAAAAATATATACGCTGTTTATAACGGGGAGATTTTCAATTATCAGAATATTAGAAATAGTCTAAACTCTAAAGGTGTTAAGTTTTTTAGTGAATGTGATTCGGAGTTGATTCCACACTTATGGCTCGAATTCAAAACTAAGATGTGGGAACAGATTAATGGTCAGTTTGCAACTGCAGTTTGGGATAGTAGCTTAAATGTGTTGTCCCTGGCTAGAGATCAATTCGGAATTGCACCTCTTTTTTATGGAATTATTGATAAATGGTTAGTTTTTGGTTCTGAAATTCGTGTTCTGTTGGCCACTGGTTTATTTCCTATCCAGCAAGACCCCAAAGCAATTAGTCAATACACCACATTTTTTTGTTTACCAAGTAGTAGAACAATGTTTCAAGGCATAAAATCTCTTAGCCCAGGCAGCTACTTACTCATTAAGCAAACAAGCTCAGCCTTCTTTAAATTTAATGAGGTGAGATTTATTAACAATAAAGCATATCCAGAAATTAGATTCACTAAAAATATTGAGTCTAAGCTTGTGGAAGAGCTTAATACCATTCTGCTTGAATCAGTTAGAAAACGTTTGATGGGCGACTGCGATGTTGGTGCTTTCTTGTCTGGAGGTGTTGATTCAAGTATTTTAGCTGCAATGGCTAATATGTATATGGATAAACCGTTGCGAACATACACAATAAGTATTAATCATGGTGGCCTTAATGAAGCAGGCTTGGCGGCTGAAACAAGTAAGACACTAGGTTTAAATGGTTCTATTTTTAATCTTTCCCAGAGCGAGGTGATGGATGCGTACCCTGATTTAGTTCGTGTTGCAGAAGCACCTGTTTTTGATCTCTCTTGTGCTGCCGTGATGCTTCAAGCTAGGCAAGTAAGTGATGATGGTATTCGAGTGATGTTGGCTGGAGAAGGGGCCGATGAATTATTTGGAGGGTATCCCTGGCATAAGATTAGCAAGTTTTCATCATTCCTAAACCAGCCTAATTTTGATATTGAGCAAGGAACTGTTTATAGAACGCTAATTGAGACAGGTTTAAGAACTTGTGGTTTAGGTAAGCCTGATTATCACAGGTTTCAACGTATGGTAGATCTTTCCGGAGGTTTAACTGGTTGGATTCAGGTGCATGGTTTTATCATTCTCTGTATGCAACAGTTTATGTGTGCTGATTTCCTTTCTACTATAAGTGACTACGAGCCCTATGATGATATTGGTCTTAATTCATCCTGGTTAAAGGGCCTATCTAGATTCAACCGCGAATTAGAAATTAGCCAGCGTGTGCAACTTCCTGGTTTATTACTTTCCTCAAAAGGTGATCGCGTTAATATGAATTCTTCAGTTGAAGCTCGCTACCCTTTTCTTGATTCTAACCTTGTGAACTTTGCTTCCAAGTTGCATGAGGACTATAAGCTTAACGGCTATGTTGGTAAGTATTTACTTCGTAAGGTTGCTGAAAAATGGCTGCCAAAGACTACAGCATGGAGGCGCAAAGCAATGTTTAGAGCTCCATTTGAATCATTTTCCTTTTCTAAGCCCAATGGATATGTTGAGTTTTTGTTGAGTAAGGAATGTATTGATAAAACAATGATTTTTGATTACTCTAAGATTTCAAAAGCACTTCAAGATCTTCGCACATTGGATTCAATACAAATGCAACGAGTGACGCCACGTAAGCGTTGCATTGAAATTGGTCTCGCTAGTGTTTTATCTATTCAATGTTGGCACTACACTTTTATTGTTAAATCAGCGTTTAGCGCTATTCCCTGATATCATACCCATATTTTTTGCAGAATGATCTGCTTTCTGTTTCTATACGACTATATTCTTCCGCTGTAAGTGAATACCTACTAATATGTAACTTGTTGATTCCATCTATTATGTTTTGATAGGATGCGTTTGAAACCTTGGATGATTCAAGTTGTAAAAAATTGAATATGGATGTCATTTCATCTCTTGGATTACTCACCAAATCTTCGAACCGGATTGTGTATAAAGAATTGGCTGGGATTTCGCATTTTATATTCTCGAGGCTGTTGGCAAGAATTGAGAATAAATTTAATGAATAGCTGAAATAATCGAATTCAATTGGATATTCAAAGGAATTAAGAATATCTAGTGTCTTCCATAATTTTACTGCTGATGGAATTGATTCAAATGGTGTTTTAGTTATGTAAATAAATTTGGCAGTTGGAAATATTGTTAATAATAGTCGAACTCTCACCGTGTGGCATGGGTTTTTAATCAATATTCTCCCAGAGCGCTTGGATAGAATTCTTTTATAAAATAATAGTAGATTATTTATCCATTTGGCTTTTAACTCAGCAGGTTCAGTTTCAATATCTAAACCTTGCAGCTGGCTCCCTTGAGATGGAAAGGCAATACGTTTATAGGGCGTTAAGGAACCCAATGTTAGTTGAGCAAATTCATCTTCCTGTGGACTATTCCATTCTAATTTTCGTGAGTCGATTGGGCGTTGTTTAGGTAACAAGAAATTGCCAATTTTATAAAAAATTTTTTCAGTGCTGCAAAAGCTAATTGGATTAAAACATTGAAATGTTGTAGGTGAAACTAGATCCTTATGAGTTGCCAGTAGTTCATGTAAAAGTGTCGTTCCTGATCTCCAATAACCAATTATGAATACCGGATTAACCACTTCATGTTCAATATGATCCTCATATTTTATTCTTTCAGCTATGCTTGATATATAATTTAAGATGCTTTGAATAGAACATATAAGTAAAGCGCTGGATAAAAGCCCGTAACGTTTATAGTTTGAACATTTAAATAGGTTTACAGAAAGTTTCAATAATATAGATATAGGCATGCCATGCCAAATCCGTGGACTATACCATGGGTAAACAAGATAATTTTTTTTCAAGGCACTATTTACGCTTTACAAATCTAAAATTTTGCCCATGCTTCGGCACCGAAACAACAGTACCCTCGTATTCAAAGCTTTTGCCCTGAATTGGCTCTAAATCATAGAACTGCGCTAGCCTAATTAATACTGTTGCAATCATTCTTCGGGCAAGATGTTGACCGGGGCATGTATGGGGACCCAGTTGGAAGGGTAGATAGGCTTTTGGGTTGTGGGGTTTTGAAAATCTATTAGGTATGAAATCTTCTGGATTTTCCCAATATTCAGGGGAACGGTGAATTCCATATACGGATATTAAAATAATATCCTTCTTTTTCATTTTTACCCCAGCAACTGTGCAATCCTTAACAACCTTACGAGCAAGCAAAGGAGCCGTTGGTGATAAGCGCATCGTTTCATTTATGATATTGCCTAAGCATTCAGGATCAGCTTGATCCTCAACATTCGGATAATCTTTGCCATATAATTCTAGGCATTCAGTTGAGAGCTGAGACCAATATTCTGGATATTCTGATAAATACATCAATATCCATTCAAGTGTAACGGCGGATGTTTTAATGCCTGCAATATAGAGCGATTTTAGTAGTGAGAAATGTTCTTTTCCTTTTAATGGGCAGCGTTTTTCCCGAATAACCTCTTCATCCATATCTCGGAGTAAGCTCACTGTTTTTGTGTCCTTTGAGATTGCTTTTTTTATTAATGGCTCTAATACTTGATCAATCGTGCTTGATTTTAAGCGCATTCTTATGTTGGTTGGATGCGGCATCCAACCAGGCATTAACATTAGAACAGGATATTTTATATAATTAGTGGACAATGCTGCAAGCTCTACATAGGCATTATGCAGCTTTGCGCTCTCTGCAGCTGTTAGATCGGCATTTAGAAATACCTTTGTAGTGGTTTGAACAAATATTGATTCAAAGTCATAACGTTTTAGGATTAAACTGCCTTCCTCTTCTTGTTTTTCTTGAATTTTTAAAGCTCTATCTAACCCCAACTGTGTTCCTCGATGGTACTTTTCGATATTATTTCTTGAAAGACTATTATTGCATGACCCCTTAAGTGATTTCCAAGCAGCACCGTCTTGAGTGAGTATTGATTTTCCAACTACACCCTGCAGTATATGTTTTTGAGCTTCTGATCTTCCAAAATATTCCTCATTATCGTATTGTATCAGGCTCGCTAAATCAGCATTTGTAATTGTTATTATCTTCTTGTTGAATATTTCAAACGTTGATGCCCCTCCGGCTTGTGTTGCTGTTTCATAGGATGCAACCGACGCGTTTTGAAGTATTCTGCTGGCTTCAACCTTTATCTGCATTGCGGATGTATTATTTGCGTTGAATTCGCCTGTAGTCATGGAGCTTGGAGCAATATCTTCTATTATGACACAAAAATAAAAGGCGTCAATTAATCATCTTATTTAGTGCTTGATTCGCGCAACTTACGGTCCTTATGATTTTCATCGGTTTCACATGCGCGGTTATGCTATGTTTAATGGGATTGCTTAATACTCGATTTGCCCATGGGCTTCAAGCAAGACCTACCCAATGATATTGAGTATAAGCAATTAAACCTACCGTTAACACCTGTCAACATTAAAATACCCGATTTTCCAGATAAGGTATCTGAGAAAGTTTGTCCATTTAAACGGATGCTGCGCGCGGGGTATTCAAATTCTCAACTTGAGTTACTCAATGCCTCCAATTTTACGGATTTACAGAGCAAGGGTAGGCTTGGTAAGTTTATTACTCTTTTAATGAACCCATCCGTAGTTAAATCTCTACTTACAATTAAAAGTAAGAAATTTATTAAATCACCTGTTGTTGTGTGGTTGCTCAAACCTTTGATTGGTAATTCTCTATTTATATGTAATGAACAGGATTGGGCGGGGAAACGAAAATCATTAGAGATGTCTTTAAGGAATATACCATCGAGTGTCTTAATAGATAAATGTCATGATAGTGCAGATGCTGTTTTTCAGCATTTCTGTTCTCAGCCACACAATCGTGTTACTGCAAATGCAATAGCCCAATTTTATTCAGCTGATTCTGTTGCTCGACTTTTAACTGGTCATTCGATTGGATCTATCAGTGGATTTGATGAAATTATGAAGGTTTTTCATAGCTATGAATCAATTATTCTTCGCTGCGCCTTCCTTGCAAATGTTGGCTTTTCAAAACGTATCTTAGGTATTTTTTTCAAATTCAAGGCAAATGCTGTTCGATCTTGGGTTGAGAAATTTGTTCTTAATTCAATCATTTATCCTAATGCCAATCAGCAGCCAACTATTCTAGATGTTTTATGGCAACGAGAATCGCATCCTCTTATTCCAAGTGTTCCCATCGATGTTCTTGATACAAGCAACGACATTATGCTTTCAGGTTATTCAACAACAGCTAGCGCCGTAGCATCAATGCTTTATTTACTTTCATTATATTCAGATGAACAGCACTTGGTTCGTAATGAGGTTAGAAGCTTCACCACTGGTTTACCTAGATCCCTAGAAGAACACGAACTTTCTTCAGCTGTTTATTCCATGGCATTTGTGGCAGAGGTTTTGCGCTTGTACCCTCCGGTTTCATTTATTCAACGAATAGCAACTTCGCATAATCAGTTTGTTGAATCTATTTTTGAGGAAGGCTCATTAATATTAGTTTCACCCTGGGCAATACATCGTCATTATAAGTTTTGGGAGCGTCCTAATCATTTCTGCCCTCAGCGATGGCTTGATGCTAATAGCAACGTTCCACAAAAGATTAGTGATGCCCAGTATCTACCTTTTGGCAAAGGTCATCGTGGTTGCCCTGGGGAAAAGCTTGCAAATACAATCTTACTTGTTATGTTAACTAGTATTGTGCAAAAATTTGAGATTAAGGCAATCACTCATGCCAAGGTTTCATGGAAAAGTCAGCTTTCTTTGAGAAGTTCAAAACCAATATCGCTTTTAATCAGTAAAATTTAATTTGCTAATAGTTGAAGAAATCATTGCTTTGTGATTGCTTGGGCTCAATTTCCATCCTCAAGATTTTGTAAAATAAAGATTGCAAGAGATTCAATAGTTGGATCGTTTACAAATGCATTGAATTTTAATGATATACCAAATTCTGATTCAAGTACTGCTGCTAACTCAACAACCATCAATGAATCCAGGCCAATGTTATAAAGGCTTTCACTAGGATCTAATTCATCAGCACTAGTTACACCCATCACTCTTGCTAGTTGACTCTGAAGTTCATGAATAATAATAAGAATCTTCTTATCTTCACTAGCACTTTCCAGCTGATGTAGGAGGGCTTCTCGTTTTGGATTTGCTGTTTTATCTAATAAATTATCAGATTCTTTCAGATACGAAATGAAGTTTTGAAGCCGTTTGGGAGTGTTTTGATTAACCTTATTCCAATCATTATTATCAATAGTAAAAACTCCACTTAGACCATGATTTAGTAGCAGCTCCATTTGTTTGAATGCATTATCCGGATCCAGTAACCTTAATCCATAATTTTCCAGTCTTTGCTTCGCTGGTTTATCCAGCTTGCCAACCATTCCTTCTTTTCCCGTATTCCATGGTCCCCATTGCAGCGAAAGTTCCAATTTATCATTCTTATTTCTTAAGGTATCTTCATTGCAGTTACCATCCATTGCTGAATTAACCGATGAATAGAATATTTGGCCTGGTGAGCCAAGAAGTGCACTAATTGATGAAAAGCTTATTAGAAAAGGCGATTGATATTGTAAATTTGAATACGCGTCCTGCAGTTTTTTGAGAACAATATAGCCGTTCCATTTCACACTAAATACCGATTTGAGGCGCGTAATGTTTTGATTTATTATTAATCCATCCTCTAATTTCCCTGATAAGTGAAACAGTCCCAATAATTTTTGTTGGGAAATTTCATATGTGATTTTTGCGATTATTTTTTCCAGATCAAACTCCTCCTCAAAGTCTATATTTAGGGCTGATATCTTAATGCCAGATTCTACCCATGTACCTATATTGTTTTGGTCAAGGTGGCTTCTGGCATTTTTGGAGATTACAAGAATAGCTGTTGCACCCTTGCTAATTAGCCATTTGATTAGCTCCATACCAATAGCACCAAAGCCCCCGGTAATTATATAGATCCCATCACTTGATATTTTTCTTGTGTTCTCCTGATTATTTCTCAGGTTAACAACCACTTTCCCTATGTGTTTCGCTTGCGCTATGTATCGAAATGCATCAGAACATTGATCCTTGTTGAATACTTTTACTGGTAGGGGCTTGTAGGCACCTTCTTTGCATTCATTGAGTATTTTGATGAGAAGATTGTTTATATATTGTGGATTTCCGTTTGCAATTTCTAGCAAGTCGAACTGATAATATTTAACATCCGGTCTTTTGCTTGCTGCCTTCTCTGGGGACCAAACTTCAATTTTACCCATTTCAATGAATCTGCCATGTTTACTAAGACACTCAAAGCTTGCATCCACCCATGTGCTATTGAGGCTATTAAGTACAACATCAACACCCCTACCGTTTGTGAGCGCTAATATTTCTTGGCTAAAATCTTTAGTGCGAGAATCATGCACTGAAAGTACTCCTTGTTCTTTTAAATACTGATGTTTAGTTCTACTTGCTGTGCAAATGATTTGTGCCCCAATTTTTCTTGCTACCTGAACAGCCGCTTGGCCAACGCCTCCTGCACCTGAGTGAATGAGGATAGTTTCACCAGCTTGAAGCTTGGCTAATGTGCACAGTGCATGTTCTGCAGTTAAAAAAGCCGTGCTCAGTGAAGCGGCATCGTTGATTTCTATGTCAACAGGAAGCGGAATGCAAAGATTTGCCTGTGTAATAACATGCGACGCCAAACTTCCAACTGCTAGTGCTCCAATTACACGCTGACCAATTAGTTCCTTTGATATTTTTCTGCCTACCCTTGATATTCTACCTACACATTCTCCACCTAATGGAATTTCTGCATCCTCTGATATCCCAAGTGATGCACTATATGTCTTCATCATTCCTAAAGCATTAAGAACGTCGCGGAAATTTATTCCGGAAGCTTCCACTTCAATTTCTACTTCAGATTCTTCTAATTCGTTTTCAACTAATGGTACTACGCATAGAGATGTTAAGTCTCCTGGTTGTGCAACACTGAACTTATATGGCCTTAGGTCTATGTTGTCTTGTTGAGTTGTGTAAAAATGATTCGATTCATATTTAATGCACATTTGATCTGAAAAATATTGACTTAATTCATTTTTTTTATCAAAATTTTGCCATTTAATTCCGCTTGTTATTAATACGGAAAATTCACAATTAGGAATTTCTATTGTTGCAGATTTTAGCATTGAAATTAATGCTGACTGCACTGGTCCTTGAGAATTAATGTATAGCATAAGTTTGCTAGCTATTATTTCTTGCTTTGCAATGGCTTGTATAATGGTGAACAATTGCTCAGCAGATTCAATTAGGTTGCTCCCTTCTAGCTCATTAGAATTTGGCTCTACTAAGTAATGCTTTTCTTTCTTTATCTCAAGATCAACTGATTCAACATTGATCTGATTGCATGATCGCATTTTGTGATATAAATTTATTATTCCATTTGCTTCGATAAAAACCTCGTTATCTTGGCTTTGGTTCGCAGATTTCAAATTTAGCTTTTTCCAGCCTGTAGTACTAATATTTATTTCGCAATCTGGATTCTCTGGATTATTTAATTTACTTTCTGGAAATATCCATTGCATTAAACGTTTAGGCACCTTTCGTAATTGAAATCCCTGAATGCTCAAAATTAAGTAATCATTTGCATAAATTTCAAGATCTGATTCTATTGTGTTATCTTTTTCTTCTTCTCTTATGCTTGTTAACACTTTAATTTCATTTGGTAAGGGCCATTGTTTAACTTCTAACGATCTAAAACCCACTGGTAAAAGTAACTGATTGGCTTCAATATCTTTATATATTGTTGCGCCTATTGCTTGAAAGCAACTGTCTAGTATTGCCCTATCAGGGCTATTCTGTACTCTTTTTATTTCTGCAATGCACTTTTTCCCATCGCTTATTATAGTTACCAGATTTCTGTATGCATTCCCGTATTCTAAGCCCATACTCCGAAGTGCTCCATAGAATTTTGGCAGTGGAATTTCAGTAGGCTCTGTTGCAAATTGCTTCTCAAAATGTAATTCACTAATTTTCTCTCCTAGCCTCACACTCTCCAAGTTCTCTGTTTCACCTGTATTGACATAAACCTTTCCGTGCTGAGTCCATTTTTTGCTTGTTTCTGCTGAACTGAAAAATTCCATTAAAGAATTTTCAGGATTGTAGACAATTTGTAGAACTATTGCCTCCCCTTTTATCTGTAATGGTAGATCTAATTTTAAATTTTTTAGCTTTAATTTGGTTCCCTCTTTAACTAGTACATTGAGAGTTTGTTCTATAAATCCAGCTGCTGGGAATACACAGTGGTTTTTAATGCAATGGTCGTTCAGATCTAGATTTGTTTGTTTGCATAGTTTTAGCTGGTAATAATGTATATCGCCTGGCAACTTGAGCATAGTGATGCTACTACTTTCCTCCATTTTATTCAACTCTTTTCTATCATCATTGTCTTTTTTCAGGTTTAGGTGTTCTCGCCATAATTGGCCTTTTATTTTTGACTCTTCATTTAATTTAGGCCACCAGTATTTCTTTTTTTCAAATGGATATCCTGGTAATTTACGTATTTGATTTTTTGGTACATTATATATATTCTTCCAATTTACTGGGTAACCTGCTGCCCATATTTTTTGAGCCGTTTTCAATAGAGTGAATTCACTATCAATCTGATATTGTATTGATGGGAATACTTTTATTTCAGGATTTGTGCTCAGTATTTGCTTGGTTAAATTTATTAAAATTGGTTTTGGACCAATCTCTATGAATAAATTTCTATTTTCTTCGGATAGTGCGCAAATAGCATCCTTATAGAGTACTGGTGATAAAATTTGTTTAGACCAGTACTCTATAGATTCAGTTTCATTGGTTATTCTTTTACCGGTTAGCGTGCTGTACATTTTCCCACTTGATGAAGCAAATTTGATACCCTTGAGCATAGTTTCAAATTCACTTATCATCGGACACATCTCGGGTGCATGAAATGCGTGCGATACATTCAATTCACTACACTTAAAGCCACTGCTAATGGCCTCACTTTTAAATGCATCTAGGTTTGATCTTTCACCTGATATGATGAGTTGATTAACTGTATTGTAGCCTGCTAGATATGTCTTTGGATAACATTTTAGCAATGATTTTACATCATCAATTTCTGCCTCTATTGCCAACATTCCTCCTGTTTTGGGTAAACTAGCCATTAGCTTCGCCCTAACGCATATTATATGTGCGGCATCTTTTAAAGATAAAACTTTGTCTAGATATGCGGCTAGGATTTCTCCCACACTGTGGCCAATTACCGCGTCTGGTTCTACCCCCCATTCTTTCCATAGTACTGTTAGGGCGTAGCCAAAAACAAATAAAGCTGGTTGCACAACTCTTGTATCTGTAAAGCTTTCATCACCTTTATTTGATAACCAGTTCTCGATCAGAAGCCCATTTGTTTCTTGATCCAGATATTTCATTACGTGATCAACTGAGTTTCTAAATATCTGATTTTGAGCATATAGATCATGCCCCATCTGCTTCCATTGCGAGCCTTGACCTGTTATAAGAAATGTTATTTTCGTGGATTTTTTTGAGGATATATCACTTACGATTAATTTTGAGTTTTCAATGTTATCATTAGCGTAGGCTTTTAACTGTTCAATAAGCTCATTGGTGCTGCTGGCAATCCATCCATTGCGATATCTAAAATTAGATCGATATGATGATATTTCAGCTATTAACTTAATTCTTGTTTCCTCGTCGATATTTTCTAATGTTTTTGCTACATCGCCTGCAATCTTTTGAAGTGTTAATAATTGTCTTGCTGATAATATAAGGGCTAATCTTTTTTGAATTGTTGTTTCTTTTATTTCATCTATATTTGAATTGTCCTCGGCTGAAACTAGAACTACATGTGCATTTGTTCCTCCAAATCCAAATGAACTAACCCCAATTTGCACTGGACTCCCCTCTCGCCCAATTTTTGTTGTTTCTAGTGGAATTTTTAGTTTGTATAATTCTAGATTTATTTTTGTGTTGGGTTTTTTCATATTAATAGCTGCTGGCACTTTTTTGTTTTTTGCAACTAGTACAGCTTTTATTAGACCCGTGATACCAGATGCGGTTTCGGAGTGGCCTAGATTTGCCTTTACTGACCCTACAAGGCACTCTGTTTTTAATGCCAGTGCAATGCCTAATGCCTCTAGCTCAATTGGATCGCCTTGCTTTGTCCCCGTTCCATGTGCTTCTATATAATCAGTTTTAGACGAGTCTAGTTCGGCATCTTTATAGGCAGATTCTATGCATAATATTTGTGTATCCAGCCTAGGGGCAGAGATTCCACTACTTCTACCATCAGAATTTACTGCTGATCCACATATTATTGCATCTATAATGTCGCCATCTTCTAATGCCTTTTCATAACTTTTTAGAATTACCACACCCGCCGCTTCTCCACGTACGTATCCATCCGCATCATCATCAAATGTTTTGCATTTGCCACTGGGTGATAACAAGCCTGCTTTACAGAAGCTTGTGTGTATCCCTGGGTGAACTATTATTTGTACTCCACCCACAATTGCCATATCACATTTTCCATTATTTATACTTTGGCATGCAAGATCAATAGCAACTAGTGAGGATGAACATGCTGTATCTACAGTTAAGCTTGGACCTTTTAAATCCAAAAAATACGATAACCTATTGGCTGCTATACATCCGGTATTTCCCGATAGTAAAAATGTTTCATTTTCGGGTACTAAATAGTCGTATTCTGATCCCCACAAGAGCATTCCGTAATCGCAACTTGATATACCAATAAATACTCCTGTTTTTGTGCCTTTGATCTCATCAATTCGGATTCCTGCGTTTTCAATTGCCCTCCAGGATACCTCCATTAATAGTCTCTGTTGAGGGTCCATGCATGTGGCTTCTCGCGGGGATATACCAAAGAAGCTTGCATCAAAACTGCCTACATCATCAAGAAATCCAGCTTCTTTTACATGATGAGTTGATGGATTTAATGGATTTAAATTAAAATGAATGTTTTGATCCCATCGCTCTTTAGGACCGCTACTGATGGCGTTACCTTTATTTATTAATAATTCCCATAGCTGGTTTGGAGACTCTATGCCTCCTGGCAACCGGCAGCCCATTCCAATGATTGCAACGTGACGCTTTATGTCGGTCAAGGCGGGTGATCCGTTTTAGCTATTGTACAATTTGGTTTGTCTGGTAAAGCCTCAGGTTATTAAACCATTTTCTAGCTTTATAATTCTATCAGCATAATCAAGTATTTTATTGTCGTGGGTTATTATAATTACTGAACATTGGTATGTATCTGCAAACTCCTTCAGTAAGCCTATTACTATTCTTGCTGAATCTTTATCTAATGAGGCTGTTGGCTCATCAGCTAGGATTATTTCTGGTGTATTTGCGATAGCTCTGGCTATTGATATCCTTTGTTTTTGGCCTATTGATAGGTCTTTTGGTTTAAAGTTTGCCCTATGACTAAGCTCCAGTAGTTCTAGTAGTTCAAAGCATTTTTCTTCAATCTTGTTCAAGTCTTTTCTTCTCCATTTTTCATGCACTTCAAGACCAACTCTTATGTTTTCTTGTGCCGTAAGATATGGAAGTAAGTTATGTGATTGAAATATGAAACCAATTTGCTTACGTAGTTCAACTAGTTCTCTCCTATTAGCGGATACTATGTTTTTTCCTAGAATCTCCAGGTAACCCTCTGCTCCTGTTCGTAGCCCTCCTATTAATGTTAATAATGTTGTTTTACCTGATCCTGATGCACCTGTGAGAATTATTAGTTCACCTTTTGATACTTCTAATTCTATTGAGTTAAGTACCTGTGAATGAGGATCTTCTTTGCAGTAACGGTAGGTTAATTCCTTGATCTTTATCGGATTGTTGGCTTGCATACTATCTTTCTTAATATAGTGTTGATGGATCTACTTTTCTTAGCTTATTTGTTGCAATATAGCATGAAATCATGCTTGTTCCAATGCTTAGGCTTGCTACTATAATAGCTCTTCCAATTGTCATGTATATGAGCAGGTTTGACGCAGACATCATGATTGAGTATAAACCCATTGAAATAAGAATTGAAAACGGAAAGGACATTAGCGTAAGCATCAATGCTTGCGTAAAAACAATTTTTATTACAAAAATATTTGTGTACCCTAATGCCAGCAGCGTTGCGTATTCAGGAAGATGACTTATTACATCTGAATAAAGGATTTGATACAATATTATTCCACTTACTACAAATCCAACTATAACCCCCAGCCCAAATATAAATGTTAGTGCTGTGTTCTTGCTCCAGTAGTTCATTTCTGTTTTTGATATTTCTTCTATCAACATCGCGCTAATTGTTCCTCCATTTGGGAATAATTTTTCTGAAAGTACTTTTTTTACCCTTTCCTTAGTATAATTCTTGCTTAATTTTACTACTCCTAGGTTTGTGATATGTTGGTTTCTTTTTGGATAGTAATGTAATAAATTATTTTGAGACATGACTAAACTCATATCAGAGGCAAAAGTAGACCCTATCTTTGCCGTTGAATTTATTAGAATCCTCTTATCAATTAGATTTGTTCGATATGAATTTTTTAGTATCATTTCTCTTTTTGCATCCCTTACGTATGATGGCCTTGACAGGGTATCGATTGCAGCGCGTTCGTAAAGATCTACTAATTTTAAATCTAGGCCTATCTTTTCTGTATCTAAGGCGCTATTAAGTGGATCAATTCCGTATATTTGCGCATTTGTTGTCATTCCTTCCGACTTGATCAGCACAGTTCCAAGTTCTATGGATAATGTTGAAACTTTTGCTACTCCTTCCACTCCTTTGGCTCTCATTATGTCTGAGATGCTTATTGTTGGGGACTGAGATAATCTCTTAAATCGTGAGCTTACTATTACGATTTCGCCATCGAGTAGTGAATATGGTCGAGACTGACTTTGATATATTGATTCCAACAAGCCAAGTTGAAAAAATACTAGTACATTTGAAAAACAGATTCCTGCAGTTGCAGCAGCTGTTTTTATGGGTGAATCCTTTAGCTGCTTTATTGCTAACGGAATCCTTTTGGAGAATTTCATTTCTCTGAATAGTTTGGTTCAAAAAGGATATTTACTTCCATATAATTATAGTTTTGGGCTTGGAGGGATGATTTTTTGTCTAACTTTATTAATACGTTGAAAACTCTATTTGCAAGGTTTGCTGCTGGATCATCAGAATTAACAGTTTGTTGTGTAACTTGGCCGCTCACTTCTATTACCCTACCTCTCCACTTTATTTCTGGAACCCCATTTGCAGTTATATTTGCAGCTTGTCCTAATTTAATATTTTTTATGTCTGCTCTATTTACCTCGGCAAGTATTCCCATGGAATTGCTGTTCCCAACATCCATAACGGCTTTACCATTATTTATGCTTTCCCCTTGCCTTGTATATATTTTAAATACTTTTCCATTTTCGGGTGCTTTTATTACTGAGAGCATTGTCTTAAATCTATTTGATTCGTAGTCCCATTCTGCAGATTTTAATTTGGCTTTGTTGGTTTCTACAAGCTTTTGATTTGACAGATATTCTTGTTCAGCTGCTCTATATAGTGTTTCTTTCTCATCCGCTTGTTCATATGTGGCAGCACCTTGATTTCTTAGAAAATTGTATCTTTTGTGTTGTCCACGATAAAAATCCCTTAGTGTTTTAGACGACAACATTTTTGCCCTTGAGCTTTCAAGCTCAGCAATCTGTTGAATTATTTTTGCTTTTGACGATTTCATATTATAAATTGATTCATCTCTGTCCTCCACGCTAAATAGTGGATCCCCTTTTTTGATAAATTGATTTTCTTTTACGTATAAGTGTTTAATTCTACTTGAAGAGTATATCATTGGATATTGAATCGAACGGATATATTCTGTTGGCTGTACTCTGCCTAAAGCGAATACCCTTATATCAAGTGGCTGTTTTATTTGCTGATTTTTTGTTTCATTGATTTTCAGTACTGCTATTACTATAATAAACATTGAAGCCAAATATATTGTTAACTTTTTGAATGAGATTTTCTTTAGTATACCTATCCTGTTGTGCTTTTCTTCTGTTTGATGAGTGGCATTAGCTTTATGTTTAATTTCACTTTCCGGCATATCCTGTTTGCAAATACTTTTTTATTCTAGCTTTTCTTTTTTTTGATTGCAATTCCTTGTTGTATTATCCATACCTGGATTTTTTACTCGCTTTATGCCAAAAGTCTACCACAATGTTTCTTTAGACTATCTTAAGGCTTTTGTTGTTGTGCTAGTGGTTTTTCTTCATTCAATTTTAGCATATCCATCATGGGCTTTTTTTAATGTCAATTCATTTCTAAACTCGAGTGCTCCCATTGTTGATCCAGTTAGATGTGAGTTTATAGATTTTACTCCCAGCCTTTTAAATGGTTTCTTTATGGCCCTCTTGTTTTTTATTTCAGGCCTTTTTGTTTATCAGAATTTATTGACTAAGGGGCTTGTTGCTTTTGCCTTAACCCGACTTAAAAGGCTAGGTATTCCATTCGCTTTCGCCCTTGTTTTTGTAATGCCGATAGCTTTTTATCCATCTTTTCTTATGTCTGGCTCATCTGAGAATTTTATTTTCTTTTGGTTTAGTTGGTCTTGGACTAGTGGCCCTGCTTGGTTTTTATCTATGCTTCTAATTCTAAATTTTTATGCAATTATTTTATTTCGCCTTAGGCTTTTTTCGGGCTTTTTTGTTTCTAATTCTATTGTATCTAATCCTTTGATTTTTTTCCTTGTTCTCGTTTTCGCCTCTTGTTTAGTCTATTTTCCTTTGATGTATTTCTATGGACCATTTCAATGGTCATCGTTGGGTCCCCTTATTATTGGCCAAACTAGTCGTTTACTTCTTTATTTGGTTTACTTTTCCGCTGGATTACTCTTAGGAAGGGCTGGTCTTGGCTCAACTTTTCTGCTTGATTCCGGTGTATTTCTTAGGCGATCTTTTGTTTGGTTTATTGGTTCAGCTTTTCTAGGATTTATTTATTTGGCTTCCTTGAAAATTGTTCCAATTAATATAACAGTTCCTTGGAGTCCCCCTTCTTTTTGGTGGATTAATGCTCTTATTTTTTGTTTTTATTCAGCCATCCTTCTAATGTCATCTTTGTTGCTCTCTTTTATTTTCTTCTCCAGGAGAGTTGATCTCTTTGACCATCTTAGTGCCAATTCTTTTGGTATATATATTTTACACTATCCTTTTGTTACTTGGGCCCAGTTCTTTCTGCTTCCTTTTTCCCTCCCTGCCTGCCTTAAGTTCCTGATTGTATTTTCCCTTGCTTTCTTTTTCAGTTGGTGGACTAGTTCTTTGATTCGCTTATCGCCCCGTGCAAGATACCTTCTTGGCGGTTGATCCCTTCGGTAACTGCCAGGTAGGATGACGACTCTGCCGCCGTTTGGGCGGCTAAATGATTTTGATTCTCCTCCTTTTTTTTGTTTCCTTAGCTAATTTTTTTCAAGCAAGGCAAATTTATTGGCTGCCTTGGGTTTATGGCGCAATAGGCGCCCAGTTCTTAAATACAACTGGCGGCATTGGGAGGGCGTTTTTTGCGATTAAAAAACTTTGATCTACACCACGCCAGTTAGCAAGATATTTTTTAGTATCGTGTGAGCAAGTCGCTTGTTGTTGATATTTGTTTAGCCTAT
>Ga0310333_100060_pt1 | contig 28405 bp, 22 predicted proteins | sample LakMicSRFTotalB7_FD_195547 | JGI IMG/M metagenome (GOLD analysis project Ga0310333, IMG submission 195547) | Enriched freshwater cyanobacterial communities from Lake Michigan, Michigan, United States - MI23.SRFL.Total.B7 (v2) (version 2) | ecosystem: Environmental > Aquatic > Freshwater > Lake... | reverse complement strand
AGGGACTGTTGAACGAGAACAGCCGCGGCGAGAGCTCCTCCATCACCGCCCCATGCACCGGGCAAGCGAAGTTCTCCGAATACAACCGCTCCTTTTCCACACCCTCCGGCAGGGGTTCGTCGGCCTTGGGCACCACCTCCACCAGGGCCAGCCCCTCGCCCCGCTTCAGAGCTGTGCGCAGCGAATCGGTGAGCCGCTCTTGCACCCCCTCGCGGGCCACCAGGCGATCCACCACCACTTCGATGTTGTGGGCGTGGTTCTTGTCGAGCTCGATGTTGTCGGCCAGCTCCCGCACCTCCCCGTTGATGCGCACCCGAGCGAAGCCTTCCGCCACCAGGCCGCTGAGCAGCTTCACGTGGGTGCCCTTTTTGCCGCGCACCACCGGTGCCAGCAGCTGGTAGCGGGTGCCCTCCGGCAACTGCAGGATCTGGTCGACCATCTCATCGATCGACTGGGGCCGGATCGAGCGGTCGCACGCGGGGCAATGGGGCTCCCCGGCGCGGCCGAACAGCAGGCGCAGGTAGTCCTGAATTTCGGTGACCGTGCCCACCGTGGAGCGCGGGTTGTGGCTGGTGGACTTCTGATCGATCGAAATGGCGGGGGAGAGCCCCTCGATCGCATCCACATCGGGCTTGTCCACCTGCCCGAGGAACTGCCGCGCATAGGCCGACAGGCTCTCGACGTAGCGGCGCTGCCCTTCGGCAAAGATCGTGTCGAACGCCAGCGAGCTCTTGCCGCTGCCGCTCACACCGGTGAACACCACCAGCTTGTTGCGCGGGATGGTGACGTCGACGTTCTTGAGGTTGTGCTGGCGGGCGCCCCGCACTCGGATCACGTCCTCCAGGGATCGGCCACCGTTCAGCGCATTGAGGGCCTGCTGCGCCGCTTTCTCATTCACGCTCTGGGCGAGGGCGCGGGGCATCCAGACGGCTCAAGAACGCTGGATTCTACGGGGGTTCTCGGGGGGGCAGGGGTCAGGCGGCCTGACCGGCGCTGGCCTCACGCTTGAGCAGGCTGGCGGCGTAGCTGCGGGTCTCGCCGGAATCGCCGCCGGCCAGTTCCGCCAGCTCCGCCTGGCGGGCCTGAGTGTCCCGCAGTTGGGACACTCGCGTGTGGGTGCGGCCATCCCGCACCTCCTTCGCCACACGGAAATGGTGATCGGCGGCGGCGGCCACCAGGGGCTGGTGGGTCACACAGAACACCTGCCGCTGGGCCGCCAAATCCTGCAGCAGCTCGGCCATCGCTCCACTGACGCGGCCGCTCACACCCGCATCGATCTCATCGAACAGCAGGGTCACATGCGGATCCGCAGCCGCCAGGCAGGTTTTCAGCGCCAGCAGAAAGCGCGACATCTCCCCGCCGGAGGCCACCTCCGCCAGGGGCGCCAGGGGCTGACCGGGGTTGGCGGAGAACAGAAACTGCACCGCATCGGCCCCCTCCTCCGTGGGGCTGGTGGGCTCGAGCTGCACGGCAAAGCGCACGTGGGTGAGCCCCATCGGCCGCAGCCGGGCCAACAACTGCTCCTGCAAGGCCAGCGCCGCCGCCTGCCGGGCCTGGGTGAGGGCGCCATTGGCCCGGTCACGGGCGGCACGGCTGGAGCGTTCCGCCCCCTCAAGCGCCTGCAGGCTGGCCTCGGCGCCGCCGGGGGCCAATTGCTCCCGCAGGGCATCGCGCCAGCGGATCAACTCCACCAGATCCTTGCCATGGCGGCGCTCCAGGGCCTTGAGCTGGGCGATGCGCTCCTGCAGCTGCCCCAGGCTCTCCGGATCACTCTCCAGGGCGGCGCCATAACGATCCAGCTCCCTGGCCAGGTCCTGGAGCTGGGCCAGGCCGTCGCTGCAGCGCTCCAACAACGGCGCCAGCGACGGATCCAACTGCTGCATGGAGGCCAGCTCCCCCTCACAGGCCGCCACATGATCCAGCGCCGAAGGCGCCTCCTCGGCCCCCTCCACCAACCGCCCGATCAGCGCCATGACCCCCTGCTGCAAGCGCACCCCATGGGCGAGGCGGTTTTCCTCCGCCTGCAACCGCTGCCGCTCATCCGGGTCCTCCAGCTGGGCCGCCTCCAGATCGGCCAGCACTTGCTCCTGGCGCTCCCGTTGCTGCTGCAGCTGCTGCCAATCGGCCTGGGCCTGCTCCAGGGCCAGGGCCGCACGGCGCCAGGCCCGATGGGCTTCCGCCACCGGCGCCAACAGGGCCTGGAACGGCTCCCCAGCGAAACGATCCAACCAGCGACGCTGTTGGCCGGGGCGCGCCAACTGCTGGGTCTGGCCCTGCACGGTGAGGTCCAGCAGCAGGGGGCGCAGCTCCTGGATCTGGGCGCGGTTCACCGCCACCCCATTGAGCCGGTGGCGGCTGCTGAGCCGATCGTCGCTGAGTCGCCACTCGCGGCTCAGCAGGATCTCCCCCTCCTCGGCCTCCAGTTGCTGCTGCTCAAGCCAGGCGGCCAGAGGGGGCGTGAGGTTGAAGCTGGCCTCGATGGCCCCGCGCTCCGACCCCTGGCGCAGCAGCCGCGGGCCCGTGCCCCCCAGCAACGCATCGAGCGCATCCAACAGGATCGACTTGCCCGCGCCGGTTTCACCAGTGAGCACCGTGAAACCACCGCTGAATTCCAGCTGCAACCGCTCGATCAGAGCGATGTTTTCGAGGCGCAGTCCAGTGAGCACAGGCGCAGCGGGGCGGCTGGCAGCCGGCGGGTGTTGGGCCCGACCGTAGCGGCTGCATCTTTCGTTTAGAAGGGGGAGACTCAGGATTCGGCCCCGCCAGGCCCTCCGCCGCCGTCCACCATCGCCATCGATCACCGCATGGTGCAGCCTTCAGCCCACCGAACCGCGGCGGAAGCGGCCGCGGCCGCGATGCGGTCGGCCGTGTTCGGACCTGTGCAACATCTGACCAAGGCTGACCAGACGGCGGACACCCCGGTGCATCCACAACCACCACCGCAATCCCCGACGCTGCAATCCCCGCCGCCGCCATCCCCACTGCCGCCAACGGCCAAGCCAACCGGCAAGCCTGAGCTCAGCGACTTCATCGAGGCCGCCGGCCTGCTGGAGTACGACCCCGCAGCCATCAGCCGCATCTATGCCGGAGCGCCCCAACGGCTGATCAAACGCCTCTGGCAAACCCTGGTGCCGATCGGGCTGTACCTACTGAGCGTGGCCATCGACGGGCTCACCCGGCGCCTCAACGACCCCGACCATGCCCGGGCCCGCGCCAAGGAGGCGGCGGACCTGGTGGCCTCCCTCGGCCCGGCCTTCATCAAGGCGGGTCAGGCCCTCTCCACCCGGCCCGACATCATTCCGCCCCTGCTGCTGGAGGAGCTGTCCCAGCTGCAGGACCAACTGCCCGGCTTCGAATCAGCCCTGGCGATGGCCTGCATCGAGGAAGACCTGGGGGGCCCCATTCACACCGTCTACGCGGAACTGGAGCTCGAGCCCATCTCCGCCGCCTCCCTCGGCCAGGTCCATCGGGGCGTGTTGCTCAGCGGCGAGAAGGTTGCGGTGAAGGTGCAGCGACCGGGGTTGCGCGAGCAGATCACGCTCGACCTCTACATCGTGCGCAACATCGCCGCCTGGCTCAACCGCAACGTTGGGCTGATCCGCTCCGATCTGGTGGCCCTGATCGATGAGCTGGGCAAGCGGGTGTTCGAGGAGATGGATTACTGCAATGAAGCCACCAACGCCGAAACCTTCGCCGCCCTGCACGCCCACAACCCCCGCATCGCCGTGCCGCGCATCTACCGCGAGGCCACGGCCCGGCGGGTGCTCACCATGGAATGGATCGATGGGGTGAAGCTCACCAACCTCGAAGCGGTTCGGGAGCTGGGCATCGACCCCGACGACATGGTGTCCGTGGGGGTGAACTGCTCCCTGCAACAGCTGCTGGAGCACGGCTTCTTCCATGCCGACCCGCACCCCGGCAACCTGCTGGCCCTCAAGGATGGGCGGCTCGCCTACCTCGACTTCGGGATGATGAGCACGGTGAGCCGCGAGAGCCGCACCGGCCTGATCCAGGCGGTGGTGCACTTGGTGAACCGCAATTTCAAGAAGCTCTCCGGCGACTTCGTGAGCCTGGGCTTTTTGGCGGAGGACGTGAACCTCGAGCCGATCGTGCCGGCCTTCGAGCAAGTGTTCGGCCAGGCCCTGGAAATGGGGGTAAGCCGCATGGACTTCAAGGCCGTTACCGATGACCTCAGCGGCGTGATGTATCGCTTCCCCTTCCGGGTGCCGCCCTACTACGCCCTAATCATCCGCTCGCTGGTGACCCTCGAGGGCATCGCCCTGAGCGTGGATCCCAACTTCAAAATCTTGGGGGCCGCCTACCCCTACTTCGCGCGCCGCCTGATGGAAGACCCCGATCCCCAACTGCGCAACAGCCTGCGGGAAATGCTGTTCGACGGGGAGATCTTCCGCTGGCAACGGCTCGACAACCTGATCACCAGCGCCGCCAGCGGCAGTCAATTGGATCTGGAGGGTCTGCTGGATCAGGTGCTGGATTTTCTGTTCTCCCCCAACGCCGGCCTGTTGCGCCAACAACTGGTGGACGCCGCCGTTGATCAGATGGATGCCCTGGGCTGGCAGACCGCCCTGGCCCTCAGCCGCCGCCTGCCCGCGCCGCTGCTTCCCCCGGGGCTGCGCAGCCGGCAGGACCCGGGCGCCAGCGGCGAAGCGGAGGCCGCCACGGTGCTCTCCCTAGAGCCCATCGCCCGGCTGGTCGCGATCCTGCGCCAACTGCCGGGATTTGAACCGCAGCTGCTGCTCAAACGAATCCCGCGGCTGCTGCAGGAAACCGAACTGCGCCGCATGGGGGCCGATCTGGCCAAGGGCCTGGCGGAACGCAGCGTGGTGCGACTGCTGCGGGATGTGCTGGTGGGCGCAGGCAGCACCCAGCAACCGGCCTAGGGTCAGGCCCAATCTCACCTCCCACCATGGCCCTCCGCCACCGGCAAGGATGTCGCCAACGGCTGGCCGCCGTCGCCCTGGGGGCCGCACTCACAGCGGGACTGCCCGGCCTGGCCCTGTTGCCCCAGAGCAGCCAAGCGGCGGAGAACGTGGTGTTTGTGAGCGGCGCCTTCCGCCGCTCGATCAGCGTGGCCGATCTGGTGTTTTTGGCCGAAACCGGCCAGGCCCGGGGCCTGATGGCGGATGTGCTGGCCGTTGCCAAACAAAACCCTGCCGAGATCGGAAAACTCCTCAAAGCGGAACTGGCCATTCCGCTGGTCCTCACCAGCCGGCTGCTGAACACGCGGCTCGGGGAGGCGGTGCTGGCGCGGGTGTCCCAGATCCTCTATCCCCTCTACGCCAAACAAGTGGGCATCCAGGCCCTGCGCGCCGGCATCCTCAATGCCCTGGCCAAGGGCGATGGCCGGATCAGCGCCGTGAGCTTCCTGCTGGCCTACCCCGTGGGAGAGATGGAAGTGAACATCCCGGCCCTGCTGGCGGTGATGCAAAAGGCCAAATCGATCAGCCAACTGGTGCAGTTCTTCACCGACTCGCCCCTCGATGGCCTGCGGGGCGACCACACCCCGGGCAAGGTCAAGCCCTCCGGTGAAGCGAAACCCGCCCCGTAGATTCGGTCTCAAGAGCAAAACCCGCGCCCGTGCCCCTGCTGCCCTTCAGACGCCGCCCGGCCATGCAGGACTGGCCGGGACTGATCGAGGGCTACCGGAAGTGGTTGCCGGTGAGCGCCAAAACACCCGTGATCACCCTGCGGGAAGGGGCCACACCGCTGATCCCCGCCCCCGTGATCGCCGAGCGCATCGGCAAGGGCGTGAAGGTGTTCCTCAAGTACGACGGCCTCAACCCCACCGGTTCGTTTAAGGACCGGGGCATGACCATGGCCATCTCCAAGGCCAAGGAAGCGGGCTCGGAGGCGGTGATCTGCGCCAGCACCGGCAACACCTCAGCGGCCGCCGCCGCCTACGCCCGCCGGGGCGGGATGCGGGCCTTCGTGCTGATCCCCGATGGCTATGTGGCCCAGGGCAAGCTCGCCCAGGCCCTGCTGTATGGCGCTGAAGTGCTGGCGGTGAAGGGCAACTTCGACCGCGCCCTGGCGATCGTGCAGGAGGTGGCCAACCAGTACCCGATCACCCTGGTGAACTCGGTGAACCCCTACCGGCTGCAGGGGCAGAAAACCGCCGCCTTCGAGGTGGTGGATGCCCTAGGGGAGGCGCCGGATTGGCTCTGCATTCCCGTGGGCAATGCCGGCAACATCACCGCCTACTGGATGGGCTTCAACGAGTACAAGCGCGCCGGCCACAGCCGCCGCCTGCCGCGAATGATGGGCTTCCAGGCGGCCGGATCGGCCCCCCTGGTGCTGGGCCACACGGTGGAGCAACCCGACACCATCGCCACCGCCATCCGCATCGGCAACCCGGTGAACCGCGACAACGCCCTCAAGGTGCGGGCGGAGAGCAACGGCGACTTCATGGCCGTCACCGACGCCGAAATCATCGAGGCTTACAAGTTGCTGGGCAGCAGCGAAGGGGTGTTCTGCGAACCCGCCAGTGCCGCCTCGGTGGCGGGCCTGATCAAACGCCGTGAGGAGGTGCCCGCCGGCGCCACCGTGGTCTGCGTGCTCACCGGCAATGGCCTGAAGGACCCGACCACCGCCATTGAGCACAACGACTCCAAGTTCCACACGGGCCTGGAACCCGACACCCAGACCGTGGCGCGGGTCCTGGGCTTCTAAAGCCAGGAACCGGCACAACCACCCACACAACCGTCTGCTGACAGGCAGCGGAAAACCGGGGGTCACCGCCGCGGAAAACGCCCATGGATGGAAGCCCCGAAGGCTCCATGACTTTCCACAGGGACGGGATTGCGTGGAAAACAACAGAGCCGACTGAAGTCCACGGCTGCAATCCCCAGCGCTGGGGAAATCAAAACCCTGGCTCTGAAGCGGATCTGACGGCTTTTGCCAGATTTCCCCGGGCCCTACGGCTACGAATTTGGTTTTGTTCTTTTGAAATTCAAATCCTTCTAATCATCGTTGCGGGGAATGCCGGGGAAACCGCTCGGGCAGCCCGTTGCACTTCCAGCCGGCTTGTGGAAGCGTGGGGGGCCATTCCGCCAAGCCATGAAGCTGGTCTGCTCCCAGGCCGAACTCAATGCCAGCCTCCAGCTGGTGAGCCGGGCCGTGGCGAGCCGTCCTACCCATCCGGTGCTGGCGAACGTGCTGCTCACCGCCGATGCCGGCACCGGACGCCTCAGCCTCACCGGTTTTGACCTGAGCCTGGGGATCCAGACCAGCCTGCCCGCCTCGGTGCAGACCAGCGGCGCCATCACGCTGCCGGCCCGTTTGTTCGGGGAGATCGTGGCCCGGATGCCCGCCGACAGCCCCATCGGGCTCACCTGCGAAGAGGGCGCCGAGCAGGTGGAACTCACCAGTGCCTCCGGCAGCTATCAGATGCGTGGCATGCCCGCGGATGACTTCCCGGAACTGCCCCTGGCCCAGGTGGCCACGCCAATCCGGTTGGATCCCGAAGCCCTGATCAAGGGGTTACGCGCCACCCTGTTCGCGAGCAGTGGCGATGAGGCCAAACAGCTGCTCACCGGCGTGCACCTGGGCCTCGATGCCGAGGGGCTGGAGTGTGCTGCCACCGATGGCCATCGCTTGGCGGTGCTGCGGTTGCAAAACGGCGCTGAGCCGGCTGAGGCCGGTGCCGCTGCCGATCAGCTCGATGTCACGGTGCCAGCCCGTTCCCTGCGTGAGTTGGAGCGTCTGCTCTCGAGCCGTGGCGCCGCCGATCCGGTGAGCCTGTTCTGCGATCGCGGCCAAGTGGTGTTCCAGTGGGCCGACCAGGTGCTCACCAGCCGCAGCCTCGATGGCACGTATCCCAATTACCGCCAACTGATCCCCGAGAGCTTTGCCCGCAGCCTGAAACTCGATCGCAAGGGCCTGGTGGCAGCCCTGGAGCGGGTGGCGGTGCTGGCGGACCAGCACAACAACGTGGTCAAGATCAGCAGCGATCCAGCGGCCGGTCAGTTGGCCATCAGTGCTGATGCCCAAGACGTGGGCAGTGGCTCTGAAGCCCTCGCCGCCGAGGTGAACGGTGAGGCCATTCAGATCGCCTTCAACGTGCGTTACGTGCTGGATGGCCTGAAGGCCATGGGTTCCGAGCGCGTGGAGTTGCGTTGCAACGCCCCCACCACGCCCGTGGTGCTCTCGCCTGTGGATGAACCCGCCTTCACCTACCTGGTGATGCCGGTTCAGATCCGCCAGTGACCCTGCCGGAACAACTGCTGCTCAGCGATTTGCTGCGCCGCCGGGTCCGCTGCCAAGCCGGGATTGACCACGGCGCCGGCGTGCTGGCCTGGATGCACCCGCCCGTGCACCGGCTGCTGGGCTGGATCAGCAAACCCTCCGCCTTTGGCGAGCGTCGTCAGGCCTGGCGCCTGGATCAATTGCGCGGCTTGGCAGAGCTAGAGGCCCTGGTGCAGGGGGAGGGGGCGGACACCGACCTCGCCACCTGTGAGCGTCTACCCACCCTGATGGAGGCCAGCTTGTTGGACCGTCGCGGTGATCCCATCGGCACCCTCGCTGATGCAGCCGTGGAGCTGCGTACGGGCCGGATTCTTCATTACCTGATCTCCCGCAGCGATCCACGCCTGCCCGGTAGCAGCCGTTGGCGCCTCAGTCCCGAGCGCATCGTCGATCAGCAGCCCGGCCAGGTGAGCACCGGCCTTAGCGGTTTGGATGATCTTCCCCTGGCCCGGGCCAGTGTGCGCCAGGAATTCCTGCGCCGTTCACGCCGCTGGCGCGATCAGGTGCAGGAGGAAACCTCACGGCTGCGGGATCAGTTTCAGCAGGCCGGTGACCGCTTCGAGGAGCGGTTCAGTGAACGGCTGGAGGGTTGGCTCGAAGAACCGGATGAGCCCGATGCAGAGCCGGGTTGGGATCGCTATGGCGAGCCTGTAGCGCGTCAGCCGCGCCGGCCCGAGCCGCCTGAACCCCGCTCTGAAGCCTGGGACGATTGGGATGGGTGGGATGAGGACCCCATGGAGCCCCACGACCCCCGTGAGCGCCGCGGACGCCGCCCCCCCGCGGAGGATGACGATCCCTGGGTGTGACGCTCGGCGAGACTGAGGGGATCTGCTGGGTACCCGTGGTCGCCGCGCCTGATTACTCCGTTGCCGAGGCCCTCAAGAAAGAGAACCTCAGCCAGGCCGACTACGACGAGATCTGCCGTCGCCTGGGCCGTGCCCCGAACCGGGCCGAGTTGGGCATGTTCGGGGTGATGTGGTCGGAGCACTGTTGCTACCGCAACTCCCGGCCGTTGCTGCAGGGCTTCCCCACCACGGGCCCGCGCATCCTGGTGGGGCCCGGTGAGAATGCCGGCGTGGTGGATCTGGGGGAGGGCCAGCGGCTCGCCTTCAAGATTGAGAGCCACAACCACCCCTCCGCGGTGGAGCCGTTTCAGGGGGCGGCCACCGGGGTGGGCGGCATCCTGCGCGACATCTTCACCATGGGGGCGCGCCCGATCGCCCTGCTCAATGCGTTGCGTTTTGGTCCCCTGGAGGACGACCGCAACGTGGGCTTGATGGAGGGGGTGGTGGCCGGCATCGCCCATTACGGCAACTGCGTCGGCGTGCCCACCGTGGGCGGTGAGGTGGCTTTCGACCCCAGTTACTCCGGCAATCCCCTGGTGAATGCCATGGCCCTCGGGCTGATGGAAACCGAGCAGATCGTCTGCTCCGGTGCCGAAGGGGTGGGCTACCCCGTGGTGTACGTGGGCAGCACCACCGGCCGCGATGGCATGGGGGGCGCCAGCTTTGCCAGCGCTGAGCTCACCGAGGCCTCCTTGGATGATCGGCCCGCTGTGCAGGTGGGCGATCCCTTCCTGGAGAAGGGCTTGATCGAGGCCTGTCTGGAGGCTTTCCAGACCGGTGATGTGGTGGCTGCCCAGGATATGGGGGCCGCCGGCCTCACTTGCAGCTGCTCCGAGATGGCCGCCAAGGGCGGCCTGGGCATCGAGCTCGATCTGGATCGGGTGCCCGCCCGCGAGGCCGGCATGACCCCCTACGAGTTTCTGCTGTCCGAATCCCAGGAGCGGATGCTGTTCGTGGTGAAGCCCGGCCGTGAACAGGCCCTCATGCAGCGCTTCACCCGTTGGGGCTTGCAGGCGGCGGTGGTGGGCCGGGTGCTGCAGGAGAACGTGGTGCGCGTGCTGCAGCACGGCCAGGTGGCCGCTGAGGTGCCCGCCAGTGCCCTCGCCGATGACACTCCGATTAATCGCCATGCGCTGATCAGCGAGCCCCCCGCCGAGATCCAGGCCCACTGGCGCTGGCGCGAAGACCAGCTCCCCGCCCAACCCGCCTTCAGCTGGAATGACGCGCTGCTGGCCCTGCTGGATGACCCCACCATCGCTTCCAAGCGCTGGGTGTACCGCCAGTACGACCACCAGGTGCAGGCGAACACGGTGTTGCCCCCCGGGGGCGGCGACGCCGCCGTGGTGCGCCTGCGCCCCCAGGCCAGCACCATGGCGGCGACCCGTGGCGTGGCGGCGGTGGTGGATTGCCCCAACCGTTGGGTGGCCCTCGACCCTGAGCGCGGTGGCATGGCGGCGGTGGCCGAGGCCGCCCGCAACCTCAGCTGCGTGGGGGCTGAGCCCCTTGCGGTCACCGACAACCTCAATTTCCCCTCCCCAGAAACCCCCACGGGCTACTGGCAGCTGGCCCTGGCTTGTCGGGGCCTGTCCACCGCCTGCTCCGCCCTGGACACACCGGTGACCGGCGGCAACGTCTCCCTCTACAACGAGACGCGCCTGCCGGATGGCCGCATGCAGCCCATCCACCCCACCCCTGTGGTGGGCATGGTGGGGTTGGTGCATGACTTGAGCCAGGTGCGCGGCCAGGCCTGGCGGGAGCCCGGCGATGTGATCTGGCTGCTGGGGGTTCCTTTGGAAACCACGCAGGCGGATCCGCGCCTCACCCTGGCCGGCAGCAGCTACCTGGAGCGCCTGCATGGGGCCGTCACCGGCCGGCCGCCTGAGATTGACCTAGCCCTGGAGCGCTCGGTGCAGGCTTTCTTGCGGCAGGGGATCGCCGATGGCTTGGTGCGCTCCGCCCACGACCTCAGTGATGGCGGCCTGGCGGTGGCGGCGGCGGAATGCTGCATGGCCTCTGGCTTGGGGGCCCACCTGGAGATCCCCGCCTCCAGCCAGCGGGTGGATCGGCTGCTGTTCGCCGAGGGGGGCGCCCGCATCCTGGTGAGCATTGCCCCCGCCCACACCGCCGCCTGGCAACAGGCCCTGGAGGCCAGCGGTGTGCCCGCCCAGTGCTTGGGTGTGGTGGAGCCCGGTGAGTCGGGGGCCTCCCTGGTGATCCATCAGGCCGGTAGCCCGCTTCTGGAGTTGTCGGTGGCCCTGATGGCGGAGCGTTTTGAACAGGCCATTCCCCGGCGCATGGGGGTGGATCTGCCTCCCACGGCCTGATGCACAATGCAGACACACGCGCCAAGGTGGGCTCTGCCGTGATCGATCCGCAGCTCACCCACCTCGCTGATCCAGCCGACCGCCCCGACAAGCCGGAGGAGGCCTGTGGGGTGTTTGCGGTGCTGGCCAGCGATCAGCCGGTGGCCAATCTCACCTATTTCGGCCTCTACGCCCTGCAGCACCGCGGCCAGGAATCGGCTGGCATTGCGGTGTTTGAGCAGGGCACCGGCCAGGCCGGTGGCCCCAAGGTGCGCCTGCACAAGGACATGGGCCTGGTGAGCCAAGTGTTCGACCAGGGGGTGCTGGAGCGTCTTCCCGGCCAGCTGGCCATCGGCCACAACCGCTATTCCACCACCGGCAGCAGCAAGGCCTGCAATGCCCAGCCGGTGCTGCTCAACACGCGCCTGGGCCCCTTTGCCTTTGCCCACAACGGCAACCTGGTGAATGCGGCGGAGCTGCGTCAGGCCATTGCCTCCGACATCCCGGAAGTGGAGTTCACCTCCACCACCGATTCAGAGCTGATCGCCTTTGCCATCCAGCACGCCGTGAACGCGGGGATGGGCTGGGACGCCGCCATCCGCGCCGCCGCCGCCCGCTGCCGGGGTGCCTTCAGCCTGGTGATCGGCACCCCGGAGGGCCTGTTTGCCCTGCGGGATGGCCATGGCATTCGCCCCTTGGTGTTTGGCCACATGGGGGAGGCCAGCAGCGCCCAGTGGGTGGTGAGCAGCGAAAGCTGCGGGCTCGACATCATTGGCGCCAGCTTCAACGGCGACGTGGAGCCCGGCGAGATCATCCACTTCCGCCTCGGTGATCCAACGCCCCAGCGCAGCCGTTGGACCAGCGAGCCCACCAAGTTGTGCGTGTTCGAAATGATCTATTTCGCGCGGCCCGACAGTCGCTTCTTCGGCGAGTCGCTCTACAGCTATCGGGTGCGCATTGGTGAAGTGCTGGCGCGGGAAACCCCGGTGCAGGCCGACATCGTGATCGGCGTGCCCGACTCCGGCATCCCTGCCGCCATCGGTTACTCCCAGTGGAGCGGCATTCCGTTCGGGGATGGTCTGATCAAAAACCGCTATGTGGGTCGCACGTTCATTCAGCCGACCCAGGCGATGCGGGAGGCGGGCATCCGCGTGAAACTCAACCCACTGCCCGATGTGCTGGCGGGCAAGCGGGTGGTGGTGATCGACGATTCGATCGTGCGCGGCACCACCAGCCGCAAGTTGGTGGCCGCCATCCGTGATGCCGGTGCCACCGAGGTGCACATGCGCATCAGCTCACCGCCGGTGACGCATCCCTGCTTCTACGGCATCGACACCGACACCCAGGATCAGCTGATCGCGGCGCGCCTCACCCTGGAGGAGATCGCCACCCACCTGGGGGTGGATTCCCTCGCCTACCTCAGCAAGGAGGGCATGGTGGAAGCAGCCCAGGCCAACGCTGGCCAGTTCTGCACCGCCTGTTTCGACGGCGCCTATCCGATCGAGATGGATGCCAGTGTCAGTGGTAGCAAGCTGATGCTCGAGCCCAAGGGCATCGCAGCCAGGGTGTAATCGAGCCTGGGATTAAACCGGAGCCTCGGTGCCCTGGGCCTGATGGCGCACCGCCCCACCCAGTCCAAACGCGGCGTGAACAGCCCGTAGGGCTGGGATGCCATCGGTTTCTGCCACCACGCAGCTGGTGCGGATTTCGCTGGTGGCGATCATTTCGATGTTGATGCCCGCCTCCGCCAGCGAGCGGAACATGCGGGCCGCCGTACCGGCGGTGCAGGGCATACCCGCCCCCACGGCGCTGACCCGTGAGATGGCCAGGCCCTCCTCAAAGCTGGCTCCGGGCCATTGGTTCAGCAGCGGTTGTAGGGCGGTGCGGGCGCGATCCAGGTCGTCGCGTTTGAGGCAGAAGCCCATGTCGCGGCTGCGCAGCTCACCCTCGCCATGGGTGCGCTCCGATTGCACGATGGCATCGAGGCTGATGGCGGCGTCCGCCAGGGCCCGGCACACCGCCGCGGCGGTGCCGGGGCGGTCGGGGATGCGACGCACCGCCACCTGGGCCTGATCCCGGTCCAGGGCCACGCCGCGCACTTCCGGTTCCCCGGCGCCAGAGGGGGCTGGATTCAGCTGCAGTTGTTGTTCGTTCAGTTCAAAGCAGCTGGCGGCGGCCTGCAGGGCTTTGCTGCCCTGGTGCCCGGCCACCAGGCAGCTCACCTTCACCTCGCTGGTGGCGATCAAGCGCAGGTTGATGCCCTGTTTGGCGAGGGTGTCGAACAGCCGGGCCGCCACCCCAGGGCGGCCCATGATCCCCGCACCGGAGATGCTCAGCTTGGCCATGCCGGCCTCGGTGCTCAGGCTGGCGTCGTTGGCTCCGCTGGCGCCAGGGCCCAGGGCCGCCAGCAGGTCGCGGCAGACGCGCTCAGCGTCGTTGAGCTGGGCTTCCGCCACGGTGAAGGCGATGTCGTTGGAGCTGCCGTCGTGGGTGGATTGCACGATGAGATCCACGTTCAACCCTGCTGCTGAGAGGGCCTCAAACAGCTGGGCCGCCACCCCGGGTTGGTCCGGCACATGGGACAGGGCCAGCACCGCCTGGGCCGTATCCAGTTCGGCGCCGTCCACGGGTTTACCCAGTTCCAGGCCTTCACCGCTGCCGCGGCGGCTGGTGGTGCTGCTGGTGAGCAGGGTGCCCGCTTGATCGCTCCAGCTGGAGCGCACCCGCAGGGGCACGCCGTAGTTGCGGGCGATTTCCACGGCCCGCGGATGCAGCACGGCGGCCCCGAGGCTGGCCAGTTCCAGCATCTCGTTGCAGGTCACCGTCTCCATCAGCTGGGCATCGGGCACCTTGCGGGGGTCGGTGGTGAGCACCCCCGGCACATCGGTGTAGATCTCACAGGCGTCGGCGCCGAGGGCTGCCGCTAAGGCCACCGCCGAGGTGTCGGAACCGCCGCGGCCCAGGGTGGTGATTTCTGCAACCCCGGAGAGGCTGTTGCTGGTGCCCTGGAATCCAGCCACCACCACCACATTGCCCTCCTCCAACAGCCGCCGCAGCCGGTCGGTGCGGATGTCAAGGATGCGGGCTCGGCCGTGGGTGGATTCGGTCAGGATCCCCACCTGGGGGCCGGTCATCGACACGGCGGGCACCCCGATGGCCTGCAGGGCCATCGCCAGCAGTGCGATCGACACCTGCTCCCCGGTGGCCAGCAGCATGTCCATCTCCCGCTGGGGAGGGTTGCCGCTGATGGCCCGGGCCAGCCCCGTGAGCTCATCGGTGGTGTGGCCCATGGCCGATACCACGATCACCAGATCGTGACCCGCTTGCCGGCAGGCGGCGATGCGCCGTGCCACCGCCTGGATGCGTTCCACGTCGGCCACGGAGGTGCCGCCGAATTTCTGGACCAGCAGGGCCATGGCGAGGGGTCTGCGAACCGCCGATTGTCCTACGCAGGCAGGCCTAGGCGGTGAGCAGGAACCCGTCGCGGAAGGCATCGCCCGGTTCGCTGCCGCGCTTGAGGGCCGCCTCCACCTCCAGCAGTTGGCGGAGGAGCAGCAGAAAACGGGCCGGAGGGCGGCCCCGGATCTGTTTGCGCATCACGTAGATGCGCTTGGGGTTGCCGATCCCCGCCGCCTTGGCGATGGCGTTCACATCGCTTTCCCCCTGCTGGTCGAGCAGGCTCACCCACAGCCATCCGCGGATCTGCCCGCAGAGGGTGGCCACGATGCGCAGGGCCGGTTCATTGGCGGCCAGCAGGGCATCCACCAGGGCCACCGCCTGGGCCGGCTGGCCCGCCAACAGGGCATCGCCCACCTGCAGGGCGTTGGTGGCCTGGCTGCCCACCAGGGCCTCCACGGCGGCAAGGGTGATCGCTTGCCCGGGCCCCACATAGAGCGACAGCTTCTCCAGTTCGCTCGCCAGGCGCGCACTGTCGCTGCCGATGGCATCGCAGAGGGCTTCGGCGGCGCTGCGCTCCAACTTGAGGCCGAGGTCTGTGGCGGTGCGTTGCACCAGCTCCAGCTGGCCGCCTCCATCCCAGATGGCAGGCAGCACAAAACTGCGCTCCTGCATCTGGTCAGCCTTAGCCAGCTGTTGGAGACGTTTCGTGCTGCGAAGGCGGGCGTCGGGCTTGGCCGGGTTCACCAGCACCAGATGGCATCCCTCGGGGATCAGGGGCAAGGCCGCCTCCAGTTGATCCGCCAGTTCCGCCGGGCATTGGTTGCAGAACGGACTGCGCTGCAGCACCACCACCCGATCGCCGGTGCCGAAGGGCGGGGTGCGGGCCTCCGCAAGGGCCTGGCTGGCCTGGGCCGTGTCTGAGCCATCCAGCCGGCTGAGGTTGATGCTCTGCCAGGCCGGATCGGTGTGCTGTTGGATCAGTGCTTCAACGGCCCGGCCGCGGGCGGCTTCGTCGTCGCCCCAGAGCAGATGGATCGGCATCAGCGGCGTAGGGAGTCGCGCGGGGAGGGGCGGAGGGCGCTCAGCACCGGGTGTTGATCAGTTTGGGCCAGGGTTGGCTCATCCGTCACCAACACGGCGGCGCCGCTGTGGATGGCGGTGGCCAGTTCCACGGCGCTGGTGTCCGTCAGGTGAGGCTGCTGCTGCCGCAGGCGGGCGGCGGCCCCGGTGATCCCTGGCTCTGGGGCGATCAGCTGCCAGTGCGGCTGGTGGAAGGCCTTGCTGTAGCGCTGACAGAGGGCTTCATCGCCGCAGGACAGTGGCCCCTCCAGCACCCGCATCAGGCTGAGGCTGCTGATCACCCCCTGCCAGTAGCCCTGGCTGATGCCATCCATCAGCGGGCCGAGGTAATCCCCCGTTCCCTGGGCATCGCACAGGAAGGCCACCAGGGCGCTGCCATCGAAGGCGATGCGGCTGCCCTGCGTGAGCAGCCGTGGATCAAAGGCCTTGTGGCGCCGCACCGGATGCACCAGGGTAGGCGGAGTGGGGCGGGCCACCTGGTTCTCACCGGCCAGCCAGCAGTGGCGGCCGCTGCCCTGCAGCCCCAGCAGCGAACTGGGGGGCTCCGGGCCGCGGCAGGGGCCGGCACTGGCGGGATCCGTCAATGGCACCAGTGCCGCCAGGGGTTGCTGGTGCCGGCAGATCACGATCCGCTCGCCCCCTGAGGCCCGGCTCACCAGTTCCGGGAAGCGCTTGCGGGCCTGTTCAATCCCGAAGCGACCCGTGCTGTTCACCGTGGCGTCCATCCTGAAGTGCTGCGCCGTGGCGGGCGCCGAGCGGGATGCACAGTCTGTACAGATCGCCCCCGGTTCAGGGCTGCCCAGAATCAGCGCAGGTCCCTTGCGAGTCTTCCCCCGCCGTGCCTGAAGACGCCGCCGGTTTCGACCATCCGATCTTCAGCGAGAGCATTCGCCTGATCCGCCAGGCTCTGGCGCCCTCCCTGCTGCAGCCCTTCACCCCCCTGGAGCAGGAGGTGCTGCTGCGGCTGATCCACAGCAGCGGCGACCTCAGCCTGGCCAAGGATCTGCGTTGCTCCGCCGGTGCCTGCGAGGCCGGTGTGGCGGCCCTGGCCGCTGGAGCGCCGCTGCTCACCGATACCGCCATGGCGGCCGCTGCCGTGGCCCCGATGGCGCGGCGCACCTTCGGCAATGCGGTGCGCAGCGTGCTCGAGTGGGCACCCTTGAGCGCACCCGCCGGTGGCACCCGCACCGCGGCGGGCATGGCCCAGGCCCTGTGCGACTTGCCTGGGGCCGTGGTGTTGATCGGCAGCGCCCCCACGGCGCTGGAGCTGTTGCTGGCCTTGGTGGCCGAAGGTCGCTGCACCGCTCCTGCCCTGGTGATCGGCATGCCCGTGGGGTTTGTGGGGGTGGCGGAAAGCAAGCGCCATCTGGCGGACGCCCTGCATCTGCCCCAGATCCGTCTGGAGGGCAGTCGCGGCGGGGCAGGGCTTGTGGGGGCTGCCGCCAATGCCCTGTTGCGCCGGGCCTGGCTGGATCAGGCGGCGGCGCGCTGATTGCCGGCGCTGGGGCCCACGGCCACATGGCTGTTGGCCTCGATGCGGCCTAGCACCTGGCGGGCCCGCAGCACCACCGCGGCCGGCACCCCCGCCAGCCGCGCCGCTTCGATGCCGTAGCTGCGGCTGGCGCCTCCACTCACCACCCGGTGCAGAAAGCGCAGCTCGCTGCCGGTTTCTTCCACGAGCACCTGGGCATTGGCCACGTTGCGCCGTTCCTGCGCCAACGCGTTGAGCTCGTGGTAGTGGGTGGCGAACACGCTGCGGGCAGCGATTTGGTCGGCCAGGTATTCGGCCACCGCCCAGGCGATGGACAGGCCATCGAAGGTGGCGGTGCCGCGGCCGATCTCATCCAGCAGCACCAGCGATCGCGCTGTGGCGTGGTGAAGGATGTTGGCGGTTTCCGCCATCTCCACCATGAACGTGGACTGGCCGGCGCTGAGGTCGTCGCCGGCTCCGACGCGGGTGAAGATGCGATCGGCGATGCCCAGTCGGGCGGAGCTGGCGGGAATCCAGCTGCCGATCTGCGCCATCAGTTGCAGCAGCCCGGTTTGGCGCAGATAGCAGCTCTTGCCGCTGGCGTTGGGCCCCGTGAGTACGAGCAGATCGGGATGGGGATCGCCCCCCAGGTCGATGGCGTTGGGGGTGAAGGGTTCCTCCACCAGCAACTGTTCCACCACCGGGTGGCGCCCCGCCTCGATCTGCAGCAGCCGGGCCTCCGGGCCATCCGGGTCGGTGATCGCGGGCCGGCAGTAGCCGGCGGTGGCAGCCAGCTCCGCCAGGGAGGCCAGGGCATCGAGCTCGGCCACCCGCCGTGCCGCCGCCCGGATCGGCCCGGCCTGGGTGCCCACCTGTTGACGCAGCGCGCAGAACAGGTCGTATTCCCGCTGGCAGGTCCGGGCCTTCAGCTGCAGGATGCGCCCTTCGCGGCCCTTGAGCTCCGGGGTCACAAACCGCTCTTCGTTGGCCAGGGTCTGGCGGCGGATCCAGTGCTCCGGCACCCCCTTGGCCTTGGCTTTGCTCACCGCCAGGAAATAACCAAAGGTGCGGTGGTATTGGAGCTTGAGGGTGGGGATGCCGCTGGCGCTCCGTTCGGCGGCCTCCTGCTGGGCCAGCCAGGTGTCCTGATCGTCGAGTTGGTTGCGTAGCCCATCGAGCTGCGGGTCCACGCCGTCGTGGATCAAGCCCCCTTCGCTCAGGCTTAGGGGTGGGGTGTCCAGCAGCACATGGCGCAGCTCCGCCGCCAGCTCCTGGAGTTGCGGCCAGGGTTGAGCTAAGGCCAGCAGGGGTGGGCTGCTCACCTCCGCCTGGTTCACCAGTGCCGCCAGTTGCGGCAAGCGCTCCAGGCCATCCGCCAGGGCCACCAGATCCCGTGCCGACGCGGTGCCCGCGCCGGCGCGCCCCGCTAGCCGCTCCAGATCCCCCATGGGCCGCAGCAGGCGGCGGATCGCCTGGCGCAAGGGGCGGTTGACCACCAGATCGCCCACGCCGTCCTGACGGCTCAGGATCGCCGGGCGGTGTACCAGCGGTGCCTCGATCCAGCGCCGCAGACAGCGGCCCCCCATGGCGGTCATGGTGCGATCCAGGGCCCAGAGCAGGGAGCCCTGGAATCCGCCCCCCAGCTGGGTGCGGGTGAGCTCCAGGTTGCGGCGGGTGGCGGCATCCAGCACCAACTGGTCGCCGGCGTGCCAGGTGGTGGGCAGCTCCAGCGGGATGGCCGTGCCGGGCTGGGTGTCATCGAGGTAGCGCAGCAGGCCGCCCGCCGCCCGCATCCCCAGGGGCAGTTCCCCCAGCCCCAGGCCATCGAGGCTGGCCAGCTCGAAGCGCTGCAGCAGGGCCGTTTTCGCCTCCTTCGCGCTGAAGGGGGTGCGGGGCAGGCGCGTCAGCCGCAGGGCGTCGGGGCACCAGGCCGGGGCGGTAGCCGTGGCGATGTCGTCGGCTGGCCACAGCACCTCCGCCGCGTCCACCTGCAGCAGCTCCTGGTGCAGCAGATCGCTCCCCTCCCGTTCGGTGACACGGAATTCACCGGTGCTCACGTCCGCCACCGCCAGACCCCAGCGGGCGCCACTGCTCTCCAGCACCACGGCGCTGAGCCAGTTGTTGCGGCGGGCGCTGAGCAGGCCCTCCTCCAGCACCGTGCCGGGGGTGAGCACGCGGGTGATGTCGCGCTTGAGCAGCGCGCCTTTGGCCGGCGTGGTTTCCAGCTGGTCGCAGAGGGCCACGCTGAGGCCGCGGCCCACCAGCTCGGCGCAGTAGCGCTCGGCGGCGTGGTGGGGGATGCCGGCCATGGGCACACGGCCAATCGCTTTGCCGGCTTCTTTGCCGGTGAGGGTCAGCTCCAGCAGACGGGAGAGCTGGATCGCGTCCTCAAAGAAGCATTCAAAGAAGTCGCCCAGGCGGTAGAGCAGCACCCGCTCGGGATGGGCCGCCTTGAGCTCCACGTAGTGGCGCAGCATCGGGGTGAGCTGCTGCGGGTCCACCAGGCTGTGGTGGTGCCAGGAGGGAAGATCGCTGTCGATCGGAGGGGATGTGGCGTCCGCAGCCGGTTCGTTTCCGGTGTTGATGTCTGCGGTCGTGGCCTTGGGAGTTGCCTCGCGGCGCCGTTGGCGCGGCCGCCGTTCGGCGTCGGCGATCAGCTGTTCCGCAGCATCCCCGTCAGCTGTGGGCTCCGTGGCGGGCTCCGTGCTGAGCCCTGCAGCCGCGGCGCTGGTTTGGGGTTGCGCAGCGCCGAACAGGTCGCCCTGAAGGGTGATCAGGGGTGGCTGCTCGGACGGCGCGGCCACGGCTCAGCGGGGCGGGGGGCCTGATCGTAGAAGCGCTGCTCCCAAAATCTGTTTGCGGTGTTCGATCGCCGCCGCCACAACATGTGAAGGATCACGGCAAGGCTCCCGGGGCCGCGGAAACCCCCATGGGAGAATCCACCAACTGACCGGCCGGCCCAGCCGCTGTTCCATGACGATCCTCAACACCCTCACCGTTCTGGCTCTGGTGGTGATGTCGTTCGCGCTGATCGTCGCCGTGCCGGTGCTCTACGCCAGTGACGACACCAGCGGTCGCTCCAATCGCTTGATCCTGCTGGGTGGTCTGGCTTGGGTGGCGCTGGTGCTGGTGAACTGGGGCATGAGCTTCTTCGTGGTCTGAAGCAGGATTGGGGCTCTGTTTAGGCTGATCGCATCACAGATCAGTTGTTGTGAGCGTTTTTGAAGGCCAGTTCATCGGCGCCCAGTCGTTGCGGGTCGCTGTGGTGGTGGCCCGGTTCAATGATCTGGTCACCAGCAAATTGCTGAGTGGTTGTCTGGATTGCCTTGGGCGCCACGGCATCGATACCACCGACACCAGCTCCCAGCTCGACATCGCCTGGGTGCCCGGCAGCTTTGAAATCCCCCTGGTGGCCCAGCGGCTGGCGGCCAGCGGCCGTTACCAGGTGGTGATCACCCTGGGGGCCGTGATCCGCGGCGATACTCCCCACTTCGATGTGGTGGTGGCGGAGGTGAGCAAGGGTGTGGCCGCCGTGAGCCGCGACACCGGCGTGCCGGTGATCTTCGGCGTGCTCACCACAGACACCATGCAACAGGCCCTGGAGCGGGCCGGCATCAAGAGCAACCTGGGCTGGAGCTACGGCCTGCAGGCGCTCGAGATGGGCAGCCTGATGGCGGCGCTGCCGGGTTGAAGCTTCAGCAGCTTTTGGCGATGCTCAGCGGAAGGTTGGGATTGGCTGGGTTCACGGTCAGCTGCTGAAGCTGCGGCTGGAGCACGAGATCCATGTCTTCCATGGGAATGGCCCCTAACAGCACGTCATCCCCCAGCACCATGGCGCCGGTGAAGCAGCGGCGGTTAGCGAACCGCACCTCCACCGGCCCCATGTAGGGAACACTGCGGTGGGATCCATCGGCCAGCACCACTTCGCGGCGCTCCAGTTCCCGCAGCTTGAGCTGCAGCGCCAGATGCTCGGGGATGCAGAGGTGCACAGCGCCGGAATCCGCCAGGGCTGTGGCCTCCAGGCCTTGAACATCGGGGCAGCTGGGATTTAGCAGTTGCACAGTGGCGTGAATCAAACCCATCGCCTGACTCTCCTTGGAAACTTAAGGGCATTCCAAGGGGTGAATGCCACCGTTGTTTCAGCGCCCTCGCAGCAGCAGCTGTTGGCCCTCCACCCGTTGGAACCCCAGCTGCTCGTAGAAGCCGGCGCTGTTGGTGGTCATCAGATACACCCGCTCCACCCCCTGGAGCTGTGGCGTGTTGAGCAGCGCCTCCACCAGCTGGCGCCCCAGCCCCTGGCCCTGCAGGTCTTCTGGGATCACCACATCCCAGAGCACGGCGCGAAACACCCCATCACTGCTGGCCCTGCCAAAGCCCACCAGTCGGCGGCCCCGCCACAGGCTCACCACCGCCGCACTGCCCGCCAGCATCCGCCGCAGGTCCCGCAGGGTGCGCCCCTGGGCCCAGAAGGCGTGCTGATCCAGCAGCCGCTGCAGTTTCCACAGGCTGCGGGTTGGCCGCAGACCGGGCCCCAGCCCCAGCCAGCGCAGGCCCGGGGCCCCTGGGGCGTGGATCAGGAGGCAGACGGCATCCATGCCAACATCCTCCCAGCGAGCCGGAAGCCGTGTCGCTTCAGCGCAAGGGCATCATCCTGGCCGGCGGCACGGGCACACGCCTGCACCCGATCACCCGGGGGGTGAGCAAGCAGCTGTTGCCGGTGTACGACAAGCCGATGGTCTATTACCCCCTCAGCACCTTGATGCTGGCGGGAATCCGCGAGGTGCTGATCATCACCACCCCGGAGGACCAGCCCAGCTTTGAGCGGTTGTTGGGGGATGGCAGCGCCTGGGGCCTGGAGATCCACTACACGGTGCAACCCAGCCCCGATGGCCTGGCTCAAGCGTTCTTGCTGGGGGCCGCGTTTCTTGCTGGGGCACCGGCGGCGCTGGTGTTGGGCGACAACCTGTTCCATGGCCACGATCTGGTGCCCCAGTTGCGTGGCAGCACGGAGCGCAGCGCCGGAGCCACGGTGTTCGCCTATCCGGTGCGCGATCCCGAGCGCTACGGCGTGGTGGAGTTTGCCGCCGATGGCCGCGTGCTCAGCATCGAGGAGAAACCGGCCCGGCCTCGATCCCGCCATGCGGTGACGGGCCTCTATTTCTATGACGCCTCCGTGGTGGAGCGGGCCCGCCGGGTGGTGCCCTCAGCCCGTGGCGAGCTGGAAATCACAGACCTCAACCGCCAGTACTTGGAGGAAGGCTTGCTGCAAGTGGAGTTGATGGGGCGCGGCATGGCCTGGCTCGACACCGGCACCTGCGATTCCCTGCATGAGGCCTCCAGCTACATCCGCACCCTGGAGCACCGCCAGGGCCTCAAGGTGGGCTGCCCCGAGGAGGTGGCCTGGCGCCAGGGCTGGATCAGCGCCGATCAGCTCACGGCCCTGGCCGAACCGCTGCGCAAGAGCGGCTATGGCGATTACCTGCTGCAGCTGTTGGAGGCGGGCCATGCGGGCTGAGCGGCTGCAGAGCCCCCAGGGGCACACCTTGCAGGGGCCGTTGCTGCTGACGCCCCGGGTGTTTGGCGATGGGCGTGGCTTCTTCTTCGAGAGCTGGAATCAGCGGCTGTTCGCTGAACTGCTGGCGGCCGATGGCCAGCCCCAGCCCCCACCGTTTGTGCAGGACAACCACTCCCGCTCCAGCCAGGGGGTGTTGCGCGGGCTGCACTACCAGCTCCATCCCCATGCCCAGGGCAAGTTGGTGCGTTGTGTGGTGGGGGAGATCTTTGATGTGGGGGTGGATCTCCGGCGCAGCTCCGCCACCTTTGGCCAGTGGTGCAGCGCCCGGCTGAGCGCGGCCAATCAGCAACAGCTTTGGGTTCCGCCCGGCTTTGCCCATGGCTTTTTGAGCCTGAGCGACGCGGTGGAGGTGCTCTACAAAACCACCGATTTCTGGACCCCCGCCTGTGAGCGGGCCATCCGCTGGGACGATCCCGACCTGGCGATCGCCTGGCCCCTCGAGGCCCTCACTGGGGCCTCGCCGCAGCTGGCGGCCAAAGATGCCGAGGCGCCCCACTTTGCGGACGCCCTGGCCGCCGCTGCCCTGTTCCCATGAAGGTGTTGCTCACGGGGGCCGCCGGCCAACTGGGCCAAGCCTTGATCGCCGCGTGCCCGCCCGCGGTGACGTTGATTCCCTCCTCGCGTGGCGGCGGTGCAGGCCGGGTGGCGCTCGATCTGGCCGATGCGCAGGCCTGCCGCTCGCTAGTGCTGGAGCACCGCCCCGATGTGGTGCTCAACGCCGGGGCCTACACGGCCGTGGATCGCGCCGAGCAGGAACCGGAGCTAGCCCGGGCGGTGAATGCCGATGCCCCGGCGGCCTTCGCGGCCGCCTTGGCGGAGACCGGTGGCCAGCTGCTGCAGCTCAGCACGGATTTTGTGTTCAACGGCCGGCAGGGCAGCCCCTATGCCCCCGATCAGCCGGTGGACCCGTTGGGGGTGTACGGCGCCAGCAAGGCGGCGGGGGACATGGCGGCGTTGCAGCTACCGGCGGGGCGGGTGCTGCGCACCAGCTGGGTGTACGGCCCCGTAGGACGCAACTTCTGCCTCACGATGCTGCGGTTGCACCGAGAGAAGCCCCAGCTTGGGGTGGTGGCGGATCAGGTGGGTTGCCCCACGGCCACGCACACCTTGGCGGCCGCCTGCTGGCGGGCCCTTGAGCGGGCCGCCCCCCCTGGAGCCCTGGAGCCCTTGCCGCGGCTGCTGCACTGGAGCGATGCCGGCGCCGCCAGTTGGTACGACTTCGCCGTGGCCATTGGTGAGCTGGGGGTGGAGCTGGGGTTGCTGAGGGCGACGGCCCTGGTGCAGCCGCTCACCACCGACCAATACCCCACCCCCGCGCGGCGCCCCCCCTATTCCCTGCTGGAGTGCAGTGGCAGCCGTTTGGCCCTTGGATTGGAGCCCCTGCACTGGCGTCAGGCGCTGCGGCAGGTGCTGGCCCGCATAGCCTCCACCTAAGTGCCCACCTCTGCCCACCACCGCCCGCTGATGCCAGAGCTGTTGCCCGAGAGCTGCAGGCGAGTGCTAGTGACCGGCGGCGCCGGCTTCATTGGCGGCGCGGTCGTGCGGCGCCTGCTGAGCGACAGCCCCGCCCTGGTGTTCAACCTGGATAAGTGCGGCTACGCCAGCGATCTCACCAGCATCGGAGACCATCCCCGCCATCAGTTGCTGCGGGTGGATCTGGCCGATGCCGATGCCACGGCGACGGCGGTGCGGCAAGCGGATCCGGATCTGGTGTTGCACCTGGCGGCGGAAAGCCATGTGGACCGCTCGATCGAAGGGCCGGCGGCCTTCCTTGAGAGCAACGTGATCGGCACGTTCAACCTGCTGCAGGCGGTGCGCAGCCACTGGCAGCAGCTTCCGGCGGAGCGGCAGGGCGCCTTCCGCTTCCACCACATCAGCACCGATGAGGTGTTCGGTTCGCTGGGACCCAGCGGCCGCTTCTCGGAAACCACCCCCTACGACCCCCGCTCCCCTTATTCCGCCAGCAAGGCCGCCAGCGATCACCTGGTGAGCGCCTGGCACCACACCTATGGCCTGCCGGTGGTGCTCACCAACTGCTCCAACAACTTCGGCCCCTGGCAGTTCCCCGAGAAGCTGATTCCGGTGGTGATCCTGCAGGCGGTGGCCGGTGAGCCGATTCCGCTCTATGGCGATGGGGCCAACGTGCGCGACTGGCTCTACGTGGAGGACCACGTGGATGCGTTGCTGTTGGCCGCCACCCAGGGGGAGCTGGGCAGCAGCTACTGCGTGGGCGGCCACGGCGAGCGCACCAACAAGCAGGTGGTGGAGGCCATCTGCGCCCTGCTGGATCAACGCTGCCCCCAGGGGGCTCCCCATGCCCGCCTGATCACGCCGGTGACCGATCGGCCTGGCCACGATCGCCGCTACGCCATTGATCCGGCCCGCATCCAGACCGAGCTGGGCTGGGCCCCACGCCACAGCTTTGAGCAGGCCCTGGAGCGCACGGTGGATTGGTACCTCGACCACCTGGATTGGTGCCAGCAGGTGCGGCAGCGCGCCGGTTGGGCCGGTGGGCGCCAGGGTCTGCCTCAGTAGGCTGCCGCCAGCGCACGTCGGCCCCTTCCATGCTCAAGCTGCTGCTGGGTGATCCCAATGCCCGCAAGCTGAAGCGGTACCAGCCGATCGTGTCGGATATCAGTCTGCTGGAGGAGGAGGTGGCGCCCCTCTCCGATGAGCAGCTGCGCGGTCTGACGGCGGAGTTCCGCGAGAAGCTCTCCAACCTTCAGGAGGAGTGCCAGAGCCGGCGCCTCAGCCTGGAGACCACCCTGGAGCGGGAGCGCAAGCTGCTCGATGAGCTGCTGCCCCAGGCCTTCGCCGTGGTGCGTGAGGCGGGCAAGCGCGTGCTGGGCATGCGCCACTTCGATGTGCAGCTGATCGGCGGCATGGTGCTGCACGACGGCCAGATTGCCGAGATGAAAACCGGCGAGGGCAAGACCCTCGTGGCCACCCTGCCCGCCTACCTCAATGCCCTCACCGGCCGCGGCGTGCATGTGGTGACCGTGAACGATTACCTGGCCCGCCGCGACGCCGAGTGGATGGGCCAGGTGCACCGCTTCCTGGGGCTGTCGGTGGGCCTGATCCAGCAGGACATGGATCCCGCCACCCGCCGGCTCAATTACGGCTGTGACATCACCTACGCCACCAACTCAGAGCTGGGGTTCGACTACCTGCGCGACAACATGGCCAATGACATCACCGAGGTGGTGCAGCGGCCGTTCCACTACTGCGTGATCGATGAGGTGGATTCGATCCTGATCGATGAAGCCCGCACGCCCCTGATCATTTCCGGCCAAGTGGAGCGCCCCCAGGAGAAGTATCAGAAGGCCGCCGAGGTGGCCGCCGCCCTGGTGCGTGCCGCTGAGCTGGGTAAGGACGGCATCGATCCTGAAGGGGATTACGAGGTGGATGAGAAGCAGCGCAACTGCACCCTCACCGATGAGGGCTATGCCAAGGCGGAGCAACTGCTCGGTGTCGGCGATCTGTTTGACCCCCAAGACCCCTGGGCCCATTACATCAACAACGCCCTCAAGGCGAAGGAGCTGTTCATCAAGGATGTGAACTACATCGTGCGCGGTGGTGATGCGGTGATCGTGGATGAGTTCACCGGCCGGGTCATGCCGGGCCGCCGCTGGAGCGATGGCCAGCACCAGGCCATTGAAGCCAAAGAAGAGTTGCCGATCCAACCGGAGACCCAGACCCTCGCCTCGATCACCTACCAGAACTTCTTCCTGCTCTACCCGCGCCTGGCGGGCATGACCGGTACCGCCAAAACCGAAGAGGTGGAGTTCGAGAAGACCTACAAGTTGGAGGTCACGATCGTGCCCACCAACCGCATCCGCTCGCGGGCCGATTGGACCGACCAGGTGTACAAGAGCGAGACCGCCAAATGGCGCGCCGTAGCCCTGGAAACCGCCGAGGTGCACAAGCTCGGACGCCCGGTGCTAGTGGGCACCACCAGCGTGGAGAAGTCGGAGTTGCTGTCCGCCCTGCTGGCGGAGGAGCAGATCCCCCACAACCTGCTCAACGCCAAGCCCGAGAACGTGGAGCGGGAAGCGGAGATCGTGGCCCAGGCGGGCCGCGCCGGCGCCGTCACCATCGCCACCAACATGGCCGGCCGCGGCACCGACATCATCCTGGGGGGCAACGCCGACTACATGGCCCGCCTCAAGTTGCGGGAGGTGCTGCTGCCCCGCCTGGTGCGGCCGGAGGAGGGTCACAAACCGCCGGTGCCGCTGCAGCGGGCCCCCGAGGCGGCCCCCGGGTTTGGAGCCGGTGCAGCGGCGGCAGCCGCCAAGGCACCCAGTGAAGCCAGGGCCATCGGCGCCCTCTACCCCTGTGCCCTTACCGACGCCACCGAGCACTCCCTCTCGGAGCTGGCCCACGACCTGGTGAAGGCCTGGGGCGACCGGCAGCTCACGGTGCTGGAGCTGGAGGATCGCATCGCCCAGGCGGCGGAGAAGGCCCCCACCGACGACCCGCAGATCCAGCAACTGCGCAACCTGATCGCCCGGGTGAAGGGTGAATACGAGGCGGTGACCCAGGAGGACGACAGCCGCGTACGCGAGGCCGGTGGCCTGCATGTGATCGGCACCGAGCGCCATGAATCCCGCCGGGTGGACAACCAGCTGCGGGGCCGGGCCGGTCGCCAGGGCGACCCGGGCAGCACCCGCTTCTTCCTCTCGCTGGAGGACAACCTGCTGCGCATCTTTGGCGGCGATCGTGTGGCTGGTTTGATGAATGCCTTCCGCGTGGAGGAAGACATGCCGATCGAATCCGGCATGCTTACTCGCTCCCTGGAGGGTGCCCAGAAGAAGGTGGAGACGTATTACTACGACATCCGCAAGCAGGTGTTCGAGTACGACGAAGTGATGAACAACCAGCGCAAGGCGGTGTATGCCGAGCGGCGCCGGGTGCTGGAGGGCCGTGAGCTCAAGGCCCAGGTGGTGGGCTATGGCGAGCGCACCATGGACGACATCGTGGAGGCCTATGTGAATCCCGATCTGCCGCCCGAGGAATGGGACCTGGATCGCCTGGTGTCCAAGGTGCAGGAGTTTGTCTATCTGCTGGAAGATCTCAAGCCTGAACAGCTGCGCGGCCTGTCGATGGAGGAGCTCAAGGCCTTCCTGCAGGAGCAGCTGCGCAACGCCTACGACATCAAGGAGGGGCAGATTGAGCAGGAGCGCCCCGGGTTGATGCGGGAGGCGGAGCGCTTCTTCATCCTTCAGCAGATCGACACCCTCTGGCGGGAACATCTGCAGGCCATGGACGCCTTACGGGAATCGGTGGGCCTGCGCGGCTACGGCCAGAAGGATCCGCTGATCGAATACAAGAACGAGGGCTACGACATGTTCCTGGAGATGATGACCCAGATGCGGCGCAATGTGATCTATTCGATGTTCATGTTCCAGCCGGCTCCGGCGGCCGCGACCGCCGAGATCACGAGCTGAGCCCGGGCCCCTCCCCCAGG
>Ga0310333_100056_pt1 | contig 28766 bp, 30 predicted proteins | sample LakMicSRFTotalB7_FD_195547 | JGI IMG/M metagenome (GOLD analysis project Ga0310333, IMG submission 195547) | Enriched freshwater cyanobacterial communities from Lake Michigan, Michigan, United States - MI23.SRFL.Total.B7 (v2) (version 2) | ecosystem: Environmental > Aquatic > Freshwater > Lake... | reverse complement strand
GCAGGTCGGCCCACAGCCGCATCACCGGTTCCGGCAGCAGTGGCAGCGGGCCGGAGGGGGCCAGCAGAAGGCCGAGCAGGCCGGCCACCAACGCCTCGGGAATGCCCCACAGGCGCAGCTGCAGCGCCGTGCCGATGCGGCGCCCCAGGGTGAGGATCAGGCTGAGGGCGGCCATGGCCAGGGCCAGCCAGCCCAGGGGCTGCAGCAGCGGCAGCAGATCCGTTCCGCCGAGGAGCTCGCTCACAGCTGGAAGTGCCGGCGGAAGAAGGCCTCGGTGGCCTCCAGAACGGTCACCTGGGTGGCGCCGTTGCGGAACCCATGGCCCTCGTCGGCGAACAGGTGCACCTCCACGGGGATGCCATTGCGGCGCAGGGCGTCGGCCATGCGTTCGGTTTGCTCCGGTGGCACCACCACATCCTCCAGCCCCTGGAAAAAAATCACAGGGCAGCGAATCTGATCCGCATGCTGCAGCGGCGAGCGGGCGGCGTAGGTCGCCGCCGCTGCCGGCCAGGGCCCCACCAGGCCATCGAGATAGCGCGCTTCAAAGCGGTGGGTGTCCGCCGCTAGGGCACTGAGGTCGGCCACGCCATAGCGGCTGGCTCCGGCCCGGAAGCGATCGGTGAAGCACAGGGCCGCCAGGGTGGTGAAGCCGCCGGCGCTGCCCCCCTCGATGGCGATCCGCTCGTCGCTGGCCAGCCCGCGCTCCACCACGGCGCTGGCGGCGGCGGCGCAGTCGGCCACATCCACCACGCCCCATTGGCCCTGCAGCCGCTCGCGGTAGGCGCGGCCAAAGCCCGTGGAGCCGCCGTAATTCACATCCACCACCCCCCAGCCGCGGCTGGTCCAGTACTGAATGCTGAGGCTGAGCCCCGTGCGGGCCATGCCGGTGGGGCCGCTATGGCCCTTCACCAGCAGCGGCGCCTGGGGGTGCCCGCCGCCCTGCGGGGGGTAGTACCAGGCCTGGGTGGGCTGGTCGCCATGGCCGGCAAACCACAGCTCCTCCGGCTGGCTGATGGCCTCCGCCGGCAGGGGGCAGGGGGCGGCTGGGGTGTGGCTCCAGTGGCCTTGCGCCAACTCCAGCTCCAGCAGCCCGGAGGGCTGGCTGGGGCTGCTGGCCACGCAGGCGATCCGGCCCGCTTCGGCGCTCAGGCCCGCCAGATCGCAGAACGGTTGCGCGATGGGGCTCCAGTGGCCGCTGGTGTCGGCAGGGCTGGGCAGGTCCACCTGACCCAGCTGCCAGCGGCCGTTGCGGCAGGCCATGGCCAGCAGTCGCTGGCCATCCCAGGCGGTGGTGGCCATGCCGAACACCCACTGGGGCATGGCGAATTCCGCCGCCATCGGCAGCAGCGCCTGCCACTGGGGGGCCGTGGAGGGTGAGGCAACCGCCGCCTGGGGCCAGCGCTCCAGGTTCCAGAAGCCGCTGCGGTCGTTGGCCACTACCAGATCGGCGCCGGCCCAGAGCGGTTGGAACACCGAGCAATCCGCAGGCCCATCTCCACCGTGGCTGTTGCCGTGGTCGCTGCCGGTTCCTGCCACGGGGCGCGCAGCCTCCAGGTGTCCCTGCGCATCGATGGAAGCCAGCCACAGCTGGCTGCGCTCCCAGGGCATGTGGGGCTGCTGCCATTCCACCCAGGTCAGCCGCGAGCCCTCGGGAGACAGGGCCGGGTAGCCGCAGAAATCTTGGGCGGCATGGAGGAGCTGTGGGTCACCGCCCTCCAGGCTCACCGCCACCAACTGGTCGCGGCCGCCCTGTTCGAGCACGCCGATCCAGCGCTGCCGCTGGGGGTCGATCACCCCTCCCCCCAGGGCGCCGTTGAAACGTCCCTCCGGAGGGCAGGGGGTGAGCCGTTGCGGTTTGGCTCCGGGTCGTTCGAGATCCAGGCGCCAGAGGCAGCGGTCACCGTCGTGCACGAACACCGCCACGCCGTTGCCTGCACCGTTGCGGCCGATGGCGCAGGCGCCGCCGCCGTATTCATGCACCCGGCAGCGCAGGTTCCAGGGGCCGGGGGTGAGCTCTTCGGCAACGCCCCCCGGCCGCCGGGCCATCAGCGTGGTGCGCCCCTGCTCCTGGGGCCGTTGTTCCAGCCAGTGGAGAACGCCATTCAGCAGCCGGGGCTCCTTCAGGGCCGGCGTTCGGCCCAGCACCCGTTCAGCGGAGAGGGGTGCGGGGCTGGTGCGCAACGGAATCCTCCGGGGATGGCTTCTAGAATCGCCTTGACGCAACCGCTCTAGAGGAGAGGCCTTGGCCAGCAGCTTCGCCAAGTTGGCCCGTTCGGCCGAGCGGGCCGGTCGCCTGCAGGTGTCTAAGCAGCCTGTCGATAACCCCCCCTACGACATCCACAAGCTGGGGGATCAGGTGCTGCGCACCCCCGCCCGTCGCATCGGCAAGGTGGATGACGCCGTGCGCAAGCTGGCCGCCGACATGTTGGTCAGCATGTATGCGGCCCGGGGCATCGGCCTGGCGGCCCCCCAGATCGGCGAGCCCGTGCAGTTGCTGGTGATTGATCTGGACCTCGAGGATCCCGAGAGCCCGCCGCTGGTGCTGATCAACCCTGAGATCAGTGCGGTGGGGGGCAGCCTCTGCACCTATGAGGAGGGCTGCCTGAGCATCCCCGGTGTGTATCTGGATGTGCTGCGCCCCAGCGTGGTGGAGGTGAGCTACCGCGACGAGCTGGGCCGCCCCAAGCGCACCAAGGCCGATGGCCTGCTGGCCCGCTGCATCCAGCATGAAATGGATCACCTCAATGGCGTGCTGTTCGTGGACCGGGTCACCGACCACGACAAGCTGCGGGAGGGGCTCGATGAACAGGGCTTCAACCCCGCGGATGTGCGCTCCATCGGCTGAGCCGCCGTCGACCCTGACACGCCGAGGACCCTGACGATTTCCCCATGCCCATGAAACCCCTGGCCGGCCTCTTCCTGGCCCTGGCCTGCCTGCTGGGCATCGCCGCCACCGGTTCGGTGTTTGAACTCGCCTACGGCGAGCCTGATCTGGGGGTGGGCACCACCCGCTTGATCCTGGGACTGGCCCTGCCCGGCACCGTGCTCAGCCTGCTGCTGGCGATTCGGATCAACAAGCCGCTGTAGGGGACTGGCGTCTCCAGCTGGCACTTCTACGATCCCTGCGCTGCCTTCCTCATCTGTGATCCAAACGGTCCGCCCCCTGGCTGCCCTGGTGCCTTTGGTGGCCTCGGTCGGCCTGGTCTCCCCGCGCCCCGCAGCGGCCCAGGCCCTGTTTCAGGCGGTGGATGTGGACCAAACCAAATTCGTGATCGTGGCGGCGCCGATTGGGGATGGCAGCCGCGCCCAACTCAACATCTACGAGCAGCGCACGGCCGCCCGGCCCTGCTTCAGCGTTCAGGGCAGCGCCCCCGCGGCGGTGAATCCGCTGCTCTCCAATTTCGATTTCACGGGTATCTGCAACCGCTTCATCGATGGCAATGGCTACTCGGTGCGCGTGGGTACCAGCGATCTGGGCACCGTGTATCGGCTCAGTGTGGTGAAGCAGGCCAACGACACCCTGTTGATGGCCCTGCCCACCAAAGCCGGCGCTGGCCCGGAAATGGTGGTGGCACGCACCGCTGGCCCCGGCAGCACCTTCCTGTTGCTGGTGCCGGAGCCCGGCTGGAAGCTGATGCGCCGCCAGTTCGGCGGTCGGGTGCTCGGGCATGTGTACCTCTACCGCGACAGCTGGCCTGAAGCAACGCCTGGAGCCGCCCCGGCGGCCACCCCTGGCGCCACCCCCATCCGCGGTCTCTGGTGAGGGGTGGAGCGCTTGCTACCATCGTCAAACTGCACAGACTTTTGACGGCTTCATGACCCAGGTCACCGTTGGCGAGAACGAAGGCATCGAATCGGCCCTGCGCCGCTTCAAGCGCCAGGTGTCCAAGGCCGGGATCTTCGCCGACCTCAAGCGTCTGCGTCACCACGAGACCCCCGTCGAGAAGTACAAGCGCAAGGCCCAGCAGCGCCGCCGCCGCCGCTGATCGCCGGATCCCGAACGATCTTTTGGCTTTAGAACCCTTCAGTCGGGAACCGGTGTTTCTACCGGTTCCCGCTTTTTATTGGCGTGTCAATGATGGGATTACCCCTGGCGAGGAGTCCCATGAGGCGTTTGATTCAGGCGTTGAACCGGTGGTTCGGCAGCAGCGTGGGCAATGCGTTCGGCAACCCCCTGGAGGAGCGTTTGCATCAGCCGCCCAGCGTTGGGGTTCAGCCCTACCGCGACCACCCTCACAAGCCTTGAGGCGGCTGGTCAAAGCTGCGGTAACTGAGGGCCTCGGCCAGGGCTGAAGCCTCCACCTCGAGGCTGGCCTCAAGGTCGGCAATGGTGCGTGCCACCCGCAGCAACCGCTCCGCTGCCCGGGCGCTCAGGCCCCGCTGATCCACCGCCTGCTGCCACAGATCCAGGGCGGCGCTGCTGATGCGGCCGCACTGCCCCAGCTGGTGACCGCTGAGTTGGCCATTGCTCAGACCGTCCAGGTTGCGCTGCAGCATCCGCTGGCGCGCCGCGGCGACGCGTTCGGCCACCACGGCGCTGGTCTCCTCAGCCCCTCTGGGTCGCTCCAGGCCGGGCCGCAGCTGGCTGGCGCAGGGCCGCCGCATCACCACCTGCAGATCGATGCGATCCAGCAGGGGGCCCGCCAGCCTGCCCCAGTAGCGCAGCCGTTGGGCAGTGCCGCAACGGCAGGGGTGGTCCGGGTCTCCGGCCCAGCCGCAGGGGCAGGGGTTGGTGGCGGCCACCAGGGTGATGGCGCAGGGGAACCGCAGCCGTTGGCGGGCCCGGCTCAGCCACAGCTCCCCCTGCTCCAGCGGTTGGCGCAGTTGGTTGAGCACATCGCGCCGAAATTCCGCCAACTCATCGAGGAACAGCACCCCCCGGTGGGCCAGGGACAGCTCGCCGGGGCGCAGGGTGCTGCCACCGCCGGCCAGGGCTGGGGCCGAACAGCTGTGGTGGGGGCTGCGGAAGGGCCGTTGCTGGATCAGGCCATGGGCCTGCGGCAGCAGCCCCGCCACCGAATAGAGCTGGGTGAGCTCCAGCTGTTCCGCTGGCTGCAGGGGCGGCAGCAGTCTGGGCAGGCAGCGGGCCAGCAGGGTCTTGCCGCTGCCGGGCGGACCCACCAGCAACAGATGGTGCTGCCCCGTCGCGGCGATCTCCAGGGCCCGTCGCCCATGGGCCTGACCCTGCACCTCCGCCAGATCACGGCCCGCTTCCGCCTGGGGATCGGGATGCCCATCGCCGCAGTCGCGCACCCGGGCCAGGGCGGTTGGGGGGCTGTGCAGCAGGGCCAGGGCCTCCTCCAGGTTCGCCGCCGGCCAAACCGCCAGCCCTGTCACCAGTGCGGCTTCCGGGCCATTCGCCTCGGGCAGCAGCAGGGCCCTGGCCCCATGCTGCTGGGCCGCCAGCGCCAGGGAGAGCGCCCCGCGCACGGGGCGCAAGGCTCCCCCCAGCCCCAGTTCACCGGCGCACCAGATCCCCTGCAGCAGCAGCGGATTGAGCTGGCCACTGGCGGCCAGCACCGCCAGGGCGATGGGCAGGTCGAAGGCGGGCCCCTGCTTGCGGAGATCCGCCGGTGCCAGGCTCACCACCACCCGCGTCAGCGGCGGCCGCAGGCCGCTGTTGCGCAGGGCCGCCCGCACCCGCTCGCGGGATTCCTGCACCGCCGCATCCGCCAGGCCGACGATCTGCAGCCCGGGGAGCCCCGGGGCGATGTCCACCTCCACGGCCACCTCCACCGCCTCCAGCCCCACCAGGGCTGCACCGCTGCACCGTGCCAACATCGGCCCATTCGCGATTCACAGAGGTGGAATGCCACCGCTGTTGCATCGCCAGCGCCAGCAACCCCTGCGCCTGCCCCCCAGCGTCCGCACCCATGGCTGAGCCCACCGATCTCGCTGCCGACCTGGCCGCCGATCTTGCTGCCAACGACACGATCTTCGGTCGCATCCTGCGGGGGGAGATCCCCTGCGATCCGGTGCACGCCGATGAGCGCTGCCTGGCCTTCCGCGACGTGGCGCCCCAGGCGCCTGTGCACATCCTGGTGATTCCCCGCCGCCGGCTGATGACTCTGGCCGAGGCCCAAGCGGGTGATGCGGAGCTGCTGGGTCACCTGCTGCTGGTGGCCGCCCAGGTGGCGCGTGAGCAGGGCCTGACGGCGTTCCGCACGGTGATCAACAGCGGTGCCGACGCCGGTCAGACGGTGTTTCACCTGCACGTGCATGTGATCGGCGGCCGTCCCCTGGCCTGGCCGCCCGGCTAAACGGCCACAATGACGGCATCTGAATGCCGCCATGAACCCCCTGCAGGCCTTCCGCAGTCAGCTCGGCAAGCTGAGGCGCCTGGCGCAGCCCTACTTCCTGCCGGTTGAGGACACCAGCGGTTGGCAGTTTCTGCTGCTGATCGTGGCGTTGCTGGCGGTGGTGGTGGGTAGCACCCTGCTGCTGCTCACGGCGGTGGTGGCCCTGAGTGGGTCGCTGATCCCGGCGCTGCAGGCGCGCTTCCTGCCGGGGGTGCCCCAGCAGGTGGCCGCCATCTGGGGCAGCCCCGTGGGGCTGGTGCTGATGGTGCTGTTCGCCCTGGGTCTGGGTTGCTTCGGCGCCCTGCGCAGCAAGTTGCGCCAGGGCCGTTGGTTGCCCTGGGTGCTAATGGGGGTGATCACGCTGCTGATCCTGGTGATCAACGGCATCAACGTGGGCATCAGCTACATCGCCCGCAATGTCGACAACGCCCTGGTGGCTTACCAGAAGGACGAGTTCTGGCAGGTGGTGGCGATCTATGCCTTCTGCCTGGTGCTGGCACTGCCGATCCGTGCCCTGCAGAGCTACCTGATCCCCAAACTGGGTCTGTTGTGGCGCGAATGGTTGAGCGGTCGTCTGCTGAACCGTTACCTCGACAATCGCGCCTATTACGTTCTCAACCCCAACGACGAAAGCGCCGAGGAGATCGACAACCCCGACCAGCGGATCTCCCAGGATACCGCCAGCTTCACCACCACCAGCCTCAGCGTCAGCGTTGAGATTGTCTCGGCCCTGCTCACCTTCGTGAGCTTCATTCTGGTGCTGTGGAGCATTAGCACCAAGCTTGCTTTGTGGCTGTTGATCTATTCGGTGGCCGGCACTGCGGTGATCGTGTTTGCCAGCCGCAAGCTGGTGGCCCTCAACTACGACCAACTGCGCCTGGAGGCCGACTTCCGCTACGGCCTGGTGCACATCCGCGACAACGCTGAATCGATTGCCTTCTATCGGGGCGAGCAACAGGAGGGACGCGAGGCCGAGCGGCGTCTCGGGGGCGCGATCCGCAACTACAACAAGCTGATCGTGTGGGAAGCGCTGATCAGCGTGATTCAGCGCTCCTATGACTACTTCTCCCGTTTCCTGCCCTGGTTGGTGATCGCGCCGATCTACTTCGCCAAGGGAGTGGATTTCGGCGTGTTTGGTCAGGCCAGCATCGCCTTCTCTCAGGTGTTGTTCTCGGTGAGCTACATCGTCAACAACATCGATCGCCTGGCGGCGTTCTCCGCCTCCATCAGCCGCCTGGAGAGCTTCCAGGGCAAGGTGGATGCCATCGGCCAACACGATGCCGCTGCCCTGCAGGCGGCCGCCGTCGCCGAGGGGCCGTCCAACGCGCTGCTGGTGAGCCATGTGGATCTGGTGCCCCCCCAGAGCGGCCGGCGGCTGATCCACGACCTCAGCCTCGAGGTGGCACCCCATCAACGGGTGCTGGTGGTGGGCCCCAGTGGTTGCGGTAAAACCTCTTTCCTGCGCCTGGTGAGCGGCCTCTGGCCTGCCGCCGCCGGGGTGGTGCAGCGCCCGCCCCAGAGCGAGCTGCTGTTCATCCCCCAGAAGCCCTACATGATCCTGGGCAGCCTGCGGGAGCAGCTCTGCTACCCCCTCGACCCGCAGCGCTTCAGCGATCAGCACCTGCGCAGCGTCCTGGAGGAGGTGCGCCTCAGCGAGCTGGTGCAGCGCTACCCGGATTTCGATATCAAGCAGGACTGGCCGCGGCTGTTGTCCCTCGGGGAACAACAGCGTTTGGCCTTTGCCCGCCTGCTGCTCAACTCGCCGCGGTTTGTGGTGTTGGATGAGGCCACCAGCGCCCTGGATGTGGGCACGGAGAAGCACCTCTACCAGTTGCTGGTGCAGCGGGAGATGGCCTTTGTGAGCGTGGGCCACCGCCCCACCCTCAAGGCCTTCCATGACACCGTGCTCGAACTGGACGGGCAGGGTGGCTGGAAGCTGCAACCCGCCGCCAGCTATACCTTCAACGCCGGAGCCTGACGCCGCGATGTCCACCACCCCACCGACGACGCCCGCCACCAGTGCCACCACCGGCGATGAACCGGCCTTCGGCTGGAGCGCCTATGCCGAGCGGGTCAACGGCCGCTTCGCCATGGTGGGCTTTGTGGCGATCCTGGTGGTGGAGGCCATCAGTGGCACCACCTTCCTGCGCTGGGCCGGTTTCGTGGGCTGATCTCGCCCAACGCCCTAGGGCAGCTCCAGGAGATCGATCTGCCACAAGCCACCGCGGCTGACTTCCACCGCCAGCACCCGCCCATCGGCGCTGAGGCTCACCTGGCGCGGCACCCCCGCCGGGTCGATGGCGATGGGCTGCACGGCCATCAGGGAGCGCCGGTAGAGCACCAGCTCGGTGCGGTCGTCGCGCTGACGCACCACCGCCAGGAGCTCGCCCCGGGCATCAACGCTCACCTGGATCGGCAGGCTGTCGGCCCGGTTCAGCCCCGGCAGGGGCACCGGCAGTTGCCGTTGGCTGTCGATCAGTTGCACCTGGGGGCGCCCCCCCTCGCGGCTCGCGATCAGCGCCAGCCAGCCCGTGCCCAGGCTGGGGCTCTGGCCGCTGCCCAGGCGGGCCAGTTGTTGGTTGAGGCCCGGCAGGGGGCGCAGACCCCCCTGACACCCCTGCAGTAGCAGGGCCAGCCCGATGCTCCAGGCCGTCCGGGAGGGATGCCAGCGGCGGGGGGTCATCGGGCGCTCATGGTTGCAGCGGCGCCCCGCCGCCGCTCTGGCGTTGCCCCGGAGCCAGGTCGGGCTCCAGCAGGCCGCTGAGGTCAAACAGTTCGACCCGTTGGCTGCCGCCGGCGATCACCTCCAGGGCCAGGCGCTGGCCGTCCGGCGCCAGGCTGAGGCGCCGGGGCTCTAGCCCCATCGGCAGAAACAGCGGTTGCAGCCGGCCGGTGGCCCGGTCTTCGATCACCGCCTGCCGCCGGCCCCCCTGCTGCACCAGCAGCGCCACGTAGCGGCCGTTCCAGCTCAGGGCCGGGGAGCTGTGGGGTTGGTGGTCGCGGAGATGGCGCAGGGGCAGCACCCGGCCGCTGCGGCGCTCCTGCAGCAACACGGTGGTGCGGCCGCCCCGCTCCACCAAGGAGGCCAGCAGGCGGCCATCGCCGCTGAGGGCCGGCTGTTGGCGGGTTTCACCGCCCAGCCCCAGGGGCGGGGCCGGTTGTCGGCGCCAGGGCACCAGGGCACAGCCCCCCAGGCCTGCGGCCAACAGCAGCAGGCTGAGGGGGCGGATCAGTCGTCGAAGCGCGAGCTGTTATCCCGCGGCGTGGGCCCATCGCTGCGGGGTGCGGGGGGCACGGGCCTGAATTCGGCATCACTCACGGCGTTGTCGGCCTCAGCCGCGGGGGCTGCAGCCCCGCTGGGGCGGTAGGGGGAACCCTGGGGTACGCCGGGGTTCCCCGCGGCTGCGATCGGGTCGATGCCCGGGGCGGGTGGGCGACGGCTGGAGCGCGGCATCCCTTCCGGCGGGGCCCCGGGCCGGCTGCCGCGGCGCTGTTCTTCGCGGCCCTGGCGGCGGGCGCCGAAGTCTTGGCTGCCACCGCCGGCGGGGCCACCCGCCCGGTAGCGGTTGCCCGTGGGGGCGCCGCCGCGCTCAGGAGCCCGCTCTGGGCTGCGCTCTGGGCTGCGCTCTGGGCTGCGATCGGTGCCCCGCTCACCTACCTTGCGCTGGGGATCCCAGTCGTCGCGGGAGGCGGCCCGTTCGGGGATGGCGGCCCGGGCGGCCGGCCGGCGGGGGCGATAGAAATCCTCGTCCTCGCTGGGGCCATAGCCCTCCTCGCGGGACCGGATGCGCCGGCGCAGGGGCTGGGGTTCGTCGAAGCGATCCACGTCGTCGCCCCAATCGCGGCCGCCGCCCATGCGGGGCCGGGCGGGGGGCTCGTCGTCGTCGAAATAGGAGGAGCGCCGGGCCTGCTCGGTGGTCACACCCCGCAGCCGCACGCTCTCGTAGGCGAAGAACACCGTGGTGCCCGCCAGCAGGAACTGGCCGAACTGCAGGATCGGATCGAGGCGCCAGCCCTGGAAAAACAGAATGCCGCCGCAGAGCAGGCCCACGGCGGCGAAGAAGACGTCGTAATCCCGGGCGAGGGCCGGCTTGAAGCTGCGCATGAAGTAGAGCAGCGCGCCGCCAACGGCCAGCACGATCCCCACGATGCTGGCCCAGTTCAGGCTGGCGTTAACCACGGATCGAACGCCTTTTCAGGCCGGTGTTTCAGCCACTTTAGGCCGGCCGTCGATGGCTGATCAGAGCTTGCGGTCGACCCGGTCGTTCTGGCTGATCAGGATCACGGCAGCGGTGATGGGGATGACCACGATCACCGCGCCCCACACGAGGCTGCTCAGGAAGTTGGCGAGGGAGGGGGTCATGGCGATGACGAATCCGCTCGGGATCCTAGGCAGTGAAGGCGACTTCCTACGATCGGATCATCGCTGCTTAGAGCTTTGTGACGGGACCGGACAGCGCAGCCGCCCTGTCGCCGGAGGCGCTGGCGCTGTTGCGGCAACTGTTGCCGCCGCTGCATCTGCTGCTGGGGCTGGCCCTGGCGGCCTGGACCCTGCTGTTTCTGTTTCGCATCGTGCTCACCTGGTACCCCCAGGTGGATCTGCGCCAGGGGGTCTGGCGGCTGGTGGGTGCTCCCACCGAGCCCTTGCTGGCGCTCACGCGCCGGCTGGTGGCTCCGATCGGGGGTGTGGATGTCACACCGGTGATCTGGGTAGGGCTGGTGAGTCTGTTGCGGGAACTGCTGGTGGGTCAGCAGGGGCTGCTCAGCCAGGTGCTGCTGCGGCTGAGCGTGCTGCCGGCCTGAAGGGCTTCAGCTGGGGGGCAGCATCTCCTGTTCCACAAACTTGGTGTGCACGTCGCCCGCGATGAACTCGGGTCGGTCCAGCAGTTGCAGGTGGAAATCGATCGTGGTGGGAATGCCAGTAACGGCACATTCCGATAGGGCCCTGCGCAGGCGCTTGAGGGCGTGGTCGCGGTCGGTGCCCCAGACGATCAACTTGCCGATCAGCGAGTCGTAGAAGGGGGGGATCTCGTAGCCCGTGTAGACGTGGCTGTCGAAGCGCACCCCGGGGCCGCCGGGGGGCAGCCAACCGGTGATCTTGCCGGGGGCGGGGCGGAAGTTTTGGCGCGGATCCTCGGCGTTGATGCGCACTTCGATCGCATGGCCGGTGAGCTTGATCTGCTCCTGGGTCACGGAGATGGGCTCGCCGCCGGCGATGCGCAGCTGCTCGGCGATCAGGTCGACGCCCGTCACCATCTCGGTGACCGGGTGCTCCACCTGGATGCGGGTGTTCATCTCCATGAAATAGAAGTTGCCGGTGCGATCCACCAGGAACTCCACGGTGCCGGCCCCCTCGTAGCCGATGGTGCGGGCAGCGGCCACGGCCGCATCCCCCATCTGCCGGCGCAGGTCGGCATTGATCGCCACGCTGGGAGCCTCCTCCAGCAGTTTCTGGTGACGCCGTTGGATGGAGCAGTCGCGCTCGCCCACGTGCACCACGTTGCCGTGGCGATCGGCCAGCACCTGCACCTCCACGTGCCGGGGCCGGTCGATGAACTTCTCCATGTAGAGGCCGGGGTTGCCGAAGGCCGCCTCCGCCTCCCCCTGGGCCGCCTTGAACAGGTTGTCGAGCTGGTCGGCGCTGGGCACAAGGCGCATGCCACGGCCGCCGCCGCCGGCGGTGGCCTTGATCATCACTGGGTAGCCCATGGCGTCCGCCAGGCGGCGGGCTTCCGCGACGCTCTCCAGCAACCCTTCACTGCCGGGGATGGTGGGCACCCCCACGCTCTGCATGGTGGCCTTGGCGGTCGACTTGTCGCCCATGGAGCGAATCGACTCCGGCGACGGCCCCACGAAGGTGATGCCGTGGGCGCCGCAGATCTCGGCGAACTTGTCGTTCTCCGCCAGAAATCCGTAGCCGGGGTGGATGGCGTCGGCGCCGCGGGAGGTGGCGGCCGCCAGGATGTTGGGGATGTTGAGGTAGCTCTTGCTGCTGGGGGCATCGCCGATGCACACGGCCTCATCGGCCAGTTGCACGTGCAGGGCGTTGCGGTCGACCGTGCTGTACACGGCCACGGTGGGAATCCCCAGTTCGCGGCAGCTACGCAGGATGCGAAGGGCGATTTCGCCACGGTTGGCGATCAGCAGTTTGCCGATGGGCATCCAGTGGCGGTCCGGCGGGGCAGGCCGGTGGGACTGTATCAGTGCTCACCGATGCCCCCCGCGGTCGGCCGCAACCGTGAGATCCGCTGGGGCGGTGGGGGGCTGACCGGTATAGTTCGCTGGCGGCGCTCAGGCTCCGTCCACGCGGATGTGGTGGAATTGGTAGACACGCACGTTTGAGGGGCGTGTGACTTCGGTCTTGCGAGTTCAAGTCTCGCCATCCGCATTTCCGGCTCTTTGATCCGGATATTTGGCCCATCAGACGGGTCCTTGCCCCGGGTGTCAGCGTGAACCCTGAGGACCGCAGCGAGAACTCCGCCGGTGGATCTGCAGCCGAGCGGGCGGCCATCGTGTTGGTGTGCAACGGCCCTGGCGAGCTGGCCACCTGGGTGCGCCCCCTAGCGCAGCGCCTGCACCGTGATCTGGCCCTGCGGCCCCTGCAGCCCGAGGCCCCCATCGGCCTGCAGCTGGTGCTGGTGCCGTGCCCCAATGCCACCGGCAGTGAGCATCAGGTGGCGGCGCGGATGCAGCTGTTTGAGCGGATCCTGCCGGCAGGCCGCTTCTGGTGGTTGGTGCTGCGGCCCCGCCGCCATGGCCCCTGGCCCCGCCGTGGCGTGGTGGTGTTCCTGGGCGGTGATCAGTTCTGGACCGTGCTGCTCTCAGCCCGGCTGGGCTACCGCCACCTCACCTATGCCGAATGGGTGGCCCGCTGGCCCCGCTGGAACGACCGCATCGCCGCCATGGGCCCAACGGCGGCCGATCGCCTCGCCCCCCGTTGGCGCTCCCGTTGTCGGGTGGTGGGCGACCTGATGGCCGACCTCTCGGAGGCATCCCGGGCCGAGCGCCCCCTGCCCAGCGGCACCTGGGTGGCCCTGATGCCCGGCTCCAAACGGGCCAAGTTGCAGGTGGGGGTGCCCTTCCTGTTGGAGGTGGCGGATCGGCTGGCCGCCCTGCAGCCCGGCTGCCGCTTTCTGCTGCCGGTGGCCCCCACCACCTCCGTGCCGGAACTGCTGGCCTACGCCGGCCCCGCCAACCCGATCGCCGCCCACTACGCGGCCACCAACCTCAGGCTCGAGCCTGGCCCTGAGGGCCAGGAGCTCTGCACGGCCGCCGGCACCCGCATCGTGCTGGTGGAGCAGCAACCGGCCCATGGGGTGCTCAGCCAGTGCGCCCTGGCGCTCACCACCGTGGGGGCCAACACCGCGGAGCTGGGGGCCCTGGGGGTGCCGATGATCGTGCTGGTGCCCACCCAACATCTCCATGTGATGCAGGCCTGGGATGGGGGGCTGGGGATCCTGGCCCGCCTGCCGATCCTGCGCTGGTTGCTGGGGGCGGCCATGACCGCCTGGCGCATGCGGCACCGCGGTTTTCTGGCCTGGCCCAACATCTCCGCCGGCCGGGCGGTGGTGCCCGAGCGGGTCGGCACCATCACCCCCGCGGAGATCGCGGAGGAGGCGGCCGATTGGCTGCTCCATCCGCAGCGGCTGGAGGGGATGCGGGAAGACCTCCGCAGCCTGCGGGGCCAACCCGGTGCCGTGGCCGCCCTGGCTGGGATGGTGCGGGAGCTGCTGCCCGCGGCGACGGGCGACGCTGCCTAATTTGGCGGCAACTCCCCGATCCCCTCCGTGATGGCCGTTGATCCGCCCTCTGGCGCCCCCGACCCCAGCGCCCCCCTGTCCTGTGATCAACTGCCGGCGGCCAAGCCCTCGGCCGATCCGGACGATTGGCGCGACAAGCTCACCCCCGAGCAGTTCCAGGTGGCGCGCCTGGGGGGGACCGAGCGGGCCTTCACCGGCATCTATTGGGACAACAAGGCCCAGGGCATGTACCGCTGCGTGTGCTGCGGCAGTGAGTTGTTCAGCTCCGACGCCAAGTTCGAGTCGGGCACCGGTTGGCCCAGCTTCTGGGCGGGGGCCAAGCCCGGTGCCATCGCCACCCTGGAGGACCGCAGCCACGGCATGGTGCGCACCGAGATCAAATGTGCCCACTGCGATGCGCACCTGGGCCATGTGTTCCCGGATGGCCCCCAGCCCACGGGGCTGCGCTACTGCGTGAACTCTGCGTCGCTGCAGTTCGAGCCCGGCCAGGCCTGAGCCGGTTGGCTCAGGCGGCGCTGCCGCTGAGGGAGAAAGCCCGCACCTCAGCAATGCGCACCATGGCCAGGTCCCCCGGCTGCCAGTGGCCGCCGTCAAGCCTCTGGCCTGGGAAAAAGGTGAGTCGGTTGGTGCGGGTGCGTCCCATCACCTGGGTGGCGTCCTTGGGGTTGGTGCCCTCCACCAGGATCTGCTCGAGGCGGCCGGCATAGCGGGCACTGCGCTCCCGCGCCTTGCGCTCCACCAGGGCATTCAGCTCCTGCAGCCGTGCCACCTTCACCTCCTCCGGCAGTTGGCCCTCCCAGGTGGCGGCGGGGGTGTTGGGCCGCGGCGAGTAGGCGGCGGTGTTCACCAGGTCGAAGCCGATCTCCTCGATCAGCGCCAGGGTGCGGCGGTACTGGGCGTCGGTTTCACCGGGAAAGGCCACGATCACGTCGGCGCTGATCGAGGCGTCGGGCATGCGCTGGCGGATGCGCTCGATGATGCGGCGGTAGCGGTCCACGGTGTAGCCGCGGGCCATGGCCTTGAGCACGTCGTCGTCGCCGCTCTGGAAGGGGATGTGGAAGTGCTCGCACACCTTGGCCAGATCGGCGCAGGCATCGATCAGCCGCTCGGTGAAATAGCGCGGGTGGCTGGTGGCGAAGCGGATGCGCTCGATCCCCTCCACGTCGTGCACCGTTTGCAGCAGATCCGTGAGGGTGTGCTGGCGGCGTCCCTCCGGCGTGATGCCGGGCAGGTCGCGGCCATAGGCATCGATGTTCTGGCCCAGCAGGGTGATCTCCTTGAACCCCTGGGCCGCCAGACCCTCCATCTCCAGCCGGATCGCCTCCGGTAGGCGCGATTGCTCTTGGCCCCGCACCGAGGGCACCACGCAGTAGGTGCAGCGCTCGTTGCAGCCGTAGATCACGTTCACCCAGGCGCACACGCTCGAATCGCGCCGGGCGGTGGTGATGTCTTCGAGGATGTGGTGTTCGCCGGTGGCCACCACCTGCTGTCCCTGCTCCACCTGGGCCAGCAACACATCCAACCGGTTGGCGTGTTGAGGACCCATCACCAGGTCGAGTTCGGGCACGCGCCGCAGCAGCGATTCCCCCTCTTGCTGGGCCACGCAGCCCGCCACCACCAGGGTGAGGTTGGGGTTGGCCCGTTTGCGCTGGGCCTGGCGGCCCAGATAGCTGTACACCTTCTGCTCCGCGTTGTCGCGGATGGTGCAGGTGTTGTAGAGCACCAGGTCGGCCTCCAGTTCGGCGCCGGCCTCGCGGTAGCCCATCGATTCCAGGATCCCGGCCATGCGCTCGGAATCCGCCTTGTTCATCTGGCAGCCGAAGGTGGTGATCCAGTAGCTGCCCCGCCCGCCGTTGGCCGCTGGGGCGCTGGGGGCTGGGAGGAATGTCGCCGTCATCCCCCCAGTTTCCGGCATCGCTGGGGCCGCTAGCCGCCGCGGCCCGGCCGTGCCAGCTTGAAGGCAGCGCCGAGGGGCCATGCGCCTGCAGCTGCATCGCTTCCGTCTCAGCAAGGCGGTGCCCCTGGCCATCAGCCGCGGCACCACCGCGACCGTGGAGCACCTGCTGGTGGAGGTGGAGCATGGCGGGCTCGTGGGCCGCGGTGAAACCGGTGGCTTCGACACCGGTCATCGGTGCTTCAGCACCGAGGCCATTGCGGCTGAGCTGGAGGCCCTGACTCCGCGGCTGGAGGGCCTGTCCCCAGAGCCACTGCAGGCCCTCGAGCCGTTGCTGGAGGGGCTGAGCCCGCCGGCGCGCTGCGGCATCGATCTGGCGCTCCACGATTGGTGGGGCCAGCGCCTGGGGCAGCCACTGCATCGGCTGTGGGGCTTGGATCCGGCGGCCTGCGTGGCCACCAGCGTCACCCTCGGGCTGGGGCCGGTGGCGGCGGTGTTGGCGCGGCTGGAGCGCTGGCGGCAGCAGCTGCCCGCCACCCGGGTGAAGCTCAAGCTGGGCTCCCCCGATGGGCTCGACCACGACCGTGCCCTGGTGGAGGCAGTGGCTGCGGCCCTGGACGGCGGGGAGGAGCTTCAGGTGGATGCCAACGGCGGTTGGGATCTGGCGGCTGCCCGGCGGATGATCCCCTGGTTGGCGGAGCGCGGTGTGGTGCTGGTGGAGCAACCGCTGCCGCCCCAGGCGGATGCCGCCGCCGACACGGCTGGATTTGCCGCCCTGCGCGGCCTGGCCCCGATCCCGGTGGTGGCCGATGAGAGCTGCTGGGATCTGGCGGATCTGTTGCGGCTGGCCCCGGTGGTGGATGGCATCAACATCAAGCTGGTGAAATGCGGTGGCCTGGGGCCGGGGCTGCTGATGGCCCGCACCGCCCGCCGGCTGGGGCTGGGGGTGATGCTCGGCTGCTACTCCGATGGGGGGCTGCTCAACGGCGCCGCCGCCCAGCTGTTGCCCCTGGTGCGCTGGCCTGACCTCGACAGCCACCTCAACCTGCTCGACGACCCCTTCGCCGGCCCCGACCGCCTGGGGGATGTGCTGCGGCCCGCCGGCCGCGCCGGCCTCGGGGCCCAGCCCCGGCAGGAGGTGGCCTGATGCTGCGTCCCGATGCGCCGGTGGTGCTGCTGCAGCACGGTGGCCTCGACAACCTCTCCGGCAAAACCGGCCTGGCGATGCTGCGCTACCGCAGCGGCCCGATCGTGGCGGTGATTGACCCCGCCCATGCCGGCGCCGACCTGGCAGCCCTCACCGGCATCCCCCGCCCGGTGCCGGTGGTGGCCGACATGGCCGCCGCCCTGGCCCATGGGCCCGCCGTGGCGGTGGTGGGTCTGGCCCCCTCCGGGGGCCGGTTGCCCGAGGAGATGCGCGCCGATGTGCGCCTGGCCCTGGAGGCGGGCCTCAGCCTGGCCAGCGGACTGCATAGCCGCCTAGCGGAAGATCCCGAGTTCGCTGCCCTTCCGCGTGCCTCCGGCCAGTGGATTTGGGACCTGCGCCAGGAACCGCCGGGGCTGGCGGTGGCGGCGGCTCGGGCGGCGGCGTTGCCCTGCCGGCGCCTGCTGGCGGTGGGCTCCGACATGGCGGTGGGGAAGATGAGCACCTGCCTGGAGCTGGCCGCCGCCGCCCGCCGCCGCGGCCTCGATGCCCGCTTCGTGGGCACCGGCCAGGCGGGCATCCTGATCAGCGGTCAGGGGGTAGCCCTCGATGCGGTGCGGGTGGATTACGCCGCCGGTGCGGTGGAGGCGGCGGTGCTGCAGGCGGCCCAGGGGGCTGGCCCCGAGGCCCTGGTGTTGGTGGAGGGGCAGGGGTCTTTGGCCCATCCCGGCTCCACCGCCACGCTGCCGTTACTGCGTGGCAGCCAACCCACGGACCTGCTGTTGGTGCACCGCGCCGGCCAGAGTCATGTGCGCACCCGCCCGGGGGCCGTGCCGGTGGCGATCCCGCCGTTGCCGGAGTTGATCGCCGCCTGCGAAGCCCTGGCCGCGTTGGGGCGGCCGGATGGGCTGCGGCCGCGGGTACGGGCCATCGCCCTCAACACCGCCCTGCTGGAGGCCGAGCCGGCCGCTGCGGCCACCCAGGCCGTGGCGGATGCCACCGGCCTGGCGGTGGTCGATCCGGTGCGGCAGGGGGGGGAAGCCCTGCTGGCGGCGGTGCTGGCGGGGGCTGGGGCTGCGCTGCCGGATACCGCGTTGTGAATCCGGATTCACCGCCTCAGGGGCTTGCTGGGGCCTGAATGGCAACAGCAAGGCTGAAAACCTGAGGAAACCGGAGTAAAAAGGGGCGGACGAGGGGACTTGAACCCCCGAATGGCGGAATCACAATCCGCTGCCTTAACCACTTGGCTACGCCCGCCAGGGCTCAGCGATCTTACCAAGCAGTGTTGCGGCGATTGATGGCTTCCCCCGCAGTTGAAGGCCGATGGCGCTGGGGCCTCGCAGCCGTGCTGCTGGGTGGATTGCTGGTGGCCACCAATCCGGGGGAGCGCGACTTTGAAGCCTTCGCGGGGGAGTACCTGGCGGAGTTGGCCAGCGATGAGCTCTGCCGCAGCGATGGCCTGCCGCTGATGGCGCGGTTGGTGGTGCACAACTGTCCGCAGCTGGTGCGCAGCCAGCGTCAGGCCCTGGGACGCCTGGCGGCCGCCTCCAGCCGCCGCTACAACCTTGGCCTGTTCAGCATCTACAGCACCCGCATTGGCGGCATGGATCTGATGCCCGGCCTCACGGTTCCCCGTTACCGGGCCGTGACCCTGGCCGGGGCGGGACAGCTGGTGGTGCTCCAGACCGGAACGGAGTCGGCGGCCGAGCCCTCCTGATGGCGGCGGCGGGCCCCAGCCAACTCAGCCTGCGTCTGCCGAGGGCCCTGCTGGACCCCGACCTGCGGGAGCTCGGCTGCGGGGATGCCGATGGCTTGGTGGCGGTGCGGCTGCAGCTGTCGCACGGCTGCATCGCGGCGATCACGCCCCACCCCGCCGAGCCCACGGCGGTGGCCCCCTTGCCGCTGGCGATCACGCCGCCGGTAGATCCGCACGTGCATCTGGATAAGGCCTTCAGCTGGCCGGATTTCCCCAACCGGGACGGCACCATGGCGGCCGCCCTGGCCCTCAACCTGCGGGAGGGACAGCAGCGCACCCTGGCCCAGGTGCTGGAGCGGGGGGAGCGGGCCCTGGAGTTGGCTTGGCGCTATGGCCTGCGGGCCCTGCGCAGCCATGTGGACAGCGGCGGCCCCTGTGCCCAACCCAGCTGGGAGGCCCTGCTGGCCTTGCAGCAACGTTGGCGCGGCCGGGTGGAGCTGCAACTGGTGGCCCTCGCTCCGCTGCAGTGCTGGCAGACGGCCGAGGGCTTGGCCCTGGCGCGGCGGGTGGCGGCGGCCTCCGGGTTGCTGGGGGGAGTGCTGGGTCCCCCCTACCCCCGCGATCGGGGCGACCGCCCTGCCCTGCAGGGGCTGCTGCGGTTGGCGGGCGAGCTGGGCTGCGGCGTCGACCTGCACGTGGATGAGGCCGCGACGGCCCCGGCCCATGGCCTGCGTCTGTTGGTGGATCTGTTGGAGCAGGGGCGCCCGCCGGTGCCGATCACCTGCAGCCACGCCAGCAGCATGGGCCTGTTGCGGCCGGAGCCGCAGCGGCGGCTGGCGGAGCGGCTGGCGGCCCTGGAGCTGTCGGTGGTCACCCTGCCCACCACCAACTTCTGGCTGTTGGGCCGCCGCGGCGGGCTCACCACCCCGGAGCGGCCCCTGGCGCCCGTGCGCGCCCTGCAGCGTGCCGGGGTGCCGGTGGCCCTGGGGGCCGACAACGTCCAAGATCCCTGGTATCCCGCCGGTGATTTCGATCCCTTGGAATTGATCCGGCTCAGCCACCGCGCCGCCCACAGCAGCCTGTGGTCCCGCCAGGGGTTGATGCCGTTCACCACGGTGCCGGCGCGGATGTTGGGCCTGGCCTGGGATGGGGTGGTGCGCCCCGGTGCCCCGGCGGATCTGCTGATCACCAATGCCGGCAGCTGGAGTGAGCTGATGGCGCGCCCCCCCCGGCGGCGGGTGCTGCGGGCTGGGGCCTGGCTGGAGCCGCCGGTGAGTGAGCAGGTGGATCCCGTTCTTGCCAGCCTGGGCGCAAGCTGAGCGCTGCGCTGCCGCCGATGGGATCTCATCTGCCCCAGGCCCTGCCGGGCCCCTTGCCGGCTGCCGCCGATCCCGCACAGTTGGACGCCCTGGCGGCGGACCTGCGGGCGGCTGGGCTGGAACCGCTGCGCGGCGCGGGTGCGTTGGCGGGCCTGGCGGCCGATGGCTTTGTGTATTCGCCGGTGCTGCAGCCCCTGCTGCAGGGGTTGGGGCCCCAGCTGGGGGTGCGGGCCGAGTGCACCGAGCAGGTGCTGCAGGTGGCGGCCGGCTGCGCCCGCCATGGCGTCAGCCTCACCCTGCGCGGCGCCGGCACCGGCAACTACGGCCAGGCGGTGCCGTTGGCGGGGGGGCTGGTGCTGGAGTTGAGCGGGTTGAACCGGTTGCGCAGCCTTGATCCCGACACGGGGGTGTTCACCGCGGAGGCGGCGATGCCGCTGGTGGAGCTGGAGCAGCAGCTGCAAGCGCAGGGTCGTGAGCCCCGGCTGCTGCCCAGCACCGTGCGCAGCGCCAGCCTGGCGGGCTATGTGGCGGGGGGCTCCAGTGGGATCGGTTCGCTGCGTTGGGGGTTCCTGCGGGATCCGGGCCATCTGCTGGGGCTGGAGCTGGTGACCCTGGAGCCGGAGCCGCGGCTGCTGCAGCTGGATGCCACCGCCGCCGAGGCGATCAACCACGCCTATGGCTGCAACGGCATCATCACGGCCCTGACCATGGCCAGCGCCGCGGCGGTGCCCTGGCGGCAGGTGGTGGTGGAGTTCCCCCGCTGGGATCAGGCCCTGGCGGCGGCCCAGCGCCTGCCGGCCACGGCGTTGCTGCTGCAGAGCCTCTGCCTGTTGGAGGCGCCGGTGGCGGAGCTGCTGCCGTGGCCCCAGGGCTGCCCGGCGGCCACCGGGCAGGGCCATCGATTGCTGTTGCTGGCCGCCCCGGATGCCCTGCCGGTGCTGGAGCTGCTGCTGCCGGCGCTGGGGGGTGTGGTGCTGTGGCAGGCCCCCCAGGGGCAGAGCCGCGGCATTCCGCTGCGGGAGCTCACCTGGAACCACACCACCCTGCATGCCCGGGCCCAGGATCCGCAGTTCACCTATCTGCAGCTGCTGTTGCCCCAGCCGGAGGGGCCGGCCTTGGCGGCCCTGCGCCAGCGCTGGGGTTCTGATCTGCTCTGGCACCTGGAGGGAGTGCGCGGTTACGGCAATCAGCGCCTGGCCTGCCTGCCGCTGGTGCGTTGGCGTGGCCGGCAGGCGTTGCAGCAGCTGATCGACCACGCCCGGGAGCTGGGCTGCCTGCTGTTCAACCCCCACGCCATCACCGTGGAGGACGGCGGACTGGGGGCGGTGGATGCCGACCAAGTGGCCGCTAAGGCCGCCTATGACCCGGCGGGTCTGTTGAATCCGGGCAAGCTGCGGGGCTGGTTGGAGCGCCCCTGAGGCTGCGCGGCAGCCGGCGGCTCAACAGCCGAGGCTGGCGCGGGTGTCGGCGCCGGTGGTGGGGTTGGTGCCGCTGGCGGTGGCGCAGAGCAGCCGCTGATCCACCCGATCCAGCAGGGCATCGGTGAAATCGGCGTTCTCCACCTGGGCGCCCGTGAAGCTGCTGCCGGAGGCGATCACCCCCACCAGCACCGCCCCCCGCAGGTCGGTGTGGCTCATGTCGGTGCGATCCATCAGCGCATCGGAGAGGTCAGCGCCGTTGAAGTTCGCCTCGGGGAAGGCCCCCTGGGTGAGGATCGCGCCATGCAGGTTGGCGCCGGCGAAGTTGGCGCCCTTGCCCACCGCGCCAGCGAAGGAGGTGTTGACCAGCTGCTGGCCGGAGAAGTCTTTGCCGCTCTGGTTGGTGAGGGTGTAGTCCACCGTGTCCTGGACATCGGCGGCGCTGGCGGCGGGCACGCCCGGTCCGGCCACCCCGATCAGCGTCAGCAGCAGGCTGGCGAGCAGGCCCAAAACCCAGCTGGTGGGGGTGCGGCGATGCATGGGCCCGGGGCGACTGGCTTCAGTCTGTCGCGTCCAGCAGGGGGAGGAGTTCCGCCACCAGGTACAAGGAACCGCAGGCCACCGGCAGGGCCTGGGAGGCCACCAGCCAGGGGAGGTTGCTCGCCAGCTCCTCGGCGGCCGGCTCCAGGGCCAGGCCCGTGGCGGCCTGGAGCTCAGCGGCGCTCCAGCACCGGTGCTCCGGCAGGGTGGCAATCCGGGCGCTGTCGCCGGGGCGCAGCAGCGTCTGCAGCAGCTGTGGGGCATCTTTGTGGCGCTGCATGGCGATCAGCCAGCGGCGCGGGGCGTTCGGAGTGCCAGCCGCCGCGGCTGCATCCAGTTCCCGGCGCAGGGCCAGGGCCGCCGGCGGGTTGTGGGCCCCATCCAGCAGCAGGGGGCTGCCCCGGACGTGATGCCGGGCCAGGCGCCCGGGCCAGCGGGCCTGGCGCAGGCCCTGGTGGATGGCGTCGCGGCTGATGGGCCAGCCCAGCTCCGCCAGGGCCTCGGCGGCGGCCACCGCCACGGCGCCGTTGTGGCGTTGCAGCTCCCCCCGCAGCCCCAGCTCAGGCCCCCCGTCCGCCGGGGTTGGGAGGGGTTCCACCCAGCGCAGCGGGCAGCCGCAGCGCTGGGCCTGCTGCGTCAGCACCACTGCCGCCTCTGGCGCCTGCGGGCCGCTCACCGCCCGGGCGCCCCCATGCAGCACCCCGGCTTTTTCGCCGGCGATGGCCGTCAGGGTGGGGCCCAGGGCTTCGGTGTGGTCGAGGCCGATGCTGGCAAAGGCCAGCACCGCCCGATCGGGGTGCACGGTGGTGGCATCGAGCCGGCCCCCCAGGCCCACCTCCAGCACCGCCAGTTCCACGCCCGCCTCGGCAAAGGCCACGAAGGCCGCGGCGGTGACCAGCTCGAACGGGGTGAGGTCGTGGCGGAGGGCCAGGGGCTGCAGCTCCTGCAGCAGGCGCCGCAGCTCGGCTGCCGCAATCAGCCCCTGGGGCAGGCGGATGCGTTCACACCAACTGAGCAGATGGGGGGAGGTGTACAGGCCGCAGCGGATGCCGGCGGCGCTGGCGATCCGCTCCACCATGGTGCTGATGGAGCCCTTGCCGTTGGTACCCGCCACCTGCACGGCCGCATAACGCCGTTCCGGATGGCCCAGCTCCTCGAGGGCCGCCTGCAGGCGCTCCAGCCCCAGGTCGACACCCCGGCGGCTGAAGGGGGCGATCAGGTCGTCGAAGCGGTCTGGGCCAGGCACGAGAGCAGGGCGCGTTCCAGCTTGCGCACCGCCAGGCGGATGTGGCGCGGCTGGATGGTGAGGGGCGGCACGAAACGCACCACGGTGGGGCCGGCGGGCACCAACAGCAGGCCCTCCTCCATGGCGGCCTTCACCACAGCGATGGCGCTGGGCCCCTCAGGCCGTAGCACCAATCCCTGCAGCAGGCCCCAGCCGCGGGCACCTTCGGCGATGTCGGCGTGGCGACTGGCCAGATCGGCCAGGGCCTGTTGCAGCAGCTGCCCCATGGCCTCGGCATGGGCGGGCAGGTTGCGGCGGCTGAGCTGCTCGGCAATGGTGAGGCCGGCGCGGCAGGCCATCGGATTGCCACCGAAGGTGCTGGCATGCTCCCCGGGCTGCAGGTGGTCGGCGCTGCCTTTCACGCACAGGGCGCCGATCGGGAAGCCACCCCCCAGGCCCTTGGCCAGGGTGAAGGCATCGGGCTCGACCCCCAGCTTCTGGTAGCCCCAGAGGCGGCCGCTACGGCCCACCCCCACCTGCACCTCATCAAAGATCAGCAGGATGTTGTGCTGGTCGCACAGCTCCCGCACCCGCTGGAAGAAGGCGGGGTCGCCGGGGTTCACGCCCCCTTCCCCCTGCAGCGGCTCCAGCAGCACGGCGGCCACCCGCGGCCCCTCCGCTTCGCAGCGCTGCAGCAGCGCCTCAAAGGCGGCGGTGTCGTTGTAGGGGAAGTAGCGGAAGCCCTGCACCATCGGCTCAAAGCCCTGGTGGTACTTCGGTTGACCCGTGGCGGTGACGGTCGCCAGGGTGCGGCCGTGGAAGCTGGCCTGGGCGCTGAGGATCAGGGGGCCGCGCTCGCTGCTGGTGTCGATGCCGCGCACCAGGTGGCCGTGCTTGCGAGCCAGCTTGATGGCCGCCTCATTGGCTTCGGCGCCGGAGTTGCAGAAGAACACCCGATCGGCGCAGCTGTTGGCGCTGATCCAGGCGGCCAGCTGCTCCTGCTCGGGAATCCGGTAGAGGTTGGACACATGCTGCAGCCGCCGCAGCTGGCGGCTGAGGGCCTTGCGCATGGGGCGGCTGCTGTGGCCCAGGGTGCAGACGGCGATGCCGGCCACCCCATCGAGGTAGCGCTTGCCGTTGCTATCCCACACCCAGACGCCGCGGCCGCGGACCAGCTCCAGGGGAAACCGCCCGTAGGTGTTCATCACCGCCGAATGGGCGGGGGACACCTGGGGTGGAGGGGTGATGGGAGCGGTGGGACTCGAACCCACATGCCCGAAGGCGCTCGATTTTGAGTCGAGTCCGTCTACCAATTCCGGCACGCTCCCGCAGTGGCGACTCTAAAAGTCGGCCGAGCGGATGGAGGCTTCACCCCACCCGACGGATGGAGGCCCCCACGCTGTTGAGTTTGCCCTCCAGGTTGGCGTAACCGCGGTCGAGGTATTCCAGGCCTTGCACGCTGGTGATGCCCTCGGCGGCCAGGCCCGCCAGCACCATCGCCGCCGAGGCCCGCAGATCGCTGCCCTGCACCGGTGCGCCGCTGAGGCGGCTGACCCCCTCCACGAAAGCGGTGTTGCCCTGCATGCGGATGGCGGCCCCCATGCGTTGCAGCTCGGCCACGTGCTGCAGGCGGTTTTCAAAGATGTTTTCGGTGATCACGCTGGTGCCGCTGGCGGTGGCCAGCAAGCTCATGAACGGGGCCTGCAGATCGGTGGGGAAGCCCGGGAAGGGTTGGGTGCGCAGGTCGACGGCGCGGATGCTGTCGGCCGTGATCGTGACGCAGGTGCCGTCGATCTCCAGCCGGCAGCCCACCTCCTCGAGCTTGGTGAGCACCGCCCGCAGGTGATCGCTGATCACCGGCGCCACGGTGAGGGTGGAGCGGGTGATGGCCGCGGCCAGCAGGAAGGTGCCGGCTTCGATGCGGTCGGGGATCACGGCGTAGTCGGCCCCGTGCAGCCGCTCCACCCCCACAATCGTGATGGTGGGGGTTCCGGCACCGCGCACCTTGGCGCCCATGGCCAGCAGCAGGCCCGCCAGATCCACCACCTCAGGCTCGAGGGCGGCGTTCTCGATCACGGTTTCGCCCTCGGCCAGGGCTGCCGCCATCATCAGGGTTTCGGTGGCCCCCACGCTGGGGCAGTCGAGGTGGATGCGGCCGCCGCGCAGGCGATGGCCGCGGCCGGGCACCACGGCGGACACCACCCCGTGCTCGATGGTGACCTGGGCCCCCAGGGCCTTGAGCCCTTTGACGTGCTCCACCACGGGGCGGGTGCCGATTTGGCAGCCACCGGGCAGGGGCACCCGGGCGATGCCCAGGCGCGCCAGCAGCGGGCCGATGCAGAAGAAGCTGGCCCGCAGGCTGTTCACCAGCTCATAGGGCGGCGCCGACTGGTTCAGGCCCGACCCGTCCATTTCCAGGCTGTCGCTGCCGCGGCGCACCCCCACCCCCAGGGACATCAGGATGTCTGCCATCCCCTGGATGTCGGTGAGGGGCGGCACATTGCGCAGCCGCAGCTGGTCTTCGGTGAGCAGGCTGGCGGCCATCAGCACCAGCGCTGAGTTCTTGGCGCCACTCACCCGCAGCACGCCGGAAAGCTGTCGGCCGCCAGCGATCTCAAGCTGAGGGGTGAGAATCTGCTGAGACGGGACAACAGCGACGGTCATAACTTCGGCGTCCCGCCTAAGGAGCCCCATCCTGACAACTCGCTTTGAGACTGGCAAGACGTCCGGCCTTGGAACTGGCTTGGCGCGTGGGGCGATGGGGTACATTTTGCGAGTCGCCAACCGGCGATTCACGCCCACCATGCGGATGTGGCGGAATTGGTAGACGCGCTAGTTTCAGGTACTAGTGGCAGCAATGTCGTGGGAGTTCAAGTCTCCCCATCCGCACTCGAAAGCCTTCCTCGCTGAGAGGAAGGCTTTTTTGTTGCGGACCAGCGGTGCTGTTGTCAGCGTGGGCTGCCGGCCCCGCAGACGTTGTTCTGTGTTCTGATTCGGATCCCCATGCTTGTTCTCAAGATCACCAATGCCCGCGAGCTGGTGTCCGCGAAGTTGGGGCGTTTTCTCGAGGCCCTGACCCCCGATGCGCTCGATCAAAAAACCGTGGAGGACATCTTGATCAAGGAATTGATCAAGAACCTCGCGGCCGAGGGCCTCAAGGGTGAGCTGGCGGCGGTCCAGGGGCTCGACCTCGAGGACAAGAACCTGCTGGTGGGCGACGGCCTGCATGTGCGCCGCCACGAACGCTTTTGATGGAGCCGATCACCAGCCGCCGCAATCCACTGGTGGGGCGGTTGCGGGCCCTGCAGCAGCCGCGTGGTCGTCGCGAGCAGGGGTTGTTGCTGCTGGAGGGCACCCACCTGCTGCAGGAGGTGTTGCGGTTGGGGCTGCAGCCGCAGCAGCTGCTGGCCACGGCCGCCTGGATGGAGCGCCATGGGGCCCTGCTGGCGGCCTGCCCCCATCCCGTGCAGCCGGTGGGGGAGGAGGTGCTTGCGGCGGTGGCCACCACCGACCATCCCGATGGTGTGGTGCTCACCCTGGCGGCCGCTGCCCTGCCGCAGGCCACCGGTCTGGCCCCATGGGTGTTGGCCCTGGATCAGCTGCAGGATCCGGGCAACCTGGGCACCCTGCTGCGCACCGCCCTGGCGGCGGGGGTGGGGGAGGTGTGGCTGGGGGGCGGCGCCGATCCGTTCCAGCCCAAAGTGCTGCGCGCCTCCGCCGGGGCGGCCCTGGCCCTGCCGTTGCGGCGGGAGCCCGACCGCAGCGCGCTGCTGCCCTGGCTGCGGCAGGCGGCCGAGCAGGGGCACCAGGTGGTGGCCACCTTGGTGGATGGGCAGCAGGCCCAGCCCTACTGGCAGATCGATTGGACCCGCCCCACGGTGTTGTTGCTGGGCAATGAAGGCTCGGGCCTGGATCCGGCTCTGGCGGCCCTGGCCAGCCATCGGGTCACCATCCCCCACAGCAGCGCTGTGGAATCGCTGAATGTGGCGGTGGCGGCCGCGCCGCTGCTGCTGGAGCGCTGGCGACAGGAGAGAATGCCCGCCAATTGAGCAGGGCAACCGGTGAGCGACGGCAGCTTCGACTTCGATGTGATCGTCATCGGCGCCGGCTATGGCGGCTTTGACGCCGCCAAGCACGCCGCCGACCATGGCCTGCGCACGGCGATCATCGAAAGCCGCGACATGGGCGGCACCTGCGTGAACCGCGGCTGCGTGCCCTCCAAGGCGCTGCTGGCGGCCAGCGGCCGGGTGCGGGAGCTGGCGGACGCCGAGCACCTCAAGGGCTTTGGCATCCATGCGGCGCCGGTGCGCTTTGAGCGCCAGAAGATCGCCGACCACGCCAATCAGTTGGTGGCCACGATTCGCACCAACCTCACCAAAACCCTGGAGCGCGCCGGCGTCACCATCATTCGCGGCACCGGCCGCCTCGAGGGCAGCCAGCGGGTGGGTGTGCGCGAGATCAATGGGGTCGATCGCGTGCTCAGCGGCCGCGAGGTGATCATCGCCACGGGCTCCGATCCGTTTGTGCCGCCGGGCATCGAAACCGACGGCCGCACCGTGTTTACGAGCGATGAAGCGGTGAGCCTGGAATGGCTGCCCCGCTGGATGGCGATCATCGGCAGCGGCTACATCGGTCTGGAATTCGCCGATGTGTACACGGCCCTGGGCTGTGAGGTGACCATGATCGAGGCCCTGGATCGGGTGATGCCCACTTTCGATCCCGACATCGCCAAGATCGCTGCCCGCAACCTGATCGACGGCCGCGACATTGACGCCCGCTCCGGTGTGTTGGCCCAATCGATCAAGCCCGGCGCTCCGGTGCAGATCGAGCTGGTGGACATGCAGACCCGCGAGCCCGTGGAAACCCTGGAGGTGGATGCGGTGCTGGTGGCCACCGGCCGGGTGCCCAGCAGCAAGGGGCTCAACCTGGAGGCCTGCGGCGTGGAGACCAACCGCGGCTTCATCCCCGTGGACGACCAGCTGCGGGTGCTGGTGAACGGCGAGCCCGTGCCCCACCTGTGGGCCGTGGGTGATGTCACCGGCAAGATGATGCTGGCCCACACCGCCGCCGCCCAGGGCACCGTGGCGGTGGACAACATCCTGGGCCACCCGCGCAGCATTGATTACCGCTCAATCCCGGCGGCCACCTTCACCCACCCCGAGATCAGTTCGGTGGGCCTCAGTGAGGCGGATGCCCAGGCGCTGGCGGCGAAGGATGGCTTTGAGCTGGGCAGCGTGCGCAGCTACTTCAAGGCCAACTCCAAGGCCCTGGCGGAGCTGGAGAGCGATGGCCTGATGAAGCTGCTGTTCAACAAGACCACCGGCGAAGTGCTCGGGGCCCATATCTATGGCTTGCATGCGGCGGATTTGATCCAGGAGATCGCCAACGCCGTGGCCCGCCGTCAGTGTGTGCAGCACCTGGCCAATGAGGTGCATACCCACCCCACCCTCAGCGAAGTGGTGGAGGTGGCC
>Ga0310333_100055_pt1 | contig 28768 bp, 38 predicted proteins | sample LakMicSRFTotalB7_FD_195547 | JGI IMG/M metagenome (GOLD analysis project Ga0310333, IMG submission 195547) | Enriched freshwater cyanobacterial communities from Lake Michigan, Michigan, United States - MI23.SRFL.Total.B7 (v2) (version 2) | ecosystem: Environmental > Aquatic > Freshwater > Lake... | reverse complement strand
CAGGCCATGGGGGAGCGCGGCGGCCTGGTGGCCGAGGGGCGTGACATCGGCACGGCGGTGTTCCCCGATGCGGAGCTGAAGGTGTTTCTCACCGCCACCACGGCCGAGCGGGCGCGGCGCCGCGCCCTCGACCTGGAGCAACGGGGCTTTGCGGTGCCGCCCCTGGCGGAGCTGGAGGCGCAGATCGCCGAGCGCGATCACCTCGATTCCAGCCGGGCTGTGGCACCGCTCACCCAGGCGGCCGACGCCGTGGAGCTGATCACCGACGGCCTCAGCATCGAAGCGGTGATCGAGCGACTGGTGGATCTGTTCCGCCAGCGCGTGCCCCACGACGCCTGGCCGGAGCCAACGGCCTAACGACCATCGCGCAGCAGGCTCTCGAGCAGGCCGCCACAGGCGTCCTCCAACAGGTCGAGCACATGCTCAAAGCCCTGCTCACCGCCGTAGTAGGGGTCGGGCACCTCGCTGGCCCGGTGCTGACGACAATGGCTCGTCATCGGCTCAATCCGCGCCAGCCTCGGCCGATCCCCTAGTTCGCGGCCCAGTGAACGCACATTGTGCAGGTTGTCGTCATCCATGGTGAGAATGCGATCGAAGGCGCTGAAATCAGCCAGCTCGATCTGGCGGGCGCGGCTGAGCAAGTTAATGCCACGGCGCTCCGCCGCGGCACGCATACGCCGATCAGCTGGGTTGCCCACATGCCAGCCGCCGGTGCCGGCGCTGTCAGCCACAAAACGGTCCTCGAGGCCGGCTTGGGCGAGCAGATGCAAAAAAACCCCTTCAGCGGCCGGAGAGCGGCAGATGTTGCCGAGACAAACAAAGAGCAAGCGTTGTTCAGCCATGGGTGCCTCCAGAGTTATCAATGCGGTGCAGTGCCAAGGCGGAACGCCTCTGAACCACATCATGAAAAAGTGGATCCGATCCGACGGCGAGGCCAGCTAGCGCACGCTTCAGAGCAGCAAGGCTGAGGTCCGAGACGCGTTGGCCCTGGTGACGAGCCAAGCCCTCGAGACCAACAACAACCGCGTAGCGGACGATCCACTCTCCATCTCCACAGGCAGCGAGCAACGCCTGCAGGCTCCTCTCAACCAGCTCCGAAACCTGATCCTCAGGCAGAGATCTGAGATCGAGACGTCCGAGGCCAGAGGCTGCTGCGCGCCGGACTGAAGGCCCAACATCCGTCGCCAAGGCACGCTCAAGCACCTCAAGGCCACGGGGATCACCAATGCCAGCCAAGGCGCGGACCGACCATGCCCGGGCGCCATAGTTGTTGGTATGAAGCGACGCAAGAATTGGCTCAACAGCTGGTTCTCCGATGGCGATGAGACCATCGACCGCTGCAACGGCAGCTCCGGGATTGTTAAAACCCAGGATCTCCAATAAACAGGTCGTTGCAGCGGGATGCTTGGCCTGAGACAAGCGCTCAACAGCACTTAAGAGAGCATCAGCAGAATCCGCTGATCGCACGCTGGCAATCAGTTGTTCGACCGACATTTTGGCTGGCGATGTGTCAGACAACATTTAGAGCAACCCATCCATCACCTCAAAAATCTCCTCGTCGAAGCTGTCACTCGGCGCAGACTCAACCAAACCCCTTAAGGCAATGAGTTTGAGGCTGTTTTCTGCCAGGGTCGCGGCAATTGCCTGGGTCGCGGGTCGCCACCCAGCTGCTCCAAGATCCATCAAAGCGGCGCGTCTGACCTGCAATTGAGGATGCAACAACAAGGCCTTGAGTCGTTCACCCCAGCGGGGCTCTTGGGTGAGTTGAAGCAGTGATCGGCATGCCGAACTTTGAACAACAGGACGCTCATGGGTTGAAAACGACTCCAGAACCCCAAGGACTTCATCACCCGAGATCCCGAGATCACCAATGGCCTCCAACAGGGCCTCGCAGGGCTCGACCAACGTGGCCGAATCCAACGCCCGAGCCCCAGCGACGTCCGGGCCAGATTGCAGTCGCGCGAGCAGGGCAGGCAATGCCGCCTTGGCCTTGAGGCTGCCAAGGGAGCGAGCGGCCGCCTCCCTCAATCCGTAATCGGGGTCATCCAGCAGTTCAAGGAGGGTCGGAATCGCCTCACTGGCGTGTGGGCCCAGCTTGCCGACGGCACGGGTGGCATTGCGGGCGACAGCATTCTCTTCAACACCATCACCAATCTGACGAGCCCGCCGTTGACGCATCGCTGCCAGCAACAACGGGAGCGTGTCTGGATGCTGACTGCGATGGCGACCCAGCCACCAGGCGGCGTAGTACTGAGCCGAGGGGTCATCTGTTGCCCGCAACCACCGCAAAGCCTCCTCTTCGTCAATAGGCTCAGCCATCTCAAAGGGTGTGGGGGATGGAGCCGACATAAACCGCCCGAAATCAGAAGTCAAAAAGAAAGACCCCCCAATCGGGGGGTCTTGAAATCAAACCGTGCGATGAATCAGATCAGGGCGTTGATGGCGTAGTCGATGTAGTTGTTGGCTTCGGTTGCAGCCTCACCGCCGAGACCATGGTTGGCCTTGATGTACCTGAGAGCTTCGACGTACCAGGAGGGGGACAACTCGAAGGTGCGGTTGATCTCGTCGAGACCAGCGATCAGGTAGTCATCCATCGGGCCGGTGCCACCAGCCACGAGGCAGTAGGTCACCATGCGCAGGTAGTAACCGATGTCGCGGGAGCACTTGGACTTGCCCTCTGCCGTGGCGGCATAGGCGGGTCCCTGCATTTGGGTGGTGTAAGGGAACTTGGAGTACACAGCCTGGGCTGCGCCGTTCACCAGGGTGTCGGCCTTAGCGGTCAGAGCCTTGGCAGCGTCGAGACCAGCCTTGGCGCGATTGAAACGACCGAACGCGCCTTGGATTTCGGTGTTTCCGAGGAAACGACCCTGGGAATCAGCTGCGGAAACGGCTTCGGTGAGAGGCGTCTTCATGACGGAGAATAAAGAGGGGTGGACGTGAACTGATGCCGGATCAGGCAACAGCGGCAGCAGCACGGTCGAAGTAGGTGCCGATCTCGCTCATGAGGGCGGTGCAATCACCCTGGGTGATACCGGCCTTGTCGTTGGCAATGGAGATGGCGGCTTCCTTCATGAGCTTCACGCCAGCGGCAACGGAAGCACCGGGGGTACCGAGGGCCAAGTAGGTCTCGCGCAGACCATTCAGGCAGCGGTCTTCCATGACGGAAGCGTCGCCGGTGAAGATGGAGTAGGTGACGTAGCGCAAGATGATCTCCATGTCACGCAGGCAAGCAGCCATGCGACGGGAGGTGTAAGCATTGCCCCCAGGAGAAATCAATGCGGGCTGCTGAGCGAACAGCTGGCGAGCAGCTGACGAAACGATGGTGGAGGCGTTGCTGGTGATGCGGTTGACGGCATCCAGACGCTTATTGCTGTCGGAAACCATGGCGGCCAGAGCATCGAGCTCACCGGCGCCTATAAATTGGCCCCGGGCGTCAGCCTGGGCGACAACCTTGGTGAAGGCGTCGAACATTGAGTTACTCCTTTGGGCTTCGTCTGAGGGAGGGGGCTGCAGACGCGATGGATGGGTCTGCCGGGAGGCATGCCGCATCCCGTCGATGAGATTGTCGCCACAGCCCAGCCCGCGTCCGTCGAGGCGTTCATAATGTTTAACCATTCCCGCACCACTAATCAGCAGTGTTAAGGGATGACAAGTTTTTGAGGTTCATGCGTTTTTCCGCTTAAGCGGCTGCACTTCTCGTACGGTCAGTCCGTTCATTGTTGATGGATGGAGCCCGGCATGGCCAAGGTCGGCGTGCTGTTGCTGAACCTCGGCGGCCCTGAGCGCATTCAGGATGTCGGCCCGTTTTTGTACAACCTGTTCGCCGATCCGGAGATCATCCGGCTGCCCAACCCGGCCCTGCAGAAGCCGCTGGCCTGGTTGATCAGCACCCTGCGCGCCGGCAAGTCGCAGGCGGCCTACCGCTCCATCGGCGGCGGCTCGCCCCTGCGGCGGATCACCGAGCAGCAGGCCCGCGAGCTGCAGAGCAGCCTGCGCCAGCGCGGCATCGAGGCCACCAGCTACGTGGCCATGCGCTACTGGCACCCGTTCACCGAATCCGCCGTGGCCGACATCAAGGCCGACGGCATTGATGAGGTGGTGGTGCTACCCCTCTACCCCCACTTCTCGATCAGCACCAGCGGCTCCAGCTTCCGGGAGCTGCAGCGGCTGCGGCAGGGGGATCCGGGCTTCTCGCGGCTGCCGATCCGCTGCATCCGCAGCTACTACGACGACCCCGGCTACATCGGCGCCATGGCGGAGCTGATCGCCAGGGAGATCCAGGCCTGCCCCGACCCCAGCCAGGCCCACGTGTTCTTCAGCGCCCACGGCGTGCCCAAGAGCTACGTGGAGGAGGCGGGCGACCCCTACCAACAGGAAATCGAAACCTGCGCGCGGCTGATCATGGAGCGGCTCCAGGCCGACCTGGGCCACCCCAACCCCTACACGCTGGCCTACCAGAGCCGGGTGGGGCCGGTGGAGTGGCTCAAGCCCTACACCGATGACGCCCTGCACGAGCTGGGGGCCGCCGGCGTGAAGGATCTGGTGGTGGTGCCGATCAGCTTCGTGAGCGAGCACATCGAAACGCTCGAGGAGATCGACATCGAATACCGGGAGATCGCCACGGAGGCGGGCATCACCAACTTCCGGCGGGTGCCGGCGCTCGACACCACGCCGAGCTTCATCCAGGGGCTGGCCAACCTGGTGCAGCAGGCCCTGGAGGGGCCTGAGGTGAACCTGGACCAGGCGGCCGCCCTGCCCACCCAGGTGAAGCTTTACCCCCAGGACAAATGGGCCTGGGGCTGGAACAACAGCTCCGAGGTGTGGAACGGCCGCTTGGCGATGCTCGGGTTCTCCGCTTTCCTGCTGGAACTGATCAGTGGCAGGGGGCCCTTGCATGCATTCGGGCTGCTTTGATCCCCGTGGTGCTGAGGGTGATGCGAATCGAAATCAATCAAGTCCAGGTGCGGCACCAAAAGGCCAGCTCGAAGTTTGGCCTGCACCCGATCGCCTAACAACTTTGAGTGGCTGAGATTCTGAACACCCAACCTCAAAGACGCACCACGAAGGCACGAAGGGGGGAGTCGCGGATTCTCAGGAGATTTTTCCGCAAACTCTTAGATTGCGAAGGTGCCCGTGCCGGCACAACCGCCCTCCTAGACGTCCCCCATGGCCGTTGCACTTGCCTCCCAACTGCGGGAAGGGACCAAAAAATCCCACACCATGGCCGAGAACACCGGCTTCGTGAGCTGCTTTCTCAAGGGTGTGGTGGACAAGGCCAGCTACCGCACCCTGGTGGCGGATCTCTTTTTCGTGTACTCGGCCATGGAGGAGGAGATCGGCAAGCTGCGCGCCGCCGGGCACCCCGTGGTGGGGCCCGTGGGTTTCCCTGAGCTCAACCGCCGCGAAACCCTCGAGCAAGACCTGGCCTTCTATTTCGGCGACAACTGGCGCAACAGCGTGAAGGCCACGCCGGCCGCACAGGAGTATGTAACCCGCATCCATCACATCGCCCAGGAGGAGCCTGAGCTGCTGGTGGGCCACCACTACACCCGCTACATCGGCGATCTCAGCGGCGGCCAGATCCTCAAGAACATCGCCCAGAAGGCGATGAACCTCGGTGAGCACGATGGTCTGCGCTTCTACGAGTTTGAAGCCATCCCCGACGAGAAGGGCTTCAAGACCTACTACCGCACCACCCTCGATAACCTCCCCATCGATCAGACCGTCGCCGACCGCATCGTGGAGGAGGCCAACCACGCGTTCCACCTGAACATGAAGATGTTCCAGGAGCTGGAGGGCAACCTGATCGCCGCCATCGGCAAGGTGCTGTTCGGCTTCCTCACCCGCCGCCAGCGCACCGGCAGCACAGAGGCGGTGGTGGCCTGAGGCTGCACTCCTGGCCTGGGTGACGTCAGCGGTGTGTCCACTCTGGCCCTAGCCCCTTGGGGCAGGGCTTTGGCTGCTTGAAAGCAGCAGCACAGAGGCATTCAGTCGTTGATGCGGTCGACCCTCGCCAGCCTGGTGACAGACCCAGCCTCAGGTAGGTCGATGGAGCCGGCCTTGAAGGTTGCATGGAAGAACCATTGACGCCCGTCCTGACTGCGCCGATCGACCTTGAAACTGCACAGGCCCAGATCCGTCAGCGCCAGACTGAGGGCATCGCCACTGCAGCCGTGGCAGCTGATGTGGAGATCTGACAGGCCTTCGACAGCAACGCGATAACTAGGCATGCCCATGCCGCGTGTTCGCCCCACCTTCCCATGGCGAGGCAGCCAACGGAGCCCGACACAGCGCGCAAGTAGCGAACGCCACAGCAGCCCTGATGCCGGCGGCTAAGATTTACAAAACTTTACGGTTCGCTGAGCGCAAGATGGCCTCTTCTCCTGATCTGGCCTCCCTCTACCAGCTGCTGGCCAAGCAGCCAACGCCCATTCTGCCCTCGGGTGAGCGGCGAGCCGTCCTTGGGTGCGGCTACGTGGGAGAGGCTGTTGCGAGGGCCTGGAAGCAGGAAGGCCATGAACTGTGGGCAACCACAACACGGCGCGAGCGGTTGAGCGAGCTGTCCGAATTGGCCGATAGCCCACTGATCTTTGATTCAACCGACTCCAGCACTCATCTCGATTTTGTCGCAGATATCGATGGAATTCTGATCTCTTTCGCGCCTTCAAAGAGTTCTGTAGTTGACCTGACTCAATACCGCAGCACATTTCTTGGTGGCATGCAGCGTCTCATTGAAACGCTGGATCGGCGCTCCCACAACTCGCCGCTTCAGCTTGTTCATCTGAGCAGCTGTGGTGTTTACGGCAACCGTCAGGGTGCGATCACCAACGAAACTGCTCCCACAGACTCCGAGCACCCCGTCAACCAGGTGCTTGTCCAGGCCGAGGAGATGATTGCGTCCATTCGGTCGCACAGGATCAAGGTTTGCGTACTGCGACTGGGCGGCATCTACGGACCTGGCCGCGACATTCCAGCGATGCTGTTGTCAGCGGCCGGCGGCTTGGTGCAACGCAACGGCCTGAATGTGCCGTGCTGGATCCACCGCGACGACATCGTTCGAGGTGTTTGCTTCGCTTTTGAGCAGGGGCTGAACGACACATACAATCTCGTCAACGATACGCAGCTGAGTGGACAGGAGCTCACAGATTGCCTGTGCGAACGGGCTGGCCTACCCCTAGCCAAGTGGATGAAGATCAACACGAGCGATCGGGTGTTGAACGCACGCGTTAGCAATGACAAGCTGAAGCAGCTTGGTTTCACATTCACTCACCCTTGCATGGTGGGGTGATACGTGCGCACCGCCCGGCGAGCGATTCGATGATCTTGATCGCAGGCGATGAACAAATAACGCCCCCATCGAACTGCTAGGCGATCCCGGACCGCTTTATTCGATTGGCTTGCTTGCAGCGGGCTGAGTCTCGAGATCAAACAGAACATCGTGGATGTAGGCCTCGGTCCAATCTGAGCCGTAAAAGCGACTGAGCATGCCGCGGGCAGGATCCTTCTCGGAGCGGTAGCGCGTGTAGCGCTTTTGGCCAGCCAGCAGCAGTTCTGATCGCTCCATGCTCACAGGAGTCGCCGATGCCTCAAGCCTGAGGTACAGCTGGAGGTACTCCTGAAATGCCGGACGAATCACCGCATCGATCAGGCGATCCCCCTCGGAACCCAAGGGAATCCGCGTCCAGAGAAATCCCGGGGAGAAATAAGGCTGGGCCTCCGCGGGAATCGGGCCTCCGTCCGGCAGAGACTGCTTCCAACGCTCAAAAATCGGCAGGAGCAGATCCCAAACCGCTTCGGTATGGAGGCGGTCTCCACGATCCACCGGTTGTAGATCCAGAGCCAACAAGTGGCCATTGGGAAGCGTGACCAAATCGGCGCCAAAAAAAGGCAGGTCATAACGCGTCCGTGGGTTGATCACGAAGTTGAGTACGGACGCGGCGTCCCCCGCTGACACACACGCAGCTCGGGCTTGTCGGAATTTCTTGGTCTGGCATGCCCAGGTCGCCGTGGCCACCGGAACAGGCTTCGCCTTGGAGCCCGTCACACCATCGCGGGCGAGGAATTGAGGGTGGATTGGATAAGGCTCTGGGCCCAGCGGTTGCAAGGCGGCAACCGCTTCATCCAGAAACCATTGCCACCGCCAATCGGAAAGTTGAACTGGGTCGAGGCTGTTGGCCCGTGTTGTCGCGGGATTAGACATCGGCTTCACAGGCGCGCGGGGAAGAGGAACTCACTTAAGAAGGCATCGGCCCATGGCTTGCCGAAATGGCTTGAAAACAGGCCGTGGGCGGGGTCACGCTCGGCGCTGTAGCGGTCGTAAGCCAGCTGCAGGTCAGCGACCTCCTGGGCCGTGAGCGGCACAGATTCGCAGCAGGCGCGATCGTGCATCTGCCAATAGGCGGCCATGAACCCCTCAAAGGCAAGGGGAAGAGAGGTCTGCGCCTCCTCGGCACCTCCGCGACAGAACAGCAACCACGGCGAAAAGAATTGATTGGGGTCAAAAGAGCGCATGGTCTCCTCGCCACTGAGATCGGGGTAGCGTTCGTGCAGGGCGGACAGTTCCTTGTAATGGCGCTGGAGATAGGCCTCTCCCTGCTGCAGGGGCTGGAAGTCCAGAACAGCAACCAACTTTTGACGCGCCCCAAACCACAGCAGGTCCACACCAAGAATCGGGTGATCCAAGGTGCAATCTGGATAGGCGACCGAGTTCAGAACCTGCAAGGTGTCGCCTGCATCCAACCGTGTGACGCGCCAACGCCGAAATCCAGGGGCGCTCCAGAGCCAGCTGCGGATGGTGCTGCTCTGCTTGTCCGACTGCTTCAGGGCAAATTGAGGCTCAACTTCAAGCGGCTCTGCACCACGCGACTGCAGGCCGGCTTGCAGATGCTCCAGAAAAGGGTCAAACATCACTCGCCTCCTGGGGTGGAGTACCGCAAAGCGAGCGCTTCGGCCTGACGACGGGTTGCAGCCAGGTCATCGGACGACGGGCAGCGGAACTCCGTGCAGTAGGTCGCCATCGAGACCCCATCAAGGAATTGGACCGAGCTCACCCGCATCCGCACCTGGTCGGTGACGAACCAACAGCGTTCGATCCCAACGTTTGTGTCATAGCGTGTCTTGATGGTCAGCAGGCCATCCGCCGCAAAGCTGTACTCACTCAAGACCGGCTTCTGTTCCACATAGCCCTTATCCCTGAGCAAAAAGCCACGGGTGGGATCCAAAGGGTTCGGAGCATCGACCAGGACTGCGGCGTAATCCTCTGAGCGGCTGCTCTCCTTAAGGTTGCTCTCCCACCAAAAGCGTGCTCCGCCGGCGGCACCTCTAAGGGCAAAACCAAGACTTTCGCAGACCTTGGCCGTCACCGGATCCTGCTGATCAAAGGGTTCGATGATCAGGTTTGAATCAGCAAACTCATCGTCCTGATGATCCAGGTGGTGGACTGCACGACGGGTCATCCACTGGCCACGACTGGCTTGAAAGAAGTCCCGCATCGACATGGGGACATCAAACAGACCCCCCATGATCAAGCCTCGGGCTGGGCCAGCTGGCTCTGGAGCTGGCCCAGCACCTCCTCCAAGCGCGTGAGCTCCGGGTGGTCCGCCAGGGTTCGGTCGATCTTGCTTTCGGGCAGCTTGAGCTTTTGCCCCATCGCAATGACATCCTGGCGCAGACGGTCGCGGTAGGCCACGAGCTGCTCAATGGATTCTTGGATGTCCTGTGAGGTTGCGTCCATCTCGGAGCCACTGGTCTGTAGAGAAGCTACGAGGGGTCAACCACCGCCCACGGGGACGGAGCAAATCTGAAACAAAGATGAAGAGGGCATCACCCTGGAGAGCTTGAGCACGCCACAGCACGACGCAAAACGCTTGCAGGGCAACGGCAAAGCCAGAATAGGGATGTTTGATAACGAAGGTTTGCGTGTCGAAGCTGATTGACGGGAGCTGCCTCGGGATTGCCCTTATGGTCCTTATGTGCCTTGACCCAGTGGGCCAAAGCAACGTCACCACTGTCATGGCTCCAGTGCTCTGGAAGTCATGCAGGAAGCAGTAGACAGCCGATCGGTTCTCCGAACGAGTAAAGAACTGCATTAGGTGGCCTCAGCCTCCCCAAACAAGTCCCCTCTCATGCTCGACGCATTTTCCCGCGCCGTCGTTAGCGCCGACGCCAAAACCGCCGCCATCGGCGGTAGTGCACTTGCTTCCCTGAAAGGCTTCATCGCCGAAGGGAACAAGCGCCTTGACGCTGTTAATGCAATCACCTCCAACGCCTCCTGCATCGTCTCCGACGCTGTGACCGGCATGATTTGCGAGAACACAGGCCTGATCCAAGCCGGCGGCAACTGCTATCCCAACCGTCGTATGGCTGCTTGCCTGCGCGACGGGGAGATCGTTCTTCGCTACATCTCCTACGCCCTGCTGGCTGGTGATGCTTCCGTCCTGGATGACCGCTGCCTGAACGGCCTGAAGGAAACCTACATCGCTCTGGGCGTGCCCCTTCAGTCCGCCGCCCGTGCTGTGGCCATCATGAAGGCCTCCTCCACGGCTCACATCAACGAGACCAACACCACAGGCACCAACCCAGTGGAAACTCGTTTCCGCAAGATGGAAACCGTTAAGGGCGACTGCTCTGCACTGGTTGCCGAAGCTGCTTCCTACTTCGATCGCGTGATCAGCGCCCTCAGCTGAATCATCGATAGATAGGCTTTTTTCAACACAAACACCCATCTTAGGATCTCAACGATGAAATCCGTTGCAACCACCGTTGTGACCGCCGCTGACGCAGCTGGTCGCTTCCCTTCCCAGAACGACCTCGAAGCCGTTCAGGGCAACATTCAACGTGCTGCTGCTCGCCTGGAAGCTGCTGAAAAGCTGGCTGCCGGCCTTGACGCTGTCACCAAGGAAGCTGGCGATGCCTGCTTCAACAAGTACCCCTACCTCAAGCAGCCCGGTGAGGCTGGTGAGAACCAGACCAAGGTGGACAAGTGCTACCGCGATCTGGCCCACTACCTGCGCCTGATCAATTACTGCTTGGTTGTGGGTGGCACCGGCCCCCTGGACGAGTGGGGCATCGCCGGCGCTCGCGAGGTGTACCGCACCCTGCGTCTGCCTACCGCTGCTTACGTGGAAGCTCTGACCTTCACCCGCGACCGGGCTTGCTCCCCTCGCGACATGAGCCCCCAGGCTCTGAACGAGTTCAAGGCTTACCTCGACTACGCCATCAACGCCCTCTCCTGATTTCTCCCACGGGATCAATTTGAGCGCAGGAGGCCTTCGGGCCTCCTTTTTTGTTTCTTGCACAGCAATGGTGAAGAACGCGAAGCGGACAAGCCAAGGATTAAGCTAGGAAGAAACAAACGGGACCCCAGAGAACGTCGTGAGCTCAGAAGAACTCGACAGGCTATTTGAGGACCTAGAGCATCCAAATCCCTACATCCAAACTCAGGCATTCACTGCCATGGGAGAGCGCTGGAAAGAGGAGGCAATCCCAAGGCTGGTTGCACTGCTCAGTCAACCCAATGTGGGACTGAGACGAGCGTCGGTGCGGGCTTTGGGGGCTTTTGGCGCGTCAGCGATGCAACCGATCGCTGATTGCTTTCAAGCAGCAGAAGATGCCACTGTTCGTGCAAGCTGCGTGAAGGCATATGCACAATTGGCCTCGAACTATCCCGGCTTGCCGTTCAGCAATAGCGCCATGGCCGTATTGCGGGATGGGCTCAGAGATGAATCTCCCGTCGTCGCCGTGGCGTCGGTGATGGCCCTCGGCCAGGTTGGCAAACAAGCTGTGGCGTTGCTTCTTGAGGTCAGCCGCGGCGACAACCCCGCCCAAGGGGTTGCCGCCATCAACGCCCTGGCTGAAATCAATGATCCAAAAGTTGAAGAAGGCTTCAATGCATTACTCAACGAGGAGACGCTGGATTGCTACGTGAAAGAAACGTTGAGCTCGGCTGTGATGCGACTTAAGGACCTGCAACGCGTCAGGCGTCCTGACTGTTCAGCTGACTGATCGCCAAAGCAAGGACGCTTTGGACATCCGTATGGTTTTCTTGCTGCAACCGCTTGTGCAGAGCCGGAATCGATGCAATTGCCCTGAGCTTCATCAGGGAAAGTGCTGCGTTCTTTCGAACTTGTTCAACTGAATCGTGGAGCAATGGCTCCAGTTGAGGTGCGGCCCAGTCAGGGTCATGGAGCTTGCCGAGCAACGTCGCCGCCTCAGCACGAACATCAGCATCGATGTCAGATAAGGCTCCAAGCACAAGATCTTTGGCGGCGTTGTCCGCCAAGCTTTGAATTTGATCGCCGAGTGCAGCGATGGCGGCACAGCGGATTTCGGGATGCTGCGAAGCGGCAGCATCCCGAAGCGCTTCCGGTGCACGCGCACCGACAAAGGCCAGCGCCCAACTGGCGAGGCCAAGCTGCATCGCCGTGCTCTCAGGATGGATCAGCACCTCAAGGAGAAGGGGGATGGCCTCAGCACCAACGGCCGCCATCGCACCAACGGCTGAGCCTTGAACCACGGGATCAGGGTCGCCGCGAAGCGACTCGAGCAGCACCGGCAAAGCACGGGGGTCCTCAATCAGGGTGAGCGTCTTGGCGGCCGCCCGTCGCACGGTGACGCTCTCATGGCTTGAGAGGGCTCGGCAGAGGGAAGGAACCGCAGCTTTGCCGACAGCACCAAGACTTTCCGCAAAAGTCAAACGCATCAGCCCCCTGGGATCCCCAAGACCAGCCACCATTTTTTCGATGGCAGTCGCATCATTCGGCGGGAGATAGCCTCTGCGAAGTTGCTGCTTGAGCTCTTCAGCCAACTCACTGGCTTCCTGCTCGTTGAGCTGCTGGGGCTGCCCGTTCACGCTGGAGGAGAGGGCCTCAGACACAAGCGCGGAGTTCAGACGTTGCTGAATTATCCACCCCTGGATTCAGGCTTTAGGGTCTTTGTCACACACAAGCTGCCATGACCTGCTTCGTCGTCTCACACAACCTCCAGGTTCTCTCCGAAGCCTTACCCAGCCTGAGTCCAGCGGTGCTGGCAGAAACGCTTCAAGCCAGCAGCCAGCACATCAGCTCAGCAGAAGCTCTGCAACATCCCCATTGGCTCGTGCGCATTGAATCGGAGCTGGAGGCCAGTGCTCTGGCGGTGGAATTGATCCGCGCATGGCGTGCCATGCGGAAAGGCATGGGGCACGGGGCAGACCATGAACTCCTGGCTCTGGGCGGACGCAAAGACAGCCCAGGCATGCCGGGGTCACCACTCCAACGTGGAAGCTGGGGCGTTGACGTCGTGGAGACGCAGGATGGGAACGCGTTCCTGAAGGCCATCGACTGGGACGGACTCAAACAAGGCCGGCCCGATGATGGGGTATTTAACCTGAGGGGCTAAACCTGTTTTGTGCGGTTCCGGCGGCGGGTCTTCGCTTCGGTCTGGACCACGGAATCCGTGGCTTGCTCCGCGCTACGGAAAGGGGCTGATGCCTGTTGCCCGAGGGAATGACGCTGCACCCCAATGACAGCTGATCCGTTCTGGCGCATGGCACGCATCGCCTGGGAGAGAGCACCAACCGGGACACGAACCTGACGGGGGGTGCAAAGGGACGTGCGGCCACCGATGGCGGTTGTGACAGTCAGCGCATTGGTGAGTGACGGACCCATAGTTGTCTCGTTTGGCTGGACCCAGGTTGCCGGGGCCACGTCGCCGAAGCCAGCCCGTAGACAGTTCTTAACGAGGGCCCAGACAGGGCCCTTGAAGCACCAAAGTCATCGTTGAGAACAACGTCTGCGGTCTGCGCAGGTTGCATCCGTGAGTCGCTTCAACAACATCCACCTGGGCCTGTCGCATGAAGAGGCTCTTCGCATCCTCACGCTTCCAGAAGGGGAGCTCGACGCTGCCAGCGACTACTACATGGCGGCTTCTCACCTGATCAATTTCCCAGGCGACACCTCCGAAGCGGCCTTAATCGCCCTGCTCAAGAAGCCCAGCAGAGGGCAATCCATCAGGCTCGCGCAACGCAAAGCTGTTGAAGTGCTAGGACAGCTTAAGGCGGTGCAGGCCATACCGGTCATCGGCGAATGTTTGGAGAGTGATGACATTTACCTAATTGAAAACAGTGCCTGGGCACTGCAGCAACTCAACTGCCAAAACCAGGACATCCATCAGCGCCTGATCAAACTGCTGAACGATGGGTCACAAAACAGGCGCGTGATCATCCAAAGCCTGGCCGGCCTGAACATCAAACAGGCCGCCGAGAACATCAGAGCGCTCATCGATGACCCGCAGCCTGGGGTACGGGGCGCCGCACGAGCAGCGCTCGCACAACTCACCGAGGAGCGAGAGTATCTCGATTCCATCGAGGAACACCTGGTTCTGCCGAACCAGATGGACCGCCAGTCGGCCATCCAGGACATCATCGACGGGAGGTCGCTGGAACTGCTGCCGAGCGTGCTGAAAGCGCCAGTCTCACCAGCATTTCGATTCAGAGCCCTCAAGGCTCTCTGGCCTGAACAGACAAGAGAATGCATGGGTCAGTCGCTGACCGTCACGATCGACGCTCTGTTGATGGACGAGCCTGACGATCTTGTGCTGGTGCATCAGTATGACCAGACTCCAGATCATGCATTCCTTCTGCAGGAATTTTTTGGCACGGACTTCAGCCGCTGTTATCTCGCACTCCAGACCCTCGAGGGACAATCCGCTGACAGCATCTGGCCATTAATCAAGCAGCGCTGGGAGGAAGAAGCACACAACGACTATGGGGCCCACTATTTCTTTATCCACCTCTTTCGGAAACTCGTCAACTGGCCAGATGCGGCCCGCAAAGAAATCGAGAACTGGCTCATCGATGCCGCAGACACACGACGACCACAATTCATGAAATCAAAGCCGGCAGCCATTTTGACGCTCGCAACGGTTCTGCCCGAGCGCTGCCATCAAGAGCTCGAGCGCTGGGGTGATCCAGAGCGAACACCATTTTGGGAGAGCCGCTACGCGGCACTGATGGCGATGGAGCAGCTCGGCCTTCAACCAACCCACACTGAGGATCCGGACCCATTTGTCGCAGCAAAGATCGAGACTTTTAAAGGCTGATCTCGGAATAGCGGGTCTGATTTGAGCCACGGGTAGCCCAGTACTGCACAAGCTTCTCCCCACCAGGCCTGGGGACGCTGGCTGTAGCACGGAGGATTTTGAACGCGCGATTTGGTCCCATAGGCCAATTGCCGACAGCCTCAACAGTGCGGATCGATCCTCCAATGGACTCCAAACAATGCTCAAAGCGCTCCAGCTGAGCCTGATCAACCGTTTCAAAAATAAAATCCGTTCCCACGCAGATCAGGTGTTGGGAGCGAATCCATGCCCGCAACTGGTGATCGAAGGGTGAAGATGGCATTAGACAACCACCAGAATCTAATCGCTCAAGCCAATGAGCCAATCGTCCTGTAGATGCTCCGCGAGGGAAGCCATGCGCTCAAACTTGAGAAAACCATGCTCTGAACCCCAAACCAACTGATCCGTTTGAGGATCAAAGCCACGATCCCGACTCGACCAAGAGGTCTGATCGACAAAAACCTCGCTGACGAGGTAGGTGAGCATGCCCTCGCGTGGGACCAAGCACCCCTTCCCCGGCTCAACAGACCCCTGGTAACCATGAAAGGAGTCACCTTTGAAATGCATCGAACAGCCGCAACGTTGATGCAACCGATCAATCTTGATCTGATCAAGAAGGAGGATGTGTTGTGGAGCGCCCGCCACGCGTTCGGGGTTGCTCAAACCGTAGTTATCCACAATGTGCATTCCATGTCGCCCTTCCCGCAAACGGTGGACTCCTTGGCGGTAGGGGCGCCAAGGATCGTGATCGTAACTTTGCTCAGAATAAAACCCAGGCCCCTGAAAAACCTCCCAGGGAAGCGGCAAAAAGAAAATATTGATATGGGCAAACTTGCTGGGATCAGCCTGTGCCTGATTACGGTTGCTGAAGTGGCCGCAAAGTATGCGGGCAAACTGAAGCGACGCGTGCATCAAAGGGTGAGCCGTCTAACTTCAGACGCGAATGATGTTTGCAGAACTCCCGAACCTTCTGACGTACGAAGAACAGATGAACGGCAGCGCACATGCTCAGAAACAAACCAGATGCGCTCCTCGGCAATGGACTGGCCATACTTTGTGCTCAACACAAAGGTGCCGTCCGAGAGAAAACAGTATTGCGAAATCGCTTGCTCGGCTTCGGCATAACCAACGCTTCGGAGCAAGATGCCACTGCTATGGTCAGCCGGGATAGGCACCAGCACGCAGGAACCGCTGGAAACCCCAGATGGGTCATCCGGCTCCCAATCGCTCTCTGCACTCCACTCCATACGGAATGGAGACTGAATCAGCCCTGGATCCTGCGAGGCGGACTCAAGGAGCTCCACGACACGATGATCACTGGCAGAAAGCTGCTCAATCGTGATCTGACTAAGCACCTCTTCGAACTGCTGAAAAGCGAGGGAATGGCCACTGCGCATCGAGCGCCAAGACCCTTCACTGCGCTCAACGAAAGACGCCAAATCCATTGAGATGCGGAACTCAGATCCGATCGTCAAAGCTGGAGGAGGAACCTTCGCGTGCGCGCTGGACCATATGAACCATCGACTCAACCATCATCGACAAAGCCGATTCAACCTGGGAGACAGAGCCAGGGGCTTTGGGTTCGAGCCTGGATTGCTGGTCAAGATGGCGCTGAGGAATCGATGGCATCTGAGTTGGACCGTGAACGCAGGAGGGCAAGAAAAAGCCTGGAATCGTACTTCCAGGCTAGATCATCGCTCATAACCGCTGCGGTCCGGGGCCCCAAGCATCAAGGATTAGGTTTTCGTCATAGAAAGGATCCGGCCACCGCGGCGCTGGATCCCTTGGATGGCCATGCCCAAGGAGCTGTATGGAGCGGTGCTGGTCTGAACAGAACGGCGGCGCACACCGACCGGAGCGGCAGTGGTCCACGTGATCGTGTAGCGCTTGCTGTCACGGCCACCAGGGCCAGGAAGTTTGGGCCCAGCCCCAGGCGCAGAGGCCGTTCCAAGACTCATGGTTAACCGGGATTGGCCTGAGCCATCAAAACCAGCGAAACCAGAATCCATCGCAACAGAGCGGGTATAACTCAGGTTGCTCTGACCAACCTGAGTGGAGGCTCCACGCATCGAGGGGACATGTTCGAGGCCAAAGGCCCCGATGTATTCATCGCTGAAGGTGTAGCTGTTGATCTCAGCCTCATAGCCCTCATTCGCCAGTCGCTGAACGTGTTCGCTGACCTCAGCCTGGCTATGGGGTGCTCGGCCGAGCAGATGCTTAAAGTTGAGTTCGACAAAACGGTAAGGACCGTTTTTCTCCAGGAACAAACGACGATAGGTGTCGGATTGGGCGAGGGCCGTGACCAGGCCTTGCACCGTGAGGTCGCCATTCACATAAAGGCTCTCCGCTGAGGCAGAGCGCTCCTCGTCCATCAAGTGAGCATTGCCGAAAACCTGGCGGTAGGCAGCTCGAATTACAGCAGTGGTGTCAGTCATTGGAAGAAAAGGAAGGAGCAGTCAATCAGGCGTTGAGTAATCAGAAATGGATCAGATCACTTCGGTGATCGATACAATCCGCCCGCCACGGCGATGGATGTAGCCCAACTGAGACGTCATGTCCTTGCCCGAAACCAAATAGCTGGCGTTAGGGGTGCGCTGGCGGCCGCCTGCTGGTTGCGCCTGAACAACAATCCGGTAGCGCTTTCCGGTGGGTTCCGTTGTGCCCGAGGCGGCAGCAACACGGTTGATGCGCTGGGTCGTGGAGTTCCAATTGCTTGGGACGCCATTCGTAGCCACTGATGCCACAAGGCTGGACGCAGACTGGACCGTGTCGCTCGCGGCGTAGCCTTGGGCTAGGGAGAGATGGCGGTTGAAGGCCACTTGGGAACGACCGGCCTCCGTTGCAATGCGCTGGTACGGGATCGTGTCCTCACCAAAGGTTTGCTGATATTCAGCGGAGTCGACATAGCTGTTGATCTCCGCCTCGTAGCCATGGCTGGCGAGGCGCTGAATGTGCTCACTAACCTCGGCTTGTGAGGTGGGCGCTCGGCCGAGGAGGTGCTTGAAGTTCAGCTCGACAAAGCGATAAGGAGCATTGCTGGCAAAAAAACGACGGCTGTACTCAGCGGACAGGGCAATGGCCCGGACAAATTCGCGGGTGCTGGAGACACCCTCGGCGAACTTGCTTTCTGCAGTGATGTTGCGCTCGCTTTCCATCAGATGGGGATTACCCATGACCTGGCGGTATGTGGCCCGAATCAGCGCCTGGATCAGATCGGGGGAATCACCAGGCGTCCGCGCAAAGACTTCCTGTTCACGCTGCCCGAGACCGAAGCCCACATACAGGTCACCGCGCATCGGAGCGCTGTCACCGCCATCGGAGAGCGCACGTTTCACGGCCGAAAACTCGGTGCGCGCCGTTCCTGTGCCCGAGAAGCCACCACCACCAACAACAGCGCTGCGGTACACCTGAGCGGGTACTTTGATGGTCAGCCCGATGCCCTGGGCGAGGGAGCCCAAAAGCTGACTTTTGGCGCCAATGGCCGTGTCGCTCCCTGCGAAGTTTTGCTCGAGAAGCGCAATGCGATTAAAGCTCGCCTGAGGCATGCCGGGAGCGGAGCCCCAGCTGCGGGCATAGGGAACCGTGTCCTCGCCGAAAGCTGAGAAGTACTCGTCTGAATCGAGAAGGTGATCAATCGCGGCATCAAAACCGCCAGTCGCCATCTGAGCAACCTGAGCCGTAACCTCCGCTTCAGTGGTGGGCCCACGGCCAAGTAGATGCTTAAAGCTCAGTTCCACTGAGCGATGCGGGCCAACCGACTCGAAGTAGCGAGATCGATAAAACTCAGATTTCGCTAGCTGACGAACAAACTCACGCACCGTGATTTCGCCTTGGCGAAGGCGGGACTCAGAGCTGATGCAGCGCTCGCTCTCCATAGGCTGCACATTGCCAAAAACCTGGCGATAAGCAGCACGAATCACCATGGTCAGTGCAAACTCATCGTCCGGAGCGAACTCATCGCGGGTAGAAGAGGGATCCTGATTCCGGAATGTGCCGTTGGTCAGCGCTGCCTCGCCAGAGGGCAAGCGGGTTCGGCTGTATGAAACAGGGCCCGAAATCAGCTGGGTGGCTCCGAAGCCGAGGGAATTGGAACGGTTGGGTGACATGGGAACAATGGGGATGGAGGATCTGATTAAGTGGTTGGTGTTGTTATATACGATGACAGGGCAGTTAACGCCACTTGATCATCCGTGTTGGTTAGACTCAACCCTTGCGCGAATACATGAAACTAGGTCACCGGTGTGATGCTGGCGATCTTTCCACCCTCAAGGTGAATGCGCTTGAACTGCTCAGAAAGCTTGTCGAAGGGAACGTAATAGACACGATTTCCACGGGTGTAACGGGAAACACGACGAACGTTGTTCGCGCTGTAGGCCGTGACTTCGACACGGAAGGTTTTGCCTTGGTCGGAGGCGCCCACACCTAGACGGGTCGATGCATCGGCCAGATTCTTCGCAGGACGGAAACTGAAGCCCTGGGACTCCAACGAAGAGGGAGGAACGACTGCCATGGGGCGGTTCTGGTAAGCGGCGGCCCCGAGCTTGCTGGAGATACCCGCCAAATCACCCTTCAAGCTGCTACTGCTGTTACCACGCAGAAGCTGAAAGCTCCACGTGAACTCCTGCATGGTTCCGCAGCTCTCAGTCTTCCAACCGCGCTGGTAGGGGACGGTCCACTCCCCGTAGGTGTGTTGATAGTCGTCGGAATCCAGGAAACTATCGATGTCGGCCTCGTAGCCCTTGGCATCCAAGCGCTCTGCATGATTCCTCATTTCCTGGAAATCAACGGGAGCTCGACCCAGCAGGTGCCGGAATGCAAGTTCGATGTAGCGATAGCGTGGACAAGCATCGAAGAAGCGGGCCTTGTAAAGCTCGCTCTTGGCGATGCTGCGCACAAATTCACGTACACTGATTTCGCCAAGCTTGAACTGAGATTCAGCGACGAGCTGACGCTCACTCTCCATCACATAAGCATTGCCCAGCACCTGCCTATAGACGGCAGCAATTATCTGCTCTTTCTTGGCGTCGTCATCACCGGGAATGAGCTCGAGAGGGGCTTCACTCTCCTGAGAGAAGCGCTCAACCCCAAGGAGAGAGGCAGGACCGAAGGGCATTGGCCGAGGATCGTGTCAACAGGTCCATCTTCAGTGCAATGGAAACCAATACACCCTTAGCTTCATAAAGCTCAACCAATTGTTTCACAATGTTGCGTGACTTCACGGAGGCCTACCGCTCAAGGCTTGACCGTGTTGTCTCGCGGGTCAACGGGTTCCAGGTGTCCAACTCCATGTATGGTCTCGACAACAATGCAGCCCGCTCAGGCTCAAGTCCCAAACAGCCGGAAAAATCAGAGCCGGCCAGCGTATCTGCTCCCTGGAGGCGGGCATCTGTCAAATCGGCGGACCGAAAATCAGCAAAGTCAAGCTGGCAACCCGTGAAGCTGCTGCCCACGCATGAAGCACCCCGCAAAACGGCATGGCGCAAATCAGCACCGACAAAGCGAATGTGATCAAGCAGCGAACCGCTGAGGTCTGCTCCGCTCAGATAGGCCCCCATCAAATGGCATCCACGCAGGTCCAACCCACGCAAATCCGCGCTGTTCAGAAAAGCCCCGTTCAAATTGGCCCCAGGACCCACAGCTCCCGAGGAGCTGAAATCAAATCCCTCAGGGAAACGTGTTAATGCATCGAAGCGAGCCAGACGCAGATCAGCCCCATCCAACACACAGGTGCTGAGATCGGTGCCGCGCAGATCAACCCTGCAGAGAGAAGCACCTCGAAGATCAAGCTGAGCTAAGGTCCGTCCACTCCAATTGGCACCCCTCGCATCCAGGGGTGTCGTAGAACCGACCGATGGCAGCTGCACTTCAGGGGGCTGCCACTGCAACAGGTCGAGCACTGGATTCAGTGACGTGAAAGCAAGACGTTAGAGCTACTGCAACGATTACGAGTGCCGTAGAGCAGCAAGAGCGACAGTCAGCAACACGCGTGTAATCTCAAGGCCACCAACCACTGCAAATGCAAGCCACACCTTGATAGCCCAAGCCGGCGGCTGACCGTTGATCCACGCGTCTGAGACCTGACCCGTGGGGGCAAGGATCTGATTGGGCGAAGGGGCGCGCTTGGCCATCACATCCCGCCAATCCGAGCCGTAGCGCGGGAATTGCTGATAGATCGGCAGCTCACCAGCGCGCCGACCTGGCAACAGCCTTGAGCGCTGAGAAGGTACCAGATCAAAACCGAAGTTGGAGAGGTATTCGTCGCTGTCCAGCAGCTGATCAACAAACGCTGTGAAGCCCCGCTCAGCAATCACAATCGACCAGCGCAAGCGCTCTTCGTTCGAGTAAACCAGGCGACCGAGCACACGGCCAATCACCTGATCAATCATTCGGTAATTAGAGTTACAGTGGTAGTAATCACTGAGGAATCGTTCAGAAAGCAGCAGGCCGCGAATAAAATCTCTTACAGTAATCGATCCATTGAGATATTGAGATTCCAAATAAGGCTCACGATCAACCTTCAGGGCATGAAAGAAGATCTGCTTGTAAGACCTTTCAATGACAGCCTTACGTTCATCCCGGTCAGAGGGAGCACTACCACCTTGCATGCAAGCCATCAGGGAGACCCGTGAGTTCTGGGTTGTGCAAGGAGCTTCCAGAAGGGGTAAAGCCATTCAATGTCAACGCGCTGTGGCCATAGTGGAATGGGTCCGAGCCGTTCCTGGCAAAAGCTTCTTAGGTCGTTACAGAGCCGCCAAAAAGCAGTTCACATAAGTTATCGAAAGAATCCTGAAGCAGCGCTGCGACTCTGGAGCGGCCATAAAGGGCCTCGAAGGATACGCTCGAAATCGAACCCAACTGTCTCAGGGCAAAAGCGAGCCCATCTATTGGTACATTCATGACCAAATAAAGCTCATTCAAAGCGTCAATGGACTGCTGATCGCAAAAGCGAGGCCTGGCTGCAGCGACGGCATACATCACAACACGATAGAAATTCGTGCAATCACGCCAACAAGCCTGAGCGCGCTCTGGGGTTGCCAAGGGTCCGCCAGCAACAAACAATCCCGGATGATGCAGCGCCAAAGCCTGACGGGTTTGGCCAACACAAGGATCGACAAGGGCCCTCAGCGCCAACAGCTGCTCGAACGAAAGATTGGAATACCATGCAAAGCGTTGCAGCTCAGTATCACTGAGTTGACGTTGACTCTGATTCGCATCTACAAGAACTTGATGGAGACCATCGGGAAGATCTTGAAACAAGTCGGTGTTAAAGACTTTTGCCCGTCCAATCAGAGATTGCAAATCGGAGTTGCCGTCAACCATCCGTGTCTCTCAAAATAGAAAGCCCAGGCAATCGTGGTAATCAAACCAGGGCAATACTCAAGAGCCAATGAGGCAAGATTCTTAGAAACCCCAAGATTCAGGAGAGTTTCAGTGAATTGTTCTTTGGTCTGAACCGATTCTGGACAAATTGCTGAACCAACAACCCAGGTCAGTTTATTCGCTTCAAGACTTCCACCAGACTTTTCACACGCAAAAAAAAGGTTGGCACTGTCTCCCTTGGCTGTGAACTCGTTTTGCCACATCTGAATGCAATCTTCTCGGAGATCAATCCGAAGGCACTCGCCTTCACGATCAAATCGAAGCTCTTGATCGCTGCCTGACAATAGACGGAGCCTATCGATATCGTGATTTAGCAGGAGCTTCATTGCTCAACCGATGAGCCTGTAGGACAACCTAATTCCAACAGGCCGGCATTTCCTCGCTCCAGTCGCAAAGCTTTTCAAAACGAAACGGTCCAGCAATTGAGCCCCAAAGGTGCTCATGGGTGACAGGGTCATAGCCACGGTCGATGGTTTGCATCGTTTGAGTGGTTAGCTCAAAATCACTCAGAAGATAAGAATCACGACCCCTCCTGAAAACCTTGCAATTACAGCCAGGCTCAACCTTCCCGATAAATCCTTCACTGGTCTTTTCAACCAAATAGGTACAACCAGACAGAAGTCTTAGATCAGCCTCGACAAGTTCGGCGAGCCTCGCTGGCACTTCTACAGCACCATAAAATCGCTCAGGAGACTCAATGGCATAATTAACAATCACAAGGGTTCCGTCGTCGCGATAACCCGGGCGTAGAACTCTAACCCGATAGGGTTCATTCGGAGCAATCGCATATGCCTGCTCAAGCAGCAAACTATAGGCTTGAAGGTGAGGGACTGGGCGAATACGAACCAGAATATTTCCGTACAACGGTGGGTTTTCAAATGCCTGAGCCTGGTTGCTAAAGCTTCCCGAAAGCATTCGAGTTAGCTCAGAGGCAAAGTTTGACACTTGACTTGAGGGATGCTGGAGAACTTAAATTTTCTGTAGCGACACTGAATTCAGCCAGGGAGGCAAGATCAACAGGTCGACTTAGGGCAATCAACAACTGCCTGTCGTTAAACGCCACAGTTGGATAGGAGTCATCCTAACAGGCAGAACTGAAAACAAGAGTTCCATCCGCCCATTGGCGGGTCGTTGCATCCAAGCACCCTATGGGTGGTTGGATGCTGCCTGATGCGATGGGGAGAGGCGGTAAAAAGATAGGCCCCTCCACTGAGTCTCTCCATTTGGTACCCCTGCGAATTCTGTGAAAATCACATTTGATGTCGGCTATTAGTTGTCGCCGTTGATGTGCGGATTTGTATCTCTCACCATCTTGGCGGGCTCTTGGTGGCGTTCCGCAGCCGCCGCTCTAGACACCCAATCGGTGGTTGATTGACAACCTCGATTACGAGCTGCATTAACCCCTATCGTTCTGCTTCACGCAGGCGAACTCGCGAATTATTTTCCAGGCGGCCCACCGTATCAAAACAAGGCACCATCCAATACTCTTCATTGAACGAGCCCTCACACCAGAGCTCACACTGCAAGGATGCGAGCCGGTCGCCCTCCGCTTGCAGTCATGGCGGTTGCGTCTTGCTTTGAAGCCGATACCATCCACCCAACCGCAGTTCTGCTCCCATGTCGACAGGAACGCCAGCAAGCCCGGAGACCCGCTCACAGACAGACGTCCTTGCATCGCTCAGCCTATGTCTGGAGGCATTAAGCAACATTGGCGAATCATTGACGTTCCGACTGCTTGAGCTTGAGCAACGGTTCGAGGCTGTAGAAGAAAAAATCAGTCAATTCGCTGCGTCCCATTCGGCTGCAGAAATGCAATCAAAGACCCTTTCAACCCTGGAGTGTACCGAACGTCGCATTGCCCGGCTTGAAGACTTACTCTCCAATCCAAGCCCTGCCCAAATGGTGCAGAGCGAAGCCATTGGCGAGCTTGCACATGACGAGGAATGCTTCGAAGAGAATCCATTCCCCGATGAGGTGGAAGAGCCTTTTATGGATGAATTAGCAGCTTAAGACATTCGACTCTTACGTCTCACCTGAATCGACTAGTGCCCGAATAAACGAAGCCTGAAATCAGCCACTTGAGATGCCAACTCCGGGTTGCTGAGAAAAAAAGGATGATCAGAGCAAGCCTGGATGGCCAGATCCTTCTTTTCTGCCAGACTCAAATTGGCATGCGCTCCACAATCAGCCTGCCGTTTAAACGCATTATCAAAAACCATTCCAAAGCTGTCAGCGTTATTGAAAAGCTCGCCAGGTTTATCGGGGATAATGATTGGCATGGGTAAATACAGTTGGATCTAACCCAGAAATGATAAATTAATGAATGCCAGGACCCAGATTTGAACTGGGGACACGGCGATTTTCAGTCGCCTGCTCTACCAACTGAGCTATCCCGGCCCGTCGCCTCAGCGACCCTGGGATCTTAGATCACAGCCTGCGGCGGGCCGGGGTGCGGGCCAGGCTCAACAGCCCTTGCACCGCATGGCCGCTGGCCTGCAGCGCAGCGGCGGCGGCCACCGCCGTGGCCCCCGTGGTGAGGATGTCATCCACCAGCCAGATGGGCGGTCGCCGGGGGGTGGCGGCCGGCGCCGTGAAGGCCCCGCGCTGGTTGCGCTGCCGCAGGTTGCGCCCCAGGTGGTGCTGGCCGAGGGTGGGGCGCCGGCGCCGCAGCAGCGTGGGCACCACCTGGGTGGAGGGCCCCGCCCAGTGGGCCAGGGCCTGGGCCAACAGCAGCGGCAACGGATTGCCGTGCCGTTTCCAACTGGGGATCGGCACCAGCACAGCCCCCGGCAGCACCTGGCTGCAACAGCGGTGCCACTCCAGCGCCAGGGCCCTAATCAGGGCGGGCTGCGGCGCGGGCCGCTGGCACAGCAGCAGATGCCGAAGGGCACCGTCGTAGGGGGCGGCGGCACACCACAGCAAGGGCTCATCCCCCTGCAACCCTCCCTCCGGCAGCGCCAGCCGTTGCAGACAGGTGCCGCACAACAGCGGCGGGGGCGGGGCGGCGGCGCCACAGAGCGGGCAGCTGGGCTCCGAGATCAGCGCCAGGGCCGAGCGCCAGAGCGAAGGCAGGCCAGGGATCACGGGGGCAGGCGGCGGTGCGTGCCCAGGGCGGGCCAGCCTCAGGGTTCCCCCGCGGGGGGAGCATCAGCCCTGGGGCATGGCCCGCAGCATCGCCACCAGGGTGCGGTGGGCGTCTTCGCTGTCGCTGAGGGTGTGGTCGAACGGCACCTCCAGGCTGCGGCCATCCACCTCCAGCTGCATCGCCTCGGGGCGCACCGCCAGCATCCGCGCCTCCTGAGGGGCCTCAACGCCGCCGTAGTGGCGGGCGTAGGCCAGCACCGCGGCGGCGTGGTCGTCGTTCATGTGTTTGCAGATCCGATCGCTCACGGCGGGGGTGAGGGGGTCGGCGGCCATGGCGCAGGCGGAAGCTGCGGCGATTCTGCAGGCAATGGTGTGGCGCTGGGTGCTGGGTGCTGGGGGCTCGGCCCTAGCCCACGCCAAAGCGCTGCCAGAGCAGCAGGCCCAACCGCACGGCGCTGACGCTCACGTACCCCGCCAACACCACAAACAGGCCCATGGCCAACCAATCGCGCAGGCGTGGAGTCATGGCGGGGAGCAGGCGGAAAGCGCCAGTCTGGCCATGCCCTGGGCCGCCGTGCACTGCGGGCGGTTGCGCACCGGCACCCCCAACAGCCGCTGCCGGATCAGCCGCCACTGGGGGTTGCGGGCGCCGCCGCCCAGGCTGATCACCCGCTGGATCGGCGAGGCGCCCAGCTGCCGCAGCCGCCGCCAGCCCTGCTGTTCAATCGCCGCCAGCCCCTCCAGCAGCCCCTGCAGGTAGAGGGCATCGCCCACGGGCCGCGGTTCGAGGATCGGCTCCAGCGCAGGGTCGTCCACGGGGAAGCGCTCCCCCGGCCGCAACAGGGGCCGCAGCGCCAGGCCGCTGGGGCGGCGTGGATCGATCTGGCGGCTGAGCTCCATCAGCTGCTGGTCGCTGTAGAAGCGCCGCAACACGGCGCAGCCCGCATTGGAGGCACCCCCCACCAACCAGCGCCCCGCCAGCCGGTGGCAGCTGATGCCGGGGCCTTCGATCGGCTCGGGCACAAATTGCTTCAGCACCAGCGTGGTGCCCAGCACCGTGATGCCATCGCCGGGCTGGGGATTGGCGGCAAGCACCGCCGCACTGGCATCGGTGCTGCCGGCGACCACCTGGCAGCTGGGGGGCAGCCCCAAGGCGGCCGCCGCGTCATGCCCCAGGGGCCCGAGCCGCGTGCCGGAGGCGCACACCTGCGGCAGGGCAGCCGCCCAGGGTTGCTCGGCGATGGTGCCCCACCAGGCCTGGGCCCGCAGATCCCAACCCAGGCGCAGGTTGTTGCCCTCCTCCCCCCAGCGCCAATCCGCCAGCAGCCAGCCCATCAGCCAATCGGCCTGGTGCCGCAACAGCCAGGGGCCCTCGGAGCCGGCGGCCCGCGCCTGGGCCAGCAGCCGCAGGGCCCGGGCCAGGCTGCCGCTGGCGCTGGCGGCGGGGGCCTGCGCGCCGGCCGGCCCCACCAGGGCCGCCGCCGCAGGGGCGTGATCCGGGCAGGCCTGGTGGTACGGCAACGCCAGCCCGAGGGGCCCCGCCAATGGGGTGCCATCGGGGCGGCAAAGCAGCAGCGTTCCGGAGGTGCCATCGAGGGCGATGGCCACCACCCGCGCCCGCAAATCGGCGGGAAGCCTGCTGCAGAGACCAATCAGCCCGGCGCGCCAGGCCTGGGGATCGTCGAAGGGGCCGGGGTAGGGGGCCTCAGCGGCCGCCGCCAGGCCCCCCTGGTGATCGATCAGGGCAACACGGATGCCGCTGCTGCCCAGATCAACACCGAGGCCGAGGGGCTCAGGCGGCAACGCGGCTGGCGGTGGCCTGCTGCAGGGTGGCGGCGATGGCGGCCACGTTCTCCCAGGGCAGGTTCAGGTCGCTGCGGCCGAAGTGGCCATAGGCCGCCACATCCTGGTAGAAGCGGCCACCGCGCTGCTGGGGCAGCTGGCGCAGGCCGAAGGTGTTGATGATGGCGCCGGGGCGCAGGTCGAAGTGCTCCTGCACCAAGGCGGTGAGATCGGCATTGCTGATGGCGCCGGTGCCGAAGCTCTCCACCAGGATGCTCACCGGCTTGGCCACACCGATGGCGTAGCTCAGTTGCACCTCAGCCTTGCGGGCCAGGCCGGCGGCCACCAGGGCCTTGGCCACATAGCGGGCGGCGTAGGCGGCGGAGCGGTCCACCTTGGTGGGGTCCTTGCCGGAGAAGGCGCCGCCGCCGTGGCGGGCATAGCCGCCGTAGGTGTCCACGATGATCTTGCGTCCGGTGAGACCGGCATCACCCTGGGGGCCACCCACCACGAATTTGCCGGTGGGGTTCACCAGGAAACGGGTGCTGTCCTTGGCGGGGCGGAGGCTGAGGTCGGCGGTGGCGGGCTCCACCACGTGGGTCCAGAGGTCGGCGGCGATGCGCTCCCGCAGAGCCTTCTCCTCGCTGAGTTCGGTGCCATCCGGCAGGGCGATCTCGGCGGTGTGCTGGGTGGAGATCAGGATCGTGTCGATCGCCACGGGCTGATCGTTTTCGTACACCACGCTCACCTGGGTTTTGCCATCGGGCAGCAGATAGCCGAGGCTGCCGTTGTGGCGCACCTCCGCCAGGCGGCGGGCCAGGCGGTGGGCCAGGCTGATGGGCAGCGGCATCAGCTCGGGCGTTTCATCGCAGGCGTAGCCGAACATGATCCCCTGGTCACCGGCGCCCACCAGGTCGAGGGGATCGCCGGCGTGGTCGTCGGCTTCGTTCACCCCCTGGGCGATGTCGGGCGACTGCTGATCCAACGCCACCAGCACGGCACAGCTGTTGGCATCGAAACCGCCGGCGCGGGCGCCGCTGTAGCCGATGCGCTCGATCACGCCCCGCACCAGGGTGTTGAAGTCAACGCGGGCGGTGGTGGTCACCTCGCCGGTGATCAGGCAGAGGCCGGTGTTCACCACGGTTTCGCAGGCCACCCGCGAGGCCGGGTCTTGGGCCAGCAGTGCGTCGAGCACCGCATCGCTCACCTGATCGCAGATCTTGTCGGGGTGGCCTTCCGTGACCGACTCCGAGGTGAACACGTAACGGGACGGCGATCCGGTGGGGCTTCCCATGAAGATTCGGCGGCGGCTCAACAGTGCGGTTTAGCCTAAGGGCCCGCCCTTGGGGGCCTCAACCAGGCTCAGCTCCTGCCAGTGGTGCACCAGGGGGTGGGGTTCGGCCAGGGGCGGAGGCGTGCTCCAGGC